>VFQO010001312.1_pt1 | contig 19808 bp, 17 predicted proteins | sample 3512331 | NCBI WGS metagenome assembly VFQO01 (sample SAMN10412371, study PRJNA504923) | tailings metagenome | isolation source: Replicate 3 from Balatoc abandoned mine | place: Philippines: Itogon, Benguet | collected 2017-08-28
GGACAACTCTGCACCTCTTCAACCCGCACGCAGTCTCTTTATCTCTCGGGGTAAATCTGTTCAGACAAGCGGGGCCACTTCTGAGTACTCGATGTCGCCTGTGTGGTTGTTCTTGCGCGTAACCCATACGTTCAAGTCTCGGATGAGGTCAGAGACGTCCAGCGCTTCCAGCGCATAGAACATGTCGGCGTCATCGCTGAACGCCTTGCGCAGGTGTCCTACGGCCAACTTATCACGAAGAAACGCGGCGAACTGAACTTCGTCTTGGCGCTTTTCACGGTAATCGTCGATGGCATTGCCGGTCAGACCAAAGGGGTGAAACGCAATCGATCTGAGTAGGTGGGCCGTTCGGCCTGCTGGCCCGTCCGCACCCCAGAAGTCTTCAGCTTCCTGGAGCTTCTTGGCGTGTCCGCCCTTGGCGTACCAAGGTTCTCGAAACAGAGCCAACGCCGAGTGAAACCCGGTGATTCGTACAATGTCTTGAAGCAGTTCATCGGCCGCCTTGTCGGGGAAGGCGAACTGGGCCAGCAGTGCCATCGCACCATGCGTGTGGCGACAGTAGAAGAGCCGTCGGGCAAGTAGCGCTTGGTAGCACGCGTTTTCGTCGTTGTTTCGCGCGATGGCCTTGTAGTAGTTGGTCTGGTGTCTGTCGAAAACCCCCTCTAGTCGGCGTACACTACCGGAGTAGTAGCCCAGAATCAAGTCTGGAAACCACTCCGACTTGTTCCGTTCGAACTCTGCGCGGGAGACCAATTTGCCATCGATTTGAATGGGGGGCTCGTCTGGAATGTTGCTGAGAGCGACTCGCGTGAGTTCACCTGCCTTGGCTCTACGCGACTGGATTCGGTAAGCCACGCGGAACTTGAAGCGCAACGCAGCACTTCGCAAATCGACATGGCTGAATACCTGCGCCAGCGCTTCGATGAAGTTTGACTTGCCGGCGCCGTTCTGGCCTATCAGAACCGTCGTGAGCCGACTCTCGTCGAAGTCGACCTCCAACTCCTTCAGGTTCTTGAAGCCATCGATGTAGACCTTATCCAGCCGCATACCCGGGCTCCAGCGTGGTCTGGTTGTCCTTCACGTGGCCTTGCGCCACTTCCCAGGCCAGTTGCTTGTAGAAGTCGGCGATGGGCAGCTCGGCCACCTTGAACAGCGCCTCGGCGGTGGCCGGCGTGCCGATGCGGCGCAGGTGCCCGGCTAAGTAGGGCTGGCCCATCACGTCGTCGTCCTGGCGGCTCTTGAGCATAGCGGCGGTTTCCTTAGGAGTGCGGGGCGGGCGGCCTCGGCGCGGGGCGCGCGCCATGGCGGCGTCCGTGGGCGCCTTTCGTTGGGCGGCGATGCGGGCTAGCAACGCGCTGGCGGGCTCGTTGTTTGGGTCTTGAGGGACGAGCTCGCCGCGGAAAGCTTTGGCGAGTGTCAAGGGGGCCAGGCGCTGCGACTTGCCTCTCGCTTCCTCGACCATCGATTCGATCCTTTTGACCAGGCGGAGGTACGCGCCGACTTTCTCGACAATCAACGATTGCTCAGTGGGCCCGGGCAATGCGATAGCAATTCGCGCTAGATCGCCCAAGTTCAACGTCTTCCGCGCGACTTCCTTTGCACTGTTCAGCAAGTGCCATTGAACTGCGTCCGTCGAAAGCCAATAGTGAACCCAGAGGCCAGAGACGTCTTCGCGGCAGGCAAGTCGCGCAACCGCTCGGGCGATGTTTGCGCTTAAGCCCTGGGGGACTACAGAGGTTCGGCCGATCGTGCCCACGACAGATACGAGCACCTCGCCGCCGACTACGCGAGACCTACGGTACTCCGCGTCAACGCCAGGTGCGACTGTTCGTAGCTGGCTTTTCAGGATCGTTCCTGACTCCATGTCCTGAATTCGGATCAGCGGGACGCCACCAAGCGACTCGGCGCCAGGTTGAACGACGCCGTAGCACAAGGGCCGAGCCGGATCGATTACTTGCTCAAGATCGACGACCTTCCACGAGGCGGGAATGACAAGTTGGTCCTCGCCCAGCTTCAACACCTTGGTCGCCGCGTCCCCATGCTGCCGCACTGAGGATGTGAGGTCCCCGCGGACCGCAGCGCGCAGTACAGCCTGCCTAAACCGCTTGAGCAACGCCGGAATGGCCTCCAGGCGATCCTGGCAGGCCTGGATGCGCGCCAGCAGGGTGTCGAGCTGGTCGGCGATGCGGGCCTGCTCGGCCAGCGGTGCAACGGGGACGGGATAGCCGGCCACGCGGCTTGGTTGGGCGCGCGTCAGGGAGCCGCCTACGCCCGAGACCTCGCTGCACAAGAGCGACCGGAATGACGGTTCGCTGAAGTAGTGCTTCGCAAAGCGCGGAACCATGGCTTCAGATCGGAACCCGATCCACTCTGACGACGCGATTTGCTCGTGATCGCTATGGGGGCCGACTGTCCAAACTCGATTGATGCGGGGATTGATCTTGCAGACCAGGACGTCACCAGGCCTGACGGTCTGCTTCGTCGAGCCGATTGCTCGTCCAGGTAGCTGCTCGGGGCGTCCTGTTGGGAAGCTCGGCACGCTGTAGAGCTCAAAGACTTTGTCCGGCCGTGTCGCCGGGTTTACCGTGCTGCCGCTGAACGAGTTGAGCTCACCGAACGACGCGACGTCCCAGCCAGCGGGAAGATCGCTGGCCTGTGGATCGGAATCGATCATGCGATTGCCCCTTGACCATCGTCCGTCGAGTCATCGGCATCTATGGCCTCCAAAACCGCGTCCGGGTCCTCGCCCAGCTCCTCAAGCAGTGAGCGCAACTCAGAGACCGCGGCGTTCAGCTCTTGGAGCGCAAGGCCAGCTACGAGCGCGGGGTCGTCTCGCGATTGGTCTGCCGAAGTAGCGCCACTGTCCTTGAGCCAGCTGATGTCCAGGCTGTCGCCACGCTGCGCGATCTGCTCGCGCGTGAAGCGGCGCCAGCGGCCGGTCTCGCCGGAGTCCTGGCGCGCCGCCAGCGCGTCCGGGCCGCCGCGCGGGTCGTTGCCGAACACGTCTTCGAACTTGTCGCGCGGCTGGTTGGCCGGGGCGTCGGGCGGGGTGCGGAAGTAGTCGCGCGTGAAGGGCGTGCGCTTGCCGAAGGCGGGCATGTTGGCTCGCATGTCGTACACCCACACTTCCTTGGTGTTGCCCTTGTCCGTTTCGCCGCGGGTGAAGAACAGCACATTGGTCTTCACGCCCTGGGCGTAGAAGATGCCAGTGGGCAGGCGCAGGATGGTGTGCAGGTTGCACTTGTCCATCAGGTCGCGCCGAATGTCGGTGCCGATGTTGCTCTCGAACAGCACGTTGTCGGGGAGCACCACGGCGGCCCGGCCGCCGGGCTTCAGCGCGCGGTAGATGTGCTGCAGGAAGGCGAACTGCTTGTTGCTGGTCTCGAAGGTGAGATCGCCGCGCGTGGGTAAGCCGCCGCCCTTCTTGGTGCCGAAGGGCGGGTTGCTGAGGATCAGCGTGGCCGGAGGCAGGCTCTTGTGGTCGTCGCTCAACGTATCGCCATAGGTCACACCGCCTTCGATGCCATGCAGCAGCATGTTCATCAGCGCCAGGCGGTGCGTGTCTTGCACCAGCTCCATGCCGTGAAAGGTTTGGTGCCGGTACTTCCGCTGCGCCTCATCGTTGAGGCCGTCGAAATCGTTGTGCTGCCGCAGGTAATTGTTGGCGGCGATTAGGAAGCCACAGGTACCGGCGGCCGGGTCCTGGATCACGTCGCCCAGTTGGGGCTTCATCACACTAACGATGCTGTCGATCAGATGGCGTGGGGTGAAGTACTGACCGGCACCGCTCTTCTTCTCGCCGGCGTTGCGTTCTAGCAGGTCTTCATACAGGTCGCCCAGGTCGTCGCGGTCGACGCTATACCAGTCGAGGCTGTCGATGTCAGTCACCAGCTTGCTCAGCGTGGCCGGCTTGGTGATGAAGGTGTTGGCGTTCGCGTAGATCTCTTGCACAGCACCACGGCCATGTAAGCCGTAGTCGAGCAGCATCTCCTTGTAGGTGTCCAGCCGCTCGGGTGCCGAGGCGTTTAGTAGATCGTCCCAGCGGGTGCCAGGTTGCTCAACAGGTGGCTCGGACCTCTTGGGCCGCTTCCACACCTTGAGCCGGTCCTCCTGCCCCGTCTCCTTCATCATCTTTAGGAACAGCAGGTAGGTCAGCTCGCTTAGGTACTGGTGGTAGGTTACGCCGTCATCGCGCAGCACGTGGCACAGCGACCAGAGCTTGGCGCCGATGTCGAGTGCAGCAGTGGGATTGGACATGGGTAGAGGTTCGAATTAGGTCAGCGGTTGGCAGATTCGGGCGGCAAGGCCCACAGCGCGTCGTTGAAGGCATCGAGTACGGGTTGAAGTTGGCCATTGAAGACCTTGTCCAGGCGGTTGAAGCCTCCACCCTCACGCTTGAAGATCAAGTCGGGGTCGTCGATGGCTGAGCGATCCACCAGCACATTGGCCTTTGTCTGCGCAGCGATCCGCTTGAGCCAGTCGCGCTGCGGTGTGCTCCAAGGCTTACCTAACGGCGGATGCGCCAGCAGATGCTGCAAGGCCCGGTCGACGCGCTCAGCATAGGGTACCAGCGCGTCGCCGACGGCCGCCTGGCGGATGTAGCCCACGATGCGCGCTGCGACGTCCTGGTTGGTGAGCTCGCGCCAGGCCGAGGCGAGGTTGGTTTCGGTGAAGCCGGCTCGGTCCAGGGCCAAGACTAGCTCTCGTAGTTGCGCGCGGGTCAGCTCGCGGGGCCGCGTCAGTACGGTCACCAGGGCCGGGATCTGGTTGCCTTGACTCTTTATGAACTCGCTGAAGGCGCGGATGTAATCATCGGGCTTCTTGCCCTTGCCGTAGCCGCGCTCTGCGCGGTCGAAGGCATCGAAGTGCTCTGATACGAACATCTCGCGCTCGGGGCCGTCGCTACGGCGGTCGAGCAGTTCGCCCAGGTCCGGGTTCTGGATGAACCAGGCCGCCACATCGACCAGCGGCATGGCCTTGAGCTTTTGGACGAAGGCCTGTACCGGCATGCCCGCCTTGGCCTCGATGTCCTGCCGGTGCTTGTCGGTCAGGTGGCGTTTCTTGGCCTGCAGCTTGGCCAGGAACTGGTCGCGCGCCAGTTCGGTTGCCGATTCGTCCCTCAGCGTGGCCAGTTCCTGCGCCAACTGGGTGAAGCTGATCTTCGGGTTCACGACCACCGGCTTCATGGCCGTCATGTCGCCAATTGCCTCGAAGATGCGAACCGCATCGAACACGCGGAACGAGTCCTTCACGTCGGTGCCGCCAAAGTCGCAGAGTCGTGTTGCGCGGCCCAGCATCTGGTCGAACAGGATGCGGCTGTTCACCTGGCGCAGGAACACCAGGTTGCAAATCTCCGGCACATCCACGCCCGTGGTCAGCAGGTCGACAGTGACCGCAACGTTGGGCAGGCGCTCGTTCTTGTAGCGGCGGATCAGCTGCAAGGGCTTGTCAGCAGCGCCGGTGATCTTGATGACGGCGTCGTCTTCGACCGCGCCATACTGCGCGGCGAAGGCTTTTTTCAGCAAGTCCACCACCATGTCGGCGTGGCTGTCGCTGACGCAGAAGATCAGCGTCTTGCGGCGAGAGGCCGGGTCCAGTTCTTGTGCCAGATAGGTGCAGACTACCTCGTTGAATGGCCTCGTTATGACCTTGCGGTTGAATTCATCGACCTTGAGCTTGATCTCGTCGGGCGTCTTGAACAGCTCGATCTGCTGGCGGCCGGTGTTGTAGACCTTGACCTCTTCGCCGGCCTTCCACTCAATGCCTTGGCCAGAGAGAAGGGTATGCACCTGGACCGGCGGCTCGTAGTCCACCAGGTAGCCATCGACCACCGCCTCGCGGTAGCCGTAGGTGAAGACTGGCGCGCCGAAGATCTGCGTGGTGTGAAGGGCGGGCGTGGCTGTCAGGCCGACCTTGACTGCGTCGAAGTAGTCCAGCACGCGTCGGTACTTGGAAACGTAGTCGTCGTAGCCGCGGAAACTCAGTTCGGTGTCGGACAGCTCTCGGTCCAGTAGATAGCCGCGGTGGCACTCGTCGACGACGATGCAGTCGTACTGGTCGATCGGCGGCGGCGTATTGCCTTCGCTTGGGTACAGCACACGCTGCACCATACCTTGCACGGTGGCCAAGTGCACGGCCGTGTCGTCGTCCGGCGCCTGGTCTTCCAGCTCCTTTATGCCGAAAATGTCGGCAAAGGTCTGCAGGCGCTCCATGCGTGTGTCCTTGAACGCGTTGGCGGCCTGCTCGCCCAGGGCCGAACGGTCGACAAGAAACAGGATGCGCCTGAAACGCTTGGCCTTGAGCAGACGGTAGATCAGAGCGATGCAGGTCTTGGTTTTGCCAGTGCCCGTGGCCATAGCCATCAGGATGGCACGCTGCCCGTCGCGGATGCTGGCCTCGGTGGCCAGGATGGCGCGTTGCTGGTAAGGCCGCAGCGCGAAACCGTAATCGAAGGGCGACTGGGCCAACTCGGCGTGCGCGCGGGCGTCGTCCCGCTGCAGCAGCGCGCTCAGGCCTTCGGGGGTGTACCAGCCATCGAGTGCATGGCCGAGGTTCTCGGGTCGGCGAACGTCGCAGAACCACACGCCGCTTTTCTCAGCCAACTGCCGCAGGTAAGGGCGCCCATTGGTGGCGAACACGAAGGGGACGCGGAATTCTCCTTGCGCGCCATAGTTGGTCGACGGAAGCTCCAACTCGGGAGACGGTCTGAAGCCGCGGCTGTAGCGCTTGGCTTGCTGGAGCGCGCCCGAGACATCGATGTGCTTGCGTTTGGCCTCGACGATGGCGATGGGAACGAGTCCCATGAAGAGGGCGTAGTCGGCAGGCCCGGTCTCTGTTGGCCATTCGGCTATCGCCACGTTCTGGCCGCGTTGCGGCCTAGCTCCCTTGCTGAAGGTGAGCCGCTCTGAGTCGACCATCCAGCCAGCACCTGCAAGCTGCTGGTCAATGAGCTTGCGAGTGTCGCTTTCACTGATCTGGATGAAAGTAGCTGCTGAACTTGCCGCTGCCACGAGCTTGGCAATGACTTGTGGTGGTTTGGCTGCAGCTTGGGCTTGAAGTACCTCCACCCGCTTTAGTAGCTCTGCCTTTGCTGATTCAGCCTCGGCGGCCATTGCTTCCCAAAAGGTCCTGTCATCCTCGACGCGCCTGATCTGAGCCTGAGCCTGATCCAGAACTTGCACCACGTCACTATGGGCAATGCGATGTCGCGCCAACTCAGCACGCAGCTCATCCAGTTCAGCCTTTAGTTCAGCACTTTCATTGGCTGGCGGCACCGGCGGTTGAAAAGGCCCAGACTTGAAGGCCGGATCCTTAAAGGTCCGATGGAACCAGACTCCGAGTTGCCAAGTTAGCTTCAGACCTACCAACGCTGCGCGATGGTCTCCACTAAGGCGATGGTTCGCATCGTTGCCTGCCTTGCGTACCTCCGTGAACAAGGTTCCAACTTCGCGGGGAACAATGCCCTGATCTTGCAGTCGCCGGACGAGATCGACTTGCTTTTCATCCAGCGATGTGAATAGGCCTACTTTCGATGCTGCAAGTTGCGCGAGGAACTCTGCCAGTTGCCGGAGCTTCAGAAGACAAGTGTTTGGATCATCTGCAAAGTAGCGCTCGGCGAGCATCCCGAGGCGCACAAGCTGTTGGTCGTGCGCCTTAAGGTGTCCAAAGTTCGACGGTTTGTCACCGAACAATGGCACTTCGGATGTAGAGGCTGACGTCACTTGCGAGGCGATGCGACAGGGAGCCGTCCGGTTGTCTTGACCGGCGCAGGAGCGATATCGTGATCACGGCAGTAGCTAAGAACCATGACTTCCAGCATGGATGCAACACTGCGCCTCTCGATCTCCGCCGCAGCGGACAATGCGGCCTTGACTTCTGGAGGTACTCGCGCACTAACCACCTCTGTCTTCGTGATGGTCATGGCGGACCTCCTGTGTGAAGAACGCTAGCAGTTTGCAAGAATAACTCAGCTCGAGGCGATCCGCGATGGCATGCGCCCTTGTGGGCATCGGTCCGACGAAACTGTGGCGTCAGAGTACGCGACCTAGCCACCGACTTCTATCGGCGGGCTTCAGGCGTCATCGTGACCAACAGCAACTTACCTCTGGACATCGGGGGTTGAACGGGGGATAGGACTCTGCCCTCTCCCAAGGCCTTTATTTGCGAGACGCTTGACAGCCTCTCTCTCCGCCAGACACAAAAGCCCCGCCGAGCGGGGCTTTTTCATGGTCGTTCCAAAGGCGTGGCCGGTGCCCGGGCCGCCACTTCAGGCGGCACGCAGTGTGTCCAGCCCGCCAAGGTAGGGCCGCAGCGCAGCGGGCACGTGGATGCTGCCGTCGGCATTCTGGTGGTTCTCCAGCACCGCCACCAGCGCGCGGCCCACGGCCAGGCCCGAGCCGTTGAGTGTGTGCACCAGCTCGTTCTTGCCCTGCGCGTTCTTGAAGCGCGCCTGCATGCGGCGTGCCTGGAAGGACTCGCAGTTGGAGCAGCTGGAGATTTCGCGGTAGGTGTTCTGCGCGGGCACCCAGACCTCCAGGTCGTACGTCTTGGCGGCGCCGAAACCCATGTCGCCGGTGCACAGGGCAACCACGCGGTAGGGCAACTCCAGCTTCTGCAGGATGGCCTCGGCGTGGCCGACCATCTGCTCAAGTGCCTGGTAGCTCTGCTCGGGGTGGGTGATCTGCACCATCTCGACCTTGTCGAACTGGTGCTGGCGGATCATGCCGCGCGTGTCACGGCCCGCGCTGCCGGCCTCGGAGCGGAAGCAAGGGCTGTGGGCGGTGAGCTTGATGGGCAACTCGCTTTCGGCGAGCACACGCTCGCGCACGGTGTTGGTGAGCGAGATCTCCGAGGTGGAGATGAGGTACTGCTCGGCAGCCTGCTCGTCACCGCCTCGCAGCACCCAGAACATGTCTTCCTTGAACTTGGGCAACTGGCCCGTGCCCTCCAGCACCTCACGGTTGACGATGTAGGGCGTGTAGCACTCGGTGTAGCCGTGTTCCTGCGTCTGCACGTCGAGCATGAACTGCGCGAGCGCACGGTGCAGGCGTGCCACCGGGCCGCGCAGGAAGGTGAAGCGCGAGCCAGAGAGCAGCGCGCCGGTCTCGAAATCCAGGCCCAGCGGCGCGCCGAGGTCGACGTGATCGCGAACCGGAAAATCGAAGCTGCGCGGGCTGCCCCAGCGGCGCACCTCGACGTTGGCCGATTCGTCGCTGCCCACCGGCACGCTCTCGTGCGGCAGGTTGGGCACGGACATCAGCATCGCCTGCAGTTCGGCCTGGATCACCTCCAGGCGGGCCGCGCCGGCGTCCAGTTCGGCCTTGATGGCACCGACCTGCGCCATGGCGGCGTCGGCCTCGGCGTGCTGACCCTTGCCCTTGAGCATGCCGATCTGCTTGGACACGCTGTTGCGCTGCGCCTGCAGCTCCTCGGTGCGGGTCTGCAGTGTCTTGCGTTCGGTCTCGAGCGCGCGGTAGGCCTCGACATCCAGAAAGGTCTGCGGGGTCTTGCGGGTGTTCAGGCGCGCGACGACGGCATCGAGGTCTTTGCGCAGTTGGACAATGTCGAGCATGGGATGGGTGGGGAAGGTTCAGTCGAGCTTCAAGCCCTTGGGCAGCGGGAACTTCACGGTCTCGGTGAGGCCGTCCATGGAGCGCACCGAGATGGCGCCCAGGGCCTTGAGGCGGTCGATCACCTGCTGCACCAGCACCTCGGGGGCGGAGGCGCCGGCCGTGAGGCCCACTCGCGCCTTGCCCTCGAACCACTCGGCACGCAGCTCGTCGGCGCTGTCGATCATGTAGCCCGGCGTGCCGAGCTTGACGGCGAGTTCGCGCAGCCGGTTGCTGTTGGAGCTGGTCGGGCTGCCGACGACGATGACCACGTCCACCTGCGGGCTCAGCAGCTTGATCGCGTCCTGGCGGTTCTGGGTGGCGTAGCAGATGTCCTGCTGCTTGGGCTCGCGCACCTTGGGAAAGCGCGCCTTCACGGCGGCCAGGATCTCGGCCGCATCGTCCACCGACAGCGTGGTCTGCGTGACCACGGCGAGCTTGTCGCTCTGCGACGGTTGCACGCGCGACACGTCGGCCACGTCTTCCACCAGGTGGATGCCGCTGTCGAGCTGGCCCATGGTGCCTTCCACCTCGGGATGGCCCTTGTGGCCGATCATGATGAACTCGTAGCCTTCGCGGTGCAGCTTGGCCACCTCCACGTGCACCTTGCTCACCAGCGGACAGGTGGCGTCGAAGATCTGGAACCCGCGCTGTTCGGCCTCTTGCTGCACCGCCTTGCTCACGCCGTGGGCCGAGAAAACCAGCGTGGCGCCGGGCGGCACATCGGCCAGTTCCTCGATGAAGATCGCGCCCTTGGCCTTGAGATCATTCACCACGTAGGTGTTGTGCACGATCTCGTGGCGCACGTAGATCGGTGCACCGAACTTGGCAAGCGCGTGCTCCACGATGTCGATGGCGCGATCGACGCCGGCACAGAAGCCGCGCGGCTCGGCCAGGATGACTTGATCCAGCGCCATGTCAGAGCACTCCGATGAGTTGCACCTCGAAGCGCACGGGCTGGCCGGCGAGCGGGTGGTTGAAATCGAACAGAACGGCGCCGTCGGCACGCACCTCGCGCACGGCGCCGGCATAGCTGCCCGCGCCATCGGGCGTGGGGAACTGCACCACGTCGCCCACCGCGTACTGCTCGGCCGGGTCGCCCAGCTCGTTCAGGAGCTTGCGCGCCACCCACTGCTGCATCTCGGGCTGGCGCTCGCCAAAGGCCTCGCCAGGGGCAAGGTCGATCACCGTTCGCGTGCCCTCTTCCAGGCCGATCAGGCGCTGCTCGATGGCGGGTGAGAGCTCGCCGGTGCCCAGGCTGAGCGTGGCGGGCTGGCCGTTGAAGGTGTCGATGATGACCTGGCCCTGCGCATCGCTCATGCGGTAGTGCAGGGTGAGAAAGGAGCCGGGCTGGACGTGGGGCATGGTGCGGGCGATGCACCCGGGGAGGATGCGTGAACCGCCTATTGTAGAAAGCGCCCCGACAAGGGCGATTGCCCAGGGAGGAATCGCATGCAAAGCCACCAGCGGGCGGGTCTGAAGGGCCTGCCCAGCGACGCGCGCCCGCGCGAAAAACTGCTCGCGCGCGGCCCGGCCGCCCTGGGCGATGCCGAACTGCTGGCCCTGCTGCTGCGCACCGGCATGGCCGGCAAACACGTGCTGCAGCTTGCCCAGGAACTGCTCGACACCTTCGGCGGCATCGCCGGCCTGCTCGCCACCGACGTGGCGGCCCTCAAGGCCATCAAGGGCCTGGGTCCCGCCAAGCAGGCCGAGATCGCCGCGGTGATGGAGATCGCGCGCCGCGCGCTGGCACAACCGCTGCAACAACGCGCGTTGCTCAACGACCCGCAGGCCGCGACCGATTTCCTGCGCCTGCAGCTGGGCGACCGCCCGCACGAGGTGTTCGCGCTGCTGCTGCTGGACAGCCAGCACCGGCTCATCGCCTTCGAGGAGCTGTTTCGCGGCACCGTGAACCAGGCCAGCGTCTACCCGCGCGAGGTGGTGCTGCGCGCCCTGCACCACCAGGCCGCGGCCGTGGTGCTGGCCCACAACCACCCCAGCGGCCTGGCCGAACCGTCGGCGGCCGACGTGGCGCTCACGCGCAACCTGATCGATGCGCTGGCCCTGGTGGGCGTGCGGGTGCTGGACCACATCGTGGTCACGCGCGCGCGCACGGCATCCCTGGCGCAGCTCGGGCTTCTCTGACACGCGACGGCCCTGCGGGGTGCGGGGCCCGACAATCGCGCCATGAAGGTGAACACGCTCGGCGAGCTCAAAGCCATCCGCAATGCGCTGGCCGAACGCCGCGCGCGCGAAGCGGCCGAGCGCGAAGCCGAGCGCCTGGCCGCGGTACGGCGTGAACGCGAACGCCGGCTGTTCGAAATCGCCGTCGGGCCGGTGCAGCGGCTGCCCGCGCACGGACGTGTGCAGCCCGCCCGCCCGCGCCCCGAACCTCGCCCCTTGCAGCGTGAGCGCGATGAGGCCGCGGTGATGCGTGAAGCCCTGTCCGACGAGTTCGACGTCGAGACGCTGCTGCACACCGACGAGCTGCTGAGCTACCGCCGCCCCGGCCTGGGGCCCGACGTGGTGCGCAAGCTGCGCGAGGGCCGCTGGGCGATCCAGGGGGCGATCGACCTGCACGGCCTGCGCACCGACGAAGCGCGCGAGGCCCTGGGCCGATTCATCCGCGAAAGCCACCAGCACGGCCTGCGCTGCCTGCGCGTGGTGCATGGCAAGGGCCTGGGCTCGCCGGGGCGCACGCCGGTGCTCAAGGGCCGTGTGCTGCGCTGGCTGGTGCAGAAGAAGGAAGTGCTCGCCTTCGTTCAGGCGCGCCCGGCCGAGGGCGGCGCGGGGGCGCTCGTCGTGCTGTTGCGCCCGGCGTGACACGCCGCACGTTGTCATGTCGCAACCGGCACACGCCACTCACGCCGTTGTCACGCCGGCGGCGCATCATCGTGCCATGCACGCACCCACCGCCCCGCACGATGCCCAGCGCCGCCGCTGGCTGCTGGGCGTGGGCGCGCTGGCCCTGGGGGGTTGCGCCAGCACACCGCCCGACGCCGACGAGCCACAGCGACTGTCGCAATCGCCCTGGGCACGCGCCACCACGCTGGACGGCATGTCGGCCAGCGGCCCCTGGGTGCACCGGCGCTACGGCAACCGCCGCCCCACCCTGTACCGCGCTGCCGAGCGCGATGGCCGGCCGGCGCTGCACGCGTTGAGCGAATCGGGCAACAGCACCCTGCGCCTGCCACTGCAACCGCGCCCCCTGCCTCCCGGGGCACGGCTGCACTTTTCCTGGTGGGTGCCGGCGCTGCTGCCCCACGCCGACCTCAAGACCGCCGACGCCGACGACGCGGTGGCGCGCGTGATCCTCTCGTTCGATGGCGACCGCGCAAGCTGGTCGCGCCGCGATCACATGCTCTCGGAGCTGGCGCAACTGGTCACCGGCGAGCCCATGCCCTACGCCACGCTGATGTACGTCTGGGACGACCGCTACCCCGTGGGCAGCGTGATCCCCAATCCGCACACGCAACGCATCCGCAAGCTGGTGGTGCAGCGGGGCCCCGAGAGCCTGGGGCGCTGGGTGGAGCACGAGCGCGATGTGCACGCCGACTACGAGGCTGCTTTCGGTCACGCGCAGGGGGCGCTCACCGGCCTGGGCCTCATGACCGACAGCAACAACACCGGCGTGACCACACAGGCCTGGTACGGGCCGCTCGCCCTGCGCAAGCGGGCGGTGGCGGTCTGAGCAGCACCGGGGTCAGCCCGGGCTGTTGCGCATCCAGTCGGCGGTCTGGAAGAAGCTGCGCTTGAGCCGCTCGCGCAGCACCGGGTCGACGCCGGTTTCCCCCATGGCCTGGTCCATGCACGCGAGCCACTGGTCACGCTCGACGATGCCGATGGCAAACGGCATGTGCCTCATGCGCAGGCGCGGGTGGCCGAAGCGCGAGGTGTAGTGCTCGGGCCCGCCGAGCCAGCCGCACAGGAACCAGAACAGCTTCTGCCGCGCGTCCTCCAGCGTGTTGCCGTGCGCGGCGCGCAACTCGCGGTAGCCCGGCTCGATGTCCATCAGGTCGTAGAAGCGATCGACCAGCGCCTGCACGCGCGCCTCGCCACCGATCCATTCGAACGGGGTGTCAAAAGGCGGTTTTTCTTCAATGGGTTGAACGGATTCGGCCATGGCGTTCTCAGACGGCGGCTTTGCGCAGGGTTTCGACCACCGGCGTGCGCAGCACGCTGCGCAGACCCCACCAGCCGGCGGCCAGCGCAAGCAGTGCGCCCGCCACGGCACCGGCCAGCGGCACCCATGGCGAGGCGGTCCAGGCGAACTGGAACGCGTAGCGCGCCAGTGCCCAGCCCACCGCCACCGCCACCGCCGAGGCAAGGAAGCCCGCGAGCAGGCCCACGCCGAGCAGTTCGACGCGCTGCACCTGGCGCAGCAGCGCCGAACCCGCACCCACCGCGCGCAGGATGGCGAACTCGCGCTCGCGCTCGGCGCGTGTGGCGGTGACCGCGGCCAGCAGCACCACCAGGCCGGCCGCCAGCGTGAAGGCAAACAGGAACTCCACCGCTGCAATCACCTGGCCCAGCACGCGCTGCACCTGGGCGATGGTCTGCGTCATGTCGACGTTGGTGATGTTGGGAAATTCGCGCACCAGCGCGTTGTCGAAACCGGGCTGTTCAGGGGCGTGGTATGCGCTGATGTAGGTCAGCGGCACGTCGGGCATCTGCGCGAGCGGGAAGATGACGAAGAAGTTGACGCGCATCGACGCCCAGTCCACCTTGCGCAGGCTGGTGATGCGCCGCTCGACGGGCTGGCCCGCGATGTCGAAAGTGAGCGTGTCGCCAAGCGTCAGACCCAGTTCCTGAGCGAGGCCCTCCTCCACGCTCAGGCCATCGGCCTCGTCGGGCGTCCAGCGGCCGGCCACGATGGGGTTGTTCGCGGGCGGCTGCGCGGCGTGCGAGAGGTTGAACTCGCGCTCCACCAGGCGCTGCGCCCGATCGGCCTCGAACTGCTGCGGTGAGACCTCGCGCCCGTTGATGGCGACCAGGCGGCCGCGGATCATGGGAAACCAGTCGAAGCGCTGCACGCCCGCCTCGCGCAGCGCGGCCTGGAAGGGCTCGGCCTGCTCGGGCTGCACGTTGATCACGAATCGGTTGGGTGCGTCGGGAGGCGTGGCAGCGCGCCAGCTCTGGATGAGGTCGGTGCGCAGCAGCACCAGCAGCACCAGCGCCAGCAGGCCCACCGACAAGGCGCTGATCTGCACCACCGCAAACGCCGGGCGCGCCGACACCTGGCGGGTGGCCATGACCAACGCGCGCGGTGCGGTGGCCTCGTTCACGCTGGCGCGCAGCAGGCGCACCGCACCGTAGCTGATAAGCGCAAACACCGCCACCGCGGCCGCGAAGCCCCCGACCGCAATGCCACCGAGCACGAGGTCGCGGCTGGCCGCGAGCAGCAGCGCGGCAAAGCCCGTCATGCCCAGGCCCAGCACTGCCAGCGTGGCGGGCTTGACCTGACCGACGTCGCGACGGATCACCCGCAGCGGCGGCACCTTGGCCAGCTGCAGCACCGGCGGCAGGCCGAAGGCAAGCATGAGCGTGAGGCCCATGCCCAGGCCCAGCAGCACGGGCGCCATGGTGGGTGCGGGCAGGCTCGATTCCACCAGGCCGGCCAGCAGGAGCACGAACACGTGGTGCACCGCCCAGCCCATGACCACACCCAGCACGCTGGCAAACAGGCCGGTGAGCGCGAACTCCAGCGTGTAGGCACGCGCCATGGTGCCCTGGGAAAGGCCCAGCACGCGCAGCATGGCGCAGTCGTCGAGGTGGCGCTGCGCGAAGCCGCGCGCGGCAATGGCCACCGCCACCGCACACAGCAGCGCGGCCAGCAAGGCCACGAGGTTGAGGAATTTCTCGGCCCGTGCGAGCGTTTGCTCCATCTGCGGCTGCCCACCCTGCAGCGATTCGAGCCGCACGCCGCGGGTGTCGGGGCGATCGACCACCTGCTGCGCCCAGCGGCTGAACTCGGCCACGCGGGCGTCGGGCCCGGCCACGGCGAGGCGGTAGACGATGCGGCTGGCGGGTTGCACCAGGCCCGTGGCAGGCAGGTCATCGCTGTGGATCATCACGCGCGGCGCGAAGGCCAGGAAGCCGGCACCGCGGTCGGGTTCGAACGAGAGCACGCGCGCGATGGTGAAGCTCGAATCGCCCAGCAACAGCGGCTGGCCCATGCGCAGCCCCAGTTGCGCGAGCAGGGCCGCATCGACCCAGGCGGTGCCGCGCGCCGGCACCTCGCGCGTGGGGGCATCGGGTGCGTCGGGGCCGTCGGCCACGCGCAGACTGCCGCGCAGGGGGTAGCCGTCGCCCACGGCCTTGAGCGCCACCAGACGCGCGCTGCCGCCCTGGGCCTCGGATGCGCGGCCCATGGTGGGAAAGTTCAGCGAGAGCGTGCGCGCCAGGCCCAGCTCGTCGGCGCGCTCGCCGAACGCAGCCGCGGGAGGCTTGTCCGCCACCACCACCGCGTCGCCTCCGATGAGCGCACGCGCGTCGCGCGCCAGACTGCCCTGCAGCCGATCGGCAAAGAAGCCCACCGCCGTGAGCGCGGCCACCGCCAGCGTGACCGCGATCACCAACAGGCGCAGCTCGCCCGCACGCCAGTCGCGCCAGAGCGAGGTCCAGCCCAGGGACCAGAAACGGATGGGCATTGCGGTGGGAGGTTCGGCCATGGTGGGCTTGGAGCGCGCCGCGCGCGGCGCGTTCATTTGGTGCCGAAGATGCGGTCGCCGGCGTCGCCCAGGCCGGGCACGATGTAGCCGTGCTCGTTCAGGCCGCGGTCGATCGCCGGGGTGTACACCGGCACGTCCGGATGGGCGTCGTGGAAGGTCTTGAGGCCTTCGGGGCAGGTGACGAGGCAGACGAAGCGGATCGAGCGCGGGTTCGTTTTCTTGAGCCGGTCCACCGCGGCCACGGCCGAATTGCCGGTGGCCAGCATCGGGTCGAGCACGATCACGTCGCGCTCGTGCATGTCCTGCGGCATCTTGAAGTAGTACTCCACCGCCTTGAGCGTGGCCGGGTCTCGGTACAGGCCGATGTGACCGACGCGCGCGCCCGGAATCACCTGCAGCATGCCGTCGAGAAAGCCGTTGCCGGCGCGCAGGATGGAGGCCAGCACGATCTTCTTGCCGTCGATCACGCGCGATTTCATCGGCTCCAGCGGGGTCTCGATGTCGATCTCCTGCATGGGCATGTCGCGCGTGAGTTCGTAGGCCAGCAGCGCGCTGAGTTCGTGCACCAGCTCGCGAAAGCTCTTGGTGCTGGTGTCCTTGCGGCGCATCAGCGTGAGCTTGTGCTGGACCAGGGGGTGGGCGATGACGTGGACTTCTCGGCTCATGTTCGGTGCAGAAAACAGAACGGGCGCCGACCGGGCGCCCGCGTGCCGCAAGTTTAGGGCCGTTGCGGCGATGGCGGCGGCACCGCGTCGAGCACCAGCCGCTGCGGGTTGGCGTAGCACAGGAAGTGCTTGTTGGTGGCCCGCCCCACCGCGCAAAGGCCCACGCGCTCGGCCACCTGCAGGCCCATCTGCGTGATGCCGCTGCGCGAGATCACCGCGGCCACGCCCATCTGTGCGCTCTTGATCACCATCTCGCTGGTGAGGCGCCCGGTGGTGTAGAAGACCTTGTCGAGCATGTCGCCGCTGTCGCGCACAGCCTCGTCCTGAAGGCTGAGCCAGCCAGCAATCGTGTCGACCGCGTTGTGGCGGCCCACGTCCTCGACGAAGAGCGCCAGCTCGGTACCGCGAAACAGGGCGCAGGCGTGCACCGAACCCGCGGATTTGTAGGTGCTCTCCTTGAGCCGGATGGCGTTGACGATGGCGTAGAGCTGCGATTGGCGCAACACGCCCTCGGGCAGGCGGATGGCATCGATCTCGTCCATCAACCCGCCGAACACGCTGCCCTGGCCGCAACCCGTGGTGACGACACGGCGCGCCGTGCGCTCCTCGATGCGCTGGATGCCCTCGCGGGTCTTCACGCTCACGGCGTTGACGTCCCAGTCCACCGTGACGGATTCGACCTCATCGACAGAGGCAATGAGACGCTGGTTGAGCAGGTAGCCCAGGGTCAACCACTCGGGGTGCGCGCCCAGGGTCATGAGCGTGACGAGTTCCCGCTTGTCGACATAGACGGTGAGATCGCGCTCGGCGGGGATGTGCACCTCGCTGGCGGCACCGAACTCATCGATCACCGTCACCCGTTGCGTGAGCGGTGCGCTGGCCTGCGTGAGCTGTGGGCGGCGCACGGCGGGGGGTGCAGCGAGGGTGGCGGAATCGGCGCTCATGGACGAAGTATGCGGTGCGGGCGAAGGCCATGCTGGCAAGGCCACAAGAAAAGAGGCCCCGGGTGGGGCCTCTTCACGGGTACGCAGCGTGGGCTCAGGACTTGGGCGCAGCGGGCGTGTAGACGAACGGGCCGGGGTCGGCGCAGGCCACCGCCTTGGGCGACGGCTGCTTGCCGGCACCCGCCGTGGTCTTGAAGTGGCTGGCAGCAGCCTTCTCCATGGACTTGCACAGCTTGAAGTTCTCGACCTTGGCACCGTGTGCAGCCTTGGCCTTGGCTTCCTCGGCCTTGGCCGCAGCCTCGGGGGTGAGGGGTGCCGGCGCGGGCAGCTTGGCGTGCGCGGTGGTGATCGCCAGCCCGGTCAGAACGGCAAGGAACAGTTGCTTTTTCATTCGGTGGTCTCCGTTGTCGGGCTCAGGCCTTGGCGGGTGCGCCCGCGGCGTCGGGTTTGGTCACCGAACGCTGCGCCGGAATCTTGCCCGCCTTGATGTCGTCATACCAAAGCTCGTGGTGTTCCTTGGCCCAGGTCTCGTCCACGTAGCCGGTCTTCATGGCGCTGTAGGCGCCACGCATGCCCAGCGTGCCCATGTAGATATGGCCCATGAACATCGCCATCATCAGCACCGCGGCGCTGGCATGGATCATGTGGGCGACCTGCATGTTGGCGCGGGTGTACTCCACCGCCGGCACGATCTTGTCGAGGAACACGCCGGAGCCGGCCACCAGGGCGCCCAGCAGGAACACGCCCGCCCAGAACAGCACCTTCTCGCCCGCGTTGAAGCGGTGCGAAGGAACCTCCTGGCCACCGAACAGACCGCCGCCCTTGAGCAGCCACTGCACGTCTTCCTTGCTCGGCATGTTGTCGCGCACGAAGACGAGGAACACCACCACGAGCGACACCACGAACAGCGGGCCGACGAAGTTGTGCAGATTCTTCAGCGCGTACGAGAGCCAGCCGAACAGCGTGCTGCCCATGACAGGCAGCAGGAAGAACTTGCCGAAGGCCATCACGATGCCCGAGATGGCCAGCGCGACGAAGGCGATTGCGTTCGTCCAGTGCGCGGCGCGCTCGAAGTAGGTGAAGCGCTCGATCTTGCGGCCCGTCTCCTTGCCGTGCAGTTCGATGGTTCCCTTGGTGAAATAGAACAGCGCCAGCGCAACCAGCGCGATCAGCAGCAGCGAACCACCGTAGGGGATGATCCAGTTGTTGCGCACCTGGCGCCAGGCTTCACCCGCGGTGGTCAGGCTGGAGCCGGGGTACTGCACGAAGCCCTGGATCAGGTTGCCGTACTCGGGATACGGCAGCATCGTCTGGCCGGTCACACCCTTGCTCACATCGCGCCACATGGGCGCGTTGTTGCCCGGTTGCACCTGACCACGCTGGGCATTGTTCTGCTCGGCGTAGTTCGGGGCCGTGTCGGCGTCGGGCCGGATCTCGAAGATGTTCTGGCTCTTGATGCCGCCCTGGGCGGCTGGTGCCGCCTGCTGGCCTTGGGCCGGCGCCGGATCGTCCGCGGGGTCGACCTTGAGCGTCTGGGCTTGCGCCCAGGTCGCACTCAGACCGAACACCGCGGCCGCCAGCAAGGCCCGCCAGCGCGTCGAGGTATTGATGTGCATGGACAGACCTTTACTTCGGCTGAGCGCCGACGCGCTGGTAATCGTTCTGGCCGTACTGGGCACGCGCCTTGAGTTGCTGTTCCCAGCTCGTCTTGTCGCCGGCCTTCCAGCCGGCCTGCACGTACTGGCTCTCGTGCGCCACGCCCTGGTAGGACGCGTTGTCCTGCTTGACGCCATTGGCGTTCATTTCCTGGGGCTGGTCGCCGCAGGCCGCCAGGCCCAGCAACGCCGCCACGGCGAGGGAGGTGTAGGTCAGGCGCTTGATCACGATTTCTGTCCTTGTGCGGTGCCGTAGGCGGTGCCC
>VFQO010001313.1_pt1 | contig 19806 bp, 22 predicted proteins | sample 3512331 | NCBI WGS metagenome assembly VFQO01 (sample SAMN10412371, study PRJNA504923) | tailings metagenome | isolation source: Replicate 3 from Balatoc abandoned mine | place: Philippines: Itogon, Benguet | collected 2017-08-28
AGTCGAAGAAGTCGACCGAAAACGAATACGCCTCCCAACAGGGCAATTTGGCCTATGCGGATCTCATCAGCGACGAAGTAGGCGAGCAAAGTTCCAACCGTAAAAAGCCAGCAAAAGAGATTGAGACAATCTTCGATAATATCCCGAGCCCTCACCGGTCGCACTCCCCGAACACGACGTCGATCGCGCCGATGATCGCGGTGGTGTCGGCGAGCATGTGGCCTTTGCACATGAAATCCATCGCTTGCAGGTGCGAAAACGCCGTCGGGCGGATCTTGCAGCGGTAGGGCTTGTTGGTGCCATCGCTCACCAGATAGACGCCGAATTCGCCCTTCGGGCTTTCGGTCGCAACATAGACTTCGCCCGCGGGGACGTGGAAGCCCTCGGTGTAAAGTTTGAAGTGATGGATCAGCGATTCCATCGACTGCTTCATCTCGCCGCGCTTGGGCGGCACGACCTTGCGGTCGAGGCTGGCGATCGGGCCGGTCGGCATGTCGCGCAGGCACTGCTGGATGATCTTCGCCGACTGATAAACTTCCTGCACGCGGACCATGAAGCGGTCGTAGCAATCGCCGCGCGTGCCGACGGGAATGTCGAACTCCATCTTGGCATAGGCATCATAGGGCTGCGACTTGCGCAGATCCCACGCAATGCCGCTGCCGCGGATCATCGGGCCGGAGAAGCCCCACGCCAGCGCGTCTTCCTTGCTCACCGTCGCGATGTCGACGTTGCGCTGCTTGAAGATGCGATTGTCGATGACCAAGCTCATCGCGTCGCCGAACAGCTTCGGTAGCCGTTTTTCGCACCATTCGCCGATGTCGTAGAGCAGCCGTTCGGGCACGTCCTGATGGACGCCGCCCGGACGGAAATAGGCCGAGTGCATGCGCGCGCCCGAGGCGCGTTCGAAGAAGTTGAGGCAATCCTCGCGCAGCTCGAACACCCAAAGGTTCGGCGTCATCGCGCCGACATCCATGACGTGCGACCCGATGTTAAGCATATGGTTGCAGATGCGCGTCAGCTCGGCGAACAGCACGCGCAGATATTGCGCGCGCGCCGGGACTTCGAGATCGAGCAATTTCTCGATCGCGAGGACATAGCTGTGCTCCATCCCCAGCGGCGAGCAATAGTCGAGCCGGTCGAAATAGGGCAAAGCCTGCAAATAGGTCTTGTACTCGATCAGCTTTTCGGTGCCGCGGTGGAGCAGCCCGACGTGCGGATCGACGCGCTCGATAATCTCGCCGTCGAGCTCCATCACCATGCGCAGCACGCCGTGCGCCGCGGGGTGCTGCGGGCCAAAGTTGATCGTGTAGTTGGTGACGGCCTGATCGCCCGCGGTATCTGCGGTATCGACCGGATAACCCTCGAACATGTCGCTGCCGTGGTGCTTCACATAAGGAGAGTCGGTCATGCGTCACCTCCTGCTTTGGGCTTGCGCGGCGCGCGCGGTTTGGCGGGCGCTTTTTCGGCCTTTTCGGTCGCGGGCGTCTTGGCTTTCGCGGTCGCGGTCGCCTTTGCGCCGTCGCGGCTCGTCTTCGACGCGGCCTTGTTGACCGTCGCCCCTGCGCCCGTCTGCGCCGGGCTGTCGGTCGTCTTGGGAGTCGGCGGCGGCGGTGCCTTGGCCTTGTTGTCGGCGGTCTTGACCTCTTTCGCGGTCATCGGCGTCGGCGCGCCCTTGCCCGGCGCCTCACCCGTCCCGCCGGTCTTTTCATCGCCGGGCAGCACATAGTCGGCGCCTTCCCATGGGCTGAGGAAGTCGAAATTGCGGAAATCCTGCGCCAGCTTCACCGGCTCATACACGACGCGCTTGTCTTCTTCGCTGTAACGCAGCTCGGTATAGCCGGTCAGCGGGAAGTCCTTGCGCTGCGGATGCCCTTGGAACCCATAGTCGGTCAGGATGCGGCGGAGGTCGGGATTGCCCGCGAACAACACCCCATACATGTCGAACACTTCGCGTTCGAGCCAGCCGGCGTTCGGCCACACGGGAACGATCGTCGGCACCGGCGTCGCCTCGTCGGTGGACACGCGGACGCGCAGCCGGTGGTTCCGGGTGACGCTGAGCAGATGATAGACAACCTCGAAGCGCTCGGCGCGGTCGGGATAATCGACCCCGGCAATCTCCATCATCTGCTGATATTCGAGATTGTCTCGGAGCGCGACCATCACGCCCGCGATTGCGTCGTGCGCGACGGTGATGCTGTCCTCATCGGCAGCAAAATCATGTGCGAGCAGATCGGCACCGAGCAGCGCCTTCAGTTCGGCCGCCAGCGTTTCGCGCGGCGCGATCAGGGGAGCAGCGTGGGCCATCAGCGTTCGATCGTCCCGGTGCGGCGGATCTTCCGCTGCAACTGCATCACGCCATAGAGCAGGGCTTCGGCGGTCGGCGGGCAACCGGGGACATAGATGTCCACCGGCACGATGCGGTCGCAGCCGCGCACCACCGAATAGCTGTAATGATAATAGCCGCCGCCATTGGCGCAGCTGCCCATCGAGATGACATATTTGGGGTTCGACATCTGGTCGTAAACGCGGCGCAGCGCGGGCGCCATCTTGTTGCAGAGCGTGCCCGCGACGATCATCACGTCCGACTGGCGCGGGCTGGCGCGCGGCGCGACGCCGAAACGCTCCATGTCATAGCGCGGCATGTTGACGTGGATCATCTCGACCGCGCAGCACGCGAGGCCAAAGGTCATCCACCAGAGCGAACCGGTGCGCGCCCAGTTGAACAGATCCTCGGTCGAGGTGACGAGAAAGCCCTTGTCGCCGACCTCGCTGTTGAGATCGTCGAAGAACGCCTGATCCGGATTCGTCCCCGGAGCGACAGGGCTTTTAACCGGCATCTGGCCGGGCGGCAGGATGATCGAGCTGCTCATTCCCAGTCCAACGCCCCTTTCTTCCATGCATAGACAAGGCCGATCGCGAGCTCGGCGAGGAAAATCATCATGGTGGCCCAGCCGGCCCAGCCGATTTCCTCCAGACTGACCGCCCACGGAAACAGGAAGGCCGCTTCCAGATCGAAAATGATGAACAGGATCGCGACCAGATAGAAGCGCACATCGAACTGGCTGCGCGCATCCTCGAACGCCGGGAAGCCGCATTCATATTCGGTCAGCTTCGCGGGATCGGGTTTGTGGGCGCCGGTCAGCCGTGCCACGCCCATCGGCAGGAACACGAACGCCGACGACAACCCGACCGCAATGACCAGGAATATCAGGATCGGCAGATATTGCGTCAGATCGACCATGGGAGCTCGCAGTCTTGTTTTGGGGTGTTGGCCACCCGTTTATGCGGGCGCTTTAGGCCAGCGCGCCGCGCCTCGCAAGCACTGCGGGCATGATTTTCGCATGCCCAGTGACCAAAAGCACAAAGCGTGCTGGCGAGAGCGCCTATCGCTGTGATACGCCGCAGGAAACAGGGTTTGGTCCCGCGCTTTCGGGGGCGGTTTCGATGGGGGGATTTTTATGCGCCGATTTGCCAAGCATGCCGCCGTTGCCCTAAGCGCATCCGCCCTGCTGGCCGCGTCGCCCGCCCGCGCCGAACTGGTCAATGCGACCGACCCGGCAACGATCGAAGCGATCGTCGAGTCGCAGGGTTGGCCCGCGACGATCATCGCCAAGCCTGGCGACGATCCCTATATCGAAAGCAACCGGAACGGCCTGAAATTCCTTGTCCTGTTCATGAACTGCGACGAGGGCAAAAAATGCAAGACGTTGCAATATTATATGGGCTTCAACGACGCGAAGGACGTCACCCTCGACAAGCTCAACAAGTGGAACAAGGACAAGCGTTTCGCCCGCGCCTACAAGGATGACGAGGGCGACCCGGTGCTGGAAATGGACGTCGACTTGGATTTCGCGGGCATCCCGCGCGAGAATGTCGGCGAGACCTTCAACACCTGGGCGACGCTGATGGACTCGTTCCGCGAATATATTTTTGAAAAGTGAGGACACTCAAATACGTCAACCCAGCGGAGACCGGGATGACGTATCGATTCACGCGTTCCGCAGCGCCCCGGCGATCAGCTTCTGCAGTTTCGAATGCACGGCCGCGCTGCCGGCGATGAATTCGCTGCGCTCGACGGACCGGTCGCCACCGCGAAAATCGCTGACAAAGCCGCCGGCTTCGCGCACCAGCAACATGCCGGCTGCAACGTCCCAAACCTTGAGGTCGCTTTCCCAGAACCCGTCATAACGGCCCGCGGCCACCCATGCGAGATCGAGGCTGGCGGCGCCGAAGCGGCGGATGCCCGCGACTTCGGGCGCGACCGCACCGAAAATGCGGCTCCACTGCGCCATATTGCCGTGACCCATGAACGGGATCCCGGTCGCAATCAGGCATTCGTTCAGCTGGCGGCGCGACGCCACGCGCAGACGCCGGTCGTGCAGCCACGCGCCGCGACCGCGCTCGGCCCAATAGCTTTCGTCGGTGACCGGCTGATAGATCAGGCACGAAGTGATGTCGCCCCAGCCACCGCCGATCTTGGGTTCCTGCACCGCGATCGAAATCGCGAAATGCGGGATCGCGTGCAGGAAGTTCGAGGTGCCGTCGAGCGGATCGATGATGAAGCGCGGCTTGCCGGGTTCCCCCTCGATCACCCCGCCCTCTTCGAGCACAAAGCCCCAGCCCGGACGGTCGCGACCGAGCTCGTCGTACAGCGTGCGTTCGGCGGCCTGGTCAGCCTTCGACACGAAATCGGCCGGTCCCTTCTGCGACACCTGCAGATGCTCGATCTCGCCGAAATCGCGGCGCAGCTTGGTCCCCGCCTTGCGCGCCGCGCGTTCCATGACGGTGATGATGCCGGATAAGGCCATTTTCGTTTCCCTCAACGCGTCGCCCCCGCGAAGGCGGGGGCCGCTGTCGGCAATGCAAAACGCTAGCGGCCCCCGCCTTCGCGGGGGCGACGATATTTAGTCCGCGCGGCGGACATACTCACGGTCGTACACATGCACGACGATCTTGGTGCCGCTGGTGATGTGCGGTGGCACCATCACGCGCACGCCATTGTCCAGGATCGCGGGCTTGTACGACGACGAGGCGGTCTGGCCCTTTACCACGGCATCGGCCTCGACGATCGTCGCTTCGATCGTTTCGGGCAGTTCGACCGAGATCGGGCGCTCTTCCCAGAGTTCGAGAACGACGTCCATGCCGTCCTGGAGGAATTCATGCGCTTCGCCGACGACGTCTTTCGAGATGTTGATCTGTTCAAACGTGTCCTTGTCCATGAACACCAGATCGTCGCCCTCGGCATAGAGGAACTGGAAATCCTTGGTGTCGAGGCGGACCTTTTCGACCGTGTCGGCGCTGCGGAAACGGTTGTTGAGCTTGCGGCCGTCGATCAGATTCTTGGCTTCGACCTGCATATAGGCGCCGCCCTTGCCCGGCTGGGTGTGCTGGATCTTGGTGACCTTCCAGATCCCCTTTTCAAATTCGATAATATTGCCGGGACGGATTTCAACGCCGGTGATTTTCATCGCGCACACTCACAGTTCAATGATGGAAAGAGCAAACCGGCGCCCCGTAGGCATCGGTATCAGGTGGGAGCCTTTAGCCGCCGACGCGGCGAAGGGCAAGTCAGGCTGTCGCGACCACCATTTGCCTGGTGCGTTGGTAACTCAGCCACACCAGCCCGACGAACAGGATCAGCCCGACCCACGGCGCGTAAGGCGCATAGCCGTCACCCACGACCGCCAGCGGGGCATCGCTGCCGCTGCCCGCGACAATAGCAGCGTAAAGCACCCCGAACAGGCTTTCGCCAACGATCATCCCGGTTGCCGTGAGCACCCCCATGCGATGCGCAAACCCGGCGTTCGGACGCTTCGCTGCCCAGCGATCGTAAAACCAGCCCCCGACCGCGCCGATCACCACCGGCAGGATCACCGCCATCGGCAGATAGATGCCGATGCCGATCGCCAGCGGCGGTAAGCGCAGCTTGCCCGCGCGTCCGAGCAGCGCATCGACGATGATGAAGCCGACCCCGGCGAGCGCGCCATAGCCGAGCATCGTCCAATTGAGATCGCCGCCGAGGACACCCTGCGCCAGCGACGAGATCAGCCCCGCCTGCGGTGCCGCGAGCGCGTTCGGACCAGCGCCGGGGGCTCCGACGAAGCCGACGGTCTCGTTGAGCACGTTCAGCACCGGCGGCACGATCAGCGAGCCGAAGATGACGCCGATGATCAGCGCGACCTGCTGCTTCCACGGCGTCGCACCGACCAGCTGGCCGGTCTTGAGATCCTGCAAATTGTCGTTGGAGATCGTTGCAATGCCGAACACGAGGCCCGTGACGATCAGTGCATAGGCCACCATCGCGTTAATTTCGGCCTCTCCCCCGCCGCGCCCGAGCAGGCCGAGCAGCAGGAGCGACGAGGCGATGATGGCAAGTATGCCGATCCCCGACACCGGAGAATTCGACGCGCCGATCAGTCCCGCCATATAGCCGGTGACTGACGCGATCATCAGCCCGACGACGATGATGAACAGGATTGCACCCGCGACCAGGATCATCGACGAAGCGGCAAGCGGACCGCCCGCCAGTTCGGCCCAGAGCAGCCAGCCGATCGGCAGCATCAGCCCGAGCGATCCGCCGAACACCCAGTTGATCGACATATCCTGTTCTTCGACCGCCATCGCCGCCCCGCCCTGTCGCGCCCGGCTCGCCGCCATCGCCGAGCGAATACCACCGAGCACCGGCCCGGCAATCTTGACCAGAGTCCAGATCGCCGCGACCGCGATCACCCCGGCGCCGAAAAAGCGCACATCAGCGCGAAATACGGTATTCGCGAGCGTCTCGGGATCGCCCGCCCCGCCCTGCGTCAGGATGGGCAGCAGCACCCACCAGCCGGTGACCAGCCCGACCAGCTGCGCCATGCCGACCGAGAGGCCGACCAGATGTCCGACTCCGAACAATGCAAAGGCCAGACCGCCCGCGATCCCCGTTGCGCCGCTGCCGACCGCGAACCAGCGCGCGACTTCGGCCCCGGCGAGCTTCATCTGAGTGAGCAGCGTGAACCCCGCCGCGACCAGCGAATTCCACAGCAATGCCGACAAGCCAGCCTTGTTTTCCGCAGCCCCTTCAGCACTCGCGGCGCCGACCTGCAACACTTCGGCGGCGGCGCGGCCTTCGGGATAGGGCAAATCCGAATCGACCACCAGCGCGCGGCGCAGCGGCACCGAGAACAGCACCCCCAAAATCCCGCCGAGCATGGTGATCGCGGTCGTTTCCAGCAACGGAAAGCCCTGCCAGTAGCCGACCATCACCAACCCCGGCAGCACGAAGATGATCGCCGCCAGCGTCCCTGCGGCGCTCGCGATCGTCTGGACGATGTTATTCTCGAGGATCGTCGACCCGGCCATATAGCGCAGCAGCGCCATCGAAATCACTGCAGCGGGGATCGAGGTCGCAAAGGTCAGCCCGACTTTCAGCCCCAGATAGACGTTGGCCGCGGTAAACATCAGCGTCAGGACGCCGCCGAGAATGATCGCGCGAAGCGTCAGTTCGCGTCCGCGTGCGGCCGCCGTCGTGCTGTCGGACATATATATCTCCCTGGCCGCTGTCTCGCGGCCCGCACAGCCCTGCGCAAGTGCAAATATGTACGGGCTCAAAAAGGCGACGAACCGAAGCTGTTTTGACGCATCGATCCAATATGCCGCGCTTCCCCGCTGCCATATCGGCGGCCATGATGCACAGCGATCTCTCCGACCTTACCCCGCGGCCTCGCCGGGGTGTTGCGCGTCCCGTACCGCGCGCCGCCCCGTGCGCGGGGCTGTTCGGCTGGCGCAAGGGTGAAGCGCCCGTTCGACCCGCCGACACCGCCCCGCCAACGCCGGGGCGCGATTACCCTGCGGGCTGATCGTTCAGCAACGCGCCGAACGCCCGTACCGCCGCCGCCGGGCCGTCCGGGTGCGCCCAGACGCCGCCCGAAACTGCCAGAAAATCGGCGCCCGCATCGACCAGCGTGCGGGCGTTTTCAATGGTGATGCCGCCGATCGCGACGCACGGCAGTTCGAACATACCCTGCCACCATTCCAGGATCTCGGGGTCGGCGTGATGCTCGACGGTTTTGGTGGAGGTCGGATAGAAGGCGCCAAACGCGACATAGTCTGCCCCCGCCTCACCAGCTTCCATCGCCAGATGGCGGCTCGCATGACAGGTCACGCCGATCTGGGCATTGACGCCCAATTCGCGGCGCGCCTCCTTGGGGTCGCCATCACCCTGCCCTAGATGCACGCCGTCGGCGCCCAGCCTTTTGGTCAGTGCGACATTGTCGTTGACGATGAACGCGACGTCGCGCGCGGCACATATCTCCTGCAACGGCTCGGCCAGCCGCGCCGCCTCGTGCTGATCCAGCCCCTTGACGCGAAACTGGAATGCCGCGACCGGTCCGGCATCAAGCGCCGCCACCAAAAGGTCGGGAAAATCGCCACCAACGTCGAGCGGCGAAATCAGGTAAAGCTGGCAAGGGATACGGGTTTCTTGGGTCATGGCGGGTTCATAGCGACGCGTTCCTCAACCCGCAAATGCAGAACATGACCCGCCTTGCCGCCGCCATCCTGACCGCCGCACTTACTTTGTCGGCTTGTGCCACGACACGCAATCCCGTGCCGCTCCCCGACGCGACCAATGTCGCGCTTGGCCAGCGCGCCTATGCCGACGGCCCGATCGTCCAGCCGGTCGCGGTGCTGGAGGACAGCCGCTGTCCGATGAACGCCCGCTGCATCTGGGCGGGCCGCGTGCGCGTGCAGATGCTGTGGATTCGCGGCAATGGCGAACAGCGCCCGTTCGAGGTGACCCTGGGCGAACCAACGCCGCTCGCCGACGGCAGCATCACGCTGGAATCGGTGCGCCCTGACAAAATGACGAAGGTCGAGCTGAAGCCGGCGGATTACCGCTTTTCGTTTCGCTTTGCAGGCGGGCTTTAACGCACCCGCGCCAGCACAAACCCGTCCCATTTCTTCGCGCCGACCGTCTGCACCGCGGTCGCGTCGAGCCGGGGTTCGGCGCTCAGCATATCGAACAGCGCGCGCGTTCCGGCGATCCGCTCGTCGTCGCTATCGACCTCCAGCACCCCGCCTTCGCGTACCACATTATCGACGATGATCGTCGTGCCGGGCCGCCCCAGCCGGATCGCCTCGCGCACATAATGCGCGTTATTCACCTTGTCGGCGTCGATGAACACGAAATCGAAGGGCGGTTCGTCGGTTATTGCCGCCAGGCTCTCGATCGCTGGTCCGACGCGAATATCGATCCGATCGGCGACCCCGGCGCGTTCCAGGTTCGCTTGCGCGACGGCGGCGTGGTGCGGTTCCAGCTCCAGCGTCACCAAGCGACCGCCCTCAGGCAGCGCGCGCGCCAGCCAGATCGTCGAATAGCCCCCGAGCGTCCCGATCTCGAGGATGCGCCGCGCGCCCGCGATCTGTGCGAGCAGGAACAGCATCTTGCCCTGTGCCGCTGACACATCGATCGGCGGCAGGCCGTTTGCGGCATTGTGGGCGAGGGTGGCGGCAAGCACGTCGTCGTCGCCCAGCAATTTTGCGGCGATATAGTCGTCGACGGCTTGCCAACCCTCTCCCATCACATCAGGCCACGGAGGCCGCGTGAATCTCGTGAATCGCACTGCCCAGCGATCGGTCGAACTCGTCGTCGCTCATCTGGTGACGCAGGTCTTCCAGCAGCGCGCGGCTGAAGCTGGCGATGATCCCGGGGTTCTTCGCCAGCTCGGCGCACGCCTCGGGGCGCGCAAAGCCGCCCGACAGCGCGACGACGCGCAGCACCTTGGGATGATCGACCAGCGGCTGGAACAGCCCGGCTTCGGTCGGCAGCGACAGCTTCAGCATCACGGGTTCGCCGTCCCAGGCGTCCAGCGCCGCGAGCAGTTCGTTCAGCAGCAGTCGGTCAGCCGCGTCGCGCTCGGCGCTCTTGATGTTCACTTCGGGTTCGATGATCGGCACCAGCCCGTGCGCCGCAATACGCTTGGCTTCGGCGAACTGCTGTTCGACGATTGCCTTGACGCCCGCCGGATTGGCCAGATTGACGACGCTGCGCATCTTGGTGCCAAAGACGCCCTTGGCGACCGCACGCTGGCACAGATCGTCGAGATCGGGGTTCGGCTTCATCAACTGGACACCGTTAACTTCGTCCTCCAGCCCCTTGTCGACTTTCAGGAACGGCACCACGCCGCGTTCCCAAAGCAGCGTCGGCACCGGCTTGCCGCCTGCTTCACCGTCCATCGTGCGTTCGAACAGGATCGCGCCGATCACCTTCTCGCCATTAAAGCAGGGCGCGGTGACGATGCGGCTGCGCATGTCGTGGATCAGCGCGAACATTTCCTCATCGTTCGAAAAGGCGTCGGCTTCGATGCCATAGCCCTTCAACGCCTTCGGCGTCGAGCCGCCGCTCTGGTCGAGCGCGGCGATAAAACCCTGCCCCGATTTGATCTGCTCCAGCACGGCGGCATTGGCGGTCGTCATAGCATCTCCGGTAGTTTGCATACGTATGTGGCGGCGCGCATAGCGACCCCGCGAGCGGGATGCAAATGCGTAAGAAAAATCAGGCTTTGAGCGCGTCCACGCCCGGCAGCGGCTTGCCTTCCATCCACTCCAGGAACGCGCCGCCCGCCGTCGAAACGAAGGTGAAGTCTTTGGCGACCCCGGCATGGTTGAGCGCCGCGACGGTATCGCCGCCCCCCGCGACCGAGATCAGCGATCCTTCGCGGGTCAGCGCCGCGGCGGTCTTCGCTAGCGCGACGGTCGCGGTGTCGAACGGCGGCGTCTCGAACGCGCCGAGGGGGCCGTTCCACACCAAGGTGCGGCAGTTTTTCAGCACGTCGGCGAGCGCCTCGACCGCGGCCGGGCCGACGTCGAGGATCATCTCGTCCGCGGCAACTTCGTGCACATTCACGGTGCGCGTCGGCGGATTGGGCGCGAACTGCTTTGACACCACGACGTCATAGGGCAGATGGATCGTGCAGCCCGCAGCATCGGCAGCGTCAAAGATCGCATTCGCGGTATCGACCAGCTCATGCTCGCACAGCGACTTGCCGACATCGACCCCGCGCGCGGCGAGGAAGGTGTTGGCCATACCACCCCCGATGATCAGATGATCGACTTTGCTCACCAGATGGCGCAGCACGTCGATCTTGCTCGATACCTTCGCACCGCCGACGACCGCCGCGACCGGATGGGCCGGATTGCCCAGCGCGGCGTCGAGCGCCTTCAACTCGGCTTCCATAGCGCGCCCGGCATAAGCGGGTAGTCGGCGGGCAATGCCCTCGGTCGATCCATGCGCGCGGTGCGCCGCCGAAAAGGCGTCGTTGACGTAGAGATCGCCGATCTCGGCGAGCGCATTGGCGAAAGCCGGGTCGTTCTTTTCCTCGCCTGGATAGAAGCGCGTGTTCTCGAGCACCGCGACGTCGCCGGGGGCTAGCACTGCGATCCCGGCCTTGGCGCCTTCGCCAATGGCTTCGGGAATGTACATCACCGAATGGCCCAGCACGTCCTCGACGCCGCCCATCACCAAGCTGAGCGACTGGGTTGGGTTCTTCGCACCCTTCGGTCGCCCGAAATGCGCGAGCAGCAGGACGATCGCGCCCTTGTCGGCCAGTTCGCGGATCGTCGGCATCGCCGCCTCGATCCGCGTCCGGTCGCCGACCGCGCCATCGATCATCGGGACATTGAGATCGACGCGCACCAGTATTTTCTTGCCGGTGACGTCGCCGATGTCGTCGAGGGTCTTGAACGCGGTCATCACTGCTTTCCTTTTGGATCAGAGGAACTTGGCGATCACGCCCGCGGTGTCGATCATGCGGTTCGAGAAGCCCCATTCGTTGTCGTACCAGCTGAGCACGCGCACCAGCTTGCCATCGATCACCGAAGTTTCGAGGCTGTCGATCGTCGAGCTCGCCGGCTCATGGTTGAAGTCGATCGAGACCAGCGGCTCGTCGGTATAGGCGAGCACGCCCTTGAGCGGGCCTTCCGCCGCCGCCTTCAGCACCGCGTTGACCTCTTCTTTCGTGGTCTCGCGCAGCGGCGTAAAGGTCAGGTCCACCACCGACACATTAGGGGTCGGGACGCGGATCGACGACCCGTCGAGCTTGCCCTTGAGTTCGGGCAGGACCAAGCCGACGGCCACTGCAGCGCCGGTCGAGGTCGGGATCATCGACATCGCGGCGGCGCGGGCGCGGCGGGGATCGTCGTGGATCTGGTCGAGGATCTTCTGATCGTTGGTGTACGCGTGGATTGTCGTCATCAGCCCGCGCTCGATCCCGATCGCCTCGTGCAGCACCTTGGCAAAGGGCGCGAGGCAGTTGGTGGTGCACGACGCGTTTGAGATGATCAGATGGTCGGCGGTGATCTTGTCGTCGTTGACGCCATAAACGACGGTCAGGTCGACTTCCTTGGCGGGGGCCGAGATCAACACGCGCTTGGCGCCGGCGTCGAGATGCTTCTGGCCGCCGGCCTTGTTGGTGAAGAAACCGGTGCATTCCATCACGATGTCGATGCCGTTCGCAGCATGCGGCAGCGCGGCGGGATCGCGCTCGGCGGTCACCTGGATGCGCTTGCCGTTGACGATCAGGTCGCTGCCATCGACTTCGACGGTGCCGTTGAACGGGCCATGGACCGAGTCGCGCTGGAACAGGCGGGCGTTCGCCTTGGCGTCGGCGAGATCGTTGATCGACACCAGTTCGAGGTCGTGGTCGGTCCGTTCGAGGATGGCGCGCGCCACATTGCGCCCGATGCGCCCGAAACCGTTGATTGCAACCTTCACTGCCATGTCGATATGTCCTTTCTGCGTGGGGTAAGCCGGTCCTTATGCGCCGAGCTTTGCCAGGATCTGGGGGGTGATAGCATCGACGGTAAGGCCGAAATGCTTGAATAGGTCTTCGATCGGCGCCGACGCGCCGAAGCTGTCGATGCCGAAACGCAGGCCATGGCGGCCGGTATAGCGTTCCCAGCCGAAGGTCGTGCCCGCCTCGATCGAGACGATCAGCGTATCGTCAGGCAGGATATCGGCCTGGTAGGCGGCGCTTTGTTCGTCGAACAGTTCGGTCGATACCATCGATACGACGTCGGTGCCTTGACCCGCGGCCTCCAGCTTGTCGGCGACATCCATCGCGAGCGAAACTTCGGAACCCGTAGCAACCAGCACGACCTTGCGCGCCGTAGCGGCCGAACGAAGGCGATAACCGCCTTTCGAACAAAGATTTTCCGTGACGTCATGGCGTAGCGGCGGGAGGTTCTGGCGGGTCAGCGCTAGCAGCGACGGACGGCTGGTCTGTGCGAGCGCCAGCGCCCAGCATTCGGCGGTTTCGACCGCATCGGCAGGCCGCAGCACCAGCAGGTTCGGCATCGCGCGCAGCGACTGCAAATGTTCGATCGGCTGGTGCGTCGGGCCATCTTCGCCTAGCCCGATGCTGTCATGCGTCATGACATAAACGACGCGCTGCTGCTGCAACGCCGACAAACGGATCGCGGCGCGACAATAGTCCGCGAACACCAGGAAGGTGCCGCCATAGGGAACGATGCCGCCGTGCAGCGCCATGCCGTTCATCGCCGCCGCCATGCCGAACTCGCGGATGCCGTAATAGATATAGCGGCCCGAATAATCGTCTTTCGTCAGTGGTTTGGTTGACGACGTTTTGGTATTGTTCGAACCCGTAAGGTCGGCGCTGCCGCCGACGAGCGCCGCGATGTCGGCGGTGAGCGCGCCCAGCGTGTTCTCCGATGCCTTGCGCGTCGCAACCTTCGGCGGTTCGGAGACCAGCCCGTTAAGATAGGCTTTGAAAGCGTCGCCCGGAACAACCTTACCGCTCAGACGTTCCTCAAATTCCTTTTTCTTACTGTTATTTGCGAGGCAAACATTCCATTTAGCATGAGCCTCTTTGCCTCTCTCGCCGAACGCCGCCCAAGCCGATGCGATTTCGGCGGGAATGACGAACGGTTCGGCGGTCCAACCCAGTCCTGTGCGCGCGGCAGCGATTTCGTCGGCGCCGAGCGGAGCGCCATGCGTCGCCGAGGTGCCCTGCTTGTTCGGCGCGCCAAAGCCGATGATCGTCCGGCAAGCGATCAGCGACGGGCGCGGATCGGCAAGCGCAGCGTCGATCGCGCGGCGAATATCCGCGGGATCATGCCCATCGCAGCTTTCGACATGCCACCCGGTTGCCGCATAGCGCGCCGCGATGTCTTCACTCGTCGACAGGTCGGTCGATCCGTCGATGGTGATCTTGTTATCGTCCCACAGCACCGTCAGCCGGCCAAGACCAAGATGCCCCGCCAGACCGATCGCCTCATGGTTGATGCCCTCCATCAGGCAGCCGTCGCCGGCTATCACCCAGGTGCGATGATCGACCAGATCGTCGCCATAGATCGCGTTGAGGTGTCGCTCGGCGATCGCCATGCCGACCGAGGTCGCGAGTCCCTGCCCCAGCGGCCCGGTCGTCGTTTCGACGCCTTCGAGCTCGAAATTCTCGGGATGTCCGGCGCACGGGCTGTGCAGCTGCCGAAAATTGCGGATGTCATCGAGCGTCGGGCGCGCATAGCCCGCCAGGTGCAGCGTCGCATAGGCGAGCATCGAACCGTGGCCAGCCGACAGCACGAATCGGTCGCGATCGGCCCATTTGGGGTCGCTCGGATCGAACTTCAGATAATCGGAATAGAGCACCGTCGCGACGTCGGCCATGCCCATCGGCATCCCCGGATGGCCGCTGTTCGCGGCCTGGACGGCATCCATCGCAAGCGCGCGGATGGCATTGGCGAGCTGACGTTCGGGCAGTGTCATTGATCCCCCGGAAATGGCTGGGCAGGCGCCGGACGCTACGGCCCGACTGGATGCGCACAGCCCTTTGCGGCGGCGGGGTCAGGAGTCAACCGCTGCGACGGGAAAATCGGCGCATTTTGGACCGACACGGCAATTGCACCCCCTTCCGCGCACTGCTAGTCATCGCGCATGGAACTCGACCTCGACGAATCCAGCCTGGCCATCGGCCGCATCGAACGCGCGCTCAGTCGCATCGAAAAGGCGCTGGCCGACAAGCCAAAAAGTCCTTCATCCGCCATTGCGGCCTCTGCAGCCGACCAGTCGGCTCTAAAGGCAGAGGTCGCGGCGGTGATCGGCGAACTCGATCGATTGATTGCGGAGGTCGGCCGTGGCTGATGTCAGACTGACCATCGCCGGACGCCCCTACGACGTCCATTGCGCCGACGGCGAAGAAGCGCAGTTGCTCCAACTCGCCGCGATGGTCGATGAAAAGGCGCGCGGCATCAACGGCGGGACCGAGGTTCGCCAGCTGCTGTTTGCCGCATTGATGCTCGCCGACGATGCGCAGGAAGCCAAGGGCAAGGTCGACAAGGCCGAACCCCAATCCGATTCGCTGCGCGCCGCGGTAGCGCTGGCCGAAAGCCGTGAGGCAGCGGCGCGCGAGGAACTGCGCGCCGCGGTGGCGCGCGAACAGGCCGCTTTGAAGGAACTCGAAGCAGCGCGATCGGCGCCTGTAGCCCCGCCGCTGGGAAAACCGGCCAATGACCGCGCGCTGCTCCAGATTGCCGACCGGATCGAGGCGCTGGCGACAAAAGTCGAGCAAATGCCTTGAGCGCGCTCGCCCACGCTCCTACATAAGGGGCGGCGGGTACTGCCCGGCACGAGCTTTTGCGAAAATCCCTGAGGCGATACATCATCCTAGGGAGCTGTCCCTGCCCGGACCCTGGTCCGACGTACATGGTTCCCACCTGACGTTACTGGCGTCAGAGGACTTTCCAGCAAACGACCTCGGCGGGCCCGCCAACCGACCCCGACCCCAGCGCCCGGGCCCAAACCCGCACAGGAGGCGACGACCCACTTGTCCGGCGATCTGGTCCAGCAAAAAGCGCTACTGCGCGAAAAACTGCGTTTTCGGCGCAAGCATTTTGCCGCAAATCTCGACGGCATGGCGCAACTGGCGGCGTTTCGCGCGCTACCCGCCCCATTGGTCGAGCTTCTTGCCAATCGCGCGATTGTTGGCGCTTATGCCGCGTGGGGCGACGAGCCCGACATCCTGCCAATGTTCGCCGACCTTGCCGCGGCGGGCGCGCTCGCCCTGCCCCACCACGCCGGACGCACCGATGCGATGGAATTCAAACTGTGGCGGACTGGCGAACCGCTGAACAAGGGGCCATGGAACACCCGGCAGCCCGCGGACGATGCCCCCACCGCCGTCCCAGACCTGATCTTCTGCCCGCTGGTCGGATTCGATCGTCACGGCGGCCGCATCGGCCAGGGCGGCGGCCATTACGACAGCTATTTCGCCGCGCATCCGGCGGCGCTTAGGATCGGGGTCGCCTGGTCGGTGCAGGAGATCGACGCAACGCCGCGCGAATCGACCGACATGGCGCTCGACGCCGTCCTGACCGAACAAGAATTCATCCTGTGTGGAGATCGCCTGTGAGCCCTGACCACCAAGACCCGCTTGATGGCAACCCCCAGCCAAGCTGGCGCAAACCCGCTGGCATGCTGCTGATCCTGCTACTCATCGCAGGCTGGACGGCGATTATCGTCAGCCTGTCGCCATGGATCGGCACCTGGCCGGTGCTGGTGCAGGCGGTGTTTTACCTGATCGCGGGGATCGTCTGGATCTTGCCGTTGAAGCCGCTGCTGCGCTGGATGGAATTGGGAACCTGGCGCCGCTAGCGAGCGGCGTCAGGTTCCCAATTTCCGGTATCGGCAATCCCAAGACGCAGTAGCCATTCCGTCCGAAAATGGAAGGAATGGCGCGAGTGACGGGGCTCGAACCCGCGACCTCCGGCGTGACAGGCCGGCACTCTAACCAACTGAGCTACACCCGCGTGTGCTTGGGAGCAGCGCCAATATGCGGCGCGCTTCGGCCTGTCAACCGTCGCTGTCTTCGTGGGTGCGATTTAATCGATCGCGTACCTCGTCGGTGGTAGTCAATGTGCCATGTTCGAACAGGAAACCCGCCAGATCCGGGGTTCCGGTCGACGCGAGCACGGTCTGCAAGATCAGCAGCAACGGTACCGCCAGCAACGCCCCCGGCGTCCCCCATATCCAACCCCAGAAGCTCAGCGACACCAGGATCAGCAGCGGATTGATCGTCAGCCGCTTGCCGAGCACCAGCGGCGTGATCAGATTCGCCTCGACCAGATGAACGCCGATAAAAATAACCGCGGGCAACAGCGCCAACCCGACCGCATCGAAGGTCATCAAGCCGCCGATCCCCAGCAGCGCCGCCGCAACGATTGGCCCCAGATAGGGCACGAAATTGCAGATGCTGACGATCCCGCCCCACATGAAGGGCGACGGCATGCCGAGCGCCCACAGCAACAGGCCGACAGACAGCCCGAGGATTGCGTTGATCATCGTGATCGTCGCCAGATAATCCGCCGTCGCGTCGACGACATTCTGGATTACCCGCGCCGTCTGCATCGCCCCGTCAAAGCTGCCGCGCCGCCGGATTGTGCCTTTGCGCAGCCGCGTCCATCCGGCGAGAAAGAAAAAGATGACGAGCACGGCAAAGAACAGCTGGATCGCGGCGGCAGGCGCCGCGGTGATGAAATAATCGACAACCGATGTCGGCGCGGTGGCCGCCACCGCCTGCGCGGTCGCCTGGCTACCGCTGGCGACCGATGTCAGTGTACGGTCAACAAACGCCTGAAAGGTCGAATAAAAATCGATCAGCGGCGCCAGATTGCTCTGAATCCGGGGGATCGAATCGGGAAGCCGCGCGAACCAGTCGGTCGCCGGGACGACGATGATTGCCAGCGCGGCATTGATCAGCATCAGGAACATGGTCAGCGCCAGAAACGCCGCCAGCCCCGACGGCACGCCGCGCCGCTCCAGCCATTCGAGCAGTGGCACCAGCGCGATTGCAATAACGATCGCGGCGGTGAGCGGCAGAAAGAATTCGGAGCCTGCCTGCAACGCGAAAGGCAAGCCAAGGCAAAAGCTGGCGCCAAAGATCAATGTAAGCGCCGCGAGCAGCCGATCGCGGCGGAAATCGTCGATCTCGATCTGATGCAACGGATTGGCACGCGGGCGCGCGTCTCTGCTCCCCCGATCGTCCGCCACCCCATCTCTCCTTGCGTTAACCTCCTCTTCGTACGCGGGCTTTGCATTTTACGCCAGCCGCCCCGTTTTGCGACGAACCGACCCCGCTCATTGTCCCCATCTGGGTCAGAACCTGTCTTTCTCGCTGCTTTTTAACCGGAAATTACCCTTTTTCATCGACTGAGGGCTCCAAGGACCAACCTTCTCGGAGTCAAAGTGATGATGAAAGCGCCTGTGGGGGGCGCGAAGCATCAGCTTCTACCCTCTTGTTCACTTCTTGCCGTGCTGGCGGCGTTCGCGCTGCCGACGCAGGTGCAGGCCCAGGTCACCACGCCGCCGCTAACGCGCGCCGGGACGACGATCAGCAACACCGCAAGCGCCACATTCGACACCGGAGGCGGATCGACCACGATCAATTCGAATCAGGTCGACCTGCTGGTCGATGAACTGCTCGACGTGACGGTCGATTCGAGCAATCCCGCCGACGTGCCGACCACCCCCGGGGCAACCGGACAGGTGCTGACCTTCTCGGTCACCAACACCGGCAACGGGGTGGAAAACTTTGTTCTGAGCACGATCGCGAACGCGGGGGGCGATAATTATGACCCCGTCGTCACCCAAATCTACATCGACAATGGCGACGGCGTGTTCGACGCCGGAACCGATACGCCCTACACCCCGGGCTCGAACGATCCCGAACTCGACCCCGATGAAAGCGTCGCCGTGTTCGTCGTCGCAACGACGCCAGGCGGGGTCGTCGACGGCAATCGCGGGATCGTCAGCTTGGTCGCTGCCGCAGTGACGGGGACCGGCGCGCCAGGAACCAGCTTTGCGGGCCGCGGCGAAGGCGGCGGCGACGCCGTTGTAGGCTCGACGGGTGCCGACGGCACCGATGCCGGGGCGTTTATCGTGTCAGCGGCCACCGTGACCCTCGTCAAATCGGCGGTCGTGACCAATCCGCTCGGCACCGCCGATCCCATCCCGGGCGCGACGATTACCTACACCATCGTGGCAACCGTCGCGGGCAGCGGCTCGGTCAGCGGCCTCGCGATCACCGACAATATTCCCTCCAACACCAGCTATGTCGCGGGCTCGATCACCCTCGGCGGCGTCGCGCAGTCCGACGCGGCCGATGCCGATGCGGGCGATTACAACGGCACCCGGATCAACGTCGCGCTGGGCACCGTTGCCGGCGGCCAGACCCGGACCGTGACCTTCCGAACCACGATCAATTGATGGAGATGCGTATGCGCACCGCCCTATTTCTCCTGTTTGCGGCGTTGTTGCCGGGACAGGCGCTCGCCGCCAATCAAGTGGCCCTCGCCAACGACGTATTCGTCGAGCGTGTGACCACCGATGCCAAAGGCAAGCAACGGATTTTGCTCGAAGAACCGAAGGTCGTCGTTCCCGGCGACCGGCTTGTCTTCGTGCTCAATTACCGCAACGCCGGGGCGCAGCCCGCCGACAAATTTGTCATCACCAACCCCCTGCCCGCGGCCGTGCGCTTCGCCGATGCCGGCGACACGACGCCGCTCGTTTCGATCGATGGCGGGCGCCATTGGGGACAATTGGATCAACTGACGGTCGCGCTGAACGACGGCACCCGCCGCGCGGCGCAGCCCGATGATGTCACCCACGTCCGCTGGGCGTTCCAAAAGCCGATCCCGGTCGGCGGCAGCGGCAAGCTGATGTTTCGAGGAGTAGTAAAATAACATAATTAATACAGCCGCTTAATGATTGCCAGCGGTGGGGAAACGGCAATCGACCAAAGCCAAGGAGCT
>VFQO010001316.1_pt1 | contig 19760 bp, 17 predicted proteins | sample 3512331 | NCBI WGS metagenome assembly VFQO01 (sample SAMN10412371, study PRJNA504923) | tailings metagenome | isolation source: Replicate 3 from Balatoc abandoned mine | place: Philippines: Itogon, Benguet | collected 2017-08-28
CAGGTCGGCGACACCGGCACCAACACCGTCGCCAAGGGCCGCGTCACCCGCGACATCATCGCCGCGCCCGAAGGTGACGGGCAGACGGCCAGCACGGTAATCCCTTCCTGAGTTCCGCACGCCATCCGGCGTGCGAAATCCTCGCTCACGCAGCCTGAGGGCCGCATCGCTGCGGGCGGCCGTTCCGCCTTGCAGTCGCTGCGCGACCGATACCCGCGCGTACCATGAGCTTGTGCGAACCCCTCAGTCTGCCTGCTCCCGGCTCACCAGCAGCTTGTCGATGCGGCGGCCATCCATGTCGACGACCTCGAAGCGCCAGCCCTGATCGGTGAAGTGCTCGCCCTCCTGCGGGAGCTTCTTCATGACCGACAGCGCATAGCCGGCCGCGGTGCCGAACTCGCGGTCTTCGCCATAATCAAGGCCCAGACGGTCGGAGAGGGCATCGGCCGAGAGCGAGCCCGACACCAGCAACGAGCCGTCCTCGCGCTCGACCACCGATGGCAGGTCGCCGTCGTCCGAATCGCTGGCGAAGTTGCCGACGATCGCGGTGAGCAGGTCGACAGGGGTGACGATCCCTTCGAAGTGGCCGTATTCGTCATGCACCACCGCCATCGCCACTTCGGCCGATTGCAGCACCCGCAGGGCATCCATCGCATCGAGCTGATCGGGGACGACTTCGACCTTGCGCATCATGTCCCGCAGAGCGACCGGCCGTCCGGCGACCAGTGCGGCCAGCAGGTCGCGGACCTTGACCACGCCGATGATCGTATCGGGCGACCCGTAGGCGACAGGGAGCAGCGAGTGCGAGGATTCCTCGATGGTTGTGCGGATATCCTCCGGCCCGGCATCGGCCTCGATCCAGTCGACATCGGTGCGCGGAGTCATCATCTCGCGCACCGGGCGCTGGGCGAGGCGCACCACGCCGGTCAGGATCTGGCGCTGTTCGGCCTCGATCACGCCCGAACGGGTCGCCTCGGCAAAGATCATGCGCAGTTCCTCGGAAGTCAGCGCGGCCTGGTCGCCGCTCCTGATGCCGAACAGGCGGATGATCGCGGCCGAGCTCGAATCGAGCAGCCACACCAGCGGCGCGGCGGCCTTGGCCATGAAGGCCATCGGCCGCGCCATCACCAGCGACACCGGCACCGCGACCTGCAAGGCCAGCTGCTTGGGCACCAGTTCGCCGATGATAAGGCTGAGATAGGTGGTGAAGGCGATCACCACTGCAAAGCCGGTCTCGTCGGCATATTCCGGCGGCAGTCCCAGCGCCGCCAGCCGCTCGCCGACCGGGCCGCCAAGGCTTGCCCCCGAATAGGCGCCGTTGATGATGCCGATCAGGGTGATGCCGATCTGCACCGTCGAAAGGAACTTGCCCGGGTTCGCAGCCAGCTGGATCGCGATCCGGGCGCTGGTGGATCCGGCCTCGGCCCGGGCTTCGAGCGCGCTGGTCTTGGCGCTGACGATCGCCAGCTCCGACATGGCGAACACGCCGTTGATGACGACGAGCGCCAGGATGATCGCAAGGTCGGTCCAGGGAAAGGGTGTCACGCCCGCCGCGCTAGCACAAACGAGGCAGCTTGCCAGCCGTGCAACGGGGCAGCGACCGACAGGCGCGCCCGGTCTGGCGGCATCTTTGTTCAACATGGGTCAAGGAACCACCCGGCATGGGCTGTAGCGTCTCATAGGTCCGACGCCTTGCCGCCACACGGGCGCGATGGCATCGTGACCAAGATAACAAGAGGGAGGCAACACCATGACCATTTCGCGAATTCTGCTTTCGGGCACCGCGGCGATCGCCCTGCTGGGCACGACCACGGCCTGCGTGACCGATCCCAACACCGGCGAGAAGAAGATTTCGCGCACCGCGATTGGCGCTGGCCTCGGCGGCACGCTGGGCTATCTGCTCGGCGGGGCGATCGGCGGGGATACCGGACGCATCATCGGTGCGGGGATCGGCGGATCGGCGGGCGCCGTCCTCGGCAAGCAGTATGACGACCAGATCAAGGAGCTGCGCGAACAGACTGCCGGCAGCGGCGTCGATGTCGAACAGATCGGCAATCAGGACGCGATTCTCGTGCGCCTGCCCGACGGGGTGACCTTTGCGACCGGTTCGGCGGCGATCAACCCGGGCTTCCACGACACGCTCAATTCGGTCGCCGAGACTCTGATCAAGTACCCCAACAGCCTGATCGACGTCTACGGCTTCACCGACACGACCGGCAGCCCCACGACCAACCAGCGCCTGTCCGAACAGCGAGCGCAGGCGGTTGCCGATTATCTCGCGGCCCGGGGCGTCGCCCGGGCGCGCATGGCGACCAAGGGCTTCGGTGAGCAGTATGACTACCTGCGCGTCAAGACCGGCGACAATGTCAACGAACCGCTCAACCGCCGGGTCGAGATCAAGATCATCCCCGTGAGCCAGGACGACGTTAACGCGGCGCGCGCCGGGAACTGACTTTCCGGACGCTGACACAGGACGGGCCGCCCCCGCCGGCGGCCCGTTTTGCGTTTCAGCGCAGCGCTTTGGCCCGCTCCGCCAGCCGCTCGACCGCCGCTGCGTGGATCGCGGGGGAGCATACCAGCACGCCGAAATCCCTCGGGTCGTGCTTGTTGTAGGCGAGCGGGTGGCCGAAAGCGTCGGTCACCTCCGCTCCCGCCTCGCGCGCGATCAGGGTCGCGGCGGCGATGTCCCATTCGTAACCCCAGCGCAGGGTCGCGACGAGATCAGCACGGTCGGCGGCGACCATCGCGATCCTGAGCGCGATCGAGTTGGGCTGCTCCACCGCGATCAGATCGCCGTCCTCTTTGGGCAGGCTGTGGGTTGGCACGCGCGCTCCGGCGAATTCGGTGCGCTGGCTCGCGCGGATCGGCACGCCGCCAAGCGTGGCGCCTTGCCCCGCAACGGCCACCCACTCCTCGCCGCGCGCAGGAGCCGCGAGCATCCCGATCAGCGGGCGCCCGGCGCTCACCAGGGCCACCGACACCGCCCAGCCCGCCCGTCCACGCACGAAATCGCGGGTCCCGTCGATCGGATCGACCAGCCAGATCAGCCCGCTCTGCGTGCGCGCCTTGTCGTCGAGGGTCTCTTCGGAGAGCCATGCGGCAGACGGCAGCAGGCGGTGCAGTTCGCGCTTCAGGAACCGGTCGACTTCAAGGTCCGCCTCGCTGACCGGGTTGCCCGGCGTCTTGTCCCAGCTTTCGAGCGCGTGCCCCGCCCCAGGCCAGCGCGACAGCGCGATCCTGCCCGCCTCGCGGACGATGGCCTGAAGATGGTTCCTGTCAATCATGAGAGGGTTGGTGTTGCGCCTGCACAGGGCACTTTTCAAGAGGGGCGATCCGTGCTTAGGCCGCCCGCGGACACACCTCTCCCCAGGATTTGAGAAGAAGGGATCGATACGTCATGAACGTCCACGAATACCAGGCCAAGGAACTGCTCGCAAAGCACGGGATTGCGGTGCCCGCGGGTCATGCCGCGCTGAGCGTCGAGGAAGCGGTGGAGGCCGCCAAGAAGCTGCCGGGGCCGCTCTATGTCGTGAAGGCGCAGATCCATGCGGGCGGCCGCGGCAAGGGCAAGTTCAAGGAACTCGGGCCGGACGCCAAGGGCGGCGTGCGTCTCGCCAAGAGCCTCGAGGAAGTCGAATCCCACGCGCGCGAAATGCTCGGCAACACGCTGGTCACCATCCAGACGGGCGATGCGGGCAAGCAGGTCAACCGGCTCTACATCACCGACGGCGTCGACATCGCCAAGGAATACTACCTCTCGCTGCTGGTCGACCGCGCGACGGGCCGTGTCGCCTTCGTGGTTTCGACCGAGGGCGGGATGGACATCGAGACCGTGGCGCATGACACGCCCGAGCTGATCACCACCTTCTCGATCGACCCCGCACAGGGCTTCCAGCCGCACCACGGCCGCGCCGTGGCCTTCGCGCTGAAGCTTCAGGGCGATCTCAACAAGCAGGCGCAGAAGCTCGCCAAGCAGCTCTATGACGCCTTCCTCGCCACCGATTGCGAGATGCTGGAAATCAACCCGCTGGTCGAAAGCGAAGACGGCAAGCTGCTGGTGCTCGACGCCAAGATGAGCTTCGACGGCAACGCCCTCTACCGCCACCCCGACATCGAAGCCCTGCGCGACGAGACCGAGGAAGACCCGGCGGAAGTCGAAGCCAGCGAATATGACCTCGCCTACATCAAGCTCGACGGCAACATCGGCTGCATGGTCAACGGCGCAGGCCTCGCCATGGCGACGATGGACATCATCAAGCTGAACGGCGCCTTCCCGGCGAACTTCCTCGACGTGGGCGGCGGCGCCACCACCGAGAAGGTGACGGCGGCCTTCAAGATCATCCTCAAGGACCCGGCGGTCGAGGGCATCCTCGTCAACATCTTCGGCGGGATCATGAAGTGCGACGTGATCGCCAACGGGATCGTGCAGGCGGCCAAGGACGTGAACCTCCAGGTTCCGCTGGTCGTGCGCCTCGAAGGCACCAACGTGGCCGAAGGCAAGGCGATCCTCGCCAATTCGGGCCTCGCGATCGTGCCCGCCGACAACCTTGGTGACGCCGCGCAGAAGATCGTCGCGGAAGTGAAGAAGGCGGCCTAAGCCTCCCTTCGCGCACAAGTATCGAAAGCCCCCGCCGGTTCGCGCCGGCGGGGGTTTTTCGTTGCGTTCAATGCGAAGGGCCGGGCTCTGGCAGGTCAGGCGGTGTGGAGTCCATGTAGGTCAGCCAGTTGCGCCAGATGACGCGGGTGCGTTCGTCGGTCCGCGCGATGCGGCACGACAGATCCATGATGGTGCGGATCGAGCCTTCTTTCCAAGCCTCGTAAATCGCCCCGCACTCAGTGTCGGCATAGCGAGTGAACGCCGCATCGCTTGCCTTGATCTGCGCCACCAGTTCGGTCTGGTCATTATGCCGGGCGACCGCCGCGGCAAGGTAGCGGTTCTTGCGCGCGGTCGAGCGTTCGAGGACGGCGGCAACACATTCGTTCATCTCGATCGTGGAGCCGTCACAATCGGAGAAGCCTTCAGACCGCGCCGCCCGGTCGAAACGGAACAGCAGCTCCCTGGGCTCGGGCGCATCGCTCTTCATCCGCACCGCCACCACCAGCTTGTCCGGCCCGTCGCAGCGCAGCGTGAGCGCCTGAAACTGCGCAAGGCAGTGCTCCACCCCCAGAAGGCGGAAGGTCACCATCCCGTCCTTCTCCTCCCAGCCGGTCAGATCAGGATTGAAATGCTTGAGCTTGAGCACAAGGCTGCCGCCCTCCTCCATGATCTGCATGTGTTCGGTGAACATGATCCCGCCCTCGGCGGTTTGCTGGATGAAGGTGCCGACCATGGCGGTGCCCGTCCGCGGCAGCCAGCTTTCGGTGGCAGGTGCGCGCTCGATCCCTTCACCCTGCCACAGGCCTTCAAGCCACCACATCTGGTCGATCGTGGCAGGCGGCGATGGGAACGCTGCCCCCTCCACCCGTGTCTCCTGCGCAGCCAGCGGCACCGCAGCGATCAGCGCCAGACCCGCCATCCATAGCATTTTTATCATCGCGTCATCCCTCCCCGGCTGCGGACGTATCTGAGGGGTGCAGGGCGGTAAAGCACTGGCGATATGAAGGCTTGACCTGCCCGTGCCGGACCGCAAGGGGGTGGGCACGTTTTCGGCCCTCTGCGCCGCCCGCCTCGCTTGACGTTTACGTAAACGCAAGCTAGGCGGGCGCCCAAGGACCGGAAGGTCACGTGATTCTTTGAGAGGAAGGACAAGCCCCATGAAGATCCTCGTCCCCGTCAAGCGGGTGATCGATTACAACGTCAAGCCGCGGGTCAAGGCCGACGGCACGGGCGTTGACCTTGCCAACGTCAAGATGAGCATGAACCCGTTCGACGAGATCGCGGTCGAGGAAGCCATCCGCCTCAAGGAAAAGGGCGCGGCGACCGAGATCGTCGCCGTCTCCATCGGCCCGGCCAAGGCGCAGGAAACCCTGCGCACCGCGCTCGCCATGGGTGCCGACCGTGCGATCCTCGTGGAAACCGAGGAAGAGGTCGAGCCGCTGGCCGTCGCCAAGATCCTCAAGGCGATTGCTGACGAAGAGCAGCCCGGCCTCGTCATCCTCGGCAAGCAGTCGATTTCGGATGATTCGAACCAGACCGGGCAGATGCTCGCCGCGCTGATGGACCGTCCGCAGGGCACCTTTGCCAACACCGTTGCTGTCGAAGGCGACTCGGTCGTGGTGAAGCGCGAAGTCGATGGCGGTCTTCAGACCGTGAAGCTCAGCCTTCCCGCGATCGTCACCACCGATCTTCGCCTCAACGAGCCGCGCTATGCCTCGCTGCCCAACATCATGAAGGCCAAGCAGAAGCCCCTCGCGACCAAGACTCCGGGCGATTTCGGCGTCGACATCGCGCCGCGTCTCAAGACCCTCAAGGTCGCCGAGCCGCCGGTGCGTCAGGCCGGCATCAAGGTCGCCGACGTCGCCGAGCTGGTCGAGAAGGTCAAGGCGCTCGGCATCGCCTGAGCACGCCACGGTATTTGAGAGGTTATTCCCATGAAGACTCTGGTTCTCGTCGAACATGACAACACCAAGGTGCAGGACGCCACGCTGGCCGTGGTGACCGCCGCCGCGAAGCTCGGTGAAGTGCACCTGCTGGTCGCGGGCCACAATTGCGGCGCGGTGGCCGAGGCTGCCGCCAAGATCGCCGGCGTCGGCAAGGTCCACGTCGCGGACGACGCTGCTTACGCCAACGGCCTCGCCGAAAACGTCGCCCCGCTCGCCGCTGCGCTGATGGCCGATCACGACGCCTTCCTCGCCGCGGCCACCACGCAGGGCAAGAACGTCGCCCCGCGCGTCGCTGCTCACCTTGATGTGATGCAGGTCAGCGAAATCCTGTCGGTTGAAGGCCCCAAGACCTTCACCCGCCCGATTTATGCCGGCAACGCCATCGCCACGGTCGAATCGACTGATGCCAAGCTGGTGATCACCGTGCGCGGCACCGCCTTTGAAAAGGCCGCCACTGAAGGTGGTTCGGGCACCATCGAAGCTGTCAGCGGCCCCGGCGACGCGGGCACGTCCAGCTTCGTCAGCTCGGAAATCGCCAAGAGCGAACGTCCGGAACTGACCAGCGCCAAGATCATCGTCTCGGGTGGCCGTGCGCTGAAGGACGCGGAAACCTTCGAGGCGACCATCACCCCCCTCGCAGACAAGCTTGGCGCCGCCATCGGTGCGAGCCGTGCGGCGGTCGATGCGGGCTATGTGCCGAACGACTACCAGGTCGGCCAGACCGGCAAGATCGTCGCGCCGGAAGTCTACTTCGCCATCGGCATCTCGGGCGCGATCCAGCACCTTGCCGGCATGAAGGACTCCAAGGTCATCATCGCCATCAACAAGGATGAAGACGCCCCGATCTTCCAGGTCGCGGATATCGGCCTTGTCGCGGACCTCTACGCGGCGGTGCCGGAGCTGACCGGGGCGCTGTAAGCGTTTCATCGCAAACGCCTTTATTCTGAAGCGAACCTCCGGCAGTCTGGCATGACTGTCGGAGGTTTTTCTTATGCGTCGCACTCTGCTTGCCCTCGCCGCCCTGTCCGCTGCGGTTCCTGCCCACGCCGCCCCGGTGGTGCTCACGCCCAGCAGCCCGTGGAATGTCGATTATGCCGACGAGAAGTGCCGCCTTGTCCGCACCTTCGGGGAGGGCGAGGACCGGCACCTGCTCGCCTTCCAGCAATATTGGCCTGCGAGAAAATTCGGGATGACCGTTGCCGGAAGCGGGTTTGACGGCTTCGTCAGCGGGGCGCGGACCGATCTGCGTCTGTTCGAAGGGCATGAACCGATCCGCTCCGAGCCCTTCGCAGGGAAAGTGGAAACCTTCGGAGATGCGGTGATCTACTCCAACCTTGCCTTCAAGCAGAGCGAGGAAGCGACCGATCAGAGTGCGGCGACAGGCGCGGTGCCTTTGATCGACACCGCTTTTGCCGGGCAGGTGCGGTTTCTCGAATTCCGTCAGCGAAGCAAGCAGGTGCGGCTCGAAACGGGGTCGATGGATGCCGCTTTCGAGGTCCTCAACCAGTGCACGATGGATCTGCTGCGTCAGTGGGGGCTTGATCCCGAACAGCACCGGACAGCGCGCAGCGGGCCGGAATGGCTCAACCGCGATGCGCTGGTCCGGCGGATCGTGGCAAATTACCCGCGTGAAGCCTCGGCGCAGGGCGAACAGGGCATCATGCAGATGCGCGTGATTGTCGCCGCTGACGGTTCGGTGGAAAGCTGCACGATGCTTAAGGCGACCAATACGACGCAGCTCGAATCCCCGGCTTGCGAAGTCATGCAACGTGCAAAGTTCGAACCGGCGCGGGATGCTGCGGGGCAACCGTTCCGGTCGTTCTACGCGACCGTCATCACCTATGTGATCAGCTGACGCCCCCTCACAGAACCGTGGTGAGGAAATGCAGCGTCATCCCCACCAGCCCGCCCACCAGCGTGCCGTTGATGCGGATGAACTGGAGGTCGCGGCCCACGGCGCCTTCGACGCGGTTGGTGATTGTCACCGCGTCCCAGCGCTTGACCGTTTCTGACACCAGCCGGACGATCTGATCGCCATAACGGGTGGCAACGCCCACCATGGTGCGGCGGGCAAAGCGGTTGATCTGCTGCTGGAGCCGTTCGTCCTGCTGGAGCGCCTGCCCCAGCTCCGCCAGCATGTTGCGCATTTCCGCGCCCATTGCGCTTTCCGGATCGCGCGCGCGGCGGATCAGCGATTGGCGGATGCGTTCCCACACGCCCATCCACCACACCGCCACAGCGGGGTTGGCGATCAGATCGCGCTTCATGTCTTCCACCTTGGCGCGGGTGGCCGGATCGTGCTGCAAATCCTGCCCGAGCTTCGCCAGCCCTTCCTCGATCTTGCCGCGCAAGGGGTGATCGGGGTTCACCAGCACCTCGGCGAGCAGCTTATACAGCCCGTCGAGCACGCTGGAGGAAATGGTCTTGTCGATCCCCGCCCAGCGCAGCACGCCCGAAACGCGCTGGTGGATGATCTCGCGGATGGTATCTTCGTTGTCCTCCAGCGTCAGGCCCGCCCAGCGCACGAACCCATCGATCAGCGGCTGGTGGCGCTTGTCGACCATGGCGCTTTCGATCATCCGGCCCGCCAGCGGTGCGATGTCGAGCTTGGCGAGCTGCCCGGCAAGGCCAGCGCGCACCTGATTGCCGAGCCGGTCGGGATCGAGGGATTCGAGCACTTCGGCCAGCATCTCCGCCGCTCCGCTCGTGATGCGCGAGCGTTCGTCCTCGCCGCCTCTCTCGGGCGAAGCGGCCAGAAATTCGCCCGCCGCCTTGGCGATGTTCATCCCCGCCATCCGCCGCGCGACCACGGCGGGGGTAAGGAAATTCTCGCGCAGGAAGGCCGCCATCGTATCGGCGATGCGGTCCTTGTTTTCGGGGATGATCGCGGTGTGCGGGATCGGCAGGCCGAGCGGATGGCGGAACAGCGCGGTGACCGCGAACCAATCCGCCAATCCGCCGACCATCGCCGCTTCGGCAAATGCGTGGACATAACCCCACGCCGGGTGGCCGGTGGTGGCAAGACCATGCGTGGCAAGGAAGATCCCGGCCATCGCCGCCAGCATTCCGGTTGCTGTCCAGCGCATCCGCTTGGCGCGGTCGACCGTCAGCGGCTGGCCGCCGAGCGTGAGGGGCCTCAGGGAACGCTTAGCCATGCGGACCATCTTAGCGCGGCAAGGGCGTGCCAGTCACGCTTTAACCGGCCCTGCCCCAACCGCTCATTCAGCCGGTTCGGCGCCGGGCGGCAGACGCCGCGCCGGGATGGCGGCCGGTTTGCCGGGGAACGGCAGATCCGGCTCACCCTCGCCGTGCGGGCGCGTGTCGTCTCCGGGCTTGTAGGTCAGCATCCGCGAACGCAGCCACGGACCGACGCGCTTTTCAAAGCCATCGGCAAGGCTGAAGCCCGCCGGCACGATCAGCAGCGTGAGCAGCGTCGAAAGCACCAGCCCGCCAATCACCACAATGCCCATCGGCTGGCGCCACGCCCCGTCACCCGACAGCGACAGCGCCACCGGCACCATCCCCGCAGTCATCGCCACGGTGGTCATCACGATCGGCTGGGCGCGCTTGTGCCCGGCATCGAGGATCGCATCGAGCTTGTCCACGCCCTTGTTCATCTCCTCGATCGCGAAGTCGATCAGCAGGATTGAGTTCTTCGAGACGATGCCCAGCAGCAGCAGAATGCCGATATAGACCGGCATCGAATTGGGCTGGCCCAGCAGCCAGATCAGCAGCACCCCCCCCAGCGGCGCGAGCGCGAGCGAGGTCATGTTGACCAGCGGGCTCATCAACCGCTTGTAGAGCAGCACCAGCACCGCAAACACCAGCAGCACCCCGGCCAGGATCGCGATGATCAGGTTGGTGACCAGTTCGGCCTGCCATGCCTCTTCACCCACCACATCGCGGATCACGCCAAGCGGCAGGTTCTGGAGCACCGGCAGGGCATCGATCTGCGCCTGCGCATCGCCCTTGAGCACGCCCGAGGCAAGGTCAGCCCCCACCAGCACGCGGCGGTTCTGATTGTAACGCTGGATCGCGGTCGGGCCGGAACCGAAGCTGATATCGGCCACCCGGCTCAGCGGCACGGACCCGCCATTGGCAAGCGGCACCGGCAGGTTTTCAATGGTGCGGAAATCACTGCGGGCTTCTTCTGACAGGCGCACCACGATCGGGATCTGACGGTCCGACAGCGAGAAACGCGCCGCATTCTGCTCGATCTCGCCCAGCGTCGCGATGCGGATCGTCTGCGACAAGGCAGCGGTGGTCACGCCCAGTTCGGCGGCGATCTTGTCACGCGGGGTGATGATGATCTCGGGCCGGTTGAGATCGGCGCTGACCCGCGGGGCAACAAGGGACTTCAGGCCCTTCATCTCCTCGACCAGCCGGGTCGCGGTCTGATCGAGCAGCACGGGATCGCTGCCCGCCAGCATCACGGTCATGTCGCGGCCCGAACCGAACCCGCTCGATTGCGACTGGAAGCGCACGCGCGCATCCGGGAAGCTGGCCAGCTTGGGCGCAAGCTGGCGTTCGAACTCGATCGAGGAGCGCGCACGATCTTCCTTGAGCTTGACGAAGATCGACGAGCTTTCGCCCAGCCGGATACGTTCCAGCAGGCGCTCAACCTCGGGCTCCTGACGAAGCTGATCGGCGATCGCGTTGACCACGCGCTTGGTCTCGGCCAGCGTGGTGCCGGGGACCATCTCGATTTCGACGCGGCTGTTCTCGTCATCGATCGAAGGCTGGAACTGGCCGGGGATCTGCCCGAACAGCACAATCGTGATCAGCAGCGAAAACCAGCCGATGCCCAGCATCCACACGCGGTGGTCGTAGAAACGCGCCGTCATCCAGCGGGTGTTGCGGGCGAAATTGCTGTTGCCGGCGGCGGGCCATTCGATCGCCCGGAAGGTGGCGAAAGCGGCAAGGAACGACAGCAGCGAAACGGTCAGCACGATCACCACTTCGAACAGCTTGGCGACCAGCGTGTGGACGATGGAATTGCTGTCAGCCTGCACGGCGGTGGCAATCTGCTTGTGGACTTCAAGGCCCAGCAGGCCCTTCCACAGCGGCGCTACGCTTAACCATTCGGCGATCTTGGCCGAGACCATGCCCGTCGAAAGCTCGAACAGCGTCAGCGCCGGCACCGCCAACAGCACAATCACCGCCAGAAGCAGCGTCAGCACATAGAAGGCGCGGTGGCGGGGGCCATCCAGCCCGGCGCGGCGCACCGCCATCTTGCCGGTGTCGAGCGTCCAGGCAAGCACCCGCATATAAGTATCGAGCGCCGGTCCGCCGCCATGTTCGGCATGGCCCTTGGCCTTGAGGAAATAGGCGGCCATCAGCGGCGTGATCATGCGCGCAACCGCAAGGCTCATCAGCACCGCGATCACCACGGTGATCCCGAAGTTCTGGAAGAACTGGCCCGACACGCCAGGCATCAGGCCTACCGGCAGGAACACCGCGACAATGCAGAAGCTGGTGGCGACCACCGGCAGGCCGATCTCGTCGGCGGCGTCGATCGATGCCTGATAGGCGGTCTTGCCCATGCGCATGTGGCGCACGATGTTCTCGATCTCCACGATCGCATCGTCGACCAGCACGCCCGCCACCAGCGCCAGCGCCAGCAGCGAGAGGAAGTTGAGGTTGAACCCGAGCAGATCCATGAACCAGAAGGTCGGGATCGCGGACAGCGGAATGGCGACCGCGCTGATGAAGGTCGCGCGCCAGTCCCGCAGGAACAGGAACACCACCACCACCGCCAGCACCGCGCCTTCGAACAGCGCCCAGATCGACGAATTGTACTGCTGGCGGGTGTAGGTCGTATTGGTCGACAGCTTGATGAACGCGATACCCGGATTTTCCTCCTCGATCTTGTCCATCTCAGCGAGAGCGGCGTCATAAACCGTGAGGTCGGACGCGCCGCGCGCACGGCTCATGGCGAAGTTGACGACTTCCTTGCCATTGACCTCGCTGATCGAGGTGCGTTCGGAATAGCCGTCCCGCACCTTGGCGATATCGGCAAGACGCACGGTGCGCCCCCCGCCCAGCTGGATCTGGGTCTGCGACAGCTGGTAGGCGGTGTCGGAATTCCCAAGCACGCGCAGCGACTGCCGGGTGCCGCCAATCTCGGCCAGACCGCCTGCCGCATCCAGATTGCTCTGCCGCAGCACGGCGTTGATCTGGGAGGCGGTGACCCCGAAGGACTGCATCCGCGCCGGATCGAGGATCACCTCGATCTGCCGGTCCACCCCGCCAAAGCGGCTGACTTCGGCCATACCGGGGATCTTCAGCAGACGCTTGGCGACCGTATCGTCAATGAACCAGCTAAGCTGTTCCACCGTCATGTCGTCAGCCTCGACCGCGACATAGCCGATCGGCTCACCCACCACGTTGACCTTGTTGACCTGCGGTTCGAGGATGCCGTCGGGCAGCGACCCGCGCACGCCGTCAATCGCGGTTTCCACCTCGTTCACGGCCTCGATCAGGTTGGTCCCGATCTCGAATTCGACAAAGGTCTGCGAGCTGCCTTCGCGGGCGGTTGACTGGATCGAATCCACCCCCGCGATCGAACGCAGCGCGCTTTCGACACGCTGCGTGATCTGGTTCTCGATTTCGGTCGGGGACGCGCCGGGCTGGGCAATCACCACCCGCACTGCCGGAAATTCGACATCCGGATTGTTGGTCACATCCATCCGCCAGAAGCTGACGATCCCGGCGATCAGCAAGGCGGTGAAGAACACCAGCGGAATCACCGGATTGCGGATCGACCAGGCCGAGATGTCGCGAAGTGCCATGAAAGTCCTGCCTGTGCTGTGCCGTTCGCGGCCCTTCCTCCAGATACGCGCAAGCCCGCGTGGAGGATGGGCGGATTACTTCTTGAGTGCCTGCGGGTTGACGGTTTCGCCGGGGTTGAGGAACCCGCCCGCCTTGAGCACAATGCGCTCCTTGCCGGTCAGACCTTCGGTAATGGCAATGCCATTGGGGGTCACCGCGCCGGTCTTGACCGGACGGCGCACCGCCTTGTTGTCATCGCCCACGACATAGACATAGCTGCCGTCTTGATCGGCCTGCACCGCGCTTTCGGGCAGGACGGTGGCGGTGAAGCTGCCGCTGCTGATCCGCGCGGTGGCAAAGCCGCCGGACCGCAGCGCCGGGGCAAACGACAGCGCGATACGCGCCGTGCCCTGCCGGGTGGCCTGATCGATCACCGGAGAAAGCTGCCAGATCTGGCCCTTGAAGCTCTGATTCGAACCGGTCGGCGTGATGGTCGCCATCGTTCCGACCGACATCTTGGCGAGCTGTTCTTCCGAAAGCTGGGCGAGCATTTCCATCTCGCCGCCGCTGGCAATGGTGAACAGCGCCGGAGTCCCCGCACCGACCGTCTGCCCCGGTTCGACATTGCGGGACAAGACATAGCCGCTCGCGGGCGCGATGATGTTGAGCCGCTGGTTGCGGGCGCGCTGTTCGCCCAGCTGCGCCTGCGCCACCTTGACGCGGGCTGCGGCAGCATCGCGGGTTGCGGTCAGCCGGTCGACATCGGCCTTGGACACGAAGCCGCGCTCCACCAGCTGGAGCGCACGATCGAGATTGGCCTGCGCCAGCTTGGCATCGGCCCGCGCCACTTCGATCTGCGCGGCCTGCGCTTCGGCCTGCTGAACCTGCACCGAACGGTCGATCACTGCCAGCACCTGCCCGGCCTCGACCCAGTCACCGGCATCGACCGTGACGCGCAGCACCTGCCCGCCTTCACCGACCACGCCCACCGGCATCGGGCGGCGCGCAGCCAGCGTGCCGGGCGCTTCGATTTCGCCGGCAACCATGGTGGTGCCCGGCGTGACGACTGTGACGGAAGGCGCCTGCGAATTGTCGTCATCGGCCGGGGCAGGCTCACCGCCCGCCAGCGCGAAATAGGCTGCAATCGCCAGCAGCAGGCCGAACAGGCCCAGTCCACCGACAAGCAGCCAGCGCGGAATGGCAGGCGCACCCAACGGGCGCACACCGGCGCGTTCGGCCGCGTAATCGGCGTTCACCCCTTCGGCGGCATCGGCCCTGATCGTCGTCTCGTAATTCATTGCCATTCCCTCACAGGACCGGAATCGCGCGCGCCCACGCCCCCGCCCTGAGTGTGTTACTTGCCTAAGTCACCAAGTGCAACGTCTGATAGAATGTCCGCCGCTTGCCCGCAACTTGCGCATCGACCGATGACGTCAAGGCCTAGACGAAGGGCGCAAGCTCCGGTTCCGGGGGCATCAAGCAAGACGTGCCGCGAATCGCCAAAGGCCCGCAACGCCTTGGGGCGGTGCGGGCCTTTGCTTGTGCCTTGAAAGCGGCAGGACGAGCCGTGCTCGCGGCGGATCAATACTTGAGCTGGCGCTCGTAGAGATCGCGGTAGTGCTGAATCTTGGTGACGCGCAGCCCGTGCATCCCCGACCGGTCAACCGCACGCTGCCACGAGGCAAATTCCTCAAGCGTCAGCCCATAACGCGCTAGCGCTTCATCGAGCGTCAGCAGCCCGCCGTTCACGGCAGCCACAACCTCGGCCTTGCGCCGCACCACCCAGCGCTTGGTCTGGGGCGAGGGCAGGTCGGCAAGGGTCAGCGGCTCACCGAGCGGACCGATCACCTGTGCGGGGCGGATATCCTGGTTCTCAATCATCACATGTCTCTCGCAGCGCCGCGGGGCGCGTCGGATCGGGGTCCTGTCGCACTGTCCGGGCGGTTTGCATCGCTGGCATCGACCATGGCACTCCGACCTTTAGATTGACCTAAACCATCAGGGTTAACGACGGGTTCGTTATCATCGAGAAGTGCAAAATAGCTGGCCGCCGCATCACCGAAGCTGGCCGCGACCGCCTCGATCGGGGCCTGACTTTCGGTGCGCAGCAGCAGCCTGAGATCGCGCGCGGCGTTGAGCCTGGCGGTCAGCTCGCTCCATTCGAAGGCGCGCAGAGCCTCGCCCGCCCGCCGCGCCGGCGCCCCGGCGAATCGCTCGTCCGCGCCGACACCTGCGCCGACAATGCCGTGCAAACGCGCACGCTCCGCGGCGGTAAGGCCGCCCGAAAACGCATCGGCACGCGCTGAAATGGGCTTTGCTTTCTCGAACATCATTGCCCTTGATAACCCGAGTGCGTCAAAATCCGGTAAACTGCCACGTTACACGGCTTAGGATTTGTGCTGGCCGGGGCAGCAAGGACAGCCCCACTGGCGAGGATGGCAAAGCATCGCTATATGCGCCCCCACCTCATGGAAACGTCTGCCCCCCTCGCCGCCGGCCCCCTGACCGGGCCCGATGCCGCCGCGCTGTTCGATCTGCCCCGCCCGGCGGCGCAGTGCCGGATTGTCGTGGCGATGAGCGGCGGGGTCGACAGCTCGGTGGTCGCCGCCCTCGCCCATGCCAGCGGGGCGGAGGTGATCGGCATCACGCTCCAGCTTTACGATTACGGCGCGGCGACAGGCCGCAAGGGCGCGTGCTGTGCGGGCGATGATATCCGCGACGCGCGCGCCGTGGCCGACCGGTTGGGCATTGCGCATTATGTCTTCGACCATGAAAACGCCTTCCGCGAGGAGGTGGTCGAACAGTTCGCCGACGAATATCTCGCCGGACGCACGCCGGTTCCCTGCATCCGCTGCAACATGGGGCCGAAATTCACCGACCTGTTCCGCATGGCGCGCGAACTGGGCGCGGATTGCCTTGCCACCGGGCACTATGTCCGCCGGGTTACGGGAGAGGCCGGCGTGGAACTGCACCGCGCCTTCGATCCGGCGCGCGACCAGTCCTACTTCCTTTATGGCACCACCGAAGCGCAGCTCGATTATCTGCGCTTTCCCCTGGGCGGGATGCCCAAGCCGCAGGTGCGCGAACTGGCCGAATCGGCGGGGCTGCGCAACGCGGCCAAGCCGGATTCGCAGGACATCTGCTTCGTGCCCGATGGCAATTACGCCAAGATCGTCACCAAGGTGCGGCCCGAAGGCGCGGCACCGGGTTCGATCGTCCACGCCGCGACCGGCGCGGTGCTGGGCGAACACAAGGGCATTGTGCACTTCACCGTGGGGCAGAGGAAGGGTCTGGAGATCGGCGGGCAGCCCGAACCACTCTATGTCATCGGCCTCGACGCCCCGTCGAAGGAAGTGCGGGTCGGACCGAAGCGGATGCTGGCGGTCTCTGCGGCGCGCCTGACCGAGACGAACCGCATCGGCCCCCTGCCCGATGCGCCGCTGACGGCGAAGGTGCGCAGCCTTGCCAAGCCCGTCCCGGTGACGCTCGAAGGGCCACTGGGCGATGGCGCGGCGGTGACGATCCGCTTTGCCGAACCCGAATTCGGCGTCGCCCCCGGACAGGCGGCGGTGATCTATGCGGGCGACCGGGTGGTCGGCGGCGGCTGGATCGATTCGACCGAGAAAGTTGCAGCCTGAGGCAGCTTGACCCGTGTCAGCCCCCGCCTTGACCCCTGCTTGCCCCGCCTCAGGCTAGCCTGAAATCCACTGTTTCACGTGAAACATCGCCGGGCGGGCAGGCCTCACCCCTCCCACGGCTCCAGCACGCAGCCATAGCCCTTGCGATAGGTGGCGGTGGCGCTTGCGACCAGCGGGAAACGGGCGGTGACGCTTTGGGTTTCGTCATCCTCGACCAGCGTGACCAGTTCCATGCCGGCCAGCTTGTCCTTGGCGCAATCGTCCAGCGGGCGGCCCGCGACATAGCGGCAAGAACAGGCCACCCGCGCCGAATAGGCCGATGCAATGCTGCCATAACCGCCGATCGGTTCGCGAAAGGCAAGGGCCGTGCCCCCCACGACAGCGGCGATGATCGCGAGCAGCCACAGGCCCCAGCGCCGGCCGGTCCGGGTGCGTGCGGATGCAGGTGATTTCGCCATTGCCAAGCCTTCGTGCTTCGGGGAATGAGGGCGCGATGACCCTGCCAGCCGCCGTCCTTAACCGCGCGTTTCCCCTCGCGCCAGCCCTGCTTATGCTTGCCGCCTGCGGGTCGGCGCCGCCTGCCGAGGCGCCCCTGTCGGACGCGGCGAAGGCGGCTGTCACCAAGGATGCGGGCGCGCCGAAGGACCAGCTCGCGAGGGCGATCGACGATCTCTTCACTCAGCCCGGCCTTGGCGAAACGCGCGCCGTGGTGGTGATGGCGAACGGCAAGCTTGCCGCCGAACGCTATGGCGCGGGCTATACCAAGGACACGCGCTTCGTCAGCTGGTCGATGGCCAAGACGGTCACCGGCGTGCTGATCGGGATGCTGGTCGCCGATGGCCTGCTGGCGCTGGATGCCCCCGCCCCCGTGCCCCTGTGGCAGCGCCAGGGGGATCCGCGCGGCGAGATCACCTTGCGCCATCTGCTCCAGATGCGCGCCGGCCTGCGCCACACCGAAGCGGGCGACCCGCCTTACGAATCGAGCGAAGTCAGGATGCTGTTCCTCGACGGGCGCGACAACATGGCCAAGTGGGCCGAGGAACAGCCGCTTGAGGCAGAGCCGGGCAAGCAGTTCGAATATTCGAGCAACACCAGCGTCATCCTCGCCGATATCGCCGCGCGCGCACTGACCACCAGCGACAAGCCCGAGGCGCGGCGCAAGGCGGTGGCCGATTACCTCCACCAGCGATTGTTCGCCCCCCTCGGCATGGACAGCATGGTGCCCGAATTCGATGCCAGCGGCACGCTGGTCGGCGGTAGCCTGATGCACGCCACCGCGCGCGACTGGGCAAAGTTCGGCGAATTCCTGCGCCGCAAGGGCGCCGCACCCGGCGGCGAGCAGCTGGTGCCGCAACGCTGGGTCGAAGCAATGGTCACGCCTTCGCCCGCCAGCCCGCATTATGGCTTCCAGACATGGCTCAACCGCCCGATTCCCGGCACGCCTGCGGGCGAACACCCGCTGTTCCCCGACCGCGCGCCCGAGAGCCTGTTCAGCCTGATCGGGCACATGGGGCAATATGTGCTGGTCTCGCCCAGCCAGCGGGTGACGCTGGTGCGCCTTGGCCATTCGGACAGCGCCGAGCGCCCGCTGATGTTGCAGCAGGCGGCGGACGTGCTGGAACTCTACCCTCAGAGGTAGAAGCTGCCCTCCACCACCGTCACGCACGGCCCGCCGAGCCATGCGCGCTCGACCCCGTCGTCTTTGGCCAACCGTAGCGTCAAATCACCGCCACGCTGGCTTGCCTGATGCGCGGTCAGCCGCTCGCGCCCCAGCCGTTTGGCCCAATAAGGCGTGAGCACCGCGTGGGCCGAGCCGGTGACGCTGTCCTCGTCCACCCCGCCGCCGGGGACGAAGACGCGGCTGACAAGGTCGGTCGCGGTTCCGGGCGCGGTGACGATGAACTGGTCCTTCCCGAGCTTCTCCAGCCCGCGGATGTCGGGGGCCAGCGCGCGGATCGCGGCCTCGTTTTCGTAGAGATAGACGTTGTAGCCCAGCTCTGAACGAACCACCTCCAGCGGCTCGGCGCCGAGCAGGCGGATCGCTTCGGCCTGATTCGCGGCGGTATCGGGCGCAGTGGCAATCGCGGGGAGCGCCAGTTCGTAACCGTCCCCCATCTTCACCACTTCGAGGATGCCGGACTGCCGCGTGCGGAACGTCACCCGCTCACCCCCGTCGCGGGTCAGCAGCACGTGCCCGCTCGCCAGCGTCGCATGGCCGCACAGCGCGATCTCGTAGGTCGGCGTGCACCAGCGCAGCTCCCAATCCGCCGCGCCGGTGGTGTCGCGCACCACGAAGGCGGTTTCGGCGAAAAGGTTCTCCGCCGCGATGGCCACCAGCACATCGTCAGGCAGCCATTCATCGAGTACCATCACCGCCGCCTGATTGCCGCCGAAGGGGCGCGCGCTGAAGGCATCGACGTGCCAATAGGGGATGGTGAGGCTCACGGGTAAAGCAGCGTGTCGGACCACGCCCCCTCTGCGCTGTCGCGGGTGAAGTCGCGGCGGTCATGCAGGCGGTTGTCGCGATCGATCCAGAATTCGATCCGGCGGGGCGAAAGCGTGAAGCCGGTCCAGTGCGGCGGGCGCGGCACCTTGCCTTCGGCCTCGTGCTCGGCCCAGATTTCCTGCACACGGTCGATATAGGTCTGGCGCTCAGGCAGCGGGCGCGACTGGTCGCTCGCCGCGCTGCCGACCTGGCTCTTGTAGGGGCGCGAGTGGAAGTAGGCGTCGGCGCGTTCAGGCGAGACTTCGATCAGCGGGCCTTCGATGCGGATCTGGCGGCGCAGGCTCTTCCAGTGGAACAGCAGC
>VFQO010001317.1_pt1 | contig 19758 bp, 17 predicted proteins | sample 3512331 | NCBI WGS metagenome assembly VFQO01 (sample SAMN10412371, study PRJNA504923) | tailings metagenome | isolation source: Replicate 3 from Balatoc abandoned mine | place: Philippines: Itogon, Benguet | collected 2017-08-28
ATAGAATCAATACTTTACCACCATTGCAAGGGGGTGTTTTTCAACACAATCGGGTGGAAAGCTGCCACGCCTTCTCCCCGCGTTTGCCCCCAAGGTCGTCCTTTCTTCTGTCGCTGCACGGGAGGCCGAATTGGCTCAAGCAATAGCGCAGCGCTGCAACCGGAACACATCGCCCATGCCGATTGCCATCACTGCTTGCGCCAACGCGTCGCTCATGAAAATCTTGTTGTAGATAGCAGGGTCAAACCAAAGATCGGGACCTTCCAATACAGCTGGCGGAACCACCACATCCCCGTCTTCGGACCAACCGTTGACTTTCCACTTTTGAAACCCTGTTTCGTGATGAACTGAGAACTTTACCACATTCCGGCTTTGATCTGGCAGAACGGTTTCTCGTCGGCAGCCAAAATTTAGCAGGAAGAACTCGCCCGGATAAGGCGTCTCCAGATCCGCCTTATAAATCGTGAACGGTATCAGCCCACCTTCGCCAAGGTCGAAGTGGGTAAGGGTTTCAGCAAGCTGGCCTTTCACCGCATAAAAGGGTCCAGCTGTGAAGATATCTTGGACTTTCTTGAACCGCTTTTCGTCCCAAACGGCGATTGCTTCTGGAAACTCCGATCGTAGCAGCGCAAATCCTTGCCGATGTCGCTTAGAAGCCGCCAGAACCTCATCCGGTGAAACTGGCAATTGAAGCGAAGCCGGATTCCAGTCGTGACCGTAAAACTTCGCGCGCGCGCCCTGTTTCATTCCGATATCGTAGTATCGAGAACGCTGCTCATCCAGACCGTCCCGTGTACGCTCCCGGCTGCAGACACATGTTGTTCCGCGTCCGACCCGTTACGCCATTTGCCGAGAACCATCGCTATCCTCTCATTCCGGTGCTGGCACATGTTGCCGTCCTGCGGACCCAGGAAGCATTCCTTTGCATAGATTCATGACCTTATTCTTGATGACCAATCACGAACACGGCGGTCGACAAGAAAGCTAGGAGCCGGGTCAACGTTTGCGGTGACGGGGATGGCAGGAACGGGGTCGATTGCCGAACAGCAGCTATTTTCTCAAACATGGGCAAAGCTGCCCCGTCAGCAAATCAACGGCCCTCACTCGGTGCGGTCGGCACAATTTCCACCACCACGTCGCCCGGTTGGAGCATCTGGCATTCGTCTTCCCAGAAGCCGATAGCGCGGCCGTTGCGGTAGACGCGCAGGCCTGTGCCGCCGCTCTCCAGCGCCTTGATCGACTTGCCGCATTCCGCCTCCGTCACCTCACGCTCGATCAGCTGCACCCGCCCGCCGACGCTGGCGAGATCGGCGAGGTAATCGGCGATATGCGCGCCCTTGACGCTGCCGGCCAGCAGCAGGCCGGTAAAGCGCACAGGGTTGATGACATTGTTCGCGCCCGCCTGCCGCGCCAGCAGTTCATTATCCTCGGCGCGCACCACCACGCTGATCGGCACTTTGGGGGCGAGGTGGCGTACGGTCAGCACCATCAGGATCGAGGTATCGTCACGCCCGGCAGACACCAGCACGCTCTGCGCTTCGGCAATCCGGACGGACTTGAGCGTCTCGTCACGGGTGGCATCGGCGGCCATGACGTTGACGCCGAGTTTTTCCGCCTCGGTCAGGCGTTCTTCGGAAGGGTCGATCACCACGATGCAGCGCGGATCGACCCCGCGCTCGATCAGCTCGCCGACGCTCTGCGAGCCGGAGACGCCGAAGCCCAGCACCACCACGTGATCGGTGAGCTGTTCCTGGATGCGAGCCATGCGAAACTTCTCCCAGCTGCGCTTGATGACGAAATCGTAGGCGGCGCCCACGAAGATGAACAGGACTGCGATGCGAACCGGGGTGACAATCACCGCCTCGATCAGCCGCGCGCGGTCGGAAATAGGGGCGATGTCGCCAAAGCCCGTGGTGGTGATGCTGATCATCGTGAAATAGACGACGTCGAGGAAGCTGATGTGGTCATCGTAATTATCGACCAAACCGTCGCGGTCGAACCAGTGGATCGCCACCACCAGCGCAATCAACCCGAAGGCCAGCCCCGTGCGGATGCCGAGATCGCCCCACACCGGGATCCGCACCTGACGGCGCAGCGGCCGGAACTGGTCGGCCAGCAGCGCCTTGCGCTTGAACGGATTGCGGCTGGGCGCCTCAGCCATCAGCCGCCGAACCGCTCGGCCAGAATGCCGATGGTCGAATAGTGGGTCAGGTCGAGCTGCAAGGGCGTCACCGCGATGTAGCCGTCCTCGATCGCTTCAAGGTCGGTGCCGTGATCCATGGTGTGCTCGATCTGGTCGAGCCCGAACCAGAAATAGCGATAGCCGCGCGGATCGCGCCCTTCGACGATGGTGCCCCGGGCGTAATCGTGGAAGCCCTGACGCACGACGCGGATGCCCTTGACGTCCTCGGGCGCGCGGGCCGGGAAGTTGACGTTGATCAGCGTGCGGTCAGCCATCGGTGCGTCTATCAGGGGCCTGAGCACCTTGGCGCCCCATTCGCGCGCCGCGCCGAAGGGCACGTCATCGCCCATGCCTTCGCGGGCATAGACCTGGCTGAAGGCGATCGAGCGGATGCCCGCCAAAGCGCCCTCGATCGCGGCGGAGACGGTGCCGGAATAGGTGATGTCGTCCGCGAGGTTAGCGCCGCGGTTGACGCCCGACAGGATGATATCGGGCGCATCGGGCATGACGGTGCGCAGGGCCATCATGACGCTGTCGGTCGGCGTGCCGGTCACCGAAAAGCGCCGCTCGCCCAGCGTGTTGAGCCGCACCGGCCGCGTCAGGGTGAGCGAATGGCCCGCGCCGGACTGTTCTTCGGACGGAGCGCAGATCCAGATATCGTCGGAGAACTGGCGCGCGATTTCCTCCAGCACCTTGAGGCCGGGGGCGTGGATGCCATCGTCATTGGTGAGGAGGATTCTCAGAGATCTTCTCCAATCTTGTCATGCTGAACTTGTTTCAGCATCCATGTGTCTGCCAGTCGCTGTGCAGTGTTTGGGGCACCATGGACCCTGAAACAAGTTCAGGGTGACGAGGTGGGTCAGTTAGGCGAGATGACTTCGATGCCGCCCATATAGGGCCTGAGCGCCTCGGGCACGGTCACCGAGCCGTCGGCGTTCTGATAATTCTCGATGACCGCGACCAGCGTGCGCCCGACCGCGAGGCCCGAGCCGTTGAGGGTGTGGACGAACTCGGTGCGCTTCTCGCCCGCGACGCGGTAGCGGGTGCTCATGCGGCGCGCTTGGAAGTCGCCGGTGTTCGAGCACGAGCTGATCTCGCGGAACGCGCCTTGGCCGGGGAGCCAGACTTCGAGGTCGTAGGTCTTGCGCGCGCCGAAGCCCATATCGCCGGTGCACAGCAGCAGCTTGCGATAGGGCAGGGCGAGGCGTTCGAGGATCGTTTCCGCCGCACGGACCATGCGCTGGTGTTCGGCCTCGGAATCTTCGGGCCGCACGATGCTGACCAACTCACACTTTTCGAATTGGTGCTGTCGGATGAAGCCGCGGGTGTCACGCCCCGCCGCGCCCGCTTCGGAGCGGAAGCACAGCGTGAGCGCGGTGAGGCGCATGGGGAGCGCGGCCTCGTCGAGCAACTCGCCCATGACGCTGGCGGTGAGGCTGACTTCGCTGGTGGGGATGAGCCAGCGGCCATTGGTGGTACCAAAACTGTCCTCGGCAAACTTGGGCAGCTTGTCGGTGCCATACATCGCATCGTCGCCAACCAGCACCGGCGGGTTGCATTCCGCATATCCATGCTCGCCGGTTTGCACATCGAGCATGAACTGGCCGAGCGCGCGGTGCAGGCGGGCCATATGCCCACGCAGGAACGTGAAGCGCGCGCCCGACAGCCGCGTGCCGGTCTCGAAATCCATGCCGAGGGCAGGCGCAATGTCGGCGTGTTCCTTCGGCGCGAAGTCGAACGCGCGCGGATTGCCCCAACGCGACACCTCGAGATTCTCCTCCTCGCCCCCGCCGTCAGGCACATCCGCGCCGGGGAGGTTGGGGATGATCTCCAGCGCTTCTTTCAGCTTCGCCGCCAATTCGTCGGCGCGGGCTTCCAGTGCAGGCATCTGATCCTTGAGCGCCGCAACCTCGGCCTTGATCGCTTCGGCGGCGTCCTTGTCCCCCTTCGCCATCGCCGCGCCGATCAGCTTCGACGCCTCGTTGCGGCGCGATTGCGCGACTTGCACGGACGTGGTCGCCGCGCGGCGTTCTTCGTCCAGTGCAATCAGCTGCGCGGCCAGCGGGGCCAACCCGCGCCGGGCGAGGCCTGCGTCAAAAGCTTCGGGATTTTCTCGGATAGAGCGAATATCGTGCATGGGCCGCGCTATGCCCGCTCACGCTAGGCAAGAAAAGCCGCAATCGCCATGGAACATCCCTGTGCGTCGGAGGGTTGATTGCGCAGGAGGTATCGCAAAATGATCCGTAAATTGATTGGCGCCGCGATCGGCGCGCGTGTGGCAAAGCAGCATCCGGCCGTGGGCGGGGCGACCGGCGTCGTGCTGGCGACCGCCGTTCCCTTCATTATCTCGCGCGTTAGCCTGCCCGCGATGGCGGCCATCGGCGTGGGCGGCTATCTCGCCAAGCGCTATCTCGAAAAGAATACGGCGGAGCAGACGACCAAGCCCACCCCGCCGACTGCTCCCGTCCAGCAGTAACCGTTAGTAGAGACGGGGGCGGCGGTGGCAATTCAGAGGCCGCCGCCCCCTGGGGAAAGTGCGTTTAGAAGTTGACCTGCGCCGTGACGAACACGCGGCGCGGATCGCCGTAGAAGCCGGTCAGCGTACCTTCGCGGCCCAGCGTCGGGATGAACGGCGCACCGCCAACCCCGCCAGCGACGAAGTTGTAACCGGCAACGATATACTCCTTGTCGAACAGGTTCTTGCCGTGGACCCCGATTGAATAGAGCCCGCTGTCCGAGGTGTAGATGATGCTCGCATCGACCAGCACGAAGCCGTCCTGATCAAGGAACGGGTTGGGCACTTCAAACTGGCTCGCGTCCGACCGCAGCGAGGCGAGGCCGATGAAATCCATCATCCCGCCAGCCAGCGGCACGCCCATGTTGAAGCCCATGTGCGCAGTGATGTCCGGCGTGTTCTGGAACACGCGCTGGCCCGCGACATCGTTGCCGAACGCGTCGATGAAGGTGTTGAATTTGGCATCGAGCACGCCGAGCGACCAGTTGACGCTGAAGCGGCTGCCTTCGCCCGCGAAGTCTTCCCCGACCAGCGCGTTGCCTTCAAACTCAATCCCGTTCACGTCTGCGCTGGCCGCGTTCGAGGTGATGCCGATGAAGCTCTCGTTCACCCCGTCGCCATTGCCGTCAAAGCCGACCGAGCCGGGGATCTGGACGTCCTTGTATTGCGCCAGGAAGCCCGCCAGGCTGATGTTCAAGCGATTATCGAGTAGCGAGGCCTTCCAGCCCAGTTCGAAGCTGTCGACCGTTTCCGGATCGAAGGCGAGGAAATCGAACACTTCGTCCGCGGTGCAAGCTCCGCCGCGCGGGTTGCGACAGGCCGTGGTCTGGCCGCGCGGGTCGAAACCGCCGCCCTTGAAGCCCTGCGAGTAGGTGAAATAGAGATTGTGATCGGCATTGGGCTGCCAGCTGATCGACGCGCGCGGGTTGAAGTCCTTGAAAGTTGCGCTGCCGTTGAAGTTGCTGGTGACCGCAAAGGCCGCGCCGGTGCCGCCGAACAGGTTCGAGAACCCGCCAAGGAAGCTGGTGCGCAGCACGGTGCTGGTGCGCTTGTCATTGGTATAACGCCCGCCAACCGAAACGCTTATCGTGTCGGTTAGGTCGTAGGAGAAATCGCCGAACACCGACCAGGTCTTGGTGTTCACATCACCCAGCGTCTGCGCCGTAAGGCCGTTGAGGGTGGTGAACAGCGCCACATCGAAGGCCGTAAAGGCGTTGGCATCAAGGTAGTAGAAGCCCAGCACGCCTGACAGGCTGTCGCCTTCATAAAGCAGCTGGAGTTCCTGGCTCAGCTGATCATTGTTGTAGATTGCGGGCACGTCGAGATCGACGGCGGCAAGGCTGTCGAAATCGATCGGGGTGGTCGACTTGTCCTCGCGGTAGCCAGTGATCGACTTGAAGGTCAGCGTGTCGCTGAGTTCAATCGCGACGTTCAGCGCCCCGCCATAGGCTTCGACTTCCTGATCGACGATGTTGAGCCCGGCGCGGGTATCGAACACATTGTCGAGCACAGGCTGGTTGCTGAGCAGGCTGGGGATGAAGCGGTGGCCCTGACGCGCTTCAGAGCTGTCCTTGACGTAATCGCCCGATAGGCGAACGAACACCGGCCCATTGTCGAATTCGATCGTGCCGCGTGCGGCCCAGACGTCCTTGTTGTAGTTCTCGGTCCCGAGCGTCAGGTTGTCGCCAAAGCCGCCGCGCGAAAGCCGCGCGCCGCTGGCGCCGATCTTGAGGTTGCTGGTGATCGGGGTGGAGGCAGTGACGATCAGATCGGCCTGATCATACGAACCGTAGGTGCCGCGAATCTTCACGCTGGTTTCGTCCGGCAGTTCGGCCGTCACATACTTGATCGCGCCGCCGATGGTGTTGCGGCCATAGAGCGTGCCCTGCGGCCCGCGCAGCACTTCAATGCGTTCGACATCATAGATGTCGAGCACGGCGGCCTGCGGGCGGTTGAGGTAGACGTCATCGACATAGAGTCCGACGCCCGCTTCGAAGCCTGCGACCGGGTCCTGCTGGCCGACGCCGCGGATGAAGGCGGTGAGCGTGGTGTTGGTGCCACGGCTGACTTCGAGCGTGATGTTGGGCACCTGTTGTGCGATCTGCGTAAGATCCTGCACACCCTGCTTGACCAGATCATCGCCCGACAGCGCCGTAACGGACAACGGCACGTCGATCAGGCGTTCTTCGCGGCGACGGGCCGTAACGTAGATCGTGTTGTCTTCTTCGGCCGCCGCGGCTTCCGCTTCGGCAGTAACATCCGCAGCGCTGTCCTGTGCGGCAAGCGGCGCGGCAAAGGCGGCAAGTCCGGCGGTTCCGGCGAGCAGCAACGCGCGGGTGTAATGTCTCTTGGTCATGGGGTGTTTCCTCTCCTGGCCCTCTTATGCCGACAGCAATATTGAAAGTTGAACCACCTTTCAAGTTTAGACTTGTGTACGAGTCTTGCGCCGCCTACCGAAAGCGTGGAGGGAGTAGCTGATGGGCAACACTCAGACAGCCAGGACAAAGGTCGAATCCGGAGTCGAAGACGCGGCCTGTGGTGACGCCAAAGTACCGCGGACAGAGCGCGGGCGGCGGACCTTGCGCAAGCTGTTGGATGCGGCGGCGGAAGAGTTTGGCGAGAAGGGCTTCCACGAAGCCTCGGTCAGCTCGATCACGCGGCGAGCAGGTGTGGCACTGGGGAGCTTCTACACTTACTTCGACAGCAAGGACGCTCTGTTCCGCGCGCTGGTCGCCGACATGAGCGAGCAAGTCAAAATCAGCGCACGCTCGGCGATCAGCGAGGGCATGGGCGCGCTCGAGATCGAGCGGGCGGGACTGCTCGCATTCCTGAACTTCGCGGCCGAGCACAAGGAAGTCTATCGCATCATCGACGAGGCCGAATTCGTCGATCCGGCCAGCTACCGCGAACATTACGAAACAATCGCCGCGCGCTTTGTCGACCGCCTACAGGCAGGGGCAGCACGGGGCGAATTCCGCGACGGGTTGGGCGAGATTGAGGCCTGGGCGATGATGGGGATGAACGTCTTTGCGGGCCTGCGCTTTGCCGTGTGGGGCCTCGCTGACAAGTCGCCTGAGGAGGTCGCGGCGGGCGTCAACCGGCTGCTCGCTGAAGGGCTGTTGCGGCGGTAGAGGCGGGCGATCCGGTGGCAGCAGAGTCTTGAGTTTATTTTGCAAACGATTCTTATTCGCATTAATTATTGACTCTCATTCGCAATAAGGAGATCAGGCTGGGGTTCCTTCACTCCCCCAGCAGGATGCCCTTCGCGTGTACTTCATCAACAAACTTTCCCTCTCCGCCGCTCCCCTCGCCTTGCTCGCCGTCCCCGCTGCGGCCGAGGATCTCTCCGCCGAAGCCGGGGCTGAAGCGCAGCAGCAGACCGGGCGGATCACGGTTACCGCGACCCGCACGCCTGTGTTACAGGAAGAGGCTCCCGCTACCGTCACGATCATCACCGACGAAGAGATCGCCGACCAGCTCGCGACCGACATCAAGGACTTGGTCCGGTTCGAACCCGGCGTCTCGGTCCGCCGTGCGCCCGCCCGCTTCGGGGCGGCGATCGGGGCGACGGGACGCGCGCGCAACGAAGGCTTCACCGTCCGCGGGATCGGCGGCAACCGGGTGCTGGTCCAGGTCGACGGCATCCGCGCACCGCAAGGCTTCAGCTTCGGCCCGCAGGATGCCGGACGCGGCGGCTTTGCCGATGTCAGCCTCGTCAAGCAGGTCGAGATCCTGCGCGGCCCGGCCTCGGCACTCTATGGTTCAGACGGGCTGGCGGGCGCGATCAGTTTCGTCACCTCCGATCCGGTCGATATCATCGCAGGCGCTAGCATCGGCGGCTTCGTCTCCTCGCAGTACTCCAGCGACGACAATGAATTCGCACAGACCGCAACGCTGGCCGGGCAGAACGGCAACTGGTCGGCGATGGTGGCCTATACCCGGCGCGATTTCAGTGAACTCAATAATCAAGGCACGACCGCGGGCACAGGCTCCGCCCGTACCGCCCCCAACCCGCAGGACGGGCGCAGCGATGCGGTGCTCGCCAAGCTGGTGTGGGACAATGGCCCGCACCGCATCCGCCTGACGGGCGAATATCTGGACAGCGCGGTGGAGACGCAGGTGCTGACCGGCATCGGCCCGGCTTTCACCTTTGGCCCCAATCCCGTGTGGACCGTGGACGCCCTCAACGCCCGCGACACGACCGAGCGGCTGCGCGCCTCGCTCGACTGGACCTATGACGGTTCGCCCGAGGACCCAATCGAATATGCCTTCCTCTCAGCCTATTGGCAGGACGCCGAAGACCGGCAGTTCGCGCTTGAGGAGCGGACTACGCTCACCGCGACACCCGCGCCGGATCGCCAGCGGCTCAACACTTTCGAGAACCGCGTCTACGGTGCGGCGGGCGAGGTGCGCTCAGGCTTCGACCTCGGCGGCATGGCGCACCGGATCGCGATCGGCGGCGATGTCAGCTGGACCCGGCAGGAAGGGTTGCGTAGCGGCACGGTTCCGGGGCGGGGCGAGACGTTCCCGACCCCGGCCTTCCCGGCAACCGATTTCACGCTCGGCGGGTTGTTCATTGCCGACGAGATCGGCTTGCTGGACGGCGCGGTGACTTTGTTCCCAGCGGTGCGGTTTGACTTCTATGATCTCAACCCGACTGAAGACCCGCTGCTCCCGACCTTCACCGCCTCGGGCCAGAGCGACAGCCGCCTCTCTCCCAAGCTGGGCGTCACCGCAAAGCTCGCGCCCGAGGTGATCCTGTTCGGCAATTACGCGCAAGGCTTCCTCGCGCCGACACCAAGCCAGGTGAACAACTTCTTCGAGTTCATCGCGGGCGGCTACACCTCTATCCCCAACCCCGATCTGTCGCCCGAGACCAGCGAAAGCTGGGAGATCGGCGCGCGTTATGTGGGCGAGGTGTTTTCGCTCCAGCTGAGCGGCTTCAAGGGTGATTACGACAACTTCATCAGCCAGCAGGTGGTGAGCGGCAGCTTCACCCCGCAGGATCCGGCGATTTACCAGTTCGTTAATTTCGACGCCGTGGAAATCGAAGGGCTGGAAGCGCGCGGCGAGGTAAAGCTGGACAGCGGCTGGAACGCGCGGATCGCGCTGGCCTATGCCAATGGCGATGTGATGGCGCCCGATGGCAGCCGCACGCCGCTCGACACGATCGATCCGTTCAACATGGTCGCAGGCGTGGGCTACCGCGCGCCTTCGGGCAGGTTCGGGGGAGAGTTGATCCTCACCCACAATGACCGCAAGGGCGCCAGTGAGCTGGAGCGCGCAGCCAATGGCGACGATCTGTTCGTGCGTCCCGATGCGTCCACCATCCTCGACCTCACCGCCTTCTATGCCGTGACCGAGCGGCTGAAGCTGCGCGCGGGCCTCTTCAACCTGACGGACGAGACTTACGCCCTGTGGTCCGATGTACGCGGCCTCAGCGTCGCGGACGCCGGGATCGCCGATGCCTTCACCCGGCCGGGCCGCAACCTCAGCTTTTCGGCCAGCTACCGCTTCTGAACCTGAATGGAGGACCCCATGAACCGACTACCCAAGACTTTGGCACGCACTCTGTTCGCATCCGGCCTTGCTGTACTGGCACTGGCCACAGCCCCCGCTCCGGCGCTGGCCGATGGCCCGATTGTCCAGACCGCCGAAGCCGCCAAGGCTGCCTTCGAGGAAGACCGCCAGACCATCCTTGCGATGGCGGGGGACTTCAAAGTGACCTTCGACATGCAGGAATCGACCCCGTGGATGGAGGGCTACGCGCCCTTGGAGCGCAAGATTTCCGGTGGCTACGAAAGCGTCCGCGTGATTGAGGATACCGGCACCCGCATCGTACTCCAGCACCTGCTGGTGACGGGGGACGAAGCTAATCCCTATGTCGTCAAGCACTGGCGGCAGGACTGGGAATATCAACCCGAAAAAATCCTCGCCTTCACCGGCGGTGACACCTGGGAACTGACCGCAGTGCCGGAAAAGATGCGCGCCGGACGCTGGTCGCAGACGGTGTACCAGGTCGATGACAGCCCGCGCTATGCAGGGTGGGGCGAGTGGGAGACGACGCAGGGCATCCGCCGCTGGCGCTCGAACTGGACGGCACGCCCGTTGGCCCGCCGCGACGCGATCCGCGGGCCGGTCTATGATCACTACATGGGCATCAACCGCCACCAGCTCACGCCCACCGGGTGGATCCACTGGCAGGACAATACCAAGATGATGACCCCAAAGGAGAGCGCGGGGGACGCCAAACCCGTGGTGCAGGAATATGTCCTCAACACATATGAGCGTTTCAACGGCTACAATGTCGCTGCGGCCGAGACATATTGGGCCAAGACCAAAGCCTATTGGGACGCCGTGCGGGAGAAGTGGGATGCGGTGGTCGAAGCCAATGGCGGCATCCGCATTGCGCAGGAAGCCAGCGCCGGCACCACCATCGCCAACGAACTGATGCTACTCGCCGACGCGATCAAGGACGGCAAGGAAACCCCCGAGGCGGCGAGCGCTAAGGCGCTGGCGCTGATCGAGGAAGGGACTTCCCGCAAGGGTGGATAAGCCTCCCTTGTTCCTGCCGGTGGGGGGCCGTGTCCTCGCTCCCTGCCGGCTTTCTTGCCGCACCCGCGCCTCGGCGCTAAGCCCGCCGGCATGATCCTTGTCATCAAAGCGCTCGAAGATGCCGACCACCTTGCCGCCATTGCCGAGCGGATCGCGATGCTGGAATGGCGCGACGGGCGCGAGACCGCGGGCTCGGTCGCGCGGCAGGTAAAGCGTAACGAGCAAGGGGCGATGAACTCGCCAGCGGGCCGGGCCTTGCAGGACGAGCTGTCTGAGCTGGTTTCGGACAATGTGGTCGTGAAGGCCGCCGCGCAGCCGCGCCGGTTCTCGCCGGTGATCATCAGCCGGACCGGCGTGGGCGGCAAGTATGGCGCCCATGTCGACAATGCGCTGATGGGTCGGGGCGCGCAGCGGCTGCGCACCGATCTTTCCTTTACGCTGTTCCTGACGCCGCCCGGCGAATACGAGGGCGGCGAATTGGTGATCCACGCCGCAGGCATGACGCAGGAGCTGAAGGGCGAGGCCGGCAATCTCGTGCTCTACCCCTCGGGCAGCATCCACGAGGTCAAGCCGGTCACGAAGGGCACGCGGATCGTTTGCATCGGCTGGATCGAAAGCACCGTCGCCGATCCGGCGCAGCGCGAAATGCTGTTCGATCTCGAAAACCTGCGCACCGCGCTCCGCCAGCAATTGCCCGCCCAGTCGGCAGAGCTGCTAACGCTGGACAAGACCATGGCCAACCTATTGCGGATGTGGGCACGGTCCTGAGGTTGGGCCGGTGGCAGTGCGTTTGCTCTTCACGGTGAAGTAGAGGATCAGGCTCACCCCGATGATGCTCGGTCCGGCCCAGATCAGCGGGTTGAACACGTGTTCGGGGATCAGCCGGATCAGCCCCACCGAAAGGAAGGCGGTATAGGCCGAAATGCCCATGCCGATCAGCGCGCGGAAATGCTCGCCGATGTATGTCGTGCGGAGCGGTTCGGCGGGTCGCCAGATGTAAAGCTGTTGAATCAGCATCGCGACAATGCCGATGAAAGCGACCAGCATCATCAGCGGGTGGCCGACCTTGAAGCCGTATATCCCGCACCACACGCCCGAGATCACCACAGCAGCGATTATCGCCTGATACCGGGCCGAACGCAGCGTCCGCCGGTCGCGGCTGTGGCGCACCACGGCGAGCCCATAGTCGACAAAGCCAATGGTGAGCACGCCGAGATACAGCATCATCCACCCGAACAGGCCTTCATACAGCGCGCGGTCAGTGACTTCGGGGTGGCGATAATCGGGCCCGTAGAGCGATAGCAGCGCCATCGCGATGGCAAGCGCGCCCGCGCCCAGAAATCCGTAACACGCCGCGCGGCCCCACTTGCGGTGTTTGGCGGCACCCTTGCGCGTGGCGATCGGGCCCCAGAACGCCGTCAGACCCAGCGCCCCGGTGGCGACATGAAGGACGACAAGGGCTTCAAACAACGCCATCCCGGTCAGGATGACACAATCGCCGTGCCGCGCCTAGAGCCTGTCACCGCACCCGTGACGGCGCCACCATCACCGCATTGGCGATCATCAGGTCGAGCCCTTCGAGATAGGCGCGGGCCGAAGGATCATGGGCAAAGCCGATCACCAACCCGCGCCCCTGCGACTGCGCCATCAGGTAGGGCTTATAGGCCAGCTGCCGCCGGTTTTCGTCCCACACATAGCCGCTTGCGATCAGATTGCCTGCTGCTGCGAAGCGCAGGACGTTGATACCATTGGCCCGGTCGAGCGGGGTGAAGATCTGCGTGCCCGTCGCTAGCACCACGGCGCCATCATCATAACCAGCGGAGAGGAAGTGATCGGGCTCGCCCACGACATTCAGCAACGCGCCCGGCAGCGTGTCGGGGAGCGCCTGCTGGTCCTTGATCGCATCGCGATACTCCGCGTCGTTGCCGATCGCGACCGCTTCAGCGAGCGCGGCCTTGTCGTCATCGCCGCCGGCAGGTTCACGCCCCAGCGCCGCTTCACGCTTGACTGCCAGCAGAGGATTGTCGCCGCTGCTGAAGGTTTCGAGACTCTCACCGATTGCCACCAGCACGCCGCCGCGCTGCACGAAGCTGCGGATCGCCCGCAGGCCCCCATCGCCAAGCACGCTCGACGGATCGCCCTCGGGCACCAGCACCACATGGTAATCGGACAGATCGGCGCGGCCCAAGCGGCTGGTGCGGATCGGCGTCACCGGCAGGCCGAGCCGCTGTTCGAGCACATAGCGCAGCGCGCCTGCGCTCAATTGTGATACGCCGTCGTCCCACGCCACAGCGACGCGTGGCATGGTAAGGCGGACAAAATGCTCGCTGCCAAGGTTCGGGCCATTGTCGACCCAGCCATTTTCGAGCGCCACCGTATGCGCACCGACATCACGGGCGAGTTCTGTGAGGCGGGCCATCTTGTCCGGGGCGTTCGATCCGGTCGGGAACACCACGGTCCCGCGCGGAAACTCGCGGCCTCCGGTGGTGAAGGCCCGGTCGGTCACGCGTCCGTCGATGCCTTCGCGCAGCGCCAGCGCGACCAGCCGCGCCTGTCCGCTATCGGTCCACGGCACGGCGATGCCAAAGCTACCGGAGCCTTCCGCCTTGGCTATGATGGGCGCAGCAGCGCTCATCGCATCGCCGCTGACGGCCGCATTGCACAGCGCCACATCTACGCCCGCCATCGGCCCGACCGACCATGCGGTCACATCATACAACTCGTGCGGCAGATCGACTGAGCGGCGACGCTCTTGTTCGGCGAGGAAATCGGGCGGCAAGGGGGTGTCACGGTCGAGCAGGCTCTTGACCAGCCGGGCGGCGGGCTGGGCCTGCGGAATGGCGAGGTAACCTGCGGGATAGGACTTGCCGCAAACGCTCGCGCTGCCCTCGCGCCGCAGCACGGTGATGCCCTGTTCGGCCAGCCGCCGTCCAAGCCGCTCGGCATTCCAGCGCCGCTTCGACAGGTCGATGACATAGGTGCCGCGTCCGGCAGAGCCACTGGCATTGCCGCTGCGATAGGCGGCAAAATCGCTGAGGAACCGCGCAGGATTGTCGGCCACAGCGGCAGCGGTGGCGAGGCTGGCGGTGAAATGGTTGGTGATGCCGTCGGCGTAGGTCAGCTCCGTCCCATCCCGGCGCGCAAACACCAAGCCCCGCGCAGAACCCTGTTCGTAAGTGCTACCGATCGCACCCTGATGCGCGTTCCAGGTGTCGCCGTAACCAGGGTAGAACAGGTCATAGACCTCACGCGTGAAATAGGGCTCGCCTCGCGCATCGAAGGCGGCGGCGTTGTAGCGCCCGATCAGCTCGTAACTGCGGATTTGCGCTGCAGAGAGATTGGGGTTGAAGGGCTGAGCGGCGGGGGAGAAGAAGTAAGTCTCGTCCCCGCCCATTTCATGCAGGTCAACCACCACCACCGGGTTCCACTGACGGATCGCGGCAACCTTGCCGCGGGTCTCGGGCTGGCTGAGCGTGAACCAGTCGCGGTTGAGATCGAACATGTAGTGATTGACCCGGCCCGAAGGCCACGGCTCGTCATGCTCTGCCGCCTGCCGGTCGGCAGCGGGGGTGATGCCGGTCGAAGCGAGGAAATTGTTCACGAACCGCGCGCGCCCATCGGGGTTCTGCATCGGGTCGACCACGACGATGGTGTTGGCCATGATCTTGGCCGCACGCGCGTCATCTGTAGCCGCGAGCAGGTGATAGGCGGTCATCAAAGCTGCATCGGTCGAGGAAATCTCGTTGCCGTGGACGCCGTATGCGAGCCAAGTGACGGGCAGGGCTGAGCCATTGCCGGGGCGCCCGCCGGCGATGCTGGCCATATCGGCGCGGATCGCCTCAAGCTTCGCCATGTTGGCGGGCGCGGACAGCACGAGGTAATAGAGCGGCCGCCCCTCCCAGCTCACCGCATATTGCACGAGCCGTGCCCGATCCGGCGCAGCTTCGGCGAGCGCCTTCAGATAGGCATAGGTCTGGTCGGGCGAGGTAATGCGGGCGCCCGGTGCATGGCCAACCGTGGCGGTCAGCGTGGGGATCGCAGGATCAAAACTGCCTTCGATGAAGGACTGCGCCGCGGCAGGCTGGCCTGCACCCATCAGAGCCGCCATTACGACAAGGCACTGGCCCCAGAATTTATTGCGCATGAAGAACCTCGCATGATCGCCCATTGGCGTGAGCGACAAGCCTTGCCGCGAACACGGCGGCCCGGTCAAGGCAGGAGGGGCGAATGACGCACGCGCGCGGGGCAACCATGCCATGGCAGGCCACCGCGATACCATTTCCGCTCTGCCGCAAAGGGGAGGAAATGGTGGGCGCGACAGGGATTGAACCTGTGACCCCACCCGTGTGAAGGGTGGGAAAACGGGTAAATTCGGTTTTCCTCGGACAATGAAATCCTGTAAAAACAGTCTATGGCGTTCGATGTTGTTCGCCCATGTTTTTCATACTTTTTTCATAAGTTTTGGAGGGTGCCGAAAATGGCCGATCTCAGCCGCATCGGGGAGCGCGAGAAGCTGAAGCCGAGGAGCGGCAATGAACCGCACTGGCATCGCCTGCGCCAAGGAGTCTATCTCGGCTACCGGCCCTCGCGGAAGAAGGTGGGCGGCATATGGTTTGCCCGCTTCTACGACGCTGAGGCCAACCGCAATGCCCGCAAGCGGCTGGGCGATTATGGTACCCTGTCCGGCCATGATGTGTTCAAGCAGGCCAAGGCCGATGCCGAGGCGTGGGCGGAAACGGTTGAAACCGGCGGCGAGCGGGCCCGCGATATGGAAACCGTCAAGGATGCGTGCGAGTCCTATCTGGAGCAAAAGCAGGGATCGATTGCCGAAGGGGTTTTTCGGCGGCACGTCTATTTCGATCCCATCGCCAAGGTGAAGCTCGACAAGCTCCGGCGGCACCACCTGAAGGCGTGGCGCAAGCGGCTGGAGCAAGCCCCGGCGCTGGTGACGCGTACCAAGGAAGCCGAAAAGAAGCGGATGAAGGAACGCTCCAAGTCGACCGTCAACCGCGATATGGTGCCCCTACGTGCTGCACTGGGCATGGTGCTCAAGCCAGGAGCGCCCAACACGGACGCGGCATGGCAAGAGGCGCTGCGCCCGTTCAAAGGAGCCGACAAGCGTCGTGAGTTGTATCTCGACCGCGATGAGCGCAAGAAGATGATCGACGCCTCCTGCGATGAGGCGCGCCCCTTCGTCAAAGCCCTTTGCCTCTTGCCCCTGCGGCCCGGCGCGCTGGCAGGACTAACGGTGCGCGACTTCGACAAGCGCACCCGCGCGCTCACGGTCGGCAAGGACAAGAACGGCAACCCACGCCAGCTCACAATGCCGCAGATGATTGTCGAATTTTTCGAAACGCAGGTGACGGACAAACTGCCAACCGCATCGATTTTCGCCCGGACGAGCGGTGATGCGTGGAACAAGGACGCTTGGAAGCATCCGATCAAGGATGCGGTCGAAGCGGCTGGTTTGCCCCGCGCCGCATCCGCTTACACCCTTCGCCATAGCGTCATTACGGACCTGATCCGAGCCCGCCTGCCGATCCTGACCGTAGCGCAGTTATCGGGCACGAGCGTTGCGATGATCGAAAAGCACTATGGCCATTTGGTGCGCGATGATGCCGAAGAGGCGCTGGCGAGCATTGCAATCTAACCAGCCGCGCGTGGTGGTGCACGCTCACCGGTTCATCCTGCGCTTAGCGCCTGGGAGGCATCTTCCTCTCGGCGGTGGGCAGCCGCGACAGATCTGCGTCGGGGAACCTAGCAGCGAACTCGCCGCGCGACATTAAAATGCCCTCTTGGTCCAGCGGCTCTAGGCTTTTGCTCCAAGCGCCATCATGCGGTGGATATCCGGCCTCCCCAGCGATCCAAACGAACGCCAACCCTTCGGCAAAATCCACAACAGGCAGGCCTTCGACGGAGCGGAATAGTGGCTCTGCCGTCAACCATGGATAGAGCGGGGATCTATGAGATGCCGCAGCGATAGCAAGTTCGCTGAAATACTGTCTTTCCTCGGCGTCCAAGGCCGTTTCAGCCACTTGTGAGAATACGCTCGAGAACACTAACATCGCCGGGTTGATCTTTTCAGGGTAGCCAGATCTCTTTGAATAGTCGTTCATAACCCAACTCCTCATGGGGTTCGTCAGGAACAAAAGGATGCGATTTGCTCGCGGCTAGCGGATCGCCTCCACCGCTTCCGCAAGCATCGCATCCAGCCTCTCATTGACCCCCGCACAGCCACCGGCCACCATCTCGGCGAACTGAATGTAGGTCCCTACTCGCGCCTCGCTCCAACCGACGGGCGGCGTTTTCATATCGCGAAGATTGGCGATCTTGTCGGCCAGCTTGATTTGCTTGGCATAGTTGGAAGCAACGGGTGCCTTGAGCACTTGGAGCCGTTTGCGCTCAAGCTTGTCGAGGCTCTTGTCGTCTGTGACCTCAAGCACCAGACCACAGACCCGCTCGCCGAAGCGTTCGGTAAGCTCCTCAGCCGTGGTATTGGTGTCCTCGATCGTATCGTGCAGGATCGCTGCTGCGAGGATGTCCGCGTCCTCCACCCTGGCCTCGATCAGGATGTTCGCCACATCGAGCGGGTGATTGATGTAGGGCGTGGCATCCATGTCCTTGCGCCGCTGATCGCGGTGACGGTCGGCAGCAAAGCTTGCTGCAGTAATGATTATGGCAGCGTCAGTCGTAGATCGGTGTGCGATATGCATATCTTTCCTCCAAGTTTTGAGTGGGTCCATCGATGAGATCGTCGATAGGCGATGCGGCGAAATGCCGCTTGCTCAGCCAAGGTGTCGGCTTTTGGGCAGCCGACGGGCAAACCGAGCTATTAGGGCGATACCACCGTCTGCGGGCAGGAATGCTGGCCAAGATAAAAGGCCAGTCCATCGATTGCAGGTGGGTAAGGAGGTCCATCGGCTGTCTCCAGGAGACACCGAGCCTTCGCGCCGCAGGTCGTAAACCCAGCAGAGCCATTGGCTCGGGTTTACAGTTTGCGTTTCCATTGTCAGGAAGTGTCGAGGCTTACTCGACGACCTGCACGCTATATAAAACCCGAGCAGATGCAAGCGCTGTTTTGCCTTGCACGAGTACGAACCGCTCTTCGCCATCGATACGCGCACTCATGAAATCCTATCGGAAATATGGATCGAGGGCTCCGCGGAGGCGATGGACTTAGCGCCGGATGGATGGCTGCGCGTAGTCTACTGACTGGAATTGGGCCGCTCGGTGAACGGCAGGTTGCAGCCTGCAAGAGGCGGAAAGCGGCCGCCCAATCAGTCAATCCCGCAACGGCAGCTTTCGACCCAGAACCCGTCATTCCCGAGCATCAACGGCAACGTCTGCTTCCGCCGAATGCTGCCATACGGCTGTCGGGGTCGCGCATTGGTGCCGCTCATGGCCGGAGGTGGATAGGTAGGCGAATGGCGGCTTTCCTAACTTCGTTGCGAGCCTCATTGGCTGGCTTGCCCCCTTGCGATCTGCCACCTCTCGCCATGCAGCTCATGCCCGGCAAAGCCGCCGTATGGCCGTGAGGTCTGCCAGGGTAAGCGTGCGATAGCTCAGGCGCACAATGCCGGCAGCCTCCCACTCCTTCAGCACCCGATTGACGGTTTGCCGCGATGCACCGAGCATATGAGCGGCCTCCTCCTGCGAGAAACGTAGCACTGGCGCATCGCCCGCCTTGCCGCCTGCATCGATCATTTGCACGATGATCCGCGCGAGGCGCTCAGGCAAAGGCAGCAGCACGGTGTCGTCCATCCGGCTCAGCACCGCCTTGTAACGCTGGCCCATCATGGCGAGGAACTGCCGTAGATAATCGGAGCGGTCGTCGATCAAGGCGTGTAGGGTGGCAGCGGGGACCATAAGCACGGTGCTGTCAACGGCGGCCACCGCATCATTGCCGCGCGGCTCGCAGGTGAACAGTGATGCCTCGCCGAACCAGTGCCCCGGCGTCACCAGACCCAGCACCGCTTCACGGCCGACAGGGCTGGTGACACTCAGGCGAATGATTCCGCGCTCGACGCAGAACAGCGCATCGGGCGGCGAGCCGCGGCCGTAAAGCGCTTCGCCTCGCGCTAGCACGCGCTGCCGCGCATGGCGGCGCAGTAGGGCATCGAGCTCCTCATCCAGTTTTCCCGGTTCGGCCAAGCACACCCTCCGCGCCGCCAGATCGTTGAAGCAACGGCCATGTGGTTACAACAAGCGGCGCACACGGCAAGAGCGCGACCCACTCACCCCGCTAGTGCAGCTTTCAGACTGTCCCGCCGCGCCTTGAACATCGGAATGTCGTCGTAGGGGATGTCGGGATTGGTGCCGTTCCCCAGATGATCGAGACGGCTTCTTACGATCGGCAGCTGTTCCGGGCTGGGGTAGATGTAGAACCGGTCTTCCTCGATCGCCTTGAAAGTGATCGCAGCCACCTCTTCGGGCGTCAGCGTGCCGTTGGCAAGATCCTTGGCGGAGATCGCCTGCGTGGCCAGCTGCGAGCGGGTCGGCCCGCTGT
>VFQO010001318.1_pt1 | contig 19757 bp, 25 predicted proteins | sample 3512331 | NCBI WGS metagenome assembly VFQO01 (sample SAMN10412371, study PRJNA504923) | tailings metagenome | isolation source: Replicate 3 from Balatoc abandoned mine | place: Philippines: Itogon, Benguet | collected 2017-08-28
TAAGCAAAATAAGAAAAAACAAAATAAGATTCAGGTGAGGTTTTAATCAATGTTTAATTTTTTTAAAAAGAAAGAAAAAGAATCAGTTATTGATAAAGCAACTGAATCATTAAATCAAAAAAGAGCATTTAAAGCTGTTAAAGCAACTCCAACAAATCCTATAACTCCATATAAGCACATTAATAAAGACATCTTTGATAACGTTGACAAGTTAAGAAACCTTGCAAGAGAATTAGAAAAAAACAACGGGTACACAAAGCGCTATATTTCAGTTATTGTTGCAAACGTTGTTGGTGATAAAGGTTTTAAGTTTACAGCTAAAGCTAAAAACTTTGATGGAACTTATGACGAAGTTGTTAATAATATCATTGAAAAAGAGTTTTTTAAATGGTGTGAAAGATGCGAAACATCTGGACTTAATTTCTTAGAAGTTCAAAAGTTAGCTGTTGCTTCTTTGGTTAGAGACGGTGAAATCTTAATAAGAGACATTTACAAAGATGGTAAATATTTCATTCAGGTTTTAGACAGTGAAAGAATAGTAACTAAATACAATGATCCAAATCAAAACATTTTAAGCGGTATTAAAACAGATGAATACGGATTTCCAATTGCTTATTATTTAAAAGATGAATTAACAGATTATTCAACTTATAAAGCTTATGACGCTAAACAAATTAATCACGTTTTTAATAAAATAAATCCAGAACAGATTAGGGGTTATTCATACATTGCTCCTGTTGCTATTCAACTTTCACAGCTTGAAGGATTCCAAGAAGCGGCTATTATTGCTGCAAGAACTGGAGCAAGTAAAATGGGTTTTTATACTTTAGATAGCTCAAATGATCCAAGTGTTTTAGCTGATAACGATACTTCAACAGATGATTTGTATGATAGTGTTGCTCCTGGACAGTTTGGTATTTTACCAAGTGGTTATGATTTTAAATCTTTTGACCCACAGTATCCAGATGCATTTTATAAAGACTTTGTTAAAACAACTTTAAGAACTATTGCCGCTGGTTTAAACGTATCTTATAACTCTTTAGCTAATGACTTAGAATCAGTTAACTATTCATCAATTAGGGCTGGAGTTATTGAAGAAAGAGAACATTATAAAATTATTCAAACATTAATTGAAACAAAATTATTAAATCCTATTTTTGAAAAATGGTTAAATAACGCATTAACAACTGGAATCTTAAAACTTAATGATAAATCTTTTGGAATGGATAAGTTTGATAAATTTAACGATTATAGATTTGTTGGAAGACGCTGGTTATGGGTTGACCCTAAGAAAGATGCAGAAGCAAATATTTTAGCAATTAATTCTGGTTTAACTTCAATAACCGATGTTATAGAGGAAAAAGGCGAAGACTTAATTAACTTGTTAGAAAAAATTAAAAGGGAAAGAGACTTGCTTGAACAGTATGGCATTACACTTGAAAAAGTAGTAGTTCAACCAGATAATGAAATTAATCAAAATAATTAAAAAAAGCTTGACAGAATTAAAAAGCTGTTGTATAATATAAGAAAAGGGATTTTATAAATGAAAAAAAACAAATTAAGAAACTTTGCAATTGAGTTAACTTCAACTGATATAGATAACGAGTTTTCTTTTACTGTTAGTAGCGAAGCTCCAGTAGAAAGATATGACTATGTGGAAGTTCTTTCACATGATGAAAACGCAATTGATTTAACAAGGTTTTTAAATCACGCAAATCTATTATTTAACCACAACCATGATTCATACATCGGTGTTATAACAAATGCTCAAATAATTGAAAGAAAGCTTGTTATTACTGCTAAAATTTCAGACGCTAAAGTTTTACAAGACGTAAAAGATGGAATCTTAAGAAATGTATCAATTGGTTATATTATAAATAATTATCGAACAGAAATCAAGGACGGTGTTTCTTATGTTATTGCAACAGAATGGCAACCATACGAAGCATCAATAGTAACTATTCCAGCTGATATTTCAGTTGGATTTAGGAATCAAGAGTTTTCAAATGAAGTAGAAACTTTTGAGGAATTAACAAATAATCAAATTGTTGAAGAGATTTCAAGTCAAGAAGTTGAACAACAAAATGAATTGCAGGATATACAAAGTGAGATCGTTGAAGCAAGTCAAGTAGAAAACGAAATCATCAATAACGGCAAGGAAGAAAAAACCGTTACCACTAACGCAACTAATGAAGTTGACGCAACAACCGCAACGGTTGAAGAAATAAAAGAAAACATTACTGTTGAAATCATCGATACAGTAGAAAGAAACAATTTTAAAAAGGAAACACAAATGAAAATTGGATTAACAAATCAAGAAGTTAAAAAATTTAGCATTATGAAAGTTTTAAGAATGCTTGCAGACCCTCATAACCAAGCGTTAAAAGAAGATGCTGCTTTTGAATTAGAATGTTCAAGAGCTGTAGCAAAACTTAAAGGAAAAGAAGCAACTGGTATTTATGTTCCATTGGATGTATTAAATTCAAGAGCATTAGATACTACAACTGGTGCTGGTTTAATTACTGAAATGGACACTGGTGATTTTATTGATACATTGAAAAACTCACTTGTTTTAACGAAAGCTGGCGCAAGAGTTTTAAATGGTTTAAGTGGTATCGTTCCAATTCCTAAAAAATCGGCTGATTCAACTGGTTATTGGGTAGAAGAAGGCGTAAGCGTTACTAAATCAAATATGTCTGCTGGACAAGTAACATTAACACCAAGAACTGTTGGTGCTGCAACTGAAATCACAAGAGCTTTACTAAAACAATCATCTTATGATGTAGAAGCTTTAGTTTATCAAGACTTAGCAAACACAATCGCACAAGCAATTGAAGTAGCTACTTTAAATGGAGACGGAACAGGCGCAACTCCAACTGGTCTATTAAACTTAGCTGGAATCAATACTGTAGAACTTGGAGCTAACGGTGGTGCATTAACTTGGGCTGACGTAGTTGCAATGGAATCAATGATTGCGGACGGTTTTTCTGGTAATGCGTCTTACATTTTAAACAGAAAAACTTCAGGCGTAACCAAAGTTACTCAAAAAGGTTCAGGTATTGGATTTATTCAAGAAGGTGGAGTTATCAACGGTTATAACGCTTTAGTAACAAATAATGTTCCTTCAAACTTAACTAAAGGAACTGGTACTGGTCTTTCAGGCGCAGTATTTGGTGATTTTAGTAACCTAATGATTGGTTTGTGGGGTGGAATTGATTTAACAGTTGATCCATATACTTCGAGCTTAAACGGTGGTTTAATCGTTACTGCTTTACAAGACTGTGATATTGCTGTTAGAAACACTGGCGCATTCACAAGAATTAAAGATATTATAACTGATTAATTAGTTAACATAATTTAGAGGGTATTAATTTACCCTCGCTTTAAAAACAATAGTATAATAAGGATAGAAAGTAATGATTAGTTTAGAAAATGATTTAATAAGTTTTTTTAGAGATTTTTCTCAAACAGCTTCTATCGATGGATATAATTTATTAGTAATAAAAGATGATTCGAATGTTTTAAGTAATGGCATTCAACTTGAATCACTTAGATTTATAACGTCTCAAAAGGATTTTATATTAAGCGGTGCTAAAATTGGTAGCACTTTTATTTTAGGTAGTATTAACTATCAAATAATTAGCTTTAGTCATGAGAATGATTTAACAACTTTTTACATAGAGAGCGTGTAAAATGACAACGAAAGAATATGTAGTTTCAAAACTAACAAGCATGTTTAGCTCTCCCTCATTCAATGTCTTTGTTGACTATAACAGAGACTTCAATCAATCACAACTCCCACTAATCGACATTAATGTTTTAAACGAAAACTATGAATACATGACACAAGACAAAAAGAAAATTAGAAAACAAGTGGAGGTTTTAATTCAATGCTCAAAAGTAAATAATAACTATGATATTACAGAAATGGTAGAAAGAGCATTGACACTATCAACAGATTTTAAGTCTTTAACCATTAATAGTTTGGAACATGAAAACGATTCAACTTTAGCGGTTAAAGATTTAAAAACTTCAAAATTCAACATTACCATTGTATGTCATTATGATGTATTAACTGGTGAAACAACTTAAAATAAGGAACAAACAAAATGGCAATACAATCACAAGGAATGAGCATTAAAATCGGAAACGGTGCAACTCCAACAGAAGTTTTTACAGATATAAATAGCGTTAAATCAATCAGTGGACCATCTGGATCTGTAACGGTTATTGATTTAACAACTTTAGCATCAACTGCAAAAGAAAAGATGACTGGTTTAAAAGACGAAGGTCAAGTATCTTTAAACATTAACTTTAACCCTTCAGAAGCAACGCATTTAGCTCTTTTAACAGCAAGAACAAATGGAACAAAAACAAACTTCCAACTTCATTTTACAGATGCTTCAAACACTGTTTATAATTTTGCTGGTTATGTTCTTTCAGTTCCTGTTAACTCTGGTGTTGATGCAGTTGTTGAAGGTTCGGTTACTATTGAAATTTCAGGTGCTATTATTATAACAACAACTCCTTAATACGGTATAACTTTAAAGGTTATTGTTAGTAGTCAGGTTTTTATCTTTCCGCTAATAATAACCTTTTTTTTTGTATAATGAACCAAAACAACCACATATCTAACGGTAAGAATTAAAAGGATTAGAACCATGAACTTAAAAGACAAATTATTAACTTTGAAAAGAAAACAAACAAGCGTATTCATTGAAGAGCTTGGAGAATCAGTTGTAGTATCAGAAATGAGCGCACTTGATTCAGTGGAGTATTTTCAAAAAGTTAAAGAATCAGAATCACCAATTTTAATTCTTTATTATAGTATTACAGATGAAAACCAAAATAAACTTTTCACAATGGAAGAATTAAAGATTTTAGAATCCAAAAGTTTAAAAATTATTAACAAACTTCTTGAAGCTGCAAACGCTGTAAACTTTGGTGATCCAGAAGATATAAAAAAAAATTAATTGAAAACGATTATTTAAGTTTTGTTTTCATGTTAGCTCTTAAGCTTGGTAAAACAGTTCAAGAGCTATTAAACAATATAACGCTTACAGAAATGAATTATTGGATTGAATACTTGTATATTAACAGCAATCCAGAAATCAGAAAAGAATTGAAAATAAAGTTTGATGAAGAATATAGAAAGCAAGAAACTGAAAAAGAACAGGCAAAGGTTAAGAATTCATTTCTTGCCTTTATGAATAAAGGAAAATAACAATGGTTAGTAAAGAATTGCAAGTTAAAGTATCAGCAAATACACAATTGTTTAAGCAACAAATGCAAGCTGCTGGTTCTTCTTTAAATAACTTTAATAGTAAATTAGTTGATGTAGCAAAAGTTGCGGCTGCGCCTTTAGCAATAACAGGCTTAACGGCTTATGCAATGAGCGTAACAGAGGCTGCCGATAAGTTATTTGATTTATCACAAAAGACTGGTGTTGCTTATGACAGACTACAAATCTTAACAAAGATACCAGACCTTGGTGATTTAGGTGCTGAAGGATTAGCTAAAGCTTTTAAAGACGCTCAAAAATCAATAACAGAAGCACAGGATTCAACTTCAAACGCTGCTAAAATATTTGATACGCTTGGTATCTCAATTAGAAACTCAGACGGAACTTTAAAAAATGCAGAACAGGTTATTATTGATTCAGCGGATGCATTTTCAAAATTAGAAGATTCAACATTAAAAACACAAATAGCAACAGAACTTTATGGTAAAAGTGGTGCTGAATTAATACCATTCTTAAATGCTGGAACTGATGCAATTAATGACCAAATTAAAAGCATAACCGCTTTATCTTTTACATACAGTGAAGAACTCGCTGGTTCAATGGGGCAATTTAATGACAACCTTGATTTGTTAAAAACAAACGCAAGTGCTTATAGTAATTCATTAAGCTCTGGTTTAATATCAAATTTATCTGTATTAACTTCTAATTTTTTAGATTCAGCAAATGCAAATAATAATCTTTCTTCAACTTTTGAAACTGGTTTAAAATACTCAAAAGCTTTTACAAATGTTATTTTTTCAGTATCACAAGGCTTAAGTGCTATTTCAGCGCAATCGACTTTAGCAAGTGCTGGTTTAAGTGGTTTAATGAGTTTTGTTACATTTGGCGAAACAAGCAAAGAAAACGCAAGAAAAGCAGAAGCTCTTTACAAAGAATATCAATTAAAAGAACAAGAAATATTAGAAGAATCAAAACGTTTTAGATTAGAAATCAACAAAAACGAAAATGATATGATATTTGCTCAAGAAGAAGCTTTTAATAAAAAAATGTTAAGCACTTCAAAAAATGCAATAACTGTTAAAACAAAAGAAACGGCAGAACTTGAACAAAAACTTTCTAAAATATTTGATAAAACAAAAACAGAAAAACCAAAACAAGAAAAAGAAACCAAAAAAGAAGAAGATGCAAATGCAAAAGCAATCCAACAACTAATTGACAAAAACTATCAATTAACTTATGGTCAAGAAGCTTATGAATTATATAAGTTATCAATAGCTGGCGCAACATCGGAACAAATCAAACAGTATGAAGCTTTACAGAAAATTAACGGTCAAGCTGAAAAAGAAATTGAGTTAAAGAAAGAAGCTTCTGAAATTATTAAAGCAAGCCAAACAGAGCAAGAAAAGTATTCTGAAACATTATACAGATATGATGAATTAATGTTATCTGGTTATTTATCAGCGGAACAATATCAAAAGGCTGTTTTAAAGTTAAATGAAGAATTCCAAAAATCAAATGAAAAAACTGTTGAAATGAGTGAATACGCAAAAAGAGCGGCTGAAAATATTCAGGATGCTTTTGCTGATTTCTTATTCGACCCTTTTGCAAGCTCTGCTAATGATATGGCTATTAACTTTATTAATGTTATAAGAAGAATTGTTGCTGAGAAGGCTGCTTTACAAATACTTGATAAGAATTATATTGGTGGAGCTATTGATACAGGTTTAGGAATGCTTGGTGGTTTATTTGATTTTAACGCTGGTGGCGGTTATGTTCCATCAAACAGTTTATCAGTGGTTGGTGAAAGAGGACCAGAGATTATTAAAGGCCCTGCTTATGTTCAAGACACCGCTGGAAGTGCTTATGCTCTAAGTCAACAATCTAACAACGGCAAGAATGGAAACATTGTTATTAATAACAATATAAACGCAAACGATATGATTGCATTTATGAGTTCAACAGCTGGACAGAAAGTTATTACCAATGCAGTTAGCGCAAACAAACAAAAACTTAAAGGAGTTTTAAGATAATGTTATATATAGCAGAAAACTTATTTTATCAGGATTTTATGGAAAACATTAAAAACGTTCTTTCATTAAGTGGCTGGAATATTGATATTGATGATTTTGATGGTGCTTTTAGATATTTAAAGATTTCATCAAATGGAACATCTTTAAATGAAAACATGCACTATACAATAAAAGAATATAAAGCTCCAGACGATGATATTTATGGAATACAAATATTTTTATATAATGGTTATGATAGTTTAAGTAATTATGATAATCAATCAATTCAATCAATTACTTATATGCCGTTGTTTTTTGGTTATATTCGTTTTTATGCAAACACAACAAAAGATTATTTTCATTTAGCTGTTAAAACTGGAGACTTATATAATTTTATGAGTTTTGGAAAAATGGATTATGATAATGATGCAATACAATTAAGCAATAATTATTACGCATTAACGCCTTCAATTAATGTTTGTAGATACAATGACACTCCAACGGCTTTTATTGTTAAAGCTATTGATATTGATGGAGCTATTAGAACAGCTAACACTTACCCATCAAAACAGTTATCTTTACAATCAAACTCTTTAAATTATTATTATGCTTTACCAATATTGATTTATACAACAGAGCAATTGGGTTATATAAAAGAATTAAACTATATTTCTGGTTTCTCTAATGCTTCTGAAAACTTTTATTATTCAAACGATGGAATTAAAAAATACGGTTGTTTTAGTGCTAATAAGAATAATGATATTTCTCAATTTTTTACTATGGAGATAAATAATGTTTAACGGTTTTACAGTTTCAAATTCAAATGATGTTTTAAATAACATAAAGACATTTATTGATTCAGTTGATCAAACTGGTCAAAGGATTCAATATTTTCCAGAATTATCAACTTATAATATTAGTGGAACAAACTATACTTCTTTAAACTTAAATTCAAAGTTCGATTTTTCAGGCTCTTTAGTTCCTACTGAAATGCAAGGGTTTTTAATATTAAATACAACAACACAAAGAGAAATAGAGTTAAGAATAACAAGGTTTACAGATTTGGTTATTCAATCAATACCTTTGTTAAAAAATACAACTTCTGGAGATCCTTTGTATCCTGGTACTTTAAATTGTCATTATAACGATGGTTCTTTTTTCTTTTGTATTGCAAGCAATTTTAACTATAACCGTTATTTGGTTATTGGTTGTTTAGAAAATGATGCTTATTTTGATTCAGCACAACAACAGTTTTTAAAATTAGGAACAGTTTGGGATAATAATGCTATAACTGGAACACTCCACACTATTGATGTTCATCAAGAGGCTACTGGTTTATATATTTACGGGGAAGGTGGTTTAAGAACGATGCAAGAAGTTTATTATCCTATTTTCTTTAGTAATACATTAAACAAGAGTAATAAAACAAAAGCTGGTATTGCTATTTCAGGTTATGGTGGTTATTTAAGTTTTCAGGGTTTTTTACCTGGTGTTTTTAAAATAAAATACAATAATATTAACAATTTACAGTCTTACTTTATAGGTTCACAGGAATATGTTGCTTATAATAGATTTGAAACAACGGATCAGAAAGATGTTTTTATTGTTAAAAAATAAACTCTTGCCGTTAGTTATAAGTATTTTGCTTTATCATGCAGTAAAAACAACCACATTACAAACGGAAAGAATAAAAATCGGAGTTAATAAATGCTTTTAGTTAATAAGATGGCGATCGCAAGTCCAAGTAGACAAATTAATACAACCGTTGTAAATACAAACGAGTTTATTTCTATTGTTCCAAATTATATAGATGCAAGCCTATTAAGTGGTTCAACAACTTTCCAAGTTAGGAATAACTCAACACAAGTTGTTAATATTACAAACATTTTAAACTCAACTGGCTTGGTATTGCAGTATGATAATTTAATACTACAACCAAACGAATTTAAAACGTTTACCATTTTACTTGATGATAGTGTTCAATTTTTATATAAAAACATTATCTTTGAATTTGATTCTGATATTACACAGGAAAACTTATTTAACTTATTTGTATCAAAAGCAAAATTAATTCCAAACTTTTACAGTGTAAACTATTCTCATAATATTAGTTTCATGACAGAACAATATAAATCAATATCTGGTAAAATATTAACAAGCTTATTAAAACAAGAGCCAAAGATTGATTTTTCAGTTAGTTATAATATCAATAAAACAACTTCAAGCGATTTATTAAATTACTTAAATAAAAACATTGAAAGATTCTTTTTTATTCCAACGCTTTATAATATGAGATCAATAACTTCAATAGTTGGAAACGTTGTTAATTTTGATAATAGTTATTTTATTAAAAGAGGTTCTATTATTTTATTTAACGATGAAAACGATTATGATATTTTTAACATTAATGTATTTGGTGAAAGCTTTTTAAAATTATCAAAAGAGCCAACTAAAGAATATTTATACGTGGCAGAGCTTGTTATTTGTTATATTAAAGACGCTCCAGTGATTACATCTTTTAAAGACTTTGAAAACATTGTTTTAAATTTCAGAAGCGTTTTTGATGTTGTGCGTTCAAATTTAACTTTAGATTTGGATTATATAGATAGCATACCAATCTTTAACAAATTTATTAATGGTGAAACTGAATCTTATAACTTCCAGAAAGAAATTGATATTATTGATAAACATACCGTTGCTGATTTATATACATCGGAACAAAAGTCTCAAAAGATAACACAAGCAAGTTTTATTCTTGAAAATCAAAATTCATTAATAGAGTTTGAGCAATTCTTTTATAATCAAAAAAACAACGTTAATCCATTCTTATTTTTTACAGGTTCAAATGATTTTATTTTAAATATGCTACCAGATGATATTTTAGGTGATTACATTTTAGTTAACTCAAAAAACCTTGATTTAATCAGTGATTATGTTAAATTTATTGGTATAATATTTAAAGATGGATACATTCACTATTCATCTGTTAAAGAAATATATCCAGAAGATGAGTTTACTTATGCAATCAAATTAAATAGCGGATTCCCTGGTGTTAGAAAAGTTAAAGATATAAAACTAATTAACAAACTTTTAAAAACAAACTTAATAAACAACTCAATATCTTACGCTTATAATGACGGTGTTTATACGACACAAATTGAAACAATCGAGAACATTCTATGAATCAAAATTTAATAGTATTAAAAATTAACCAACAATCTTACAGGTTTACAAACGGACTATCAACGTTAATCATTGATGGTTTCGTTTATTCAACTGCTAATTTTGATATTGGTGATTTTAGTATTTCAGAGTCTTTTGATGATAATAAGGTTAATATTTCATTTTCTAAAAATTCAGTTGTTTATGATTTAATTAAAAATGTGAACAAAATGCCAAAAATAGAAATTGAAATATTTAAATATGATTCAATTAAAAACAAAAAAATTAAGTTATTTGATGGATATAGTTTAACAATTGAAAACATGAAAACACAAATATCAATAGAGTTCACTTCTAAAATTTCAGATATTGAAAACATAGCAATTAAAAGATACTATCAAAGAACTTGTAGTTTTACGCTTTATGACAATAATTGCACTATTTTAAAAAGTAATCACATTTTTAAAGGAACTATAACAGAATGGGCTGATGATTATATTAGAACAAGTATTAACAAACCAGATAACTATTTTCAAAATGGTTTTATAACTTTTTTAGTTAACGGTATTGAAAATTATGCTCACATTTCATCAAGTGATAATGAAGTTTTATATTTAGATACAACAATACCAACAGAAGTTTTAACGGTTAATATTCACCAATCATGCAATAAAACAATTGATGACTGTTTTAACAAATTCAACAATCACACAAACTTTGGAGGGTTTCCATTCTTGCCGTTTGAGAATCCTTCAAGAAACACTATCTATTAACGGAAAGAAATAAATGTTTTTAAACTTTTTAGGATCTCTACTTGTAAACGCAATATTAAGTGAAATCGTTTTCGCTTTAACAGATATTCCAGATACTTTAACACCAGATAACAATGCAAGCAATTCTTTAGCTACTGCTGGTATACCTATACCTGTTTTATTTGGAACTAAAAAATTAAATAATGCTAACTTTATTTATTACAATTTTGACGGTTCACAAGCAATAACAAAAAAAGTAAGCTCACCACTTGGTTTAACAAGTCAAAATGTTACTGTCGGTTATAAATACTTTGCTACTTATCAAATTGTATTTTCCCAAAAAGTCGATTTAATAAAAGAAATATATGCAAACGATGAATTAATTCATAGTACAAACATTTTTGAAAATTCAAGGATTTACATTTCTAAAGATTCGGTTTTCGGTGGAAATGAAAAGCAAGGCGGAATAGTTGGAACTCATGAGATACTACTTGGAAACGTTGAAGCTTTACCAAACGGTTATGTTCAATCAAAAGTTGGAGAAGCTTTCAAAGTTCCATCTTATAAAAAACTATGTATGTTAACCGCTGAAAACGTTTATTATTCTGCAAACAATTCAACAATTCCAAACTATGCTGTTTTAGCTACAAGACTACCAAGAATAGGAACGCTTGATTATTCTTTCAATGGAATTGATGCAAACCCTGCTTGTGTTGTTTATGAAATTTTAACAGACATTGAGTTTGGCTTTGGTATTGAAAGTTCTAAGATTGATATTCAATCATTTAAGAACGCTGCAAACTATGCGAACAGTTTAGGAATATGTTGTTCTTTTAACTTGAATAATGAAATATCATCTTTTGAAGTTATTAAAAGAATGGCAACACTTGCAAACTTTTCTTTCTTTATATCAAAACAAGGTTTAATAACTTGTAAACCTCAAAAGAAATTAACAAACTCACAAAAGAACGCTTTAAGAATATTTAACGATTAAAACATTATTGAAATTGAAAGCTTTAAGCAAACAACTTATAACGATACATACAACTCAATTCATGTTAATTATTCAAGCAATCATAATATTAATGATTTAATTTCTGTTCAAAACCTATCAAACATTAACATTACACAGCACGAAAAAGATTATAAAGCTAATTATTTTGGAATTCCGAATGCTACAGTTGCTTCAACAGTTGCTAAACGTGATCTTGAAATATTATCTAAACCACTTAAAAAATTAACTATTAAAGTTATTAATGAATATGATTATGAAATTTATGATTATTTAAAAATTAAATCAGAGTTTTACGGAATTGATTCAGTTTTCTTAATTGTAGGAATTAATTATGCCGATTCTTCAAATGTTGTTATTTTAGATTTATTAGAAGACTTTAATTCCGTTTATACAACAATTATTGAGGTTAATGATGATAATGGTTATGTTTACGAAAACAATAAAGAACCAGAATGCGTACAAAACTACTTAATTAAAAACAGTAATTATTTAGATTATAACGAGATTGATAAAACAAGATTTAAGATTCTTGCAAGAAAGCCAACATTCGATTCATTGTTCTTTAATGTTTATTATACTTTAAAAGAAACTTATCAAGTAATTGAATACTGCCAAACATTTGAAATATTTGAAGCTTTAGATAAAGAACAAACTATTATTAAATTTAAGAATGATGATTTATTTGGACAGGACTATACTGGTAAATATATTTATTTAAACGATGAAATATTAGAAGTTGTTTCAATTGATTATTTAACTAAAGAGATAACTGTTTTACGTGGTGCAATAGATACAACACCAAAAGAACATTTAATTAATTCAGTTGGTTATATAACAGAAGAAAGTTTAAATTTTTCAGATTATTTTTATGATAATAATGAAACTGAAACTTTTAAGATTTTAGATAATACAAGTTTGGGTCAAATTTCTCTTGACAATTGTGCTGCAATATCGTATACTAATATAGTAAGACACACACTTCCAACAACTCCAACAAGCTTCTGTTTAAAACCAGAAAACACTTTATACTATCAACAACCAAACTGTTATAAATCAATAATTAACGGAAGTGAGTTTAAAATTGCTTTAAATGAAAGAAATGATTTTAATCATAATTATGAAGTTTATTTTAACAATGTTTTAATTGATGCTTTCACAAGTATTAATTCATTAAATAATCACGTCTTTACAGCAAACAATTCTTTTATAGATTTAAAAATCAGAACAAAAGAAGGTTCCAACTATTCATACCACGATATTGAGAATAATTTTCAAGTCGCTGCGTTTGATTTTAGTTTTGATGAATTTTTCGACCATTATACAGGCTCGTAATTTTAAGTTGGCGTAAATTTATACGATAATTTAAACGAATGCTCTTGATAATTGGTATGTTTTTTGAGTAATTAACAAGTTTTAGTCTTTCCGTTAGTTAATTGCTGTTTTGTTTATCATGCACGAAAACAACCACATCTTAAACGGAAAGAAAACAAACATACACTTTTAATATAATAAAACACGGGATTAAAAAAGGGGTCTCTATAATGTCTACACAACAACCAAACTTTGATTTAACTTACGGCTTCCAATCTGGTGAAAACGGATGGGGTCAAGCCTTCAATGATAACTTTAAAAAAATTAGCGGATTAATAAATTTAACAATAATTGGTTTTGTTGATTCTAATCCACTAACAGCCACAATAGGCGATCGATATATTAACACAGTATCACAAAAAATCTTAGTATGCAATGTGGTAAACACTTTTGATGAATACAGTTTTAAAAGCGGTATCATTTTTTTAAATGAAACAGAAGGTAAGTTTTACTACATTAATGATTCTTTAAGTATAGAAGCTTTAATTAATTTTGATATAAGTAATTACATAACTAAAACAGAAATTGAAAACTTCACTGGAAACGTTTTGTATGATTTAGGTGGTTGGGTTAATAGTTTAAATCCTTTTAACCTTGGAGGTTCTACAAATCCAACAGCAGTTTATTATATGCCTTTTATGTTAAAAGCTGGAACATTAACAAAAGCAAGAATAAAAGTAGCAACAGCTGGAAGTGCTGGAAAAATTGCTCATATTGGTTTATATGACATAGATCCACTAACAAACAAACCAAGAAATTTATTAATATCTGGAACAGTAGCGACTGATTCAGTAGGTATAAAAGAAATAAGCGGTTCAATAGTTATACCTAATGACGGTCTTTATTATGTAGCAGTAAAACAAGACACTGGAGGTACGATTGCTTATTTTAATGGAACAATGGCAGCAACTTCATCAAATTTTGAAAACACAAATGTTCTTGATTATAATTCAATTTTAACTGCTAAAGTAGTTGGGTATCATGAAGCTACAACGGGTTTACCATCTGTAGCAACTCCATCAGAAGCATTAAATACATCGTCTCCACCGCAACAAATTTACGTATCAGTATCATACTAAAAGTAATCATACTAAAAGTAATCATACTAAAAGGAATTAAAAAATGGGAATACAAACATTCGACTTAAACGGTAATTTAATAAATGAAATTAATTATAGTTTTGAAGAACAAAAACAATTATTAAAAGAACAAATAACAAATATAAGAAAACAAAAGAACGAAAAAAATGTTTTAATATCTAATACTTATCTTTTAAGCTTATCAACTGAATCACTATCATCTTTAAAAAACTGTTATGATTTATCAACTTTATCAAACATTAACACAATAACGTTAAAAGCTAAAAACGGTTATTTTTCAATATCTTTAGAAACTTTAAAGAACATAATAATTGAATTGAATACTAAAACACAAAACAATTTTAATTTTGAATCAAATGCAATCATGCAATTGGATTTATCAGATGAAACAAATATTTTAAATAATTTTAATTATTTAGCAACACAATTCTTGGAGTTATAAGATGGAAAATAATGATTACAAACTGATAGGAGAATTAACACAATCAATCAAAAACTTAAGTGTTTCTGTTGATAAATTAGAAAAGAAAATAGAAGACATAGAAAAAAGATTAACAGATACTAATTCAAACATCATCCAAAAGACTGGCTTCTTTATGGGTGCTATTGCAGTAATAACAATATTAAGTAGCTTTATTGGTTTCTTAATATCAAACTTTAAAGGTTCTTAAAATGAATGAAACAATTAGTGCTATCATTGCAATGTTTTTAATTATTTGTTTTTCCTTGTTTATTAGTTTTATTTTAAAAGGATTTTAATAATGTTAACACTTGACGTATATTTTAAACATAAAAAACAATATGAAAAAGAATTTAACCAAGAAATATTTAATAATGGTTTATTGTTATTGCAAAAGGTTGATCAACTAATTGAAATTCTTTCCGTTAATAATATGTTTTTTACTGAAAAAGAAGGAACTATTATTTCAAGCGGTTGGCGTCCAGTTTCATATAATTCAAAAGTAAAGAATGCGGCAAAGAAATCAAATCATACTTTAGGCAAAGCGATAGATTTATACGATGCAAATAATAAAGTTGGTAAATTTCTATTAAATAATAGAAAGATTTTAGAAGAGTTAGGTTTATATTGTGAACATCCAGACGCAACACCAGGATGGCTTCACATACAAACCGTTCCACCAAGAAGCGGTAATCGTTTCTTTTATCCTTAAGGAAGTAAAATGATAATCAAAGAAAAAGAAAACAACCAGAAAATTATAGAAAAATACTTTTAAAGGAGTTATTAAAATGAATTTTATAGATAGCATCAAAGATTTCGCACCTTTCCTTGCAACTGCTTTAGGCGGTCCTGCTGCTGGAGCGGCTTCTAAAATATTAATTGAATCGTTATTCGGAAAAGATAACACAGACGGCAAGACATTAGATAATATTGTTTACGATGAAAGTTTAAAATCCAAGGTTTTACTTGCTGAAATTGAATTCCAGAAAGAGATTGCAATTCTATCATTTAAGAAAGAAGAATTAATACAGATGGATACAGCAAGCGCAAGAAATATGCAAATAGAAACAAAATCTATCATGCCTGCCGTTTTATCAACGTTCTTAGTGGCTTCATTTATCTTTATTGTTTTCTATGTTTTACAAAACGGAATAAAGGAATCAAACGAAATAATTTTAATTTTACTTGGAGCATTGTCTACAAGTGTTGCCCAGGTAATTCAGTATTATTTTGGTAGTAGCTTAGGTAGTAATGAAAAGAACAATATTTTTAAGAATATGAAGAAATAAAAAAAGGACGCATTTGCGTCCTTAATTCATTCTGTTAAAAGTTCATTTAATAATTCATTAAACTCATCTTCTAACTCTTCCATTTCTTGATTCTCATAGTAAGCTAAATGCGCACTATATAAATCAACACTTTCAAACATTTCAAGTTCCATAATCTTTCTCCAAAAATTAAACAAAATTACATAAATTACTTATGTTCATTATTCCACCATTGAAACAATGAAGATAAATCCATTCTCTTTAAGAGAGCATAAAGCTCTCAAAAAGATAGTTAAAATTGAACTAATCAACATAATAATCAAAACGGTAAATATAATCGCCTTGACTGTTTCTTTTAATATTAACACATTGTTTTGCGTTAATCTTATTTGTTTGAGTTCCAACTAAAGTAGTTGTATCAAACTTTTGTGATAAGTAAATAGTATACTTGTGATCTGCAATGGTTCTTGCAGTTGTTTCTGATTGATGATATTGTCCGATGCTAACGATCTTCAATTCATCTTTACATGCGTAGTCAGCGAAAAAGCTAACATTTGCATCTTTTGAAATATCAAACTTTTCATAAGCTTGTGCTGTGAAAGTTGACGCCATTAAAAACATTGCTAAAATTGTTTTTTTCATAATAGATCTCCATTTGATTGTAAGTTGACCATAAGGCCTGTTTTAAAATTCATCTTTCGATGATATAAGAAGCGGTTGCTATCTGATATAAGTTAATAATAACAATTTAATAATGTGTTTTATTTTTAATACATAACAAAATCGAGTAATTAGAATATTTAACGTTTTTATTCTTGCCGTTTAAGATGTGGTTGTTTTTGTGGATGATAAACAAAACAGCAATTAACCAACGGAAAGAAAAAGACTTTATTTGTAAGTTCCTTCCTTTAACGCTGACAATATCATTAATGTCGTCATAGTATAAACAATAACTTCAAAAGATAAATAGTCTGTAATAAAGAAATTCAAAAGAACTGAAATTAATAAAAAGATTGCGAAAGTTTTTAAAAGCATAATGCACCTCCTTGGTGATATAATCATTATAAAACTTTTTAGCAGTGTTAGCATTGTTTAAATTAATATAAAAATAATAAACAAAAAAAGACCAGTTTTTTAGGCTGGTCAAAGGTGCGTTCATATATCAAAAAATTCTTTTAAATCCAAGTTTTCTTTTTGCTTGCTTTCTCTTTTACTAACTCAATAAATTCTTTAACTTTTTTAGCGTCATTAAAACGGCTTAAAAGTGTGTAATAATCATCGTAATCTGTTGGGTAATCATCTGTAAATTGAACATGAAAATATGTTCCGTTTACTTTTCTAATGTGTAAATTGTAAACTTTTTCACTTTCTCTAAAACCAAATTCCCAAATATAACCATTAAAAAAATTACGTTCATTAATCCAAGGAAAGTTATCATTAAATAAATCTTCGTCTTTCTTTTCTACTGGTTCATATCCTCTGTAAACTGAGTTTTCAAGTTCTGCAACAGCTAAAGAAATATCTATGTTATTAATTAAATTTTCTTTTATGAAATGGTAATCATGGTTATGTCTTCTGTTTATCATTTTAACTCTCCTTTTGTTTTGTTATTCTTATATTATGAATTAAATTAAGTTTTGTTTTATTTTAATTAGTATATAAATTGAGTAATTAGATTTTATTTATATAATAAAAAAGGAAGCAAACGCCCCCTAATCTTATGGTGTTTGAGTATAAGAAACATAAAACCCAAAATTCTGCATTTCTCCATAAATGTTTCTAAATTCGTTATATTCAAAAACGTGTATTATACATTCAGCGAAAAAAGGAGGTTCATATTCTTCTGTAAAATATTTTAAAGAATCTAAATATTCAAAAGTTAAACCTTCTTTTAAATAATCATCTTCTCCAGTGTATGGGTTTATTAATATGCTATCTTGCTCTAATAATTTTTCTATTACTTCTTTTTTAGTCATTGGTTTCATAATGTTTTTCTCCTGTTATTATGATTATCTAATCAAGAACCTATTTCTTGCTTCGATGTTTATATAATAACAAATTAGTAAAGTGTTTTAATTTTAATAGGCTAAAAATTTGAGTAATTAGAATTTTATTTAGATAATAAAAAAGGACGCAATTGCGTCCTAATTTATGAAGTTATTAATTAATAGTCTACTTTAATTAATTCTTCTTTTTCTTTATAGTTTTTAATAAAATCTACAATTGTTTCACTTTCTTTCCATATATTGTTGTCGTAATCAAAATTCATTGAATTTAAAAGAAACTCTTCTTTTTCAATTAAAACAAAAAGTCTAATAAGTTTACCAACAAAACACTTTCCAATGTCTGAATCTGATTCTTGATCATAGTATGAATTTATTAATTTTGATAATCCACAGTCTGTAAAATGAGAAGAAAAGTTTTCTTTAATTATTGCAAACTCTAAAAATAAAATATCATCTATTGTTAAATAATAAGTAAAATGACCACCATAATCTCTTTTATTTATATTAGTATTAGCTTTTTCATTTAATTCTGGTATTAATGCAAATAATTCTCTAACTGAATTTTGTTCTAATATATTTAATAAAAGCTTATCTTTACCATCTTCTTTTCTTCTTTGTGAAATTCTATCTAATATTTGTTGTTTTTTTATCATATTTTTCTCATTTAATGTTAATGATAATTAAAAGCCAAAACCATTTCAACTTTTAATAATTAAATTATAGCGTAAGAATTGTTTGTTTTAAAATTAATACGCTATAAAATTAGTTAATTGTGTTTTTAATCTTTCCGTTTGTGTATGAGTGCTGTTTAGTTTATCATAAGCCAAAAAGACAATCATACAACGGAAAGAGTTTAATTTTTAATGATTTTCATCATCATCATTTTTTTCGTAGAAGCTTTGAGTTTTTCCAACGAAATTCATATTAATATATAAATCCCTTTTTCCTTCTCTGTTCTTTCTAATGATAATCTTTCTTTCTTCTTCTTTCTCTTGGTCAAGGTGAATCATAATAACAACGTTCGAGTCTTGCTCAATAGAACCAGAATCACGTAAATCATAAAGCTCTGGCATTCTTCCATTCTTTAATGAATCCCTGTTCAACTGTGAAAGCATAATAATAGCAACATTATATTTTAACGCCAACTGTTTTAGTTTTCCAGTTATTGCTGATATTTGATTAACTCTGTTTGTTCCTGGTGCTTGTATTAAACCAATGTGATCAACAAAGAAAACTTTAACATCATCAAAGATTGCAGAGTAAGCTATATCGCCTTCAATTTTAGCTAATGAGTTAATTTCTGAATCAATTTTAATAAAGTTTAAAAAACCAATTTCATTAATGTTATCTCTAATAATGTTTTTAGCTTTCT
>VFQO010001319.1_pt1 | contig 19745 bp, 21 predicted proteins | sample 3512331 | NCBI WGS metagenome assembly VFQO01 (sample SAMN10412371, study PRJNA504923) | tailings metagenome | isolation source: Replicate 3 from Balatoc abandoned mine | place: Philippines: Itogon, Benguet | collected 2017-08-28
TGATGCTCTCCAAGCTCTCCCGCTGCCTTTGCAGCACGACGAAACCCTCCACGGCCGCCCGCGAAATCGATCGCGCCGCCGCGGCTCTTGGCGAGCGGATTCCCCCGGATTTTCTCGGATTCTGCATCCCGGCGAGGATTCTGGCTCTGCATTCCCACTCCAAGCTGGACAGGCCGACCCTGGAGAAGGCGGACCTGCCGGGCGTCATCAAGGTGCTTTGGCGCCGCGGGGCGAGCGAAGCCAACCCGGAGATCCTTGTCGAAGGCTTGTCCCGCTGCGCCCAAACCGGCGCGACGCGCGAGGCGGAGGCCCTGCTCGCGTTCGGGGTCAACCCGAATGTCATGGACTCCATGGGGCATTCTCCCTTATCCTTGGCCGCGCGCAGCGCCGACAAGATGCCCATTCTCCAGCTCCTTCTCAATGCCGGAGCGGATCCGAACTTTCCGCCTTCTCCGACGAAAGAGGCGCGCGGAAAAAGCATCGGCCTTGAGGTTTCCCCCCTGGTCTCGGCCGTTCTTTATGGATGCCTTCCCGCCGCGGAATCTCTTCTTGAGCGCGGCGCGGATCCGGAAGGATATCTGGATGGGGTTCCGATTTTTGAGCACAATCGTTGCGGAGCGGCCATCCGCCCTCTCATCAAAGCGGCCCTCGAGCGCAAGATGCTGGCCCAGTCTCTCGGGGAATCCGCGATTCATCGGGCCCCTCGCCGAGGCGTTTGATGCTTTCCCCTCTTTCTCCGCCGGAGCGATCAGGTCGCGAGCTTTCTCGTCGAGGGCGCGGCCTCCGACTCGGCTTTCGCTCCCGCCAGATTCTTCCGGAACCGATCCACCCCTAAGCTTCCGAGCCCCTTGAGCCCCAGGCTGCGCTCCGGCTCGGCCCCGAGCTCCGCCTGCGTCATCCCCGCGGCGAACCTGGCGATCCCCTCCAGGGAATTAAAGCGCAGCGTCTCTTCCCCTACGCCATCATTGAGCCTCGCCACAATAGGGAAATCCTCATCGATCGATCCGTCTTGGCGCAGCGGAGCCAAGGCGACCATCTCCGCTCCGCGCCCGCCGAATGACAGCGCTCGCGCTCTCGAGCCCCCCGGCAGATGGACGATTTCCCCCTCGCGAAGCTGCTCTTTGGCCCAGGCTATCGCCTCGCTTTCCCGCAGCCCCTGATACTGGCCCCGAATTCTCTCGAAAGCCTTCGGATCGGACCCGAAGGCCGCTTCGATTCGGTCGAAATCCCGATCCCACGCCTCCAGCGGATCCTCCCCCAGCCCGGGGCGCTCTTTCGCAGGCCCGGCGCGGAGATCCGCCGCCGTGAGCCGCTCGAGCGCCTCTTTCTGGAATCCCCCTATTTGCTCTGGGCTTTCGAGGCTCCGCATCTGCCGCCCGATGTCTTGCGTTTTTTGCGCGATTTTTTCGGAGGCCTCTTTCTGCGTCTTTCCCTCGAAAATTTCCGTGCCGATTTTCGCGGCGATCGCCCCCGTATCCAGGTTGATCGCGATCAGCGCCGGGGCGGCGGCCCCTCCCAGGCTCAGCCTCGCCAATCCGATCCGCTCTCCCGTTTCGGAGACGGACTCCTTCCACCCCAATCCTCCCTTTCCATGCCGCGCGCCGTCCGCCAGAATGCCTTCCACCGTCTCTCGCGGCCATCCATTCGCGGCGAAATCGGATTCTGGCGTCCCCGTCCCCTGCCCCAATGGCTCGATTCCTTTGGCTTGCCGCATGGCGTCTGGGCTGGACAGGTAGTCGGATAGGGATCCCATGGCTATTTTCTTATTCTTATCGGATCTTGCTATTTTAGCCCAACAGGATTTTCTCGCAATCGCGATGGCCGATCCGCACGCCGGCGTATTGTCGGCGTCGGCATTTTGGTAGCCCCGAGGTGAGTTGAACACCTGAATCCGTCTTGTAAGGACGGCGTTTTACCGTTAAACTACGGGGCCAAAATCGAGAGCATACTTCTGCGGCAATGCGTGGAGTCGAGAGGCGGAATCGAACCGCCGTGGCTGGATTTGCAGTCCAGAGCCTAACCACTCGGCCATCTCGACATGTCTTTGGTGTCTTTGGTGTCTTTGGTCGCCCCGGATGGAATCGAACCATCGGCTGCGCCGTGTCGAGGCGCCGTTTTACCATTGAACTACAGGGCGAAACTTCTGACTGGTTGCGGGGACAGGACTCGAACCTGTGGCCTTCGGATTATGAGTCCGACGCGCTGCCAACTGCGCCACCCCGCCAAACTTCCCTTCTTTCTCCGGCGTCTCCGCCGCTCTGTCTGCGCGCTCCTTTTCCAGGAGAGCCCCGCTGGGCTCTCCATCACATCATCTGGCTCCGGAGGTAGGGATCGAACCTACGATTGCCTTTCGGCGACGGATTAACAGTCCGCTGCGTTACCACTCCGCGCACTCCGGAATAACTTGGTGGGACCAGCTGGGCTCGAACCAGCGACCTTTCGATTATCGGTCGAATGCTCTACCAACTGAGCTATGGTCCCTAAAACTCACTCACTTACTTCTTCCTGCTCTTGCTCCTTTGCCTTTCCGCTTCCGCAAACCCCTCGACCCCGTAGCTTTCCCAGCAACTCGATCATCCAACCCTTCGCCGAGCCCTTCTCTTCCTGGCGAGGGGTTTTCATCCCGTCCGATTCCCGCCGCTTCGCTGCCTTGTCGAGCTCCTTCTTCATCCGGATCGTCTGCCCCATTTCTCTCTCCTCTTGGCCGCATCGCTTCTTCTGGCGGCCCGGAACAGGCTCCGCCCTACGATTTCCTCCCACTCATTCTACTGCCACTGCCCATCATGCCCTCCTTCCCTCTGTCGGGATCATCTGGTGGAGGCGACAGGATTTGAACCTGCGACCCGCTGCTTGCAAAGCAGCCGCTCTACCAACTGAGCTACACCCCCAAAAACTGGAGCGGGAGACGAGGCTCGAACTCGCGACCTCAACCTTGGCAAGGTTGCGCTCTACCAACTGAGCTACTCCCGCATGCTTTACTCTTCTACAACTCTCTTTCTGTCTGGTGGAGCCAGGCGGGTTCGAACCGCCGACCTCTTGCATGCCATGCAAGCGCTCTCCCAACTGAGCTATGGCCCCCTTGACTGCTTTCCCTCCGAAAATCCAAACCCCAAAAAGAAGAAACCCCGGTTTTTAGGCCGGGGCTCTCAGATCCTGAACATCCAATCCGATTATCCCCGGCGGTCCCCCGCGCAAATCACGCCATTGTTATTGGCGGCATTCGCAATGGCGACGCGCACGCACGCGCCGACCGCGTTGGCGGCTGCGACGTTGCTTGCTGCGATCGGGAACATTGCTTTCATGGAAGATAACCTCGGAACAAACGTTGATTGACTATAGGGCGAAATCATATTCCCTTCTCGCATTTCCTGTCAACAGCATTTCAGCAAAAAATCAAAAAATTTTCCTAGGGGGCGAACCTTCCTTGCGCAGCCTCTTGAAATCTTCTTGCGGATTCTCGCTGGAAATCCCCGCCTCGCCGGCCCTTTCCCGAAAAGCACCCTCTTTCGCCTCGAACAAGCGCGCCTCCAGGGATTTTGGCTTGCGTGGCAACTCTCCGTTTTCAATTCTTTTTTCGATGGCCCTCTCCGCCTCTTGCCAGCACCGCTCCTCTGCCCACTCCGGGTTTCGCTGGCTCGCCAGCTCTTTGCTCTGCGCTTTCGCGCTCCGGATCAGCTCGGAAATTCGCGAGCGCTCCCCCTCCGCCTCTTGCGAGGACTCTTCCGCCCAGCAGCGTGCCATTCGGCGCAAGGCCAGCGACTGCGGATACGGCAATGCCTCCAGCCCCAAGCGCCCTCGCGCGTCCGCTTCGCACACGCGCGAAAGCTTTCCGGCGAACTCCTCGAATGAGGCGGAATTGTCCGCTCCGCTGTCGCGCTCGACGACCCACTCCATCTCCAGAGACCGCAGCAGCCGCGCTAAACCCGCCGCGCCGGTGTCTCCGATCATATGGACTCGCTGGTGCCAGCGCGCCGTCAGCCGGCAAACGCCCTCCATCTCCCTCGGCAACCCCTCGCGACGGAACACCTCTCCGATCAGCTGGGCCCCGATGTCGTCATGCCCCTTGTGCGAGCGCTTCTCCCGCAGCGAGGGATCCCCCCAGGTCACCGCTTTCCCCAGGTCGTGCAGAAGGCACGCCAAGCGTTCCGGAAGATCCAGCTCCATCTCGAAGGCTTGGCGCATCACCAAAGCCATGTGCGCTCGCGTCGACCCTTCCGGATGATAATCTTCCCGCTCCAGAACCGGCTCGAGCGCGCGCACCTCCGGCAACCCCTCCCCGGCCCAGCACTTCTCCAGATAGCCCAGCGCGGCCTCGAGGGTTTCCAAGTCAGCTTCTATGCGGATGCCCATATTTTTCCTTTCTTGCTCCAAGCCGCCATTCTACCCCGAATGCCCTCGCTTGTCCGTTTCGGCTTCGCGCCCGGCGCGCTAGAATATCCGAAGCGAAATGAGGCGAGCCCATGGATACCGAACAGCGCACCGACAATCCAATCGACGCGATCTTGGCCTCTGCATCCTGGGATGAGCTTTTCGAGTCCGCCAACGCGGCCTTGGCGTCCGACTTCCCCGCCGGATGCTCTCCGGAAGCGCGGGCTCTTCGCTCTTTGTTCTGGCGCAAGTGCGCGTTCCCCGTCGCCTGCGCGGACAGCGTTCCGTTCCGCGACCCCGCCGACTCCGCCAAAGGGCCCATTCTTCCCGGCGCTCCCGCCGCGAATGGATCGGCATTGCAGGCGCATTCCTTCTCTTTGGCGAAGCTCATCGCCGCGTCGCTGGCCGAATCTCCCTCGGAAAGCTCGGTTCTCAAGGCTCTAGCGAGAATTCAATCCCGGCAACTCCAGGCGGCCTCCAAAGTCGGCTCGCTCTCCGGGCTTTCCCCCGCTCTGTCGGAGGGGGTCGCCCCGCTCCTTTTGGGCTGGAACGCTCACCTTGCATTGTCTGACGTCCCTTCTTTGCAGGCCGAGGCGGTCAGCCTGGTTCCTTTTCTCGCGCCGTCGCCGGCCTCGCCGAGCTTTAGCCCTCCGATGCCGCCGGATTTGATCGAGGCGAGCGTTCTGCGCGACAGCGCGGAAGAGGCCGCGACCTCCTCCGCCTCGCTCTTTGACCGGCTGCGCCATGCTTTCGGCTTTTCGATGATTTCCTGCGGACCGGAGGGCGGCGCGCTCCAAGGTCTCGCCTCCGCCGCCTCCATTCAGGAAGCGTTCTTCGCTCTCTCCCGCCGGCTGGCCGCCCCCGCTCAGAGCATCGGGCTCGGCGGCCTTGGCGTCCTGCTCAATTGCGATCTGGGGCCCGCGGGCGGCGCTCTCCACGGCAGCGGCTGGAGTTTGGCTTTCTCCTATCCCCCCGGCAGCGTCGCGCACGAATGGACGCACGCCTTCGAGCGGCATGTGGAAATTCTGGGGACAGCCCCGCAGCGCGAAGCCTTGCGGGCCGTCCGGGAGGCGATTGCCTCGATGCCGCGGGATCCGGCTCTCGCGACCCTTTTCGCGGAGGCTCCTGTCGAAGCCGAGCGCGCCCGGCAGCGGGCTTTTCTCGCCCGAATCCTTTCGGTCCGCGGGACGCCCGCCGCCCAGGAGCTCGCTCGCTCCGGCGAGGTCCCCCCCGACACGATGCGGGAGTGGCTCTCCGCCATGGACGAGCCTGACGAATCCCGCATGCTCTCGCGCTTGCGCGGGGCGATCGCCTCCGTGAGCGCCCCGGGCTATCTTCCTCCGGACACCTTGGCTCTTTCGCGGCAGGCCGATCGGATGGCGGAGGCCTACGCCGCGCGCTCTCTGCGCCAGCGCGCCTTGCGCCGAGATGGCAAAAGCGTTTTCGCCTTGCTCGCGGCCGAGGCGGATGAGACCCTAGCGCTGGAGGGCGCCAGCGAGGTTCCCGGCTACTGGTCGACGCCGAGGGAAATGCTGGCCCGGGCCGCCGAGAGCTTCTTCCATGACGATGCGGTCCCCGCCCTCGCCTGGGTAGGGCCGGAGGACTTCTCCTCCCCCAAAGGGCTCGAGCGGGCCTCTATCGAGCGATGCCTCTCCGCGTTTATGCTCTCTCTTGGCGAGCCTATTTTCTCCGATCTTCCCGGATGCAAACCTCGGTCGCCCTCCCCTTGAGATTGAAACAAATCAATATATAATCCCAAGTTTGTCGCTTGGGATTCTCCGATGCCCTCCTCCGTTGCCCCCGCGCCTTTGCTCTGGTATCCGTCCGCGGACTCCGAACGCTCCCGGCGAGCCCGCTGGGGACTCCGTTGGGCCGCTCGTTGGGAGGAATTCTTGTCCGCTTTGCCGGCGCATTCGAGCCGATTGGACTTCTCTTTCGCCCAGGAGCTTCTTCGGCGCGCGCTCTCTCGATCCATTTCTCCGGGAATTTTTCCCCATATGGCCGCAGGATCGTTTCTTCCGGCGGCGATTCCGCTGTCCCCGGAAGAGCGGACGTCCCTTTCTGGCTTCTGGCTCTGGAGCGAGCCGATCTGCCTTTTGCGCAATGAAATTTGGCTCGAGAGCGCCCCGTCCGCCTCTTCGCTGACTTCCTGGATTGACGGGGCGCTCCGGCACCCGGAAGCCCCATGGCTTCGATGGGGCGCCTTCGCCCCCTCCGCGGACGGCCTGGTCCCGGCGCTGCTCGAGGCGGGCGTGCGGGATATCGCTCTGCCTCGATGGGGGGCCTTGCCCATCCATGCCTTGTGCTCCCCTGAGTGGCGATCCCGTCCGCTTCCGGAATGGATTGCCCTCGCCGCGCCCCTTTGCTCCCCCGCGTCCTTCTTCGATGACGCGGAGGCGGCCGCCGAAGTTTCCCGATCTCTTCCTCGGGGGCGCTCCTGCCCTTCGATCCTCTCCGAGCGCTGGGCCAGCGAGCCGCCGCTTTTGCCCTGGGCCGACAGCGACTGGGCTTGCCGATCTTTGGGGGAGCTTTTCTGGATGGAATGGGCCGGATCCCTCGGCGCGTCCTCCTTGGATTCGGCCGCCGCGACGCCTTACGCGCGGGCCACGCTCTCGCCCGCCGCCGCTGGGCTCTCTCGCGAGGCCGCGGCCAATTGGCCCTTGGGGGCCGGCATCGGAGAAGTCCCCTATTGCAGCGACTCGCCTGTCGTCGCGAAGCTCCTCCGGGCCGGCGCCGACCCCAATGCTTTGGGAACCCAAGGGCTGCGGATGTGGCAAATCGCCGCGGAGCCCCTTTTTGAGACCGGATCGGAGGGATTTTTCACCATCCTGACGGAAGAGGCTTTCGCGTTCTGGTTCGAAGCCGGCGCGGATTTCTCTTTGCCCTATCAGGGCAAGCCGCTTAGCTCTGTTTGGCGCTCCGCATTGCGCCCGGCCGACGCCGCGGATTTCGCCGCGGCCGCCCAAAAATGGGAAGCCATGTCCCGCGCCCGCTCCGACCGCTCGCTTCTGGAAGCGTCCGCCGCTCCGGCGGACGAGCGCCATAGCCGGAAATCACTCTGACCCTATGCCTCTTCCGATCCTCTCCGCTCTTTCCGCTGAACACCTCTATCGGCGCCTGCGCGACGGATTCGCCGCGATGCTTTTTGGCTTCGCCGGCGCTTTTCTGCTGGCGTTTCTCTTCCCCGCGCTATCCCAGGAGTCCGCCGCGCGCACCGCGCTGTTCTGCCTTCCCCTTCTCGCCTTCTTTTGGGGATCGATCGCCTCTCCGGACCCTGCCTCTCGGATCGGAGTCCCTCGGATCCTTCTCAACGGCGGCTGCGCCGGACTTCTCGCCGCCGCGTCGTTCCTTTCGGTGTTCTTGGCTCTCGCCCCGGGCTCCGCTCTTTCCGCCCTCCCCGCCCTGCCGCTCGGAATGGCCGCTTTTTCTTTTTTCCTGGCCGGCGCCTTGCTGGCGGCAGCCAGCCGGTATGCGTCCCTTTCCCTATCGCAAGGCGGCCGGGTCTTCTCCATTCGAGCCATTCTTCCGGAAGGCTCCGCTCCCTGGACCTCCGAGGAGGCGCTCGCGACGGCTCGGGACCTGCTTCCTGCTCGCTGGGGAGCCCCCGCGGCCTTGGACTCTGGCGGCAGCGCGGTCCGCTGCGGCCCGATTTTCCTCATCGCGGAGCCGATTCTTCCGGATTCCGGATCGGACGCCCCGGACCCCTTTCCCGCCGGCCCCTCCGCGGAGGGGGACGCTGCATCTTCGGAGTGGATCTTCGCGCTGTTATGGGATCCCGGGTGGCGAATCTGGCTTTTTTTCGATTTTTCCCGCGGCCCCTCATTCCCCCGCTCCGCGAGCCGCGAGCTTTCCGTGAAGCTTTTGGCGCGAGGCCTCGCATCGCGCGCCGACATCCTCTCCTGACGCGCCTTCGCTCTCCTTCCGACTCGGATTCGGTGTATAATTTCCCAAAATAGGGAACTCTCTCCATGCCGACTGATCGCGTATCTCCTATCCTTTTGGCTGCGAAGCTCCATTCTTCCGAACTGGTGCTCTCGCTCCTTTCCCATCGGATCATTCCCGCTCCCGACCTCGAGGAGACCGACGAGCTCGGGATCACCGCCCTGTCATATCTTCTCCAGCCTCGCCATGGGCGCGGCCGTCCGGCACAAGCCATCGAAGCCCTTCTTGCTCGCGGGGCGAAAGTCGATTACCTCACGCCAGACCCTTTCCTTCCCGGCCAATGGCGGGGGTCGGAATACGCGCAGCCCCTCTCGCACATCGCCGCCTTGGCGATCTCCTCCGGCGAGGATTGCGGAAGCCCCATTCTCTCCCGCCTTTCCCCTCGCCGCCTTCTGGAGATTTCTTTCGAGCAGCCGCTTCTCCATCGAGCCTGCGAAGCCGATGCCCTTTGGGCCGCGAAAATCCTCCTCGACGCCGGAGTTTCCCCGAATCGCGAGCACCATGGCCAGGAGGGCTTCCCCATCGCCGCCGCCAAAAGCTCCGAAATGCTCCGGATGCTCTCCGAGCGCGGAGCTTCCCTCTCCTTGCCGGACTCCACCGGCCGAACCTCCCTTGAGCTCCTCTCCTCCCGCGACGTCAGCAAGGAAATCCTTCAGGAAGCCGCTATGATTTCCGAGCGCTCCTCTTTGCTCGCCGCCGGCCTGGGGAATCGGAGCATTTCCCGCTCCAAGCTCCCGGCGGAAGTCATCCGCCCACTGACCGACGCCCTATTCCAAGCGGTCGGCTCTCGGCAAAAGGAGAAAGTCCGCGCTCTTTGGAAAACCATCGGGAAAAAGAACGCTCTCGCCGCGCGAGACCGCCAGGGCCGGTCTCTTTTGGGGGCGGCTATCGAAGCGAGGGATTTTCCTTTTGCCCGCTCCATGATTCAGGCTGGGCAGGATGTGAATGAGTTTGACGCCCGCGGCCTCAATCCCTTGATCTCTTTTCTCACCCTTTCCTATTCGTCCGTCGAGCGCGATCGGCGCGGACGCCGACGCAAGGACTTCTGGGCGAAAATGCGCCCGCTGGCGAATTTTTCCGCCCGCGATCCCCTGGGCCGCGGTCTTGGCGAAATTCTTTGGCCGATGGGATTCTCCGACGCGAATTATCCTCCGGTTTCCCCGCAGGATCTCAAGGAGACCCTTTGGGGCGCCTCCTTCGACATTTTCGAGCCCGCCGCGGATGGCGCTTGCTTTCTTCAGCGCGGAATCTCCTTGTGGCTGCGAAAAGCCCACGAATTCTCCTATCAGACCCCCGCGCTTCAATTCGCGACTTACCCCGATCTGCTCAGCGACCATTTGGATAGCCCGAAGATGACCGCCAGCCTCGCGGCCGATCTTCTCAATCGGTTTTTCGGCGAGCCTGCCTCCGATTTTTGGGACGGCCCGCGCGCTCTCTCGGTCCGCGGCGGCCCCCAATTGGAGCGCTCCTTTCTTCGCCTGCTCTCCCGCCCCGACGTGGTCGCCCTCGCCGGCCCCATTTCCCCTCGCCAGCGGGCCGCAAAATCCTTTCCGGAATCCTACGCCATTCTCGAGGCGGCCGCCCTGGCTCACGCTCGGCCGGCCGCTCCGTCGGATCGCAAATCCGTTTCGCGCTCTCTCTGACCCTCAGTCGAGCCAATAGCTCCAGGGAATCTCCGAGAGGGGAAGCAAAACGACTTCGCGCGAGCATTCGCCGCCTTGTCCGGAAATCAGCATGGCGGCCGCCTTCTTCTCCCCCTCGGGAAAGACGATGGCTCCGGAATCTCCTCGGCAAAGCGGGCGCGAGGCTTTCGCCCAGACGCTTCCGGCGGCCGGGCTGGTCGCCTGGACGCGAAACGCCCCCTCCAGCGTCTTCCCTTCTCCGATCCATCCGGATCCGATCGATCCGCCAAACAAGTCCTCCCAGCGCAGCGGGCTTTTCGAGCTTCGCCCCCCGAGCGCGAGAATCGCCCAATCTTTCTTCGGATTGCGGGCCGCCACCGCCACCGTCCAGGCCCGCTCTTCCCCTTCCATCGAGAACAGCAAGGACCGCCCTCCCTTGGCGCAATGCTCGGGCGTCAGCGCGGCCCGCGCTTCCGATCCGATCGGCAGCGCCCAGCAAAACGCCTTCTTCCCCTCGCTCCCCAGCAGCAGCGGCTCGGCCGCATCGGCGGCACCCATGCCCAAGAGCCCCGCCAGCGCGAAAATCGCCATCGTTTCCCTTTTCACTCTTTCTTTTCCGCCCTCCTAAGAGCGCGCCTCCTGTGCGCGAGGGACAGCGCGACCCCCCCGTAAATCCATAGCAGGTGCGCTGGCAACGCTTGCAGCGCGAAAATAGCCTCAGCCACCTGCAGGCGCTCTCTTTGCCGCTCTTTGTCGATCCAAATCCGCAGAACCCCCTCTTTGGGCTTCCCCACTCCCAGCAAGGCCGTCGGCAAGCGATTGAAGTCTTCTCTCCGTTCCGTGTCTCGCCAGAGCGCCGCGCTTCCCGCCCCGGCGGCTCCGACATCGCCCCACGCGGACCGAATCGGCCTTTCGAACGCCGGGGGAACGGGCAGCTTGGGCACTCGCGCTCCCGCTTGCGCGCTCGCGCAGACGAATCCGCCCATCGAGCACCAATCCTTGAATGCGGCTTCGCTCGCGGAGGCCAGCATCCAGCGCGCTTCCTCCTGCGCTTTCTTTTGCGCGTATCCGACCTGGATCATCGCGGAGGCGTGAAACAGCAGCCCGGTGCAAAGGACGCTTCCGCTCGCCAGCAGCGCGAACCAGCGGCCCAAGGAGCGCCGCTCCCGCTTTCCCATGGCGATCGCCAGAGCCGAAATGGCCGCTACCCAAAGCAGCAGCCGAGCGTATTGCGGCGACTGGCTCGGATCGTTCCCCCTCCCGAAAAAGGGCGGATATAGCGAGTGCTCCAGCAGAAACGGATGCGCGATCGTCGCCAGCGGATCTCCGATCGTGATCGCCAGCGCGATCGCGCTCGCCGCGCTCATTTCCGCATGCCCCCACTCTCGCCGCAGCAGAGCGACCAGCGACAATCCGATTGCGATCGATTGCAGAGGCATATCCAGCGCCGCGATCGCTCCGGCGGATTTCCAGCCCGCCCAGGCGGCGACCCGCAGCGCCAGCAACCCCAGCACGGCCGCCAAGCACGGGATCCAAAAAAACCGCAGCGGCGCGAATCGGCGCATCGTCAGGCCCAGAGTCGGAAAGCCAACAGACTACACAAAACAGCCCCATACGCAACAGAGACTTCCGAATCGGAAGCCTCTGTTGGATCCTGCCGCCGCTCACCCCAGCAGGGCGTGTCCGAGCATGATTTTCAGATCCAGGCGCCGCAGGGGATCAAATCCCATAATCCAGGCTCCGAAACTTTCCGGCGATTCCCCGAACAGGACGTCGCGCTTGACTCTTTTTCGGTAAATCATCGAGCCGTCCTCATCTGTGGCGCTGAACTCGACTTCGATTCCCTCCAGCGAATCTCCCCTCCACAGGAAAGTGACATCCGCGAGCTTCATCGAACCCGGGGCCTGGCGATCCAGCTCCTGGGCCGTGATCTCGAGCTGCTTGATCCAAAGCCTTTTCGTTCCCTCATTGGCCATCATCAGCGGATCGATCGGGGCGAAATAGCCCTTCTCGGATGCCGGGTCGAAAATCTCCTCGAATTGCTCCTTGAACTCCTCCCTCAGGGCCTGGAAATCGATATCCTGCAGGCTCTTTTCGCTCGGATGCTTCAGCGCGAACGGCCACATGGCCACGAACCAGCCCTCATCTTCGTCGCCGCCCAAGCTCCTGACGCTTTCCGTCGCTTGGCTGGCATGGTCCCACACGCCCCATTTCCCGCTGATGAGCGCCTCGTGCATTTCCGGAATTTTCCTCTCGTCCACAGCCAGCGCGATCCAGCTGTAGAGGGGGCGGCTCGCCAAATCGATTTTCAGCCGGCCATCAGCCAATCCATCCCACTTGGATTCCGCGAACGATTGGATGAATTTCGCCATCGTGGAGCGGGCCTTCGCGGTCGGCTCGATTACTCCCTCTTTTTTCCCCTTTGCCCGGCGGAAAATAAACGGGATCGCGAACACTCTCGAATGCTGCCTCGGACCGGCCTTGGTCATGCAAATGGCTTTTTGGTAGCTCCACTCCAGCTCCATGGCCATCTCTTCGGTCATTTCCGGATGCGAAAAGATATCTCCGCGGCGGGCTCGCCGCTCCCGAACCAGCTCCCGAACCATTGAATCCAGCAGATTTTCCCCTTTTCTCAGCGCCATCGTGAGCTCCCGTGGCGGGCGCTTGCTCGAGCGCTCATAAAGGTCGAGCTTCTCCGCCGTTTCGACGACTTGCTTCGCCATTTCCACGGCCTTTTCCAGGCTGAGTCCGGATCCCCCGGACGAATTTTGGCTTCGGCGGCTCATACCTTCCCCCCATGGAAACGCTTGTTCTCTTTTCCCTGCCGCTCCAGCTTCCAGGCCTCTTTGGCGCTGTCCAAATCGCGGAGAAGCTCGTATCCGAAATCCTCATCGTGAAACCCCAGCTCCAGCAGGCGCTCCTCGATTTCTTCCGCCGCGAATTTGCTTCTCTCATCGCCTCGGCTCGCGGAAACCAGCGCTTTTTCGAGCTCTTGGAACAGGGGGTGTCTTTCGTTTGGCATATTGGCTCCTGGGCTCTTGTTGGAACAGCTTGCATCGGCTCGAAGTGTAGCAAACCACCCCATTTCTGTCGAGCGCCCTTCATACCCTCCCGAGGCCTGATTTCTCATTATGCACACTCGTAACTTACTGAGTTCATTTGGAAAAAATAAAATAAAAAATATCTCCCCAACTTATGGAGACAAACAAAACATATCTATCGATTCACCAGAATTACGCTTTATGTTCCCGCGCTCTCCAGCAGCCGGGCCCAGGAAATTTTTCGCGGCTTCCCCCGGATTGATCCGGCGGACCGGGTCGGTTTTCCGATTTCTGGAGCCCGCCGGGGAGCTCGAATCCCCCTCTGCGGATTACAAGTCCGCTGCATCGCCATCTATGCTTGGCGGGCGCTGTTTGGTGGACAGGGCAGGATTCGAACCTGCGGTGGACCCTTTCGGTGTCTCCGGATTTACAGTCCGGCGCCTTCAGCCTCTCAGCCACCTGTCCGTGAGCTTTTCGGCTCTAGGCGACTCCCGCTCCGGAATCGCTTTTCCCGGCGCGGCGAACTGAAGCTAAGCGCGGGATCGAGCCAATCAGGTCGTCAGGCGATAATAGGCTGTCGCGAGCGCGAACGCATCCGCGCGGAAATTTTTTCCGCTCGGGGCATTCTTTTGGATTTTGCCGATTTGGCTTTCCATGATCGCTCGCAAACTCGTTCTGAATTTCAACTCGACTATTCTTCTCTTCTTTTTGATTTCTGTCAAGCGTCTCTCGCCCAGGACTTGAAAGTCGCCGCGCGCCCCAACACCTTCTTCGCGTATTTCTTTTTCGGATCCTTCGCCGACCCATTGTATTTCAGCAAGGCCATCTCCACGTTTCCGGCGGAGCTTCTGAGGAATTTTTTCAGGGCGATCGCTCCGGCTTTGATATTCGCTCGCCCATCCGTCAACCCCACCTCCGACGCGCCGGTCTCCGGATGCCACTTCGGGATGACCTGCATGAGGCCGACCGCTCCCACGGAGGACTGCGCGACCGGATTGAAGCTGCTCTCTGTCGCCATCACCGCCAAAATCAGATAGGGATCCACCCCCACTTCCCTTCCCACGTCAAACGCTTCCTGAACATACGCCTTCGCCACCCAAGGGCTTACTCTGTAGGCTTGCGCGATTCGGCTTCCGACGCGCCGCGGCACCATTCCGATCTTCCCTTCCGCCGCCTGCGACGCGCTCGCTTTTGCCGAATTGCTCGCCAAGGTCAGCGCGGCCGCCGGGTGCTCCTCTTTCCCCTCGGCATCCGCCGGGCTCCGCTCGCTTCTTCGCGCCTCGCTCTTCAGCGCCGCGAGGAAAATCTCCTCTTTTTTTCCCTCGCTCGCTTCCCAGGAGGCCCCCGCGGACGCTATCAGCTCTTCCTCTGCGAACAGCAGCGATCCTGGCGCTCCATGAGAGGCCAGGACGTAGGTTGCGGCTCCGAATAGCCAGGCCCCCATCAACGATGCTTTTCCTATTTTCATTGCTCCCCTCCCAGACGCCTTTTCGCCAAGGCCGCCTCCTCTTCCAGGGATTGCGCTTTCTGCCGCTCCCATTGCCCCTGGCTTTCCGTGTTTCTTTTGGCTTCCCGCGCGATGGCGCTCAAAAAGCTGACCCACTGCCCGGTTTCTTCCTTTGTCGGCCGCCGGTTTTCAGCGAAAAAATGGATGTATTCCCCCGCTCCGCCGCGCTCCACCTTCCAGCGAATCCCTGGATTTCCGGAAAAGTCGCAAATTTTCGCCGGAAAGGCTTTCCCGTTCCTCTCATACATCGATTGGGCCCCGTTTCCGCCGCATTGGGCCCTATCGATCCCCTCGCTCCGCAGCGCCGTCTTGATTTCGCTCAACCCCTCGGCTGGATCTTGCAGCTCTCGCATCCGATGGTTTGACTCCCAAACGGGATCCTCTTGCTTGGGGCTTTGCGTCTTCACCAGCCAGGCCGAAAACATGAAAAAAAGGCTCACGAGCAATGGAGCGACAATCCAGCGGCCGGAGTAACTTTCCTCCGGCTTTTTCCAGAGCGCGGACTCCTCTCCGATAGCCTTTTCGCTCACGAGACCCCCCCGAGGTCCGTTCCATTGCCGGACTCTTGCGGATTCCGCTTCGCCTTGCGCGCGTATCTGATCCCATGGATCACCAGGACTCCCTCCTCCGGCAGGGCTCCTTCGCTGGCGATCCCGTCATATTCATACTCTTCCCCGTTTCGGACCGCCGTCGCAAAGATCGGCGTCCCTCCGAAGAATCCTTTTTTGTCGCGCAGCTCCACTCCTGCGTTTTTGAGCTCCTCCTCGTTACCGATCAGAACTCCATCGCCCGCCAAATCTCTTGCGATTTCCTCCAGATCAGCCTCCAAACGCTCTCGGGGAGACTCGGATTCCGATCGAGCCTCCACAGGAGCCTGGCGAATTCCTCTCGCGAAAAAAAACGTGAACCAGGCCAAGCCCAACAAGGGCACATTCGCCAACACGAGAAGCCCCCCTCCCGCGAAGCCGATCAGCAAGGATTTTTGCGCTCTCTCCATTGGTTTTTCTTTCATTTTTCGCCGAATCTCCCTTGCCCGGATTCTTCCCGGCCTCCTGCTTATTGTCAATGGCCGCCACCCCCGAATCCTTGCCTATTTTTCACAAAAACTATAGAATGAAAACTTTCATCCCTATCCGACCGTCCATGGCGTTTCAGGCACGCTTCACTTCTGAGCCCGCTCGGGAGAGCTCCGCTCTCCCGGGGGCCGCTATCGCTCCTGATCCTGCTTTGGAATTCTCCGAAGTCTATGAGCAAGAGGCGACTTCTGCCGCGGCTCCGTCTTCGGATCGCCTCCCCGCCGGCCTGGAGCGCCTGATCGAGATTGTCTGCGAACACCATGGGTTTTCCCCTCCCGAGATCCTCGAGGCCAAAGCTTTCGCGAAGCGCGACCCTTCCTCCGCCTCCGATTTTTTCGGCTCTTTGTATCGCGAAGAGGTTCTTCCCTCTCGGGAGCTTCGCGAAAATCCCCTTCCGAAAGCTCTCGCCGCCCATCCTGGGCAATCCTGCTTTCTCTACTCCAACGGGGTCTCGCAAGCCATCATCGCCATTCCCGCGGAATTTCCCGCCCTTCGCATTTATCATGGCAAAACGCTTGAGCTCGTCTCCCGCGAAGACAGCCCCTTCCCGTGACCCCTCGAGAATCTTTGCGATGCTATCCGGAAAAATGAAGCCCCTTCTCGTTTCGATCCTGTTTTTTTCGATGGTCGCCAACGCCATCTACATAGCCAGCCTTCTTCTCTCCGCGCCCAAAACCCTCCCTGCCCTTTCCGCCCCCGCGGCGATCCCCTCGCCCGCGGCGCAGGATCCCGAGGAGGAGCCGACATCGCCCCGCCCCGCCCCTCTTGGCTGGCTATCCGCCTCCCCTGTCCCCTCTGGCTTCTGCGTTGCCTGGAGCGGATTCTCCAGAGGCATGCGCTCCTTCTCCTCCGCCAAGGCGATCGCATTTTCTGGCCCGCTGCGGGATCGGCATTGGCTCTCCTCCACGCAGCCCTCGACCGAATGGGAAATCCGCATGAGCTCCAATGGCGAGCCCTTTTCCCGGCGCGCGGAATCTGTTCGGGAGAAGGGCTACCCCATCATCGAAATCACGTCTGGCGGAGCCGCCATTCTCGCCCGCTTCTCCTCCAAATCGGAAGCCGAATCGATGCTTTCTGAAATGAAAGAGCGTGGAGTCGCCGGGATCACTCTCGCGGCCGCGTCTCGCTCAGCGGCCGATGCGATCGTTTTTCTTCCCGAAAGCGCCAATGAAATCGAATTTGTCCGAAGCCTTCCTCAACGGATTCGCGGATCTTCGATTTCCGAGGCCCTCTGCCCGGCGGGATAGCCCAATCTCGGCAAAGGGCCCGCGACATGCCGGCCCGCGAATCGCGCTGCCTCCCAGATCGAGGCTCCCGCTCGAAACCTGCCTCTTTAGGCTATTCCGTTGGTCGCGACGATCACCTGATTCCGCCCGTTGCGCTTCGCGACATAGAGCGCCTTGTCCGCCGCATTGGAGATCGTTTGGGCGTCCGGATAATCGGGGAACCCCGCGACTCCCGAGGAGAAGGTGCACGAGAAGCTCTTCCCTTCATGGATATGCTCGATTTTCGAGAAGTCGCTCCGGATGCTGTCGAGAATTTTCCTGGCTCCATCCACATCGGTGTCCCAAAGGATCACCGCGAACTCCTCTCCGCCGTAGCGCCCGATCGAGTCGGTCTTGCGCAGGCGGCGCTGCAGGAGCCTTGAGAGCGACTTGATGACCTTGTCTCCCATCGGGTGCCCGTAGGTATCGTTCACCTTCTTGAAGAAGTCGATATCCACCATCGCGAAGGCCATCGGGATTTTGCTGCGCATCGCTTTCTGCAGGGATTGCTCCACCCCCTGCTTGAGCTTGGTGTGGTTCAGCAGCCCCGTGAGGGAATCCTTCACCATGAAGGAGGAGAGGATTCGGTGGCGCTGCACCCGCGTTGTGATCGAGGTGACCAGATGCGTCGGCTCGATCGGCTTGGTCAGGAAGTCATCCGCCCCGATCTGCATCGCCGCGAGCTGCTTCTTCACGTCCGTCTCCGAAGAGAGGAAAACGATGGGGATCGAGGTGTAGGATTCGTATTGCCGGATCAGTCGGCTGAGCTCTTGCCCGTCGCACTTCGGCATATACATATCCATCAGGATCAGGTCCGGGTGGAAGTCGGCGATCGCCGGCAGCACGCGATCGGGCGTTTGCTCCACATGGACGGACATCCCCGCCTGCGTCAGCGTGCGGGTGATGAATCGGATCATCGTGGCGGAATCCTCCACCACCAGGACCCGGAACGGCTCGACCACATACGCGTTGGAGATGATCGCGTCGAGCTTGTCCAGCAGCAGCGAGACGTTCACCGGCTTGGCGAAAAACGCCGCGGATCCCGCTCGGACCGCCTGAAGCCTCGATTCGAAATCTCCGCTGGATCCTACGACGATGATCGGAACAGGCGTTCCGTCTTTTTTGGCCTGGAATCTGCTCAAATCCCCATGGATCTCGGAATCCTTCTGGGCCAGATCCAGATCGACGATCAGCGCCACGGGCTCCTCCAGCTTCGCCGCCAGCGCGTAGGCCGCATAGCTATGGAAGCTGTGCGCCGTATAGCCATAATGGCCGATTTGCGTCGTGCACTCCCCGAGAAAATCCTCATCGTTCGAGATGACGAACACATTGCGGGCTTTGGCCGTTCCCACTTCGAAAACCGGCTCTGCGATTTGAATCGGAGTCTGTTCCAGCACCGCGACCGATTTCTCTTTCTTGGGGTCTTTCGGCGCTTTCTCCTCGGGCTTCCTCGCCCCTTCGCGCCGAACATCCTCGCCGCAGAGCTTTTCTGCCTGCGCGACCAAATCCGAGATTTTCGTCCCGATGTCCTTGTAGTGGTCATCGCGCAGCCGCGGCTCGACGTCCGGAATCGCCCCAAGCATCTCCCCGAGCCCCGCCAGCGCATCCGCCTGAGCCTCCAACCCTTTCGTCAAGCAGACATCTTTGAGGGAATCCGCCTTGATCATGCAGGTGGCCAGCTCCTCGGGGAACTCGCTTTCCACGGGCGATTTTTGGGCGAGATCCTCCCAGGCCGCCGCCAGCATCAGCATGCGGTTCGGAAGCTCCATCAGAAACTGCTCTTTTCCAGAGCTTTTCTTTTCCATTTTGGGCCCGTCCCCTTCGGTCATCGCCTATTGTCCTTGCTTGGGTTCGCAGAATCAGGAGGACCTTATTTGATTTCTCCGCAAAACGCAACCAATGCGGTCCCCTTGCCTCGGCGCCGGCTCTTTCTTGACTGCGCTCTCATTTTCGGTAACCTCCTTAATCATGCCTGGCGCACGCCAGCTATTTGCCGGAGAGACCGATGAGCATCCCGAAGCGCGACTGGAACCCCAGAATTAGCCTGGACGAGGGCCTCGCCTGCGCTATCCAATGGCTTGTCCGCGCTCGCCAAAAAAATGTGCTTTCGCCCCTGCCGCCCACCCTCTACATGGCCTATATCCTCGACGAGGCACCCTCTGTCGGATTCATGCGCGATCTCTCTAGCCTCTTCCGGTATTCCGCCAAGGACGATCCGGACATGGATCGCTCTCGCGACCAGGCGCTTCGCCTGCTGGCTGTCGCCGCAAAGGCCCATTTTTTCCTCGCTCGCGACGCACTGATTCGCCATGAGCCCTACTTCTTTTCCCTCCCTGACGTCTCCTCTCCCGGAAACCCCCATTGCGGAATCGTCTATCGCCTCGAGGGGCGCCAGGCGCAAGCCATCGTCGTCGCCACCTGCGATCTGGGCCTGGCCAGCTCCCACAAGCCCGCGGCCTTCCGATTCCCCGTCGTGCTGACCAAAAACAGCTTTCGCTGGTTCGACAAGAAGCACTGGGCCTCCCTCTCGGAGGAGGCTGATCTTCTCGAGCGGTCCATGAAGCCCTGGATCGCGAAAAAAGAGCACGATATCGTCGAGAAATGGGACAACCCGAAAGATTTCCCCTTTGGCACGCTTTTGGATATCCCCTTCGACATCAAGGAATACGCCAAGCCGACGGGCATCCGCTGGGCCGACGCCCTCAAGAAATGGTATCTCCCCAAGGGATTCGATGTCGAACCGGTGATCGAATACGCCAAATGGCTTGAGGAAACCCATAAGGAATCCCCCGCGGTCCTCGAGGATCTTTTTTGGCGCAACCCGGCCCCTCGCCGGCGCGATCAGGCGAAAACCTGACTTCGGCTCCTGAGGTGAATCTCGCATATGGGATGCTCATGAGGCTTGCGATTTGCGCAGGCAATAG
>VFQO010001320.1_pt1 | contig 19732 bp, 33 predicted proteins | sample 3512331 | NCBI WGS metagenome assembly VFQO01 (sample SAMN10412371, study PRJNA504923) | tailings metagenome | isolation source: Replicate 3 from Balatoc abandoned mine | place: Philippines: Itogon, Benguet | collected 2017-08-28
ATATCCGATTGAATTTTGGTGGGAGCAGACGGACTCGAACCGTCAAGCCGAGGCGTCTGAGCTTAAATCAGATGTGTTTGCAAATTTCACCAATCCCCCGGAGATCATTTCATGACACCTTTTATAATTCTCACCTTTTGCTGCCAATCCAACCGACAATAAAGCCTGTCTTATATTTTTATTTTTAGATAATGCATGAATCAATTCTTCATCGGTAACTTTAATATTGCCAGAATTTTTGTTTCTGCCGCGCCATGTATCAGTCATAGAATGACAATTGGGACACAAAAGTCTAAGATTAGATCTTACATTATCTCTGTTATCCCCATTTATATGATCTAACTCTAGAATTATCTTTTTTCCTAACCACTCATGATTTCCACAATTTTCACAAGCGTGTCCGCGTTCATGAATTAAAGTTTTTTATGGTCACCTGTACCGTCATATTCGAATAACGGTTCTTTTAAGATCTTACCTTTACTCCACCGCATTCTATCTTTAGTTTCTTGTGGTAATTCATCATAATTATATGGGTTTCTTTTCCCACTTTTATAACCTCTTATTAAAGATTCTGAATTCTTTTTTCTATTATTTGGGCATTTATTAGCAGAAGATTCGCACATCTCTTTCCCACCAGGAGAAATGAATCTAACTGTATTCCCGCAACCATAACAACAATAATTGTTTGATTCTATCTCAATTGATTTTTTGTGAGAACCTCGTTTTGACATTTTGATACCTGTATAAATTATTATGAGGGACAGCCCAGTTTACCTGTAACTGGGTTTCTATGAATTGATGCTTCATAGATTACCTCATTTATTTATACTTTTTAATTTTCAAAAACTGTGAATACCAAATTCCACCACACTCGCTAATTTGGAGGATAGCATCGGTAACGCTCCGAATCCGGGTTCCCAGACCACTCGCGTTCCAGGCGAGGGCAATCACTTTCATGCTTTACTATCCATAAATGGCAGAGAGCAGGGTTCCCGACACCCCCACGCCTTTCGGCACTGGAATCTAAATCCAGTGTGGTTACCATTTTCACCATGCTCCCGGGTTGATCAGACCAGTTCCAGAACCTTCTCATATGCTTTGGTTTTCAGGTCAGCAGTGTTGCCGTACCAAGAATTCCAGAGGACTTTGTCTGGGGAACGTGAACGGGATTCATGATCACAGAACTCGGTGATCCCGTTGAGGACATTCCAGAGTGTGGTTGATTCAGGCTGACCCATACCGTTCTTGATCCGATTGAGGATATTGGACACATCCCGAGCTACAGTGTAGGGTTGATCATCAGCTGATAGGTTGGGCTTCTTGATCAGATCATAGACAAACCGATGAGAATCATTATCATTAATTCGGCGGGTGGAGAGTTGTTTAACACCATCCATAAATGATTCCCAGGCTGTATCAATCAGTCCCAGTTTTTCCTTCATATCACGGGGATCGAATACAGTTCGGTGTGTCACCCGAATTCGATCCTCGGTGTTCGTAAGGGCTAGGCGGAGTGTATTATTGCAGACCACACGGACCGATGTTAACATAGCGTTGGTAGCAATCGTCCCATCGCATGAGGTGGTCAGGAGCAACATGCCCTTGATTCGGTCATTGCCCAGAATATCTGCGGCGCGGCCAGTATCAGCCAGGGCCCAGAATCGGCGACCACCAAATAGTACACCGGCAGTATTAAGTTTCATTCCGTTCTGTTCGACCAGATCACGGAAGAACTCAAGAACTTCCTCTGGCTGCACGATCCTATAATCATCGCTGACAATAGACAGTTCCTCGAAGGTATCACTGCGGAAAAGCACCTTGCGGTCCGGGTAGATTTTCTCACCGGTTGGGACCCAGTAACGGACAGACGCCTCACGGATTTCCCAATCCATACCAGCCTCAGTCTTCCAAGTCTCAAATGAAGCCCCATCGGTCAGTTCTTGACCGAGTGAATGCCATGGTTTTTCCCCGACATATGCGTGAGAAGCTTTGCCGTTTTTGATGTAGAGTTCGTGTGCCATGATATAACCAAACTGTTGATGATGAAAATGGGATCAATAATCCCCATAGAAAGAAACCCAAACCAGACCGACCAGGGTCGCAATTGCCAGGTACACCACCATATCGTTATAGGTACCTGGCATGTGCATCCAGTTGATAAGAGAATCGATCATGGGTTACCTTCCGAGATTTTCTCATCGCACTGTTCGATGATGGACTCAAGGAGATGATTCCAGACAAACCCATTATCCTCGACGGAATACAATTGGGAAATTTCATCCAGAACATCTTGCATGACCCGTGGGGTCAGTTGACGGCCTTGTTCTAGGTCTAGCTGAGTGTAGGAGAGAAGGTTTGACATGATATAGTTTCCTTGTTGATAGTCTTGCTTGACTATGGTTCTATTATAACACAGGAGCCGAATAAAATCTCACCAAGTACTCTCGTCAGAGATAATCTTTTCAATGGTTGTCGTGATACCGGTCTCAGCACTGAATATAGAACGGCGGGCCTTCAGAATACTTCCGATCCCGTTTCCTCCAGCCTGCTCGAGTTCAATATGCTCAAACGTGTACTGGTTCATGAAGTCAAGAATGGCTTCTAGTTCATCCTTTGTCAGGTTCATTTTGTTCATTTGTAGATTCCTTTTTCAAATTGCCCCATTCGTCTTTGTCCGAATAGTGAGAATAACCACGCTTCACCCGTTGTTCTGTGTCTTTCTTAACAGAGTCATCCTGTTTTCTCCGACGTTCAGATCCTTTATATGCCGGGGATTTTCTTAACTCTGCACCAGAACCATGATTAATATCCATAGGATTAACGCGCTCGGATAGATACTCCTTGAAACCCATGAACTCGATGGATTCTGTTTTGCGGTTGCCATATGGATTCGGATGTAGATCATTATAGTTCAATGAAACATCCTTTAGTGGGTATTTTGCCTGTGTTCCATCTTTATGCTTCAGGACAACAGAATGTGAATCCATTGTTAGAATAACACCAGTCATTGTTTTCCAATTATGAATGGGGTGTTTAGCCCAGACTGTGTCCCCGATTTTTAATTTGTTCATTTTGTTCCCTTAACGTGAATCTACTACAATAATCTCGCATGTATATGTGGAAACAGTTTCCGATGAATTCATCTAAAGCCTTTGAGTACCTCTGGACTAAAGTTGGCTAGGCTAAATTCCATACGGTCCACAAGTTTAACCGCACCCCGATCTGAGATGGCCACGAAGCCCTCTTGAGCTGTAACCCTGAATCCATTTGTTGTTTTCAGGAAAGTGCCTATACCTCCAGCACGATTCAATTTGTCCAATAGAATCTGCTTTGCTTCAGCGATCATCTGGGCTAACTTGAAAACAGCAACAATATCAGACCTAGGGTGTGAACTAAAGAATGACAGAATCTTGATTCTCTTGTCGTTTCTTCCGGCTTTGCTCTTGTCCGTTTTCAGTGCCTGAATTTCCTTATCGAACCGATCGTGAATAAATTGATATAGCCCATCAACGTGGGCTTCAATATCCTTGACTTTCTGCCCCTGTCTAATCTTACTGTTATTATATGTATGAACTAACATCAGTAAGTCGGGGTCCTTATGGATAGCATTAACGGTATTCGCCGGAAGACCTCTAAAGTGCTTGCCAATCTCAGATAGTTTACCATCAAAAAACTTCCGTTCAGCCATGGTGAATGTAGCCACACCGCCGACATCCTTAAATGTGGCATCTTCCATCCAAGATGTAGGTGTATTCTTGAACTGATGTACAATCTGCTGACCAAAGTTTGGCTTCAGGGATTCAATAGTCGAGCCCGTATATGTTGTGTGCCAGACGATCCCGATATTGGCTTTCTGAATATGTTTACCCAGTTCAGACTTAATCGGTACAGCATAGACAATGGTATTCGGGTGAAAAGTAATGTAGGATACACCGTCAATATCTTCGGTGCTTAGCATATCCTTGGTGAACATGATATCACCCTGATAAACACCCTTCATACCAAGTTTTTTACACTCATCAAAAGCAACTCGAAGTTTCAGGGCTAGATCACCAGACGTATCTGCATCAATATCCTTATGGTTATAGTACAGTTTAGGATTCTTATTGAAGATACTTTTCTTGGCAACAAAGAACTTACCATTTTCTGGATTTAATCCGGCAATTAAAGCTGGAGCCCCATCAAATTTAACTGAAGTGACTACATTCTTACTGGTATTACCAATCGACAACATATCGCGTAGATCGCGCATAAAGTTGATAGCCTGACGTGTGCCATCTACTCCCAGATCAAAGACTAGGTCCTCAATATGAGTCATGTGTCCAGACTTGACACCCACAACCGATTCAGCTTCCGTAATATTCATTTGATTTAGCCTATGATTTAACATAGACTATTTATGAACCGGCGGGACAGCCCTTTCCACGATTACATCCATGTGTAGCACACCATTCCCCGCACGGTGGATTCAGTGGTTTAATCGGTACCATAATTACCCTCGTGTATACGATCAGCCAATTCAGAGCAGACCATTTCTAATAGGTTAGACCAATGAAAACAACCTCGATCTTGGTGTTGTTTAATTGAATCAATGATCTCAATAATTTCACCCTTAGATAATTCCGCACCAGAACCTTCGGCCAAAATCATTCTGTATGTTGCAAGTTTATCCCAAAGTGACTCATCTATAGTCATAAACTCATTCATAATTAACTCCAACAACGATTAACATCAACAACAAATTCTTTCCCATCATAATCACGAATTACCCAATTAACATCATCTGGAATCTCAATGATCTTCAGTTCTGCAAACCGATGACCAGCATGCTCACCCAATTCCCGAACAGTTGCAATTAGATTGGGATCGTCCCTGGCTATATCCCAGTCATGGAATTGTTCTCCATTGACTTCATAGAAATATGGGGTATATGATGCAAAGTCACCCTCATTTGCAATAACTGTTAGATTCAATCCGCGCTTTGCGGCATATAACAACATAGCTTCATGACTCAACCCAAAACCACCATGACACGTATTAATTACAATCTGTTTCATCACCATTCCCCAAAATACTTTGAGTTGATATAAAATTCAATCTTATCTGGATCTTTTAACCAGATGTCCATTGGAGTAAAATTGTCGAAAGCTTTATTGGGTGTATTCCACCATAGTTTACCTTTCTCAGAACCACCAAAGATTGAATCAACTAGGACTCCAAGTTCTTTAAATTGGTCAGTATAGTTCATTGTCTGGATAGGTATTCGTTTGAGATAACTTTGAAGGTCATTCCGCCATAGGATTCTTTGAAGACCAGACCTTCGCGCAGGACCTTTGGATTCAATTTACTGAACCCATCGGCATCTTTCAGCAGTTCATCGATATTATCTGTAAGTTCACTATATATAGACAACACTGGGACTGTATTTAGACCAAGTCTGGAAACCAATACAATTCGATGAACTGGTACCAGATGTTTTCCAGTATCGGTACTGTACACATCAAAGACATAGAAAGTCGGTTTGCTCAGACCATAGATATTACCCTGAATACCGGGGCCACAGATTTCACCCTGAATGGCATACCCGTATAGGTCATGTTTCCTCATCAGGTCTTCAATACCCAGTTCATCGGCTATAACCCAGTAGGTATTAGTACCGTCGTGTTTCAGGGAAAGATTCCTGCTGCAGACATGAAAATCACCATCCTTGGCTAGGTAGAATGTGCAGCTAGTACCTTCCAGTTTTTCCTCGATGGTAAAGGTCAGTTTCCTCTGGAAAGCCTCCGTAACTTCAGCACGAAGATTCTGAATCCTCTCCTGATCGGTACGTGGTATCCCAGAAGGAAAAACACCACGGGCCATCCCAGACAGCTGAACTGGAATTGGGGCCTCATATTTCTGGATTCCCAGCAGTTCGGTCACATCACTCCCCTCAATGAAGGGGTATTCTTGACCATTAACCCCATCTTGGGTGAGTACTGAAACGGGTAGGATCAAACCCTGGGAGATTTCATTCCTCAGTTTAATAGTCCGCAGACGTTCACCCTTGACTCCATTAAATTCCCGTGGTTCTTTACCCTTGGATAGAAATGGGGCCAGCTCATGTGGTACCCAGCTATCAATAGAGATATACACAACCGATTCACCGGGTTCAAACTCATCTTTCCGAGTGACGCACTTCCACCCACCGACCATGCAAATATCCAGAGCATCGGCATTCGGGTGTTTGATCACCGATTCCACCTTGGCCACCCAAGCCATCACGCGTTCACCATTTTTGTACATGATATTCTATAGTTAATTGGTTAGTCGATTGTATTCATTAATGAATTTGGTGCATAGTTTGACCATCATTTCCATGGATCGTTGCTCACTGGAACTCAGACCAAGTTCATCTAGTGAATCAGATTCTTCCATTGCATGCACACAGTCACGGAGATCATTTGATGTATTTCCTTGGCTTTCTCTTGGATAGCCGAGGCCAGGGCTGCAACCTGTTCGGCGTAGGTGGTGTGCGCGTTCATGCCGCAAGTTCCAGATTCAATCCGTCTTACTTCGCCGACGCCAAAACAATCTCGCGATCAGCCTGCAGTTTATTCGAAGCGAACTTCAGCGCCCAGCCGTTTTGTGCCACAGACGCCAAAACAATCTCGCGATCAGCGCGCAGTTCAGGCGAGGCGAACTCCAGCGCCAAGCCGTTTTGTGCCACAGACGCCAAAACAATCTCGCGATCAGCGCGCAGTTTATTCGAAGTGAACTTCAGCGCCAAGCCGTTTTGTGCCACAGACGCCAAAACAATCTCGCGATCAGCGCGCAGTTTATTCGAAGTGAACTTCAGCGCCAAGCCGTTTTGTGCCACAGACGCCAAAACAATCTCGCGATCAGCGCGCAACTCAGGCGATGCCCGTTTCAGCTCGAAGCCGTTTTTCATCACCGCCGCCAGTACAGATTCGCGTGTGACGACATTTTTTGCGTTCGATTCCATTTCAATACTGTTGAATTTGCGGTCCATGATCTAGTTTCCTTGTTTGGTTGCGATGGTTCTATTATAACACAGGAACCGAATAAATTTTACTTATCATGGGTTTTTGTTTTTCTTGTGCCCATCACCTGCAGAATCTCATCGACGTGCCAGGGTGCCATGTCCGCCTGAGGTCTATTGTCAATTCCTACATCCAGCACTTTGTACTCAGACTGATAGTTACCATGGGTATGACCATGAAGGTTCACCGAACCACGATGACACTGATTATGCTCTGCTATGGGGTAGTGAAAAAGGCAGAACCGAGTCTTACTGACCACGACCTCTTTGTACTCTTGAACCGAGGCAAACATCCTCTGAATACTCATATCACCACGAATCACTTTGTCATGGTTACCCAATATCAGGTGCTTTTCCCCGTTTAGTCTGGAGAGAATATCCTTGGTTTCCTCAGCCTGACCGAATGAAAAATCGCCAAGGAAGTATGCCACATCAGAATATCCTACCCGATCATTATAAGCCTTGATCATCAATTCGTTCATTTCCTGCACAGTATCACCTAGTCTTGTCTTAGGACAAAACTCCTTGATCCTAGTATGGAAGAAATGATTATCTGAGGTGAAAAACATTATGTGTGCTCGATGAACTTGATTCCTGCTGCTCTAATAGCAGACATACAAACCGGACAGGGTTTAGCTAGTACTGGATCGCCATTCTTGTTAAATCTAGTGACAAAAATTTTATGTGCCCTGCCGAGGTCTTTGCAGCGGACAATAGCATGAACCTCTGCGTGTAGAAATTGTTTATGCTCCAATCCTACTCTGCTAGCGTGTTCAGCCTGATGCGGGTGAGTCTTGATATAGGAATTCTGTCCTACACTTAGAACCCTACCGCGTTTGTCATAGATAACCGCAGTGATGGATTGCTGTGCCATTATTCTATACTCTCAACCCAGAGTGCTTTTGGATCACCGGATAGACACCAATTTTCCCTTAGCGGTTTAATCAGCCCCTTACGAGCCAGACTTTCAAGGGTGATCATCAGAACAACATATTTCAAAGATTCCTCGACATTTCCCTCACTAACCGGAGAATTTTCCCCGACTAGGAACCCGATGGTCAACATAGTCAATTGGTGTAGGGCAACCTCACTTGTTTTCTCTGAATCCATATCAGCTGACATCAGCATTAGTGTACTCAGATCAACCTCGGATAGTTGTTCAAAATATGTCTTTGGAGTCAGATAACCGGTCTTAGATAATGACCGAAACACATCTTTGACGCAGGACATAACATTAATATCAGCTAGAACCTTATTAATATCAACAACAATCTCATTCATGATTTTTCCTCTGGGATTCTTGACCTGCTTCATATGCGGCACGTAACCATTGAACAAGAGATTGTTCAGACTTCCCTTCCTTGACAGATGTCACATCGACATAAAACCATTCTGCGCGGAGCGTATATCCGTTAATCTCAAAGAACCAGTCTTCAAATGTCTTCATTATGTAATCTCATTTCATATAGAGTCAGTCTGAGGTAATACTCAAACTGAATGGGATGTTGTTCTGGATCTGGTATAACAGGGAACAGTTCGAACATTCTGTTCAGTATCTTTTCCATATTTTCTTGTATCATATTTAGAGTTTTTGTGTTTTCCAGAGCCCGATTTTCTCATCACAATCGAGACCAAATAGTTTCTTACAAGCAGTTTGTTCATTACACCCCCAGAGTGAATACTAAAGCGGCGGCAGCTTTAGATGCGTTTGTTGGCTGGTTCATTCTGTCCTCACTTTTCAGCAATTTCGTTGTCGTAGTCGGGATAGCCATCTTCATGGGTTAAGTCTTCATGGTGATCATGTTAGTTCCTCAGTGTCTATGATTCTATTATAACACAGGAACCGAATAAAAACAGGTCCACGAGGGACCTTTGAGAAAAATTTGTCGGTGACCAGAATCCGACGCTAGTCTGATGTGCTAGTGGATTTAATCACATTGATCATTTTGTCAGTGAGTTTGGCGGATCACCTACTTTATTCTGAGGATCAATCCCAGTTGACGCCCGAGCCTGTGGCTCTGACCGTTGACGTCTAACGGTCCTAAGGGGACTCTTAGAGCCAAAAATCTGTCCAATTTTTGGCATACAATTCATCGTTTCTCAGTTTTCTTGGTGCGGAACCTTTTCCACCATCACTCATATCAGTACTCCTAGAAAAGATTTTTCAGTCTATCGGCACAAATTGAAGCCGCAAATGAATCTGGTTTAATCACTGGATCAATACCACACAGACTACGAATGAATCCAATAGCTTCATTAGTAGCACATGAACTATTATGAATTGGTAATGGGTTTAGGTCTAGATGAATCTCAACATGCCTATCCTCGAGGAATTCACTGAATTGCAGGTACAGGTCGGCAATCTTATAGACCTCTGTCATCAGGCGGAGTTTTGGTCGATCAATATTCTTGTCGTAGTCTCTTTCGCGCTCGATCTGGCCAAACACCTTTGCTCCATGCTTACCCTTAATATGAACCACAATCGCCAGAAAATAGTCAACGTACCAAGTACCGTCAATCAATAACCTCTCAGAATCCGCACCAAAATAGATTTTAGTCTGATCACATTGTTGGTCGATATAGTCTTTGACTTGTTGGATGTCGATGTTCATAGTATATAATATCACATGGTTGGTCAAGATTATTTTCCAGACCGATTAACAAAATTTATCGGAACTTGAACCCCGATAAAAATATTTGTTGTGTTTTGACCAAAAATAGTACTGTTTTGAGTCAATATTATAATATCTTGTCTTTTTCTGTGTTATAATACATATAACGGAACTAAAGTTCTATTCTGGTTCTTCCAAGTTATTCTTGAAGGTTAAATACAGGTTAATCAAGAATATGAACAAGGAAACCAGAAAGAAACAAAACAAGGAGAATCATTGATTGGGTCTAGCAACAGGTTGATCAACAATAGGTTCCAATTGAATCTTAGTTAACTCTGGAGCAGGTCTCATTAATAACTCTGGTGGTTCAGGAAACCTAGGTATCTGAACTGGAGTAGTAGCGCAACCGGTTAATAGAATTACTAGACCAATGATAGCAAATAGTTTGATCATGATTTAACTCAGTAGATGTTCTATGATAATTAAAATAATGGGGGCCGATAGAACAACAAGACTAATTGTTATTATCTTGTCCATAAGTATTCCATAATGTCTGTTGTTCACGAATCCAATTCTGCAGTGATTCCAGTTGAGCTGCTGTTTTATGATATTTAGTGTAATTCTCAGCAACTACTCTCATCACTTCACTCAATTGAACTTCAGATGCCTTTAAATCTTGTTCTGTTAGTTTAGGTGGTTCAATCGGTACAGCAGCAGCATTATGTAGAGTAACAAACCCTCTATTGATAATACAATCCCGATCTACTTCCGCTGGAATAAATTCTCTAATTACACGTTCTTGTATTCTAACTCTGTCAATGTATCTGACTCGGTCTACATATTCAGTGATTACTACTTCATTAATAATTGGGGCCCTGGCTTCTAATTCTTTGATCACTAATTGGGCCTCCGCCATTTTGAGTTCCCAATCTTCCCGCTCACTCCATTTGCCCTGAAAATAGGCAAATACAATTATACCAACGGCTGCTACGGTCAATCCTATTCCTAGATATAATTTATTAAAGTTGAATAACATATCAATTCTCCAATTAGTATCTCAATGAACTCATCATGATATATTTATCTGTATCAGTCGGAGTTTTTGCTTTATGAGGGAACATCCACATTGGCGGAAATACTACCATGGAACCAACAGTCGGTCTAATAGAAATATCTCTGAATACTGTATCACCGTTATTATCATTTAGGTATAGTATTCCAATTAAATATCTACTAGCACTATCAAGATCAACTACATCCACGTGTTCATCGAATCTCATATCCGAATTGGCAATATAGCGCTTAATACGTATATCTTCAATCATTGAAAACCCGGTCTGCTCAATAAACTGGTACATATCTATATCTCTGAAGTATTCTTCGGCTATATTGCAGAATACTTCCAAGAATTGATCAGAATACGGTTTCAGTGCCTTAGTCTGACTGGCACTAATTTGGTAGAACTCATATCCAGGTGTTTTATGATGATCAAATTGGTGTTGTCGTGCTACATCAATAGCAGATTGGCACCAATCTGGTGAAGCTACATTTGGGTATACTCTAATTAGATCAGTTAGGTTCATATTATAATCAAATCGGTTAATGACTCTACATTGGAACCAGAATCCTACGACTCTGGAACTTATCTTTCAGTTTGGTTCTCTTAATGATCTTGGGTTCATCAGTTGAGACAATAGGGCCCGTTGAGTTTGTTGGTGTATCTTCTAGGATCTTTCCGATCATGTATTCTTCTTCAATGAACCTAATTGATCTATATAGCTGGAATTTTTCTGCTATAGCTTCCTCTAGTTGCATATCTGTATAGTCATTCTCATAGCCTTCCTTAACCAATAGATATGCCGCAACTAGACTACCGATTCTACTTGAACCACCGGGTGCCAATGCTATGATTCTCTTAAGATTCCAGACTAACCGATGAAGCATTGATGTTGCTTTCTTTTCTTCGGGTGTTGTAGCTTTCTTCAGTTTCCTGCCCTGATCATCTATTAGACCTAGTTTATATGCATCGAATTTATCAAATGGTGTACTCAGTAACCAGATGATTCTGATTGCAATTAAATTATCAACTATTTTCATAGTAGCCTTAGTTTGTTAACAATATTTTGATCAAATACAACAGGGTGGTCAATCAGTACATCATCTGGCATTCTATTAAGTAAAATCAAAAATGGAAATAATACTTTATAATGTTCCTCATTTAGTTTAAACAGGAGAAAGTCTGTTGTATCTAGACCAAATACATTATAGAGTACAACTAGCTGGTTGAGCAAGAGTTTTTCATTTAACTCTTGTCCATTCAGATAAGCTGTAATCAGTTTCTTGACACGAGAAAACTTGTTCAGATCAGACTCAAATTCATCCAGGGTTACACATTGTGGGTTATCATAGCAATGCAGAGCCCTGGAAAGAAAAGTTTTCTCGGTCAGCCTGATCATTATGTACCGAAGGTCAATGTAGCTGGGGCTGAGATTACATCTCTAGCACCACCACCTGAGACGATCACACGATATTGATCACCAGTATTAGCTGCAGTCTGTGCTGTTAGAGATAATGTTGCTCCAGTAGCCGCGGCTACATTGGAGAACCTAGCACCAGAAGCTAATCTGCGTTGCCACTGGTAAGTCAATGTACCGGTGCCGGCTGTAAATGCAGCTGTAACCCCGAATGTGGCTGCACCAAGAGATGTTGTCTGATTTGTTGGTCCAACACTAATGGTGATAACAGTATTAACATCCGGAACAATCAGATCATCATCAGCATCCCCAGCCTGAGCTTGAGTCCGTGCGAGAGAAATAAGACACTCGGCATTGTAACGGATTGAACCGGAGTTGTCTTGATGGTTACTAACTAACCACCAACCAGTACCAGTGATACCCTTTGTCTTGTTAGACTGAGCCTGAGCTTCATCTGTATCAACAAAAACAATACTACGGTGATCATAAACAATCGGTGCTATACGGGTTGTGAAGGCTGCACCGGTTCCTGTTGTGGATATGACGGCTCCTGTTGTTGGGTCTGTGGTGACTACTGTTGGGGCTGTGACGGTTGGGGCCGTAGTATAACCAGCACCCGGGTTAGTGATTGTGACACCTGTAATAGCACCGCCAGTGACATTGATTGTGCCAGTAGCTGTAATACCGCCATCTGGCGGTGCACTAAATGTAGCGGGATCCCCATTCACATATCCTGTACCACCGGCTGTAACTTGAACATCAGTAACCTGACCTACGTATAAAAATCTAGGTCTAGCTAAAGGTGTATCTGTGATTCCCCAAAGTGACATATTGTTCTCCTTAATTTTAACGGGTTAGGAAGGAAGCATATTGGCTGATGCTTTCCTCTAGTTGTTGTTCTTCCGGCTGTTCTAATGCCTCTAGGACACTAGAACCAATGTCTTCATCTAGTTCATAAAAGTATCCATCAAGATCAAACTGTTCATCCATGGTTATTAGAACATCGAGTGACTCTTTGACCTTCTGTGGGACATTGGGGTTCTTATTCATGGCTCTGCGGGCTAGATCGCGCACCTTAGAGTGCATAGTATGTTTAGCACCAGATTTATCTACCGTAGTGTCTGGTTCTGTGATTTTGCGCCATGGGGTTTCTTTTCTCCATGAGCCGGTCTGATCAGCCTCTTTCTGAACCTTTGCTTTGTCTTTCAGGAGCTGCCTAACTTCGTCCTTCTCATAATCACCTAGGGCATCGTTACCAATACCACGGCTAGCCTCAGATACACCTTTACGTGCCTTCAGACATTCGTCGACAATTCTAGAGACATGGGACGCAAGCGTGGAGGTTTCTTCCGCCATACCCAAATATGTGGCATTGTGCACTTTAATTTTATGTCTACCGAGATTTTCTTGCTCAGATTCTTCAATAAAAGCCAGTAGTTCATCTACTAGCTCCTCATCCAGTGAGTCAATATAAGAATCTAATTCTTCATCTGTCTCTAGTGATTCAATGATCTCTAGTGACTCTTTGAGTTTCCTGGCATAAGCACCATACTTACCTGGCGGACGCCCGCGACCACGTTTAGGGCCATCTTGAATATCGACCTTTTGTTTTGGCTCAGTCGTGTGACCGGTTGCCGGATCAATACGTCTAACTGCTCTTGTCACATTACCCTTAACAGCAATGTCATGTCTGTTGCCCTGTGTTGTCCCAGATAGACCTTTTGGTTTACCGAACTTCGCTTCATATTCCGGTGTCCCCGGCCAAGCTTCTGAGATCGATTTGATAAATTGTTCGTATGGTTTTTTCACGATACTACCTTTGTTAAGTTTTTTGTCTGCCCGCTCAATACCCTTAGACCTATTGGTATATTCATGATCATCTTTGGGTTCTGATAACTCCGCTTTGTGTTTGTAATCACGTAGTTTGTCTTTGCTAATTTCATCTACCCGATCAGCATCTTCAGTGACTTTCTTTTGGGGAATAGTTTGTTCTTTTTTCTTTAGTTTATTGTAGATGTCCGTGGTTTGTTTCTTAGCTCTATCACTTAGACCTTTAGTCTGCATAATATTCTTATATTGCCAATCTAGATCAATCTCATCTATCTGCTCAGATTCGACTGTGACATTTCTAATATCACCTTTGTACTGTTTATATGTTGGTTTCTTTGTCAGGTCACTAATTTCTGCCTTTAGAGACCTAATATGAACTGTATCACCCTCGATCTTAGTAACTATACCCTCGACACCAGCCCCACCTTTAGAGCTATGTCCTACGTGAACCTTATCCCCGACTTTTGGTTTTTCCATCTGTATATTCCTTAAGATAGCCGTTCTTTTTCCAATTTCTTGACTCTAGGTACTAGCTTCAATGCTAACCTGTTAACCAGTGCTTTTCTTGATGACAGTATTTTCTCAACACGTTCTTTGTCAGATAGAGACATATCGCCCACCTTTTTCTTGGCAAACTTGGCTTTCAATGCCCGAATAGCTAAACGTCTTGCCCTTTTATTTAGGGTCTCCCTGCTACTGTGTCTCTTCAATGCAATCTTGGCTTTCATCTGGCGTTTAGCTTTAGTTCTACCAAAACGGATTTTAGCCTTCATCCTAGCCTGCCGTGATAATAATTCATTAATCTCGGTAGGTAATTCTTCTGTCTCTAGAATCTCGCCGGTTTCCTCATCAACTACAACCAATTCATCTTCATCATATTCATCTAGAATATCATCATCGGATATGCCATCGATGATTTTTTCCAATTCTTCATCAGTAAAATCTTCTGTGGGTTCCATTGATTCCATCAATTTACTAATTTCCGCAATTTTTTCTTTGATCTGATCTGGTAGATTCTCTATGGTCTCTAAACATTGCTTAACCACATCTTCGGGCCGTTCATCTTCACTAATTTCATATTTACATAATTCCGCAATCTGATGTGCAGCATAAACTTTTCTAAGATAGTTTTCTATAATCATGATACTTCAATTCTTTGTCTATTTAGTTTAGCAGTATTGATGTTTATGGTCAAAGAATCTCTTGTTCAGCAAAGAATTCATCTGCTGTTAATGGACCAGAGACTATTACCCAGAGGTCGCAGTTAATGTATCCGATTGTTCACTTACGGTTAACTGACCGGCGTCAAATCTCCTATTTAATTTTTGTATTTATGAACTTTTGAAGATGTTCTACTTCACTGGATAATCTAAAAAATTCTTCCTTAATTGAATTATGTTCATTGATAATTTCAGTTAAAGTATTGTTTAATAGTTTGATATCCACATTAATATCATTAAAAACATTGGATAACGTATTCCTATAATCTGGTATTTTACATATTAGATTAAAGAAAACCCATAATTGTGTTAATAAAGGCAATAACAACAACCATTCTGTGGCGGCTGGTTCGCTTGAGTCAAAGATGACGAAACTAAAGAAGATATAACTCCATAACCAAATGCCAATAATATAAGTTATTGAAGTTATAACAGCATTTGTCCTGTATAAACTTTGAATCAAAAGAACACTACCATATACGGAGAATAATAGACCCCATAGAAATGGATATAGAGTTTTGGTAATTAAAATATAATTTGGATTATCAACATCACCAATAAAGAAACCAAATCCCAGGAGTAGTGCCCCAGCACTCAATGGCCATAGTAATGGGCGCATATCGGCGAACCAGATTTGTTGTATTCTTAATTTGAGTGTAGTCATTGTGTCACCAAAATCTGTCCGGTTATTAATTTAACAACCTCAATACCCCTAGTGGCAAAAATATTATAGACATATCTGGGGCGCGTTAGTCTTGCTGTCTGAATAGCCGATAATTCAAAAAGAATTGCACCCGGGGTATTTAATATAATACTAACGGTTGGCTGTAATTTTGGGTTGACTACATGATATTCAGATACATGTCCTGATAGTGTCCACCCGGTCAAATCAAGTGGGGTATTGCCGAAACTTAGCGTAAATGTCTTACTATAGGTGGAACTATTGTTGACAAATAGATCAACGGTTGAAGCCTCAAATCTAGTGGTTAGCTGTCCCATCAGAGGCCCTTGAGTTTTCTGGCTTTCATTCTACGGATCAGGTCTCTGGCATCCAATGAATGCCCGGGTTTATGCGAGTCCATAGGTGATTCACGCTCATTGCCGTGACGTAGTGTCTTATGTTTTCTTAGATGCGACATTAATCGTTCTTTACCAAGTGCGTCCATTTCTAGATCATGGGAGTTGACATCCGGGTCATTGTTTTTGTCTTCCTCATTATCTACGGTATGCACCTCAATTGAATCGGCTTTCTTGGCCTCTTTGATATCGGCAGATAATGCAATTCCAGCTGGTAGTACACTCTTGTCGATCTTAATGCCGACTTCTGTGGCAAGTGTAATCATATTCTGAAGAATTGGCAGTGTTGTCCTACTGATTGGTTTGTTCTTGATACTACGAAATGCAGCGTTGACCATTGCATCCGGACTAGTCGCAGATGAATCTGAACCGAGGGTATCGGCTATAATTTTGGCCACTTTTAATTTATCACTGGATTTGACAATAGACATATTTTCTAGTACATCAGTAAGATAATGGGATACCCCGGCATTTTCAAAATACTCTTTTAGTTTACCTGTATTGATATTACCAGAATTTAGCATGTTCAATGCTCGGATCATAGCCACCGGGTCTGTGACTTCATCTAAATGATCTCTCATTGATTCTAGTCTATTTAGATTCACGCCCTTGTAGGTAGATTCATCATAACACATTTCTTCATCAATGATGGTCAATTTGTCAATGAATTTTCTACTAGTGTTTCCCGATTCATTGACCACCACAACATAATTACTACCGCGATCAATAATCTCATATCTCTGATCATTCTCTTTAACAACCTGCCCGACTAGGAAAGCAGAGCCATTAAAGAATGACTCTCTGAGTTTACTGGCAGATAGCATTTCATTAACCGGGTTCTTGACACCCATGCCGGTTCGAACATCGTTCATCATTTTTCTGGCATCAGCATCGGTCAATGCTGGGGATACTCCACGACGGAAAGTGGTGAAGTCATTGGCTACCGCAGCATTTCTGAGTTTGGTCGCGGACATTCCCGCTGCCCCATCGGCATCTGGGTCTCTTTCACCAGCCGATACAACTTCAATAGTATCAAATTTATAATCTTTACCATTATATTTCTCAAGTAGGTTTTTATATTCACCCACTCGATCTGAACCCGCAATGATTACAAGATGATCAAATCTACCACTCTGTTCCTTGACAGCTTCAATGAAAGTTCGGATATGACCGCCGGCCCCGAGGATATTTGCGCCCGGGAATGATTTCCTAGCCCAGTAAACCTTCTTGTTGACATCAAGCGGGTTTTTCTTGACATCATTTGTGGCACTTAGGTAGATGATATGGGTTGCAGATCGTTTTTTGGCCTCAAATACCACCTTTTCGACAAGTAGGGCATGTCCAGCAGTCGGCGGTTGCATCCTACCAAATGCCACAACAACTGTTCTCTTGGCCGCGCCTTCGGCAAGTAGTGTTTTTAATGTTTTCATTTTACCAATCAACAAAATAATATGAATTATTTAGTCACCAATTATTGCTCATTTCACTTCAATTTTATAAACCGACTTTGGTTTAGATGTATAACTTTTCGGGAATTGTTCTGCTATGTACTTCATATTCTTCAAGACATTGTCCGCAGCCTGTTGTATTTTTTTCTCGCGGGCATCTGGATCATTTGTAAAAATATCAAACTTAAGTTGCTGTTTTTCGATTGTCCCATCCTCGAATTGAATATGAACCACTAATTTAACTTTTCGATTATTTGCGGCGTCACGCACCTGTTTTTTGTGGGCATCGATCGCGCTTTGTTCCTTAGAGGATCTTGTTGATAATGCGGTGCGTTTAGCAGTAGGATCGAATACACCCTCTACAAGATCTATGAACTCTTTAAACCCAATTACTGCAGCCGACTCTTTAACGGGTGTTATAAAGCCCATTTTATCAGATGTGCCCTTAACAATTTTAGCACGGGCGATTGTAGAAACGTGTTTATATTTTCGTTGATATTCCTTAGCCTCAGCCTCAGAATCGAAACTTGGCTTCGATGTATGCCCAGTTAGATTCTGTCCGGAATACCCAACAAGATAAAATTTAGTACTCATTTACTCCATTCCTTTATGACATTTGAAGAAAATTTGCAGCTGCAAATTCAAACCGATCAACTAATTTAACTGCTCCACCAGAGGATATAGCAACAAATCCTCGTCCAAAAACCGTTTAAATGTAATCATAGTTCACCTATAGAAAATATGTCGACCGATTCTTCGTGTCTCGGTCTTAGAACTAGCCCAATGAGGTAATCTACCAGAGTGAAACCATAGAGCACCGCCCGTCACATCCCGATTAGAATTATTTAGTACATACATGGCGGTTCTTTTTGTTGAGTCGGATACATTAACTGGTCTAGTACCAATCCTAGGATCACAGTACCATGAAAATTGACAACCATTTCTATTTCTCTGGAACACAACACCACATACAGTATTGGGGAACTGCCGGCTGCGGACCCTGTTCATGATAACATTTGCTACAGCCTGCTTACCCTTAACACCCTCACCTCGGGCCTCATGGTGTAATGCAACCTTCATGCAATGTAATTCTTTAGGGTCAACCTTGGCATTAGCCGTCAATGGCAATAGGATCACAATTAATAGTAGCCTGAACATTCAGTATTTCTTCCTTGTAGTTAATACTTGATTTTTCATTCCTGTACCCGCGGGCATTCAAGATGATTTCTGCATTATTGATTTTCACGCGAAGTTTACCATGGGTATGTCCGCAAAATCCCCCGACAATATTAGGATTATTATAGAATAGTGAATCAAGGTTGTTGTGGTACAGATCATTATTATTGCAATGAATATACGTCGGATGCAAGAATTGGAATGATGCTGTATGGTGGGTAATCAGAACATATGGCACACCCTGATTACATGCTAGGTCAGTATTTAGAGCATTAATAAACTGAACATGGTCTTCATATACATCATCCGGGCGCAATTGTCGTCTATTATTCCCAGTTAGATTCGTAGTATAACGATAATCATTCATTGACCGCTGAGCAGTAATCATGCTGATTGGGTTTCTATTCCCAAATGAAGTCCACATTGTTCCACCGAAGAATCTAATCCCATCAATATTAATACCAGTTTTCTCTAATAGAACAATATTTGGGGAAATTTCATCGAACAGATCTGCAAGTGCATTTTCAGTATTTGCAAAGTTGCCATTATAGTGTTCGTGGTTACCCATCACGTACAAGATATGATTATACTCTGAACTGAGTCTTTTAAGGAGGCCCCTAATCTGGGGGCTTAACATAATAAATGAGTCCATAATATCACCGGCTAGAACTAGAACATCAGATTTACTCTCATTACTCAATAGACTATCCGGTAGTCCAAAATCCTTGATATGGATATACTGTTCTAGATGTAGATCACTAACTCCGACTATTCTCATTTCCTACCTCCAAAAAAAAAATGGTGATCATGTTAGTTCCTCAGTGTCTATGATTCTATTATAACACAGGAACCG
>VFQO010001324.1_pt1 | contig 19706 bp, 15 predicted proteins | sample 3512331 | NCBI WGS metagenome assembly VFQO01 (sample SAMN10412371, study PRJNA504923) | tailings metagenome | isolation source: Replicate 3 from Balatoc abandoned mine | place: Philippines: Itogon, Benguet | collected 2017-08-28
ACTATAGAAGTTTAGGGGCATCCGGTGCCGTTTCCGCAGTCATTTTTGCAGGTATATTTCTCTATCCAACCATGGGTATGGGCATCTTTCCGATTCCATTTCACATTCCTGGATTTGTATTCGGGCCTCTTTATTTGATATTATCCGCTTATCTGGCCAAAAAAGGACATGGAAATATTAATCACTCAGCACATATCTGGGGTGCTATTTTCGGGATTGTTTTTTTAATCATTACTACCAGTTTTCTTAGCAAATTCAATGCTTTTGAGAATTTCTTCACTGCCATCAAAAGCTACATTGGGGGGTATTAAATTGATTTGGGGGATTTTAACAGGCTGTAAACGCAATCGCTAATTGCTTTTGGGTAGTGGCTACACATCTGAAGCGATGATCAATTCTTCTACCTAGCACGGCTATGAGTCTGCTATCTGATTCAAGGATCCAGACTTTTTCCTTCTCAGTTTTACTCAATTTACAATCCATCAGAAACTTAGATAGTTTCTTCTTCTTTACCATCCCGAGGGGATAAAAGTAATCTCCGGGTTTCCACTTGCGAAGCAATAGAGGAAAATTTACAACAGCGGCATCCAGGAATTCAACAACCCTTCCATCTTTGGTGGTAGTATTAGCAGCATCTAATGATTCCACCGATTCATTGTGAAATGAGATTTCTAATAGGCCACCTGAAAATTGAATAACACCTGGCTTATTTATTACAATATTAACCGCCGTTTCATTGGCAACCGGCGCAATAATCATCCATTTTCTGTTCTTGATAATCCGGTGTGTAGGTGATTGAATATAACTGCTGTTTTCTGCAGTTAGCAGTTTTATCACTTCTGGAATCTGATCTGCTGAAAAAAGAAAGGGCGAAATGATTTCCCACGTAATGGTGTGGAGTGGATTGGCTTTCTGCCATAGCATAACCGGCACATGGCATTCATTCCCTTTCCAATGCAGCAATTTTTTTAAGTGCAGGTCAACTGCCTGTTTATACAATACACTTGCTTCATTAAAACGGGTAAGATTAGCCAATAGATTATGTTCAACTGCAGGAAAAACCTTTTTAACTGAGGGAAGCAGCTGGTTCCTGAAATAGTTTCTTGTGTAGTCATCCGTATTATTGGAAGAATCTTGCACAAATGCAATGGATTGACTGAATGCAAAAGCTTCAATTTCTTCTTTAAAAAAAGGAAGCAAAGGCCTGATGATTTTATTTTCGTTATGGAGGGCCACTATCCCCTTTAATCCTTCCAACCCTGTACCTCTGAAAAAATGCATGGCACTGGATTCAATGGCATCATTGGCATGGTGTGCAGTAATTACCCAACAATCAGCTAGTTCAGCATGCTCCTTTCTTAACTGATTAAACCAAGCATATCGTATATTTCTAGCAGCTACTTGTGTAGACAATCCAGTCTCCTGCTTATATTGAATTGTATCTACTCTGTTAATCCAATATCCTATGGAATGCTTTATACAAAAAGACGCTACAAAGGATTCGTCTCTGTTACTTTCTTCACCCCTTAATTGATAGTTAACATGTGCTACCCTAAAATCGATTCCCATAGATTTCAGCAGTATAGCCAAAACGGTACTGTCTACTCCACCACTCATAGCAAGTAAGAAAGGACGTCCCGGCTTTTGTAACCAGGCAAAATGCTGTTGCCAATGTTGCTGAAAACGCGTTAACAAGACTAAGATTTCTTTAAGTAGGCCCCTGTTAAAGCAGCAAACCCGCTAATGAGTCCACCAATAATCCCTGTAATTATAATCAGCATAATAAAAGACCCTCCCAAAGGCAATATCTGAGATACTTTAGTTGATAGGATATGTTCATTAGCTGCATCTTTAATAATGGCCAGAATAACCCATAATAAAAACAATCCGAGGAATCCGCTTAAAAAAGATTTACCGGGGGCTTGCGGAATTAGGGCTGATACAACAAATGAACTGATGGCAAAAACCCACCAGGGAAACTGCGTAAATAGTCCTGCTACAAAAGCAAGTAATGCAGTTAGTAATATAGATACAATGAATTTCATACTATTTGGTTTTAAGCTTTTGTAAATGTCATTAACCACTTAATCCGCTTATGGGTCGGGGCGTCTTTTAAGTGTAAAAACAATATTGGGTAATATTTTCCGGTAGCCCAATGATCAATAAAGGTATCGTAGTACTTGCTCCCGGGATTACCATGTTGTCCACCCGGATAAACGCCATATGCTTCTATTTCATCGGTCATATGCACAATCATTCTCCAGCTTGGCCCATGGGTTTCAGTGGTAGCGTTAATAATATGTTTTCCTCCGCCAATAGGCAAATGCAGGGCGCTTAAAGGATTAATCTTAAGTAAGTGGCTCACCCTCGTATCTTTAAATGCAGCCCAGCCAAGCTTTCCTTCCTTATCTGCTTTTTGTAAAACAACAGTTGCTTTTGCAATGGCGTCCATTACGGCATCTGTAATAGTTTCTACTTTATTCTTTGTTTTAATATTATCTGCAAAAGAGTACAAGCTATCACGTTGTAAACTCTCCAACAGGGTTATTTCATCTGGCCAACCAATATTGGTAGTAGCCCCTGCAAACTCATCGCCCCAGATACTGGTTTCCAAACTATCCCAAATAACATTAAATACAGTAGCCCCTTTTTCGTTTACATCGCTTACCAGGTTCCAACTGTTCATGATATCCAGGTACTTTTTTTCATCTGCAGTAAGTGCGGCCTGATTTACATATTTCATCAGTACCGGCCTTGCCATTTCAGCAAATACATTGTAGTTGTCCATTTGGAGTTTCTGAATATCCTGTGCTGTTGCATTAGACAGCTCCGTTAGTTTTCTATTAATAATCACCCCTCTGTAAACAGGAAAGTTGGAAGCTGCACCCAAATAATAAGGATAATTATTATCGGTAGACTTTTGGTTCGCACTACTTACAAACCCTCTTTCAGGATTCTTAATCATGGGATTCTCATTGGTAGGAATATATCCCTGCCATGCATAGGAACTATCCTGACCAGGTAAAATAAAATCACCCTGTCTATACCATCTTGCAACAAAATTTGCTTGTTGCTTCAGCGCAATATCTCCGGTCTTAGAAGCAAATGCAAAGTTTTGCCCCGTGGTATTCCAATGAGATATAGCTTCTAAATAATCTTCATAGTTTTTAGCATGATTCAGTTTGTAAAACGCCAGTAACCCACTTCCCCCATCATGGGCAGTCCATCTTAGCGCCAGGTTTTTTCCACCAGAACCACTGTTTTTAAAATGGTGATCGTACATGGTTGGACCATAAACAGTCATGGCAATATTTTCTATTACGTTAGCACTATCTTTTACTTTAATGGTTTCGGATCTTTTTTCTGCTTTTACCCACTCACCATTGAACCAGTATTCATTTAAAGTTGAATCTTTAAATTTCATTTCATAATAATCCAATACGTCTCGTCCTGCATTGGTTACACCCCAGGCAATACTGTCATTAAAACCAATGATGACAGCCGGTGAACCAGGAAAGCTTGCCCCATAGGTTCTATGTGTTGGAGTAGAAATTTGCACTTCAAACCAAAGAGAGGGCAGGTTTAAACCCAAGTGGGGATCATTGGCCAGAATAGGTCTACCAGATTTTGTTTTGCTGCCACCCACTACCCAATTATTACTTCCATTGCTTTTATTTGGAACAAATGGTGCCATGGCGGTTGAGCTACCAGAAGTATCTCCCAGATAGGCGGTTTGTACGTCAATTGGAGTCACTACTTTTACACCTGGCTTCGCATATACAGTCCCCTTGGGAATGATGGGATCCAGCGAGTCCTGCACATCCGTAAACAAACGATCAAAATCCTTATAGCCAAAATAGTTTCTGGCATTGCTCATTTGTAAATCGGTTACGGCACCTCTACCTGTTAAATCGTAAGACATAAACATCTGAAACAAATAAGTTTTTAAAGAAGTCCATGCTTCAGGCTTATAGTCTAATAACTTATACTCAAACGGAATTTCCTCTGGTTTTAATTGAGCAATAAATGCATTCACTCCTTTTGCATAGGAATCAATGGCTGATTGCATTTCAGGATTATTCTTTTCTACATAGGCTTTTGTTTTTTCAGCCCCATATACCATACCCAATCTTCTGAAAAACTGATCGGTGGGGACTCTCTCCTTGCCTACAATTTCACTTAATCTGCCTGCAGCCACATGGGTCTGAAATTCCATTTGCCAGAGCCTGAACTTGGCATGCAGGTATCCCTGCACATAATAAGCATCATTGTCTTCCTCTGCATAAATATGCGGGACCAAACGGTCATCTATGTATACTTCAACTTTACCCTGAAGATCTTTTAATACAATATTGTCATTGTAATTGGTTTCTGTAGACTCAGCATTTTGCCAGAACCCATGTTGAGGGGACAAGAAATAACCCAATCTTGGAGTTTTACTTCCTCCTACAGAAAGCTGGGTATTGAATAAATGAATAGCACCCCAGGTTAAGAGGGCTGACACAAGCAATGGAACTATCCTCATAGCAAATATTTAAAGACTCAAATTAAGCAATTCTCATCAGAAGGCATCTCCTTATCTGGCTTCCATAATCAGGAATTTCTTCCCTTTCAGTTTTTCGTCACGAACAGCTTTTAGTAAAGAAGGGATTGCTTTTTTTCTGATAGCAATAAAGGAATTATGATCCTTTACTACAATCAATCCCAGGTCTTCTTTTTGTATTTTGCCTTTTTGCAAAAAGAATCCTACAATATCAACTTTATTTATTTTTTCCTTTTTCCCTGCGTTAATATAAACAGTTCCCCAAATAGAGGGCTTGGGGATTGTGGCTTTTGCAGGTAAAGAAAGAGCGGAAGGTGCCTCACCCAAGTAATTGGGAATGCTCTCGGATTCATGCAGGATTACATAGATGGTTCCTGTCTTATTCATCCTGGCAGTTCTCCCATTTCGATGGGTAAATTCTGCAAAAGTGGATGGAAGATGATAATGTACAATATGGTCAATATCGGGAATATCTAGGCCTCTGGCCGCAAGATCTGTAGTTACTAAAAATTGTGTAGTTCCGTTACGGAATTTGATAAGGGCTTGTTCACGCTGCATCTGCTCCATTCCCCCATGAAAAATACCTGTATCAATGCCCATATCTTTCAACAGACTACTTGTTCTATCAACGGACTCTCGATGGTTACAAAAAATTAAAACCTGTTCGGCCCCTATGGAACAAAGCAATTGAAACAGGGTTTTCACTTTGTCTTTTTCTTCTGACCATACCGTGTGCATCTCAAAACTGGGAACCGCTTCTTCCTGCTTCAGAAAATTAAGAACAGACAGGTTTTTAGGAGCAGCAAATTCAGGAATAACAATGGAAGCCGTAGCAGATACAAATACCCTAAGTGCAGAAGTTCTCACCTGTTTGGTTATATACTCCATGTCTTCTTCAAATCCGAGTGCAAGAGATTTATCAAATTCATCAAAAACAAAATGCCTGATGGCAGTTGGATCAAATGACTTTCTTTTCAGATGATCCGCTATTCTTCCGGGAGTGCCCACCAATAGCGCCGGAGCTTCTTTTAAACTGTTGATTTCTCCAGGCATATCATGTCCACCGTAGGCACAGATTACTTTAAACCCGGTCTGCATTTTTTTCCAGACCTGCTCTATTTGTATAGCCAATTCCCGGGAAGGTGTTAAAATCAGGGCCTGCACTTTATTCCCCTTAGGATTCAGCTGTTGCAAAATAGGGAATAAAAAAGCCAGGGTTTTTCCTGACCCTGTTGGTGAAAGCAACAACACGTCATCGGCCGTTTCAAAAGCGGTCTGGGTTGCTTTTTGCATTTCATTGAACCCGGCAATTCCCAGATTTTTTAAAACAGTTTGTGTTGTATCAGAAACCTTCATGATTAATATTTTAACACCGTATATCCTAGAGGAGCATAAGTAGTGATAGTGGTAACAGCAGATTGCACAATTTCAAATTCAGTTGCCAATGTTGATGGATCTACTTTTCTTTTAAATAATGTCTGTCCACATACATACAAAGGAATTCCGGCTGCTTTTAGTGCTGTAAACAAGGGTTGATTCGGATTCTCAACACCAAATTTCTGTTTATATGTTTCATTATTCAGTATAAATGAAACAGCCGCTCCATGTACCACAGCAATAATGGAAAGGTTCTCTGGCTTTACCCCTGCCGCAACATGCAGGTTGGCAATTCTGGCTATGTTTTCAAAATGCTCACTGATTTCTTTGGCATTGGCTGCAGGACTAATAATATCAATCAGGATTTTATACTTTCCTTTTTTATTTACAATTTCTTTTGCCGCTGAAACTTCAAACACGTCTCCATATCCTGTAATGAATGGCCTTACTGTTTGCTGTGCAGTAACATCCATTAAAAAAAAGCATGCAAAAGCAGCCAATAACCAGTATTTCATATGCTGAGATTTCTCCTAAGTTACGTTATTTACCAAACTTCTTTTTCAATGCTTGTAATGCATCCGTCACATTCATATTGCTCAGGTCTTCTTCCTTCTTTACAGGTTGATTAGAACGCTTGTGCTGTGCCAGATCTTTGCGTCCCCCCACACCTGCTGCGGGCGCCGCTTCCGTTTGTTTGATAGAAAGCGCAATTCGTTTGCGAGCAATGTCTACCTCTAATACTTTTACATTCACTTTCTGTCCCAGCTTCAAGGCCTCACTAGGATCGGAAATATACCGATGCGCAATTTCACTCACATGCACCAATCCATCCTGTTTCACCCCTATATCAATGAACGCGCCGAAACGAGTTAAGTTCGTTACCACACCCGGCAGCACCAATCCCACCGTAACTTCTTCGATAGTATAGATATTGGCAAATTCAAATTGCTCCAATTCCGATCTGGGATCCAGTCCTGGTTTTTGCAATTCCTTTATGATATCGGTCAGTGCCAACAGTCCAATTTGTTCTGTTATATATTTTTTAGGATCGATCGTCTTAAGCAGAGACTCATTCCCAATCAATGCTTCTACATTCGTCCCTAAATCAGCGGCCATTTTTTCTACAATAGGATATGCTTCCGGGTGCACCGCACTGGCATCCAATGGATGTTTGGCCTTAGGTATTCTTAAGAAGCCTGCACATTGTTCAAAAGCCTTCGCACCCAATCTTGGCACTTTCAATAACTCTTCTCTTGAATGAAAGGCCCCTATCGATTTACGATGCTTGATTATATTATCTGCCACTGATTCATTAATACCACTCACATAACACAGCAATTGTTTACTTGCTGTGTTCAGATTTACCCCAACCGTATTTACACAACTCACAACGGTTTGATCCAGTTTTTCCTTTAGTCTAAATTGGTTTACATCGTGCTGGTATTGACCTACGCCAATACTCTTGGGATCAATTTTTACCAACTCAGCTAATGGGTCCATTAACCTTCTGCCAATGCTCACAGAACCTCTTACGGTAATATCATAATCAGGAAATTCTTCTCGGGCAATTTCAGAAGCGGAGTATACAGAAGCTCCATCTTCATTTACTAAAAATACAGGCAGACCTAAATTCATCTTTTTAATGAACTGTTCAGTTTCTCTTCCCGCAGTACCATCGCCAATCGCAATTACTTGTATTTCAAATTGCTTAACCAGTTGTTTAATTTTGTATTCGCTATCATAGAGCTTACCTGCTTCGTGAACATATATCAGGTCGGTGGTTAGCAACTCCCCAGACTCATCCAGACAAACCACTTTGCAGCCCGTTCTGTAACCCGGATCAATAGCCAATACTCTTTTGCTTCCAAGAGGCGCACTCAATAACAACTGACGCAGATTTTCTGCAAACACATTAATGGCCTCTTCATCTGCTTTCTGTTTTAACGCAGAACGGTATTCGCTTTCCAGGCTGGGTTGCAATAGCCTTCTATAGGCATCCTTGATGGCTTTCTTAATATGTGCAGCAGCAGGGCTTTGTCCCTTGAGATAAAAAGCCTCAATCATTTCAATGGCTTCTTCTTCGGAGGGAGCAATACTGATTCTTAAGAAGCCCTCCAAGAATCCACGCAGAATTGCTAAAATTCTATGTGAAGGAACTTTGTAAATGGGTTCTGAAAAATCGAAATAATCCTTGTATATAATGGCTTCCGCTTCTTTGTCTGCCAATACCTTACTTTGTAATAATGCAGTCTCTTCAAACAGTTTTCTCAGCTTTGCACGTATATCTGCCTGTTCATTTACATTCTCTGCAATAATATCTCTAGCACCCTGTAATGCTTCTTCAACAGAGGCAATTTTTTCATTGAAGTATTTAGCAGCTTCCTGTTCAGGGTCTTCTGCTCCCTGAGCCAGTAATAATAAAGCAAGTGGCTCTAATCCATTTTCTCTGGCCACTACTGCTTTGGTTTTGCGTTTCACTTTGTAAGGCAGATAAATATCTTCCAGTTCTACAATGGTGGAAGCAGCATTAATTTTAGCCTGAATGGCTTCTGTCATTTTACCCTGCTCTGTAATGGTTTTCTCAATGAATTCTTTACGTTCGGTAAAAGCCTGCAAGGATTTTTGTTCATCCTGAATCTGCTGAATCTGAACTTCATCTAGATTACCCGTACTATCTTTTCTATATCGAGCAATAAATGGTATAGTGGCACTCTCCGCTAATAATTCCAATACCGTTTCAACCTGAGCAACACGCAAATTCAATTTTGCGGCAATAATGGGAGCAAAAGACATAATCAGTTTTCAATTTTAGGGAGGCGAATGTAGATTATTCCATTATACGTACCACACGATGAGGATATCTTTCCAGATATTTCCTCAGCATCGACTTAATCACTTCATTTTCAGCATAAGGAATTACTGCTTGCTTTATAGCAGCTGCATAAGCGGGTTCCAGAGGTTCAGCCACTTCTAAATGATCAATGGTTCCCATCCCCACAAACCTTCCCTTCTCTATCAATATGGCGGTGTTTTTTTCTTTTATGATATAAGAAGCTTTTTCTTCTGCAACCCAGGCAATTGCCTTCTCTACCTGTTGATTGTGCAACTGAACATCCGGCCACTCATTCGGGATGGTTTTATCCAGAAAACATAGGGCAGGATGTAATTCAAATTCCCTCACCCATTTCCAGAGTTCCCGATGTGCGTCGGCCAATAAAGAAAATGCCTGAATGGGCTGTGTGTTTTTATGTTTCTTGTCTATAGCCAACCGCAAATATCCCCTGTTATCTTCAAATAGATAAATGCCCCATAACTGTTCAAACCTTTTCTGGCTTTTATTGAAAGCCGGCCATAATCTTTTGATTTCAATACTTTCCAATAAACTGGCGATGAATTCGGTGGGACAAACTGCGTATCGGACTGCATAAATCTCTCTTAAAAAATCCTGTCGTTTTTTACTGAGGTCTAAACCGGTAAAATGACTCCAAACCCTTTTTTTGATATTCTTAGCCTTGCCTACATACACCACTTTATCCTGCTTGTTATGAAAATAATAGACCCCGGGTTCCTCAGGCAGATCATGTAAAAAATGACCCGGTAAATTAGGCGGCATCAACTGTTCCCTGTTTTCCTTTTGCAACATTTCCTTTACCAGTCGCTCCCCATTGTTCTGAAGTACCATATCCAGGATTTTGGCAGTTGCTTTTGCATCACCTCCTGCCCTATGGCGATTTTCAATTTCAATATTCAATTGTCTGCACAAATGCCCCAGTCCGTATTTGGGGAAACCAGGAAACACTTTTCTGCTTAAACGGATGGTACAAAGCTTGGGGGTATTCAGATCAAATCCCGCTTCCTTTAAATGATGCTTAACAAAGCTGAAATCAAAATTTACGTTATGCGCTACAAGTATTCTGTTTTTCAATAAGTTATAAATCTGAGGAGCCACTTCGTGAAAAGAAGGAGCTGCTTCTACCATGGCATTGGTGATACCTGTCATGCCTATAACAAAAGGTGGAATTGGCTGGTGAGGGTTCACCAATGTTTCATAAACTCCCTCTACTTCAGTACCGTTGTGTAATACAATCGCTATCTCTGTGATTCCATGTTGACTGGGAAATCCCCCTGTCGTTTCAATATCTACTACCGCAAATCGCATGGCTGCAAGATAAGATTTGTAATATTCTGATAAAAATTACAACTAATGATAAAATTTCGTCTCCTGATTGTAACAAATCAACAGTCAACCCGTTTAATTGCTTATATGAATACAAAAGCTGCTTTTCAACCGATGTCCAAACAAGTGCTCCTTGGCTCTTTTGTGATAATCTTCGGATTCAGCGCCTGTCATTCCCCCGAACAGGCTGTAAAGATCATTGGTAAAAAAGCCAAACAAAAAGTAGGGCAGCTCTGTACGGGTTCAAATCTCAATCCCAAAAATTGTTTGCCTGAAATGGAAGATGTTTTTGGATCCCCTTCTCTTTCCAATCAGTTTTCCGATAAAACAGAGATCATTTCTACCTGGTAAGTCACCCAAACAGAGAATTACTTACAGCTCCTTTAGTTTCCTTAAATTTGCAGCCAATTGATTATATGGAGCTGAGCAAGAATTATATCCCTACAGAAATTGAGGCAAAATGGTACCAACACTGGATTGACCGTCAATATTTTTCAAGTAAACCAGACGACAGAGAGCCTTATACAGTTGTAATACCTCCACCCAATGTAACCGGGGTTTTACATATGGGCCATTGTTTAAATAATACCATTCAGGACATTTTAGTAAGAAGAGCCCGTATGCAGGGAAAAAATGCCTGCTGGGTGCCTGGGACCGACCATGCTTCCATTGCAACTGAAGCCAAAGTGGTAGGTATGCTGAGAGAAAAAGGGATTGCCAAATCTTCCTTAAATAGATCAGAATTTCTGGACTATGCCTGGGAATGGAAAGAGAAATACGGTGGCATCATTTTACAACAGTTACGCAAAATGGGTTGCAGTCTAGACTGGGACAGAACCAGCTTTACCATGGACCCTGACTACTATGCATCCGTAATTCAGGTCTTTGTTGATTTATACCAGAAAGGTTATATCTACAGGGGCAAGCGGATGATTAACTGGGATGTAAAGGCAAAGACTGCCCTTAGCGACGAAGAAGTAATTTACAAAGAGGTACAAAGCAAATTATACCACGTAAAATATAAATTGGAAAATGGCGGCTTTATTACCATTGCAACCGTAAGACCTGAAACAATCCTGGGAGATGCAGCTATCTGTGTAAATCCTGCCGATGAGAGATACAAGGCTTTGCATGGTCAATATGCTTTTGTTCCATTGATCAACAGAAAAATCAAAATCATTCCCGACGAATACGTTGCGTTGGATTTTGGAACAGGCGCTTTAAAAGTAACGCCAGCGCACGATATGAATGATTACCAGTTGGGTCAGAAATACCAATTGGAAATTATTGATACCATGAACGACGATGGCACCATGAGTGAAGCCGCTCAGCTATACGTTGGGATGGATCGTTTTGCTGTTCGTAAGAAAATTGTGGAAGACCTGGAAGCTGCAGGACATATCGAGAAAATAGAGGAATACACCAATCAGGTTGGCTTTAGTGAAAGAACGGATGTAGTAGTAGAACCACGGTTAAGTTTGCAGTGGTGGGTAAGTATGAAAGAATTATCAGCACCGGCTTTAAGTGCAGTAATGGATGAAGAAATTCATTTCCATCCTGCCAAATTCAAAAACCTTTACAGACATTGGATGGAAAATGTAAAGGATTGGTGTATCAGCAGGCAGCTCTGGTGGGGACATAGAATTCCCGCCTGGTATACGAAAGACGGCTCCTTTGCGGTTGCTAAAACTGCAGAAGAAGCACTTGAGCAACTAAAACAAAGTACAGGAAATACTACCTTAACCCTTTCAGATATCCACCAGGACGACGATTGCCTGGATACTTGGTTCAGTAGCTGGTTATGGCCATTTGAAGTCTTCAAGGGCTTAAGCGATCCAGATAATAAAGAAGTTAGCTATTACTATCCAACCAGCACATTGGTAACGGCTCCTGAAATCATCTTTTTCTGGGTAGCCAGAATGATTATAGCTGGTTACGAATACAAGGGCCTTAAACCTTTCAAAGACGTATATTTTACGGGGATCGTTAGAGATAAACTAGGCCGAAAAATGAGCAAGAGCTTGGGGAATTCACCTGACTTGCTGGCTTTGATTGATCAGTATGGTGCTGATGCAGTGAGATTTGGCATTTTGATTGCCTCCCCTGCCGGTAACGATATTTTGTTTGATGAAAGTTCGCTGGAGCAAGGCCGAAATTTCAATAACAAGTTGTGGAATGCCTTGAAGCTCGTTAAAATGTGGGAAGGCAGATTGGATACTGTCTCAACAAATGATACTGCCAATGCTGATTTTGCCATAAACTGGTTTGAAAACAGACTGAATCAGGTTAGTACAGAAGTAGAAGAATTGATGACTCAGTTTAAATTGAGTGAAGCACTCAAAACCATTTACTCCTTAATCTGGGACGATTTCTGCAGCTGGTATCTGGAATGGGCTAAACCAGGTTTTGAACAACCTGTTTCTCCAAAGGTGTACAATAAAACCATTTCTTTCTTTGAAAGACTAATGGAATTGTTACACCCATTCATGCCATTTATTACAGAGGAAATTTTCCATTTGTTGAAACTGCAAACCGAAGACCTGACTGTTAAGTTGCAACAAAAAGCAGCAAAAGCAGATGAAAACATTTTGTCTTCAGGTGCTTTATTAAAAGAGGTAATTACAAAGCTCAGAGATGCCAGAAACAAAAATCAGTTAAAGCCTAAAGACCCTGTATCATTGCATATTATGGCCGAGGATAACAAAGGTTATCAGGCGATAGAGCAAATTTTAATGAAGCAGGTCAATGCCAATAAAGTTAGTTATACGGCAGACGCCATCCCCAATACCATTGTTGTTAACATTGAGAAGGATAAATTTTTCATTGAAGCAGCGCAGCAACTGGATAGGGATGCAATAAAAGAGCGATTACTGAAGGATCTTGAATATGAACAAAATTTCCTTGCCTCTGTAATGAAAAAACTAAGCAACGAGAAATTTGTTCAGAATGCCAAGCCTGAAATTATTGCATTGGAAAGAAAAAAACAGGCAGACGCAGAAGCTAGAATAAAAACCATTGAGGAAAGTCTCAAATCATTGGCATGATTAGAATAGCCACATTAGATGATATTCCTGTTATTCAGGAAATAGCTTATAATACCTGGCCCACCACTTATGGCGGCATCATATCGGAAGAACAAATCCGCTACATGCTTGATTTGATGTATAGTACAGAATCCTTGGTACAACAAATGAGTAAGGGGCATACATTTTTCTTGATGGAGTCTGATGATACTATTAATAGAGACCACAGCATACATACAAATGCAATTGCTGAACAAAAAGTGCTGGGTTTTGCCTCGGTTTCCGACGAAGGCAATAGCATTTTTAAATTGAATAAATTGTATGTACTACCAGCTGCACACAAAACGGGTACTGGGAAAGCCTTATTAAATACGGTTAAAACATATGCTGTACAAAATGGCGGAAAGGAATTAATACTTCAGGTAAACAAACAAAACCCCGCCATTGCTTTTTATAAAAGCCAGGGCTTAAGTATTATGAGCGAAAATATTTTTGAATTGGATCATGGTTTTATCATGGACGATTATACCATGGGCATTTCGCTTTCTTAGTTGCATTAAGTACCACAATAAGTGGCATAAAAACCATCGCCATTTACTGGAGGTTCCTGGTAATTTGTGTAATCTCCCAAAACTGCATAGGGATGTTGAACAACTTGCAAAAGCTGGTTAAACTTTCCCAGATCGTTATTGATAACCACGGCATCTAGGGCTTCTTCTACCAGATGGTTTCTGGGGATAACAACCGGGTTGCGGTGAAACATAATTGCCTTTGATTTTACAGTATCTATTCCTGCAGCCAATAACAGCGAACTTCGTTTTTCCATCCAGGATCCAAAGAGCGGACTTGCATATATTCCGCTTTTTGCAATTGATCCTTCAATGGTAAGAAAGGTATTGGAATAATCTGCCTGTTCTGCCTGCATCCATTTCATCAGATCTTTCAGTAGTTCAACCACTTCATCCGATATATTGTTTTGATCAAACCCAATTTTAGCAGCCATGGTAGCCGTGTATAACTGCGTATAAATGGATGGAAACTGGTTCAATACTTCTGTTGCTTTTTTTACTGCGGTATCTGTATCCTCATCAATAATAGGCAGTAAAGCATTGGCCAAACAACTCAGATTCCAATGAGCAATATTAGGCTGATTGCCAAATGCATACCGTCCATTGGTATCTATAGAACTGAAAGCTTTGGTGGGATCATAACTGTTGATAAAGGCGCAGGGGCCGTAATCAAATGTCTCCCCTGAAATGGACATATTATCGGTATTCATGACTCCATGTATAAAACCAACACACATCCAATTGGCCATTAAACTTGCTTGTTGCTGTAACACTTGTTCTAACAATGTTAGCGCTGCATTTTCTTTTATGGATACTTCTGGATAATGTCTCTCCAACGAGTAACGGGTTAGGTTTTCGAGGTCTTTCGTTGATAAAAACTGTCTGGCGTACTCAAAAGTTCCCACTCGTATATGACTCTTCATTACACGGGTTAAAACCGCACCTGCATGTACTTCTTCCCTGAATACTTTCTCCCCTGTGGTTACTACAGCGAGGCTCCTCGAACTCGGAATCCCTAATCCATGCATTGCTTCACTAATCAAATACTCTCTCAACATGGCCCGCAAAGTGGCTCTTCCATCTCCCCTTCTGGAATACGGTGTTGGACCTGCTCCTTTCAATTGTATGTCCCATCTTTGTCCGTCAGGACCTATATGCTCCCCCAATAAAATAGCCCTTCCATCTCCCAGCATAGTAAAATAACCAAACTGGTGTCCTGCATATGCTTGTGCAATAGGGATTGAGCCTTCGGCTAATTTGTTACCACTTAAAATGTTTGCCAGTTCTAATCCCTCCTGCAAAGAAGGCAAGCCAAGCTCATTTGCAAGCAAGGTATTATACAATAGCAAGGATGGTGCACCCACAGGAGTTGGTAACACTTTCTCAAAAAATGAATTCCCAAGCGACTGATAACTATGATTGAATTGGAACAACGGATTCAAATAAAATTATTTTGGCAAAAATAACCAATCAATGCACCAAAACATGGGTTTGTTTAATCACTCCCATTACAAAAACAGATTGCACATGTCCTATATTCTCTGCTTGAGATAGCTTATTCACGTGGAAATGGTAATAGTCGTCCATACTTTCAGCCACTACTTTCAACATAAAATCAAACTCACCCGATATATTGTAACATTCAATTACTTCATGCATTTCCTGGATGCGTTTGATAAATTTTCCTCCTGCTATTTTATCGTGTTGCTTAAGAGACACATAGCAAATAACCATAAGGCCTTTTTTTACTTTGGTATGGTCTACCAAAGTTGCATACTGTTTAATGACCCCTGCTTCTTCCATTCGTTTAATTCGCTCGTGTACAGGTGTTGTACTCAAATGTACCTGGTCCGCAATTTCTTTAACTGTTGCCCTTGCATTTTGCTGCAGCAACTTAAGAATGGACAGGTCTTTGGCGTCCAATGAATAAGAAACAGTGGATTCGGCTTTTTTAACGACTTTAGGCATGATATTCTGCTATTATATACTGCAATTTACTCTATAAATAGATATTTATTCTATTCTTTTAAATAATTATGCACTTTTATTCTTTAAAATTAGCTTTGCAGTCAATAAAATTCTATTATGTCTACATTAACATCTACCATTGACTTCAGTCTACCGTATAAAGTAGCTGATATCAGCCTAGCTGATTGGGGTCGCAAGGAAATCCGTTTAGCAGAAGCTGAAATGCCAGGACTTATGTCGTTACGAGCAGAGTACGGAGCTTCTCAACCTTTAAAAGGGGCAAGAATTGCAGGATGCCTTCACATGACTATCCAAACTGCTGTACTAATTGAAACTTTAGTGGCATTGGGTGCTGAAGTAAAATGGAGCTCTTGTAATATTTTCTCTACACAGGATCAGGCTGCTGCTGCTATTGCTGCTGCAGGCGTTGGCGTGTTTGCTTGGAAAGGTCAAACACAAGAAGAAGCAGATTGGTGTATTGAGCAAACTTTGTTCTTCGGCGGTGCAGATCGTCCTTTGAATATGATTTTGGATGATGGCGGTGATTTAACCAATATGGTTTTTGACAAATACCCCGAATTGATTGCCAATATCAAGGGTCTTTCTGAAGAAACTACTACAGGTGTTCACCGTTTATACGAGCGTATGGCGAAAGGTACTTTGCCTATTCCTGCTATTAACGTAAACGATTCTGTAACTAAGTCTAAGTTCGATAACAAATATGGTTGTCAGGAATCATTAGTTGACGCGATTCGTCGTGCTACCGATGTTATGATGGCAGGTAAAGTTGCTGTTGTAGGTGGATACGGTGATGTTGGTAAAGGTTCTGCACTTTCTTTGCGTGGTGCGGGTTGCCGTGTAATTGTAACTGAAATTGATCCAATTTGTGCTTTACAAGCTGCGATGGATGGATTTGAAGTAAAGCCAATGGCGGTTGCTGTTACCGAAGCAGATATCATTGTAACTGCATCTGGTTGTAGAGACCTAATTACAGAAAAGCATTTCCGTTTAATGAAGGATAAAGCAATTGTATGTAATATTGGCCACTTTGATATTGAAATTGACATGGCTTGGTTAAATGCAAACTACGGCCATACAAAAGATACCATTAAGCCTCAGGTTGACTTATACAATATTGAAGGTAAAGATGTGATTGTTTTGGCCGAAGGTCGTTTAGTAAACCTTGGCTGTGCTACGGGTCACCCTTCATTTGTAATGAGTAACTCTTTCTCCAACCAAACTTTGGCTCAGATTGAATTGTGGCAAAACCACAAGAACTACGAAAACAAAGTGTACGTTCTTCCTAAGCACTTAGATGAAAAAGTTGCCCGTTTACACCTTGCTAAAGTAGGTGCTCAACTAGACGAGCTAACCGATGAGCAAGCTGCCTACTTAGGCATCAGCAAAAATGGTCCTTTCAAGTCTGATATGTACCGTTACTAGAAAGTTCAATTTTCCCAGTGAATATTTGCATCAAATTTTCAAGTAAATATTCCAAGCGGAATGAAAAATACGTTCCAACTAAAAGAGCCCTAAATGGGCTCTTTTTTATTCTCTTAATGCAACAAGCAAAGGGCATAGTAAATATTATGATATATCTCAGTTTTTAAGGAGGAAAAACATGGATTTATTTTTTTAATATTGTATTACCCCCAACCAAAATGAAAAACGATAAAAATGAGAACAAATTCGTTCATTCTTACATTATTGGTTGTACTTATCATTTGGGGTTGCAAGCAAACGAGTAACCACAAAGATTGGAACAATAAAGGGAGTTTTATTGATTCTAACATCAGTTTAATTAGCAAGCAACAAGTAACCGATAAAAGAGAAGAAAGTCTATTTATAGACTCGCTGGTTCGTCAGATGAAATTAAACGACGAACAAAGAGGACAATATTATAGATATAAGTCATCTTATTATTGTTATTATCTTCAAATTGGAGATTCTGCAATACTATATGCAGACTCGGTATTGCTTCTACTAAAAAACCTTTCTCCTGATAAATACCCAGAAGCATTTGCCATGGCATATTATACCAAGGGAGATGCCCTCTACGCAAATAATTTATTCAATGAAGCTTATACATTTTATTACAAGGCTAGACAGTTCAAATCTACCACTACAGACTATTGCTCTCAAAAAGAGTACAATTATAGATTAGCGATGATTCTTTACAAACAAAAGAAATTTAAAGAAGCAGCTAATAGTTTCAAAAGTAGTTTAGAAGATGCCATTCAATGTGACGCGGGAGATATCTATGCCAGTTATTATCGAAAACAAGAATTGATGAATAATATTGCCCTTAGCTACTATATGTTGGGCAACTATGACAGCGCAACTTCTTATTATAATAAAGCCCTTGAATTTATCAATACACATCAAAAAGTAGATACTACCACACAGTTTTATGACGAGATGGCCAAAGGAGTGATTTATGGCAATTTAGGTGATGTATTCCGAAAAAAAGGAAATCTAAAAGAAGCCGAAAAACTATACCAAAAAAGCATTCAGATCAATTTCAAAAAAGGTGGAGAAACCATTGATGCCCAATACAGTTATTTAAAGCTAGCTGAGCTTTATCAGGAAACATCCAGAATTACTGATTTGGAAAACGCATTGAAGGAAATAAGGGTATCCTTGAATAAAACCCCTAATCCTAAAGGCGAAATAAAATGGCATAAACTTTCCTGGAAGTATTATGAATTGATAGACAATCCTATAAAAGCCTATTATCATCTGTCTGAATACCAGTATTTATTTGAAGAAGACGAAAAGCTAAACAAGAAAATTTATGAAGTTGATATCAATAAACAGTTGGAACTGCTAGAACAAGAAAATCAACTACAAATTGCAAGACAGGAAAATGAAATTTCCCAGGCCTATCTATTAATGTCACTTGCCGTTATGGCTTTTGTTATTTTACTCAGTATTGTGTTGGACAGAAACTGGCTTTTATCCAAAAAACATATCAAGAAATTAAAAGAATTAAATGAAACCGTTCATTCTCAAAATGAACAGCTGGAAATTGCTATGGGGGCATTACAAAAAACCTTAGGTGAAAAAGACAGCACCCTCAAATTGGTAGCACATGACCTGAGAACTCCAGTAGCTTCAATCCCTACAATGGTCGAAATTATTATGACCGAAGAAAACGAGGAGCAGAAAAAAGAATATTTAGAAATGATTAAGTCTGCCTGCAATAGTTCATTAACACTTATTGCAGAAATCATGGCAACAGCAGATATTTCGAGTAGCAATATAGAGAAGGAACCTACTTTACTCAATGAGTTTATCAATGATTGTGCGGCTATTCTGGACATAAAAGTGAAAGAAAAGAATCAGCAGTTAACGGTTCAGTATTTAGAGAATGATATTAGTGTTCCCATGAATCCTGAAAAAATGAAAAGAGTGGTTTTCAACCTAGTAACCAATTCAGTTAAATTCAGTAAAAGGGATACTTCCATCACAGTTACGTTGGGGGTAAAAGACAACTACGCCATTATAAAGATTGCTGATCAGGGGATTGGAATACCAGATAAAATTCTCCCAGAAATATTCAACATATCGAAATCTGGTAAACGTAAAGGGACCGAAGGCGAAAAATCCTATGGTCTGGGGTTAAATATTTGCAAGAAAATTGTGGAAGCCCACTCCGGGAAAATCAGTGTGATAAGCGAAGAAGGGAAGGGTAGCACTTTTACAGTAGCACTACCCTTGTCCTAAGTCTTATTGGGTTAACATGGCATACAATTCATCTTTTAATTGCAATCTTTGTTTTCGCAACTGAGTCAACGCTTCATCAGATGCGTTTTCCGCTCCTGATTCAATTCTGTAAACCGAATGATTAACTTCATCGTATTCATCTGCCAGTTTTTTAAAATGAGCATTTTCTACTTTTAATGCTGAAATACGGGCATCCATACCAGGGAATTCATGATGCAAATCGTGTTTTTCCATAATGTTGTAATTTTATTTATTGAAGTTAGTTCATGTTACTTTCTTGAAAAATGATTAAAATCAGGAATTTACCCAAATACAGTGCACTT
>VFQO010001325.1_pt1 | contig 19700 bp, 13 predicted proteins | sample 3512331 | NCBI WGS metagenome assembly VFQO01 (sample SAMN10412371, study PRJNA504923) | tailings metagenome | isolation source: Replicate 3 from Balatoc abandoned mine | place: Philippines: Itogon, Benguet | collected 2017-08-28
TGCCGATGATGAACATCATCAACGGCGGCGAGCATGCCGACAACCCGATCGACATTCAGGAATTCATGATCATGCCGGTCGGCGCCGACAGCATCGCGGAAGCCGTGCGCTGGGGTGCGGAGGTGTTCCACACCTTGAAGAAGGGCCTGCACCAGAAGGGCCTGGCGACCTCCGTGGGCGATGAAGGCGGCTTCGCGCCTGATCTCGCCAGCACCCGCGCGGCGCTCGATTTCATCATGGAGAGCATTACCAAGGCGGGCTTCACCCCCGGCGAGGACATCGTGCTCGCGCTCGATTGCGCGGCGACCGAGTTCTTCAAGGGCGGCAAGTACGAGATTTCGGGCGAGGGGCTCAGCCTCTCCCCGCACGAGATGGCCGATTATCTCGGCAAGCTCTGCGCCGATTACCCGATCCGTTCGATCGAGGACGGGATGAGCGAGGACGATTTCGAGGGCTGGGCGGCGCTGACCGGCCTGCTCGGCGACAAGGTGCAACTGGTCGGCGATGACCTGTTCGTCACCAACCCCGCGCGCCTCAAGGACGGGATCGCCCGCGGCCTTGCCAATTCGCTGCTGGTCAAGGTCAACCAGATCGGCACGCTCACCGAAACGCTCGCCGCGGTCGATATGGCGCACCGCGCGCGCTACACCTGCGTGATGAGCCACCGTTCGGGCGAGACCGAGGATGCGACCATCGCCGACCTCGCGGTTGCCACCAACTGCGGCCAGATCAAGACCGGCAGCCTCGCGCGATCGGACCGGCTCGCCAAGTACAACCAGCTGATCCGCATCGAGGAAGAACTGGGCGACAGCGCCGCCTATGCGGGCCGCGCCTGCTTCGGCGCGCGGGCCTGAGGCAGGGTCAGCCGACCGCCTCGAAGAAGCGGTCCATCGCCGCTTGCCCCGCCGCGGTCAGCCTGACCAGCACGCGGCGGTGATCGGCGGGATCGTTCTCACGCACCACCAGCCCCTCGTCCGCCAGCACGCCGAGCCAGCGCAGTCCGGTGGTGGGCGGGGCGGCCGATCCGATGCAGGCGCTCGACACGGAGACGGGCTTGCCTTCGCCCTGCGCGATGTACAGATCGAGCAGGATGTCCCACGCCGGCTCTCCGAACAGGTCGGGATTGCCGAAGATGCTCGCCCGTTTGCGCCGCAGGGCATAGGCCTTGCGGGCAAGGGCGAGGTGGCTGCGAGGAAGGACGGGCGGGGGTGGAGCGGCTTCGGCAGGGGGCGCGCTGTCGGCCGCCCCCTTCAGCCGCGCGGCGATGGCGAGGAGGTCGTCGACCAGCGGGTGCAGGATCGAGGCATGGTCGATGGGATCGCCGCCGGTCTCGTGATCACCGGATTGCATTGCAATGTCGATCATCGAGCCGCCCTCAGGATGTTCCGGCACTGCGTTGCCGTGCTTGTCCTGAAGCTTGAATAGAGGAAGCGACGCACTCGCGCCTTACGGGAGAATACGCAGGTCGTTCTATTTCCTGGTGAAACAGATGCGCGGGATGCCGCCTATTGCTGTTTCCGTACCATAGCGAGGCGCAACTGCTGGATCGCCGCATCGCAATGGGCCGCGGCAATATGTGCGCCGATCCGGTCGAGGGCGACAAGCTGCGCCTCAAGGGCCGCAAGGATGTCCTGCGCGTCCGGTGCGGACGACGCCGTGAATGAGAGATTTTCCAAGGTCAGATCCCACGCAATGCCGATGTGCCGTGTCTATCCCGCAGGACCCGGTGGGGACAGACCAAGCTGGTCGGATATCGCGTTAATGGCTTACGGAAATCTACACAGGGAAATTACGTAGCGCGGCGGTCGCCCCAGAACGGCACGACCGCCGGGGCAAGTGTCAACCGAAGCGGCGCTGAAGCGCCAGCAGCGCGAGCGCCGCCTTGGCCGCTTCGCCGCCCTTGTCCTTCTGTGCAGGGTCGGCGCGGACCAGCGCCTGAGCCTCGTTCTCGACCGTGAGGATGCCGTTTCCGATGGCGATGCCGTCCATCGTCAGGGCCATGATCGCCCGGGCGCTTTCGCCCGCGACGATCTCGAAATGATAAGTCTCGCCGCGGATCACCACGCCGATGGCAACGAAGGCATCGTAACGATCGGCCTCGGCGGCAAGCGCGATGGCACCGGGGATTTCGAGTGCTCCGGGCACGGTCAGGACTTCGACCTTGTGGCCTTCCGCTTCGAGAGCCGCGCGCGCGCCGGCGATCAGCATGTCGTTGAGATGGGCGTAGAAGCGCGCTTCGACGATCAGGATGTCGGCCATGGCATTTACTCCGGAATGGGGTGGAAGTCGGTGATGGTGAGGCCATAGCCTTCCAGCGCGACGAGATCGGGGCGGCTGTTCGACAGCAGCACCATGTCCGATATGCCCAGATCGGCGAGGATCTGCGAGCCGATGCCGATATTGCGCAGTTCCTCGTCCGGACGCCATTCGCCCATGCCGACCCGGCCGGTCAGAATGACGATCACGCCCGAGCCGTGCGTGCCGATCGCTTGCATCGCGCGTTGCAGGGTGCGCTTCCTCGGCCCCGGCGCGCCCAGCACGTCGTCGAACACCGAAATCGGGTGGACGCGGGCGAGGGTGGGCTCGCCCGGGACGACATGGCCCTTCTGGAGGACGTAGGCCTCGGACCCGGCGACCCGGTCGCGGTAGGTGATCATCCGCCATTGGCCGCCGTAATCCGAAGTGAAGGCCCGTTCCCCGAGACGCTCGACGAGGTGGTCGTTGCGCATCCGGTAAGCGATGAGATCGCGGATCGTGCCGATCTTGAGGTCGTGCTTGCGCGCGAACTTCACCAGGTCGTCGAGCCGGGCCATGGTCCCGTCCTCGTTCATGATCTCGCAGATCACGCCCGAGGGGTTGAGCCCGGCGAGCCGGGAGATGTCGACCGCCGCCTCGGTGTGGCCCGCGCGCACCAGCGTTCCGCCATCGCGCGCCATCAGCGGGAAGACGTGGCCGGGGGTGACGAGATCGTCCGCGCCCTTGGTCGCATCGATCGCGACCGAGATGGTGCGCGCCCGGTCAGCCGCCGAGATCCCGGTGGTCACGCCTTCCTTCGCCTCGATCGAGATGGTGAAGGCGGTCTGCATCGATTCCTTGTTGTTGCGGCTCATCGGCTGCAATCCGAGGTGATCGACGCGGTCCCTGGTCAGTGCAAGGCAGATGAGGCCGCGGCCGTGGGTGGCCATGAAGTTGATCGCCTGCGGGGTCGCCATCTGGGCGGGGATAATGAGATCGCCCTCGTTCTCGCGGTCTTCATCGTCGACGAGGATGTACATCCGCCCGTTGCGCGCCTCGTCGATGATTTCCTCGATCGTGGCGAGGACCGGCTTGTCGGCATTGGCATCGAGAAAGGCCTCGAGCTTGGCGAGCGTATCGGCCGTCGGGTTCCAGCTATCCTCGCCGCAATCGCGCAGTGTGTTGGCGTGGAGCCCTGCTGCGCGGGCGAGGCCGGCGCGGGTCATGATGCCGGATGTGACGAGATCGCGAACGCGTGTGATGGTCGATGTGCTCATGACCTATCGATATCACATCGAAATGTTTTGACAAGCACAACATATGATCCCGACGCATGGAGGCAGGCGTTAGCGGGTGCTGACGCCTGCCTCCATGCGGTGACGCGCTCAGAAGCGTGCGCGGATCCCGACAGAAGCGGTGGTGCCCGTGCCGCCGCCGAAGTCGCCGTTGTAGTTCACGGTCATCATGACGTTCTGCGCCACGCTGGCTTCGAGACCGGCGCTCGCCGTCACGACAGTCGACTCGCGCGGTGCACCCGGTGCGATGATCCGTGCGTTCGAGCCGAGCAGGCCAGCGCTCGCTGCAACCCGCTCGCCCGACACCTGTTCGCGCAGGCCCACCTGTGCCCACGGGCGCACCTTTGCGCCTGCTGGCGCGCTGACCGCGATCGATGCGTCGATGAACGTCGCATTGTGGCGGTCGCCATCCACAGCAAGGCCGAAGGCGGCACTGCCAATCTCGGATGTGCCGCTGCGCCGTGCCGAGACATGGGTCACGCCCACGCCCGGCCGCAGCGTGAAGCCGCCGAGGTCGAACGTGTAGGTGGCGCCGGCATCGAGCACGAGATTGTCGAGATCGTAGCCTGACGATCCCGTATCCCCGCCGGGCAGTGCACGATCGGTCTGCGCGTTGCTCCAGCTGTAGGCAGCCAGCGCATCGAGATCGAAGCCACCTGACTGCAGGTGCCCCGTGAGGCCCGCGACCACACCGTCGGCCTGCGTCTCAGCGTTCAGCGCTCCGATGCGCTGGCGGCTTTCGACATAGCCGGTGAAGACCCCGAGGGACGCCTTGGCACTGCCGAAGCCGATCCCGCCAAGCACGCCGTAATCGCGGTTGCGCGATTGCGAGGTGCCGAGGCCCGCATCGGCATCGAGCGAGCGCCAGCTGCCGTGAACCGACCCGAAGCCATACAGCTTGGCCGTGTCGCCCAGTCCCCTCGCAGATCCGTTGCGCGACACCTTGGCGAGACTGAGACCGCTCTCGACTGCAAGCTGCGTGGCTGAGGCGTAGGGTTCCGGCGTCAGCAGCGAAAACGCTGCCGTGCTGGCAAAGCCGCTGTCCTCGATCAGATCCCCGATCGACGCAAGCAGGGCGGTCGACGCCGTGCCGCTCACCAGCAGCCCGTTGACATAGTCGATCGCAAGGTTCGCCTGCGGCGGGGCATCGCCCTGGAACACGAAGGTTCCCAGCAGTTGCAGCCGGTCATCGGTCGGCCCGTCGAGATAGCGCAGGAACCCCTGGATCGCCTGCCGGTCCCAGGTCCCGATGGTGAACTGGCCGGTGATGCTGTCCGCAATGACCAAATCATAGACCACGCCCGGCGTGCGCGGACGCTCGCCAACGAGATTCAGCACCGCTCCCGAAGCGATGGTGAGGTTTCCGTCGATGATCAGCTGGTCGCTCTGCTGCGGGGCCGGGACGAACTCGAACACCGTGATCGAGCCGGCCGCCAGCGAGACATTGCCGACCACGTTCATGACGGCAGGAGACGCCCCCGGTGAAAGCGTGCCGCCGCTGGCGACGCTGATGTTGCCCGTCACCGTCCCCGCGCTGCCGAAGGTTGCGCCCGAGGAGACCGCGACATTGCCATTGATCTGCGATCCCTGGCTGCCGATCAGTCGGCCTTGGGCGACGTTGATCTGATCGAAGCTGGCGGTGCCCGAAATGATGCCCAGCGATCCGGTCAGCCGCAGGGTCTCGAACGCGGAGAGGTCCTCAAGGTCCAGGCTTTGCGAGGACCCCATCACCAGATTGACCGTGTCGCTACCGGCCCCGCCCGAAACCGGGCCGCCGAACACCCAGCTGTTCGACAGATTCAGGATGTCATCGTCATCGCCCAGATCGACGCTGCCTTCGATGGTGCCGGTGTTGCTGACTTCATCGCTGCCAGCCCCGGTGGACACATTGCCGCTGACCGTGCCGGTATTGGAGAAGGTGTCGTCGCCGCCGGCGGGTGGCTCGGCAACCAGTTCACTCAGGATACGGGCAAAGGCGACCCTTTCCACGTCCTCTTCCACGTCCCCGGGACTGCCGAGATCAAGCGCGACATCGCCGTCAATGGTGCCCGCGTTGGTGACTTCATCGTCGTCATTGCCGGCGACGAGGTCACCGGTGACCGTGCCGGTGTTGCCGAAGGTGTTTGCCCCGGTGCCGAGATCCACGCCGCCGTCGATCGTGCCGGAATTGGTGATGGTGTCGCTTTCGCTGCCACCGGTCACGCTGCCCCCGATGGTGCCGGAGTTGTCGAACGTGTTGGCGCCGTCGCCCAGCGCGGCGTTGCCCTCGATCGAGCCCTCGTTGGTGATGGCATCGTCGCCATCGCCGCTGGCGAGCCCTCCGGTGATGGTGCCGGTGTTGCCAAAGGTGTTGTTGCCCGATCCGAGGTCCACCTCGCCGTCGAGCACGCCGCCGTTTTCGAACACATCGTCCTCGTCGCCAAGGGTTAGATCGACATCGCCTTCACCCACGAGGGAGAACAGCTCGAAGTTCACCAGACGATCATAGATCGACGCGTCGATCGTTCCGCCACCGCTGAGGTCGAGGATGAAGGTGTCCTCACCAGCCTCGCCATCGGCCAAGCCGTTGAACCCGGCAGCGATCCCTTGCGTGAAGGTGTCGTTGCCTGCGCCGAAGAACAGGTTGCCGGTGAGGGTGCCGAAATTCGACAGCGCGTCGTTTCCGTCGCGCAGGTAGACGGCGCCCGTGATGGTGCCGCGGTTGATGATCGTGTCGTCACCGCCGCCAAGGTCGATCGAGCCGATGATCGCCCCGGTCTGGGTGTTGGTGAGCGCGTCGGTCGAAGGGACATAGACCTCGGCATCGCCGATCATCTGTTCATCGCCCGCCGTCTGGATCGCTCCGCCGAGGAAACCGTCACGCAGTTCGACGTCGATCACCACGTTGGGCCCAATCGTTGTTCCTGCGCCGCCCCGGATCGTCCCCGAATTGACGATGTTGACCGTCTCGCCGGCAGCGAACAGCGCAACCGTGAGAGCCCCGGCCGGGGCATTGGGAATCGCGTTGTAGCCGGTCGGCGTCGCAAAGACCGGCAACCCGCCGGCTTCGATCAGACCGCCAGCAGCGTTTTCGATGTTCACGACCGAACCGGCCATGTCGCTCGCATCCACCGCAAGGCCCGCTCCCGGCGCGACCAGCACCTTACCCGGCGCAAGGAACGGGGCGTGTTGCGGGGTAATGAGCGTGGCGCCACCGGTTGACGAAATGACACCGCTGTTGGTGACGTTGACGACCGAACTCGGGCTGACGATCTCACCATCGACCTCGAGAAGTCCCTCGCTATCGGAACTGATGAGGACGCCGATCCCGGCCTTGGTGGTGTTGGTGATGGTGCCGGAATTGGTGAAGCTGATCGTGTGCGCCGATCGTTTCGTTGTCGATCACCAGCGCGATTGTCCCGCCGTCCAGCAGGTTCGGGAATGTCGAACTGCTCGGGACAAAGCCGGCTGCGGTGATGGTCCCGCTGTTGTTCACCGCCACGCTGGTGGTTTCCAGGACCAGCGTCACGTTGCCTTCGAAGTCCCCGCTGTTCACAAACGAGAAGCTGGTGGCGTCGGTCGTATCGTCGTCGAGATATTGCTCCAGGTGCAGCGCGGTCGGCTCGGCATCGGAACTTGCGATGAAGCCGTGGTTTTCGAAACTCGCCGTGAAGGCGCTGAAATAGGCTTCGACCCCGTGGTCGATCGACGCTCCTGCGGCGTTGAGGATGCTGGCGCTGGCCGCGTCGAAGTGCGTCGCCGGGTCGACGCCCTGCACCAGGCTCAGCTCGCCCACGCCCAGCACCAGACCGGGCGTGAAATAGCCGTCCGGGATGTCGATCCCTTCGATGGAGCCGGTGTTCTCGAACACGAAGCTGTCGGCCGCCATCTTCACGTCGAGGCCGCCGACGATTGCGCCGCTGTTGCGGATCGTGACATCCGCAGCCTCGGTGGTGTTGATGGCCGAGCGAAGCCGGATGGCCGCTGCAAGGCCGGTCTCGAATTCGGCGAGAGTGTTCGGCAACCGCGCGCCATTGACGATCATCGCGATGGTGCCGGAATTGTCGAAGGTGAAGGCGGCGTCGGCGGCGCCGAAAATGGTCGATCCGGTCGACCGGGTCGCAAGATTGATTTCGCCGGCATTGATGAAGGCTGCGGTCGCGATGTTGACCTCGCCGTTGATCACGCCCGCGGCACCGTTGGTGAAGCTGGCGAGCGCATTGCCGAACGGCACGACAAAAAAGCTGCCGGGCGTGCCGAGCGGGACGGTCTGGCGGGGGAAGACGGCGGTCTGATACTGATAATAGGTGACCGCCGAGGGGATCACGAGGACGCTGGGCGGGAAGAACGGCACTGCGTTCAAGGGGTTGATGGTGCCGTTGTTGACGACCTTGCCATCGCCGCTGAGATTGATCGTCGTCGCCGTCCCCGACAGGGTGACAGTCGTGCCGCTGCCGCGCACCTCGAAGCCTTCGATCTCGAAGCTGGCCGGAAGCACATTGCTCCGCAGCGTCACCGACTGCGAGCTGCTGTAGCTGCGCGAATAGACGTCGAGCCCCGCTCCGGCGGTGATCGTGCCGGTCACACCATCATCATTGCCGCGCTGGACGAAATGGCCGGTCGTGAAGCCGGTCGTGCCGAGATGAAGATCTCCGTTGAGCGTACCGCCATCGGAGATGAAGTAGACCGTGCTGCTACTGAATATGTTCGGGGCAGGCGCGTCGTTGATGACGACATTGCCGTTGATGATCCCGCTATTGTCGATCCCGGCGATGAGGCGGGGCTGGACGACGATGGCCGTGCCGCCGGTTCCGGTGATCGTGCCGTCAGCATTATTGTCGACGAACAGCGCGATGCCGCCGCCCTGGCTGATCGCGGGTGCCCCCGTGATGGTGCCGCCGTTGAGGACTGCGGTGACATTGCCGTTGGTTCCGACAATGGCACCGCTGTCACCCTCGACGTTGACGACGCATATCGGCCCTGCCGTTCCATTCGGACAGGGTGCCGCTTGTGCGTGCGCGGATTGCGCCGTCGCCAGCGCCACGGCGCTGACGCCAACGGCAAGCGTTCTGCGGGCGTGACTAGCCCCTGTTTTCAATGACATGTCAGAAATTCCCCCCAAACAATGCGGAGAGGGTAGTGTTGCTACGCTGTCATGACAATAGTCATTCTTGGGCTTGTTCACCTGTATCTTTGGAAAGGGATCGCAGATTTTGTCGATTTTGTACAAGACCCTTTCCAGATTTGCGCGCATCTTGCAGATTGACGTCTTGCGCGTTCTGAATTCTTACCGAATTACCGGGGGCAGCATCGATCTTCTGAAGAACAAGTCGATGATCGATGGCTATGGCAAAACTCGGCGATCGTTAGTGAAACGATGAAAGGGACGTGAACCGCGGAAGTCGCAAGTCGCTAACAGTGAACCTGCCAAAACGTCCCGTTCGCGCCGGAGGGATCTTCGGAACTGCTGCGCGAATAATGTGGTCGGCGTCCGGCACGGAGGGCCGTCCAAACGAACCCATTACCGGATCACCGCACATGATCGTGATTGCCGGATGCTTTCCAGACCGGATCCCGCAGGCGCAAAAACGGCCCCGCAAAAAGCCGGAGAAAGCATGATTTTGCGAGAATGGTGGACGCACTAGGGCTCGAACCTAGGACCCGCTGATTAAGAGTCAGCTGCTCTACCAACTGAGCTATGCGTCCATTCCGACAATTCCCGCAAAGGGGCCGGAAAATCCCGCGATCCGGTGCGCCGAAGCAGCGGCCCGATTCGCGTGAGGCGCTGCATTTAGCGCGTCACGTCCTGTTGGCAAGCGCCTTTTCGCGGCTGCGGCAAATCACAAGGCCAGCCCCCGGCGCGGGGCTTCGCGGTTCCAGCGGTTGACCATCATCAGCAGGCCGATGCAGATCATGTTGGTCATCATCGAAGATCCGCCGTGGCTCATCCAGGGAAGCGGAATGCCCTTGGCCGGGGCCATGCCCATCACCATCAGCAGGTTGATCGCGATGTAGAAGAAGATCGTCGCCGTCGCACCTGCGGCGAGCAGGGCGCAGAAGCGGTCCTGGCTCTCGCTCGCCACCTTCCACCCCCAGCGCAGGATCAGCGTGTACATCGCGAGCACGAAGATTCCGCCCATCAGGCCCCACTCCTCGGCCATCGAGGCGAAGACGAAGTCGGTATGGGGCTCGGGCAGGTAGTTGAGGTGGCTCTGCGTTCCGTTGTTGAAGCCCTTGCCGAACAGGCCGCCGGAGCCAATCGCGATCTTCGACTGGGCGATGTGGTATCCCGCTCCGAGCGGATCGCTTTCCGGATCGAGAAAGGTCGTCACCCGCGCGCGCTGGTAATCGTGGAGCGCGAAGAAGTAGATCACCGGCAGCGCCGCAACCCCCGCACCGGCCGCGCTCAGGAACCACCACAAGGGCAGGCCCGCAAGGAACATCACCACCACACCGCCGAAGGCGATGGCGACCGATGTGCCAAGGTCAGGCTGCATCAACACGAGGCCAATGGGCAGTACGATCAGCAGCCCCGACGGGACAACCGAGCGCCACGATCCGATCATTCCCGAGGGCAGCGTCTCATAGAACCGCGCCATCGCCAGCACCACGGCGGGTTTCATCAGTTCGGAAGGCTGGATGCGGATCGGCCCTGCCTCCAGCCAGCGCTGGCTCCCGCCGCCGACCTGACCGACGATCTCGACCGCCAGCAGCAGCAGCAGAACGCCGAGGTATGCCGGGTAGGTCAGCAACCGCACCGCATCGCGCGGGAGAGAGGCGATGATCGCGGTCATCACCGCAAACACCCCGAACCGCAGGAAATGCGGCAGGGCGAAGGGCTGCATCGAACCGCCGCCTGCCGAATAGAGCACGAGCCCGCCGAAACAGGTCAGCAGCACCAGCGGGATCAGCATTGCCCAAGGCTGGCGGGCGATCGGCTCGGGAACGATCCCGCTGCGGGTGGTCAGCGTGTTCATGGGGTGGTCCCGGCCGCAACCTGCGCAGGCGGGGGCGGGGGCGGGGGTGCTGGCGCTGTGGGGCGCGCGGGGGTGGGCGCGGCGGCGCCCGGCGGCGTGCCTGAAGGGTTGGCCTCGGGCCTGGGCGCGATCACTTCGTTCGCGATGGCCTCGGGCTGGGCGGCGGCGCGGCGGGCTTCGGCCTCTACGCGGTCGAAGATCTCCTCGTCGCGGCGTGGCGGGCGGCTGACCGTGGCCCCGCGCTCGGCGGCATAGGCGGCATAGCGGCGTTCGAGCCGCTGCTGCGCGGTGCCGCCCCACCCGGCCTCGAGCGCGGCGAGTGCCTCCAGCCCCTTGGCCGGATCGAACAGGAAGGTCATCACGTCCCGCGCAATTGGGTAGGCCGAGCCCGACCCGCCGCCATGCTCGATCACCACCGCGCCGGCATAGCGCGGGTTGTCGTAGGGAGCGAAGAAGATGAACAGCCCGTGGTCGCGATACTTCCACGGGCCGGACTTGCCGTTCGAGATCGACAGGGAGACGACCTGCGCAGTGCCGGTCTTGCCCGCCATCAGCGTGCCCTCGATCGGCAGGCGCGCGCGTCCTGCCGTGCCGGGGCCGTTGACGACATCGCTCATCGCCTGGCGGACATAGCTGACCTGCTCGGTCGAAAAATCGGCCTTGTCGAAACCCTGCGGCTTGGTGTCGAGCGTCAGGCGCGGCATGACGTGCTTGCCGGTGGCAAGGCGCGAGGCCATCACCGCGAGCTGCAGCGGGCTCGAGAGCATGTACCCCTGACCGATGGTGGCGTTGACCGTGTCGAAGGTCTGCCACTCGCGGCCCCACTTCTTCATCTTCCATGCAGGGTCCGGCACGGTGCCGAAGAACTGGCTGGTGACGGGGAGGGGGAATTCCTGCCCCATGCCGCAGCGCCGCGCCATCGCCGCGATGGGGTCCATGCCGATGCGCTGGGCCATGGAATAGAAATAGACGTCGCAGCTCTGATAGATGGCCTTGGCCATGTTGGTCGCGCCGTGCCCGCGCCGGTTCCAGCAGCCGAACACGCGGTTGCCGACCCTTAGGCCGCCGCCACAGTTGACCGTCTCCTCCGGATCGACACCCGCCTGCATCAGCGCCATCGACACCATCGGCTTGACGGTCGATCCGGGGGGATAGAGCCCCTTGAGCACCTTGTTGCGCAGCGGCACGCGCTCATCATCGCGCAGCATTCCGTACTCGACCCCGCCGATCCCGTCGGAAAAGGAATTGGGATCGAAGCTCGGCATCGATGCCATGCACAGGAGGTCCCCGGTGCGGCAGTCCATCACCACCACCGAGCCGCTTTCAAGCCCGATACGGCGCGCGGCGTAATCCTGCAGCGGACCATCGATGGTGAGCTTGATCGGCGCGCCCTGCACATCCTCGCGCGTTTCCAGATCGCGCACGATGCGCCCGCCCGCTGTCACCTCGACCCGCCGCGCGCCGGGAACGCCGCGCAGTTCCTTCTCGAACTGCTTTTCCAGCCCGTCCTTGCCGATCTTGTAGCCCGGCGTGATGAGGATGGGATTGGGGTCCTTCTCGTATTCCTCGGCCGAGGCCGGGCCGACATAGCCGATCAGGTGCCCGACGCTGGAAGCGGTGGGGTAGAAGCGCGAAAAGCCGCGCTGCGGCACCACGCCGGGCAGATCGGGCAGGCGCACGCTCAATGCGGCGAACTGTTCGTAGCGCAGCCCGCTCGCCACCTCGACAGGCTGGAAGCCGCGCGCGGTGCTCACCTTGTCCTTGATGTCGGCGATGCGCGCCGGTTCCAGCGACAGGAGCGCGCCGAGCCGGTCGATGGTCGCATCGGCATCGACGAGCCGTTCGGGGATGAGATCGACGCGGAAGTCCGCGCGGTTCGAGGCGAGGGGGGCACCGTTGCGGTCAAGGATCCACCCGCGGCGTGGCGGGATGAGCGTGAGGTTGACCCGGTTGCTTTCGGATTCGAGGCGGTATTTCTCGTTCTCGGCAATCGCCAGATAGCCCAGTCGCAGCGCCAGCAGCACGCCGATGCCGCCCTGCACCGCGCCGATCAGCACCGCGCGCCGTTCAAAGGTGCTGCGCAGGATCGAGGCATTGATGATCCGCCCCGGGCGCTGTGGTCCGCTCTGCAGGAAAGGGATCTTCATCAGTTGATTGTCCGCGCCCGAGACAGACGGAAGCGGTCGAGTCCGGCCACCATGCGGGCGATGATCGGATAGAGCAGCACGCCGATCAAGGCCTGCGGTGCGGCCACGCCCAGCATTTGCGGCGTGAGGCTCGCCCCCGAGACGACGAGGCTCACGAACCAGTAGGACACGGCGATGACGCTGGCGGTGAACCAGTCCTGCCAGAAGCCCCGCCACGGAAAGCGCGTCTCGACGATCTCGATGGCGATCATCGCCAGCGACCACAGCAGGATCGCGCTGCCGAAGGGCTGGCCGCTCACGAGGTCGTCGAAGGCGCCGAGCGGCGCGCCAGCCCATAGCGGCAGCAGGCCCGGACGCACCATCCGCCAGGCCAGCAGCGTGAGGAAACCGAAGGAAGGGAGCAGCGGCATGGTGTCGGCGATCAGCAGCACCGGCAGGACCGATGCCAGCATGATCGAGACATAGGGGACGCTCATTACCCGCCACGGAGCCGGGGCGCGGTTGATGCGCCGTCCGTAGATGTCCGAGCGGGCGCGGGGGTCGAGCCGCTCCATCACTCCTCCGTCGCGGCTGCGCCCGCCGATGCGGCGGCCACCGGAGGCGTGGGCGAGGGGGCGGGAGCTCCGATGGGGCCTTGCCCTTCGGGAGCTTCCAGCGCCTCGATTGCGGCGGGCTGATGGACCGGCACGATCGATACGAAATTGGTCGCGCCGGGCTCAGCGACCAGCCGCGCGATGCCGCCGTCCGGGGTGAGCTTGGCGATCACCGCCACAGCGACGCCGGGGCGGTAATATCCGCCTGCGCCGCTCGTCACCATCACGTCGCCCACCTTCAGCGGGTTGACGCCAAGGTTGACCAGCCTGATGCGCAGCAGCCCGTCACCGCGCCCTTCGGCGAAGGCAATGACATTGTCGGCGGCGCGGCGGACCGGCAGCACGCTTTCGCTGTCGGTCAGCAACAGCACCCGCGCGGACACGCGCCCGGTTTCGAGCACGCGGCCGATCACGCCGCGCTCCGAGAGCACGGGCATGCCGGGTTCGACACCGCTGGCCGAGCCTGCATTGATATAGGCATGGCGCCGCCCGCTGGTGGCGGTCGAGCCGACGAGGCGCGCGACCGCAACCGGCTTTGTCTCACCGTCGCTGAGGCCAAGCAGGCCCTTCAGACGGCGGTTCTCGGCCTTGACCGCATCGGCCTCGGCAAGGCGGATGCGGGCGATCTCGACCTCGCGGCGCAGGTCGGCATTCTGGCGACCGGCGTCGAAATAGGCGGCGATGCCGGCGAACAGACCCTGCCCGCCGCTACGCACCGCTGCGCTGCCGGCGCCGACCGGTGCGACGGCATCGCTCGCGAGCCCGCGCACGGGCGCAAAGGCCGCAGGCTGCCACAGCGACAGCGCCAGCAGGCCTGCGCCCACCACGGCGCCCGCACCGGCCAGCAGGTAGCCGGTGAACAGCGAATACTGCGCCTTCTTCGAAAAGCCCGAGCGGCGCGAGGAGGGAGGCGCCATGGCTTACAGTCCCTTCCTCATCACATGCGCGCGCGTCACGCGGTCATCAGCACGCCGCGATAGATCGGGTCTTCCATCGCGCGGCCCGTGCCGATGGCGACGCAGGTCAGCGGGTCCTCGGCGACCGAGACAGGCAGGCCAGTCTCCTCGCGCAGATGCTCATCGAGCCGCCGGATCAAGGCACCGCCGCCAGTGAGCACTATGCCCTGATCGACGATGTCGGCGGCAAGTTCGGGGGCGGTGTTTTCCAGCGCGATCCGCACGCCCTCGACGATGGCGCCGATGGGTTCGGACAGCGCCTCGGCGACATGGGCCTGGTTGATGGTGATTTCCTTGGGCACCCCGTTCACGAGATCGCGGCCCTTCAGGGTGATGGTCTCGCCCACGCCGTCCTCGGGGATCATGGCGATGCCGTAATCCTTCTTGATGCGCTCCGCCGTCGCATCACCGATCAGCAGGTTGTGGTGGCGGCGCACATAGCTGACGATGGCTTCGTCCATCTTGTCGCCGCCGGTGCGCACCGAGGTGGTGTAGGCAAGGCCGCGCAGCGAGAGGACGGCGACCTCGGTGGTGCCGCCGCCGATATCGACAACCATCGAACCGACCGGCTCGGTCACCGGCATGTCGGCGCCGATCGCGGCGGCCATGGGCTCGAGGATCAGGTGCACATCCGATGCGCCCGCGTTCGAGGCCGCATCGCGGATCGCGCGGCGTTCGACCGAGGTCGAGCCCGAGGGCACGCAGATGACGATTTCCGGATAGCGGAACATCGACTTCTTGCCGTGCACCTTCTGGATGAAGTGCTTGATCATCTGCTCGGCCACTTCGATGTCGGCGATCACGCCGTCACGCAGCGGGCGGATCGCCTCGATGCTGTCCGGGGTCTTGCCCATCATCATCTTGGCATCATTGCCGACCGCCTTGACCCGGCGGATCCCGTTGATCGTCTCGATTGCCACCACCGAAGGCTCGTTCAGCACGATGCCCTGATCCTGCACATAGACGAGGGTGTTCGCGGTTCCGAGATCGATGGCCATGTTCTGCGATCGGAATTTGAAGAGGTCGGACAGGAAGCTCATTGATGATGGTGTTCCGGTAATGGCAGGGCGGCTCCGCGGGCCGCTGTCAGGGAGTGCGGCTGCGGGGGATCGTGGCCCGGTTATGACATGACTGCGCGCGCCTAGCGAATCCGTGGGCAAAAGGCCAAAATATTTGTCCACTGCGGCGGCGATTTTGGCGCGGCTGCTCTCGAAAAAATGTCCGCTGGCCGCTAGCCTTGCCGCAAATGCCGGAAATCCGCCGCCTCCCCTCCGATCTGGTCAACCGCATCGCCGCGGGCGAGGTGGTCGAACGCCCGGCAGCGGCGCTGAAAGAGCTGGTCGAGAACGCGATCGACGCAGGCGCGCGGCGAATCGGGGTGGTGCTGGCCGAAGGCGGGCTTGCGCGGATCGAGGTGGTCGATGACGGCTGCGGCATGGGCCCCCCAGCGATGGCGCTGGCGCTGGAACGTCACGCGACCTCGAAGCTTCCCGAATCGCTGATCGGTGAGGGCGGCGCGATCGAACTGGTGACCACACTGGGCTTTCGGGGGGAGGCGCTCCCCAGCATCGCCAGCGTGGCGCGGCTGACCATCGAGAGCCGGGAACAGGGCGCGGCGGAAGGGTGGCGGCGGGTCGTCGACCATGGCGTGCTGCTGGCGGATGAACCCGCCGCGCTCCCGCCCGGCACGCGCGTGCGGGTCGAGGAGCTGTTCGCCAAGGTGCCCGCGCGGCGAAAATTCCTGCGCACCGCCCGCAGCGAATACGCCGCCTGCCTCGATGTGGTGCGCCGTCTGGCGATGGCGCGGCCGGAAATCGGCTTCACGCTGGAGACGCTCGGCGATTCCGGAGGTGAGGGTGGGAAACGCACCGTCCTCAGCCTGCAGGCGGGAGAGGAACTGGCGACCCGGGTGGCGCGGATCATCGCGCATGAGCTGAAGGACAATTCGGTCCCCATCGATCTCACGCGCGACACGCCGCACGGGGTGATGCGGCTGACCGGGGTGGCGGGGCTGCCCACCTGGAACCGGGGGGTGGCCGATCATCAGTACCTGTTCGTCAATGGCCGCCCGGTGAAAGACCGCCTGCTGGTGGGCGCGGTGCGCGGGGCCTATGCCGACATGCTGGCGAGGGATCGCCATGCGGTGCTCGCGCTGTTCCTCGACCTTCCGCCGCAGGATGTCGACGTCAACGTCCACCCGGCGAAAACCGAGGTGCGCTTTCGCGACAGCGCAGGGGTGCGCGGGTTCATCGTCAGCGGCCTCAGGCAGGCGCTTGCGACGGGCGATCGGCGCAGCGCGCAGGGGCCGGACCGCGCGGCGATGGCGCGTTGGCAGGCGGAGCCGGTGGCACCCCCGGCTGCGCCCCTGGCACCGCTGCTGGAAAGCGTCTTCACCGGGCGGGACTGGTCAACCCCGCAGCCGCGTCTTGGCGAGGCGCGGCCTGCATGGCCCGCGCCGCTCGCGCAACCCCAGGGCCGCGCCGAGGAAGCCGCGCCGGTCGCCGAGGAAGCCCGCCAATACCCTCTGGGCATCGCACGGGGGCAAGTGGCGAACACCTACATCGTGGCCGAAGCCGCCGATGGCTTGGTGCTGGTCGATCAGCATGCCGCGCACGAACGCCTCGTCCTCGAACGCCTGCGCGCCGCCGGGGCAGCCGAGAATGTTCGCCGCTCGCAGGCGTTGCTGGTCCCCGACGTGGTCGAGATGGACGAAGTCGATTGCGACCGCCTGGAGGACGCCGCCGAGGGGCTGGCGCGCTATGGCCTCGTGATCGAACGCTTCGGCCCCGCTGCTATGCTGGTGCGGGCCGTGCCCGCCGCCATCGCGCAGGCCGACAGCGGGAAGCTCCTGCGCGATCTGGCCGACGACATCGCCAAGCATGGGCGGCAGGAAGACAGCGGCGCGCTGCTGCTGGCCGAAAGGCTCGAACTGGTGCTGGCCACCATGGCCTGCCACGGATCGGTGCGGGCAGGGCGCACGCTCAGCGTGGCCGAGATGAACGCCCTGCTGCGCGAGATGGAGGCGACGCCAAGGTCAGGCCAGTGCAACCATGGCCGCCCGACCTGGGTGAAGCTGTCGATGGAAGACGTCGAGAAGCTGTTCGGGCGGCACTAAGTGCGCAAGGCTGGCACCCGGCCGCCCGCCGAAAGCTCAGGGATAATCCGCCAGCGGGCCAGCACGGCGCTGAACAGGCCGAACAGCAACAGGCCCGCGGCGGTCAGCGTGAACAGCCAGCCCGTGTCCGCCAGCGAGGCGACCGCTTCGCCGAGGGTCATGACGTTGTCGGCCCCGCGGGCGAAGAAGCCCGCCTCGACCAGCGACCAGCCAATCACGCCGAACACAACCGCGCGGGCCAGATATCCGAGGCCGCCGATCGCCCGGGTCGCCTTGGGCGCATGGGGAGAGACGCGGCGCATAAACGTGCCAGAAAGGCCCTTGGCTGCCTGCGCCAAGGCTGCGCCAAAGAAGGCGATGCCGAGGAGCCCGATCACGATCTCGCCGAACTCGATCGACAGCACACCGGCAGTCGCCTCGGAGGTTCCATCGCCGCTGTTGCTCCCGCTGCCGCTGATGATCTTGTAAGCGGTCCAGGCGAGCAGGAAGTGGCCGACCGCGCTCGCCCCGTGGCCGATGCGCTTGGCCCAGCCCTTGCCGTCCGATCCGTTGTGCTCGATGTCGAAGACAAGGCTGGCGAGACGGAACAGGCCGTAGGCCGCAAGCCCCACCGCCAGCACCCCGAGCACCGCCTTGCCGAACGGGGCGTTCTCGATGGTCCGGAAGATCCCGTCGGTGCCCTTTGCAACGCTCTGCGCGCCGGTGAGAGCAATCAGACCGAGCAGAACGTAGAGCACCGCACGGGCGAGAAAGCCGATGCGGATCAGCGGCGTGAGACTTGCGGACACTTCGGCCATGCGCGGCTTTCCCCCTTGCAATCGTGACAAGGGGAACCGGACGGCACCGGCGCATGTTCCGCACCCTCTGGCGGTCCGGCGCAGGTGAGCCACGCTCCGTGGGAGCGGTGCGCTGGGCCTCAGACGTTGAACTTGAAGAGCAGCACGTCGCCGTCCTGCACCACGTATTCCTTGCCTTCCTGCCGCAGCTTGCCCGCTTCCTTCGCGCCCGCTTCGCCGCCGAGCGTGACGTAGTCATCGTAGGCGATGGTTTCGGCGCGGATGAAGCCGCGTTCGAAATCGGAGTGGATCTCGCCCGCCGCCTGCGGCGCCTTGGCACCCGCCGGGAAGGTCCAGGCGCGCGATTCCTTGGGACCGGCGGTGAAGAAGGTTTTGAGGCCCAGCAGCTTGTACCCGGCGCGGATCACGCGGGCGAGGCCGCTTTCGGTAAGGCCGAGGGCCTCCAGAAACTCGCCGCGGTCTTCCTCGGGCATCGCCACCAGTTCGGCCTCGATCGCAGCGGAGACAACCACGGCCTCGGCACCTTCGGCGGCGGCCTTGGCGAAGACCTTCTCCGACAGGGCATTGCCGGTCGCGGCGTCTTCTTCGGCGACGTTGCAGACATAGAGAACCGGCTTGGCGGTGAGCAACTGCGCCTGCTTAAACAGGCGCGCTTCCTCGTCGTCATTGGGGACGGTGAGGCGCGCAGGCTTGCCTTCACGCAGCAGTTCGAGCGCCTGCCCGAGCACGCTCGCCATCGCCTTGGCTTCCTTGTCACCCGCAGCGCCACGCTTGGCCGCAGCCGGCACGCGTTTTTCGAGGCTTTCGAGGTCCGACAGCATCAGCTCGGTCTCGACCACTTCGGCGTCCGCAATGGGATCGACCTTGTTGGCGACGTGCTGGATGTCGTCATCCTCGAAGCAGCGCAGCACGTGGACGATGGCGTCGACCTCGCGGATATTGCCGAGGAACTGGTTGCCGAGCCCTTCGCCCTTGCTCGCGCCCTTCACGAGGCCCGCGATGTCGACGAAGCCGAGCTGCGTCTCGATGATCTTGGCGCTCTTGGCGATGGCCGCGATCTTCTGCAGGCGCTCGTCCGGCACGGCGACCTGACCGACATTGGGCTCGATGGTGCAGAAGGGATAGTTCGCCGCCTGCGCCGCCTGCGTTTCGGTGAGGGCATTGAACAAGGTGGACTTGCCGACATTCGGCAGGCCGACGATCCCGCAACGGAAACCCATGATGATTGTGCCTTGGCTAGCTGGAAAGCGCCGCCCTTAGCGGGGAGGGGTGCCGATGGCTAGAGGCTCGCCTTCGCGCGCTCAGCCCTGCATCCTCAGCGCAACATCGTTCATGAAGCGCACGTCGTCGCCCTTCGCCAGCCACGCCGCTTCGGCACTCACCGCGCCGAGCATGGCGGCCAGATCGTCCTCTTCGGCCTTGGCGAAATTGCCGAGCACATGGCCGGTCACCCGGTCCTTGTGCCCGGGATGACCGATGCCGAGGCGGATGCGGCGGAAGTCGGCCCCGCAATGCTGATCGATGGATCTGAGGCCATTGTGCCCCGCATGCCCGCCGCCCTGCTTCACCTTGACCTTGAAGGGGGCAAGGTCGAGCTCGTCATGGA
>VFQO010001327.1_pt1 | contig 19688 bp, 18 predicted proteins | sample 3512331 | NCBI WGS metagenome assembly VFQO01 (sample SAMN10412371, study PRJNA504923) | tailings metagenome | isolation source: Replicate 3 from Balatoc abandoned mine | place: Philippines: Itogon, Benguet | collected 2017-08-28
TGAAGAGGCGGTTGTGGCGGCCCACGCGGTCGCTCCAGTAGAGGGCGGGGCCGGGGGAGGTCAGGCGCACGGCGAGCGCGATCAGCAAGATGGGCAGAGCCAGAACCAGCGCAGTGGGGAGGGCAAGCATTAGGTCGAAAAGTCGCTTCATGAAGCTCTTGTCATTGAATCACTGACCTGCCTGGCGACGAACCGTCCGCTGGCGCGTCGGTCTGACCACGTTTGGCAAGCCACAAGCGAATCCGGTCCCATCCCATGGCGGCAAATGCGAAAAAGAGCGGGATCATGAAGACTCGCTGGCGAGTGCTCCATTCTCCGAAGAACAAAATATAGGCGCCTGCCACAAGCAGCAAGCAAGTCAGCAGGGTTCCGGTTTTGACAGGTTCTTGTCGCGCGGCCACCAGCATGCCCACCAAAATGGCGGGCAGGCTCAGTATCCACAGCGCGGTTCCCGGTAGGTAGAGTTCAAGATGGTTGGTGCCGCTAAGGCCGTGCGTGAACGCGACCCAGGGGTAGGGGGCCATCAAGGTGCGTAGCACCGATCTCACGGCGGCCCAGGCTGGCCGGTCCTGGACCAGGGTTGTCCATGCAAGCACGGACTCGTCCACGCCCTTGCCGCCCTCAACCGCCACCAAGGTACGCGCCTGAGCCTGCATGAGGTTTTCGATCGCATTTGTCCACTGATCGAGCGAGGGGAGCACAGGTGCGAAATACAGAAACGCCCATACCACCAGCGACAAGGCACCCGCTGTGGCGTAAGCCACGGCTTGCTTCCATGATCGCTGGCGCAGCAGCCAAGCGACCACTGCACACAAGGCGCCCACATAGGCTGCAAAGGCCACGAAGCGGATGCCAGCAAGCAGGCCCAACGCCAATCCCAGCGCGATCAGCCTGCCCAGGGTCGGGCGCTCGTGGAGTCGGCAGATGGTGATGGCGACCAGAAGTGCCACGAAGCCGGCCAGGGTGTCCTTGATGAGCCACGCGCTGTTGACGGCAATCGACGGTTCTAGTGCTACCAGCAAAGCGCCCAAGTGCGCCACCGCTAGCCGCCCCCCCAATTGACGAACCAGAATGAAGCTGGCCGCAGGAAAGGCGCCCGCCATGGTTGCGTTGGCCAGCATGGCCCAGGGCTCCCAGTCTGGGCCCAGCGCCAGCCAGGCAGCAAGAAACGCCGTATAGACCCATTCGTGTGTACCCAGCACACCCACATAAGACAGTTCCGCGTTCGGACGCCAATGGTCGCCCAGGGACGCTTGCCAATAGTTGAGATAGCCACCCAATGAGTAGGCGCGCGCGTCCACAGGCAGGCCCATCCAGTTCATCCACATGGCCTCTGCGTTGAGCTGGAACTTGAGTGAGTCGATGGGGGTGTCTGCCCACTGGGGCATCCACTGCACGGCGAGCATTTTCAACGCGAACAAGCCGATGCCCAGCAGGCACCACAGGCCGACCTGCCGCCGATCAGGCTTTGCGGCCAATTTCCACATGACCCACACGACGGCCGCGCTAAAGGCGGTCCACGTCAGCGCGAACTGGTTCATTTCTCCCCCTGCAAAGCGTCAGCGACGCGCCGTTGTCTGGGCAGACACGGCGCTGGCCAGCGCATTGTCCACATTCACGGGCGGGGTCCAGTCCAATAGGGCACAAGTATGAGACTGGTCAACTTGCAGGTTGCCCAGTAGGCGATCCACCATGGCCCGTTGGCCAAGTATCTGTCCGCCCCAGGCAATCACCTTGGGTGGAAGCGGTATCAAACGCACTGGCCTGTTCATGGCTCTGGCCACCCGCCGTATCAAGCCCGCGGTTGACAAGTCCTCGCCGTCGCTGACCAGAAAGGTGCGGTTGGCAGCGGCTGGGTGGCGGGCGCATGTGGCGAGCAGATCCACGAGGTTGTCGATGGCCACTAGACTGCGCCGATTGCCAGTGACGCTGCCCAATGGCATGGGCAGACCCATCCGCACGGCGCCAACCATCGCGGCGAAGTTAGCCTTTACCCCGGGCCCGTACACAAGGGGTGGACGCACGATCACCACTTCCATGTCGGTTCTTGCAGCCAGTTCGCGCAAGCCTGTCTCGGCTTCGCTCTTGGAAACACCGTACGGATCCTGCGGTGCCGGCGTGTCGTCCGGGCGAAACGGCCGACCGGGTGCTGTGCATTCGCCGTTGACCTTGATGGAGCTGACAAACACGAACCGACGCACGCCGGCGGCGGCGGCCTGTTTGGCCAGGCGAAGCGTGCCCTCCGTGTTCACTTCCCGGAACGCGGCAAGGGGATCTGCAGCCGTTTCGTGCATTACATGCACCCTCGCGGCCAAGTGGAACACCACGTCGCACCCGTCCAATGCGGCTGTCCAGTCGGTGTTACCGTTGATGTCGCCGACGCCGATCACGTCCGGGCCCGTCTGCGATCGCGCGCTCCCGCGTACCTGCATGGCCAGGGAACGGCAGTGCCGAGCCAGCGCTGAGGCCACCCACCCGTTGATGCCCGTGATCAGCACCTTCATGATGCTTGCACGTCGCCGCGGTACAAGGCCAGGTGCCGCGACACGACTTCACGCACGTCGAAAACCTTCTCGGCCCAATGTCGCCCCGCTTCACCCATTGTGCGCAAGCGCATGGGGTCATCCAGCAACGATCGGATCGCTTGCGCCAGGGCTTCAGCGTTGCGAACTTCCACCAGAAGCCCCGTGCTCCCTGGGTCGATGGCGTCCCGGCAACCCGGTACGTCGGTGGTGACCACGGCACGGCCGCAGGCAGCGGCTTCGATCAGTGCCTTCGGCAAACCCTCTCGGTACGAGGGCAACACGATCAGATGCGCCTGAGCCAGCACCTGCGCCATGTCACTGCGATGGCCCCACCATTCAATCACGCCTTCGCGCACCCAGACCTGAATCTGTTCGCGCGACAGGCTCGTCGGGTTACCCGCGTCCACGTCGCCCACGAGCACGAAGCGGGCGTCGCGGTAGCCATTCAGGCGGCGAGCGGCGTCAACGAACTCGAGCACGCCTTTGTCAAGCAGCAAACGTGAGGGCATCAGCACCACCGGCGCACCCGACGGAAACGGCCGAACTGACCAGGCGGCGAGATCCACGCCCGATCCACGGATGCGCATCGCCTGTTCGACTCCAATGCCGGCATGCTGCTGCAACAGCGCCTGGTCGTCGGCATTCTGGAAAATCACCAGAACCCCGGGCCGCGCAAGTGCCAGCCTGTACATCGCCGCCACTGTGGCTCGGCGCGCGGCAGCGAGGGCGCCCCGCGCGGTGAACACGAAGCCCAGGCCGGAAATCGCGGCGATCACGCGCGGCACCGCCGCCATTCGCGCTGCGAGCCCACCAAGAAGAACGGGTTTGATGGTCACGAGGTGAACCACGTCAGGTGCCAGTGAGCGCATCAATCGCCGCAATGCCAGCAGCAATCGAAGCGCTTGCCACGCACTGGCACTTCGGCGGTCGATGTCGAGTGCATGCAGCGTGAAGCCGTGCTGCTCGATGTCGGCCCGCGCCATCGTCAGCGCAGTGGCCACGTGAACATCGTAGCCAGCTTCCCGCGCCGCCTGCGCGATCGGGAGTCGGTGCGACAGGAAGAACCAGTCAACGTTGACGACAAAAAGCAAGCGCGGCTTCTTCACGAACGCTGTGTCTCCAGCCAGGCCTGGAACATGAGCACATCCCACAGGTGGTAGGCCCAGTTGCGGCTGCCATCAAGGTGTTCGGTCCACTTCTGCCGGATTGGTGCAGGGTCGAAGTAGCCCTCGCGGCGCAGACGGGATTCGTCCATCAACGCTTCGGCCCAATCCCGCAGCGGGCCCCGCAGCCAGACATCGATCGGCACACCAAAGCCCATCTTCGGCCTGTCGATCAAGTGTTGTGGCACATAGCGATATAGCACTTGCCGGAGTACCCACTTGCCGACTCCGTTGCGAAGCTTGAGCGATTGTGGGAGCCGCCAAGCGAACTCCACCACGCGATGATCGAGCATCGGCACACGCGATTCGAGGCTCACTGCCATGGAGGCGCGGTCGACCTTGGTCAGTATGTCGTCGGGCAAATAGGTCACCAAGTCCAGCGCCATCATGCGCTCGACGGGGTCGAGCCCCGAAAGGTCAGGCCGCAGCCCGGTGAGCAATGTGTCGGGCTCGTGCCCACCGATGACGATGCTGGCCGGTTCGCCCCAATGCGAGACGAGGCCGTGGTACAGGCCGTCGATGCTGGTGGAGCCCAGAATGCCGGCACCTTTGTGAAGCTTGTCTCCGAAGCGGTGACGCAGGCGTGGCGAGGGGAGGGCGCGCGCCATGGTGTTCCAGGTACTCGGCGACAAGGCCGTGATGGAGCGCGCGGCCGCGCGCCTCAAGGGTAGTGGCAGGCGCGAGAGCTTGTTCCACATCCCGGCCGTAGCGGTGTAGCGCGTGTAGCCGCTGAAGAGCTCGTCGCCGGCGTCGCCTGAAAGCGAGGCCGTCACATGTTGGCGCGCCAGTTGCGAGACGAGAAAGGTCGGAATCTGCGAGGAGTCCGCGAAAGGCTCGTCGAACATCGACGGCAGACGTGGAATCACCCCCATGGCCTCCTGCGGGGTCACGTAGAGTTCGGTGTGCGCCGTGCCCAGGTGAGTGGCCACCGCCTTGGCGTGCTCGGCCTCGTTGTAGCCGGCCTCGTGGAAGCCGATGGTGAAGGTCTTCACCGGGCGGCTCGATTGCGCCTGCATGAGCGCCACGATCGTGGAGGAGTCAACCCCTCCCGACAGGAAGGCGCCCAGCGGCACGTCGGCCACCATCTGCTGGGCCACCGCGGACTTCAGTAGCGCTTCCAGTTCGTCCACCGCTTGCGTTGGCGACAGCTGCAGGCGCTGTTGTGCGCCGCGGCGCGCGGCGTCCAGCGCCGACCAGAAGGGCGTGATGCGCGGCTCGCGCTGCAACAGGGATACCCTCAGCAGACAGCCCGGCTGCAGCTTCTGCAGGCCTTGGTAAATCGAATGCGGGCCGGGGATATAGTTGTGCCGCAGGTATAGCGCGAGGGCGTTACGGTCGACGGGCGCTTGAAACGCCGGGTGCGCGCGCAAGGCCTTGAGCTCGGAGCCAAACAGGAAGACGGCTTGATCGCCCTGGCCCTGCCAGCCGAAGTACAGCGGCTTCTCGCCCAGGCGGTCGCGCGCCAGCGTCAGCGTGGCCTGCTCGCGGTCCCACAGTGCGATGGCGAACATGCCGATGCAGCGCGTCAGGGTCTCCTGAAGGCCCCAGGCGTCGATGGCGGCGAGCAGGGTCTCTGTGTCGGAATGGCCGCGCCACGTCGGAGCGCGGCCCTGTGCCTCGATCTGCCGGCGCAGATCCTGATGGTTGTAGATCTCGCCGTTGAAGACGGTGAGGTATCGGCCGGAGGCCGAGGCCATGGGCTGGTGCCCGGCCGGTGAAAGGTCAACGATGGACAGGCGCCGGTGGCCCAGCACGATGCCGCGCTCGGCGTCCTGCCAGTGGCCTTCGTCGTCGGGGCCGCGGTAGGTGATGGCCTGCGTCATGGCCCGGCAGTGGGATAGGGCCGCGTCGGCGGCGCTGGCTGCGCTAGTGGCTGAAAGGAATCCTGCTATGCCGCACATGGTTGTTGTTCTTCAAAGGGGGGAATAGGGGCGTCAGGGCCGTTTTGTTGGGCATGACGCATATGCGCCGACAAGCTTGGCGCCGCAAGTGGTTTAGCCGAGTCGATGTCCGAGGCGAGATCCATTGCGCTATTTATCGTGCAGGCTCATTTTGCGAGGCCGTGTACATCGCGATGTACTGTTGAACGCAACTGTGCATTGAGAAAGTCTCCTGGGCCCGCAGCGCCCCGCGTTCGCCCATGGCCTTGCGTGCCGGCGCATCAAGCCCCATCCCGAGCAAGGCCTGACCAAGCGCGTCGGGATGGCGCGCAGGAACCACAACGCCTGTGCTGCCATCGATCACCGCTTCACCATTTCCGCCAACGTTGGTCACCACCATGGGCAAGCCCGCTGCCATCCCCTCGAGCACGGCATTGGAGAAGCCTTCTTCATGCGAACAGAGCACGCCTACGTCGGACGCACAGAGCAGGTCTGCCACGTCCTGTCGCGAGCCCAGAAAGCGCATATGTTCACCGATGCCCGCGGCCTGCGCCTGGGCGCGCAGGGACGCGCCGATGCCGTCGTCGCGCCCGATACAAAGGCAGGCCCAGTCCGTTGGAAGTTGGTCGCGGATGCTGGCGAAGGCCTGTATCAAGTCCGCATGGCCTTTGTAGGGAATCAGATTCGCGACCATAGCGAACACCAGTACCTTTGGCGGTAGCTCCAGCTCGGCACGCACTTGGTCGCGCGGGCGCGCGCTCTTGAATCGGTCGAGTTCGATACCGTTGTAGATGAGTCGCAGCCGCTGCTCATCAATGCCCTCCGCGTGCAGTTCGCGGATGACGGCCTGCGAGTTGCCGCACACGAGATCCATCTCGCCGTGCAGCCAGAACTCAAGCTTGCGCAGCAGCGCGTTTTTGGCCTGGTACACGTTGAGGCTGCGCCGGCTCATGATGCGCGTCATACGCGGGGCAAGTAGGGCCACGGCGCCGCCGATGATGTAGGCGGCCGGCAGAAAATAGTGCCCGATGTGGGGCCGGTGGCGCCAGTAGTGCCACAGTAAATATGGCGCAGCTAGGCTCAGGCGCAATCTCGCCCGCAGTCTGGGGGAGGGTAGGCAGCGTTGGAGCTGAGTCGGCAGTCGCACACCGACCACGGGTACACCGGCCTTTTCGAACGCGCTGCACAACGGCCCTTCTGGATCGAGTGCAAACACCTCGCAGCGAAAGCCCTGCCGCACGAGGCTGCGGCTGACGTTGAGGAGGTGCTGTTCTGCACCGCCGACGCCCATTGAGCCGATCACGTAGAGCACCCGCAGGGCAGGCTGCGCCGACACCAGGGCTTTGTCTGGTTCGGTCATGTACGGGCATCCGGCGCATCGCCAGTGTCCATGTCTTGGCGTTTGGCCATTTCATATAGCATGCCGCCGCGTGCCATCAGTTCGTCCCAGGTGCCCAGCTCCTTGATCTCGCCGTTCGCTAGCACGGCGATGCGGTCGGCCGAGCGAACGGTCTTGAGCCGGTGCGCGACAACGATGATCGTCATGCGGTGGCGCATGCGGTCAACGACGGCCTGAATGCGTTCTTCGGCCAAGCTGTCCAGTGCGCTGGTGGCTTCGTCGAGGATGAGGATCTCGGGTCGGCGGTACAGTGCGCGCGCGATTGCGATCCGCTGGCGCTGACCGCCTGATAGGCGCGCGCCTCGCTCTGCGGCGACGGTGTCCATGCCTTGAGGCAGTTTAGAGACGAACTCCCAGGCGTCGGCAGCTTTGAGCGCTTCCTCCACACGCAAACGGTCGATACGCTGCGCGCTCATCGCCACGTTTGTGGAGATGGAGGCGTGCAGCATCAAGGGCTCTTGCATGACGAGACCGATGCTCGAGCGCCAGGCCCGCTGGTCAACTTCATCCAGGTCGGTGCCATCCACTTCGATGCGACCTTCGGTGGGCCGCAACAAGCCAGTTAGCAGATCGGTCATCGTGGTCTTGCCGCCGCCCGAGGGTCCCACCAAGGCGACGCATTCGCCCTTGGCAATGCTGAGCTCGACGCACTTGAGGGCCGGTCGCTCCTGCTCGGGGTAGCTCACCGTCACCGAGTGAAAGTGAATGTCCTTCTCGAAGCGGGGAGGGATTAGACGGCGCGAGCCTTCGCGAAATGCCTGTGCCGAACGCAAACGCTCGTCGTACGTGTCCAACCAGGTCATGTACGTTCGCGCCTGGAAAAAAAAGCTCTGCGCATTGAGCAGGCGCGGCACCATGCGGTAGAAGACCGCGAGGAAAATCATGATCTCGGCGGCGGAGCCCCCCCGAATGCCCAGGTGAAAGAAGAGGAAGCCCGCGATGAACAACGCTGCCAGCACCTCGATGCCTCCGCGCAGGCTGGGCGCGAACATCTGGCTCTTCAGGTACGTTCGCCCATAGGCGTCGAATAGTCCCATGGCCCGGTCGCGCAACTCGTTCTCCTGGCCCGTTGCTCGAAAGTACTTGAGATTGCCGAACAACTCGGCAGACCGATCGCCGATATCCCCCACGAGCTGGGAGAGGTGGTCTGCGTACTTGCGCACGCCGCGCGAGGCTATCACGTAGACGCCGCCGCCGAGCACGCCGAAGCTCAGCGCGATAACGGTGAGGTCGGGCGCCACTGCAAAAGAAATGGCCAGATAGCACAGCGCCGCCAGGGCCGCGCCCAGGGCAGAGACCACGTACATGGCCCCTGTTCCCACCTGCATGCCTTCGAGCACCATGGCCTTGGATATGTCACCTTGACGCAGTTTGACAAATGCCGTCCATTGCATGGCGAGCAGCGCACTAGTCATGCGCTCGCGCATGGTGGTCTCGACGCGCGCCTTGATGTCCAAGCCCAAAATGTCCGACAGCGAGCGGGTGAGCGCGGCCACAACAGCCAGCGCCACGAACACCAGCAGGCAGCCGATCAGAAGGCTGCGGCCTTCCAATTGCCAGCCCAATGCGGCCCAGAGCCGGTTGAGCGCAGGATGAGCGCGTCCGGACATCACATCAAGCAAGGGGATCAGCGCGGCCAGTGCCAGGCCCTCGGCCAAGGCCGCCGCGCCGGCCAGCGCGATCGCCCAGGCGCTGAGCGAGCGGCTGGTGCGCAACCAGGCGCCGTATCGACGCAGCATGTTCATACCGGGCCTCGCTGGGCCCGGCTTTCGGCCAATGCGTCCAGGATAACTTGGTGCCAAAGTTCCAGCACCCGCTGAGGCTCAAAACGTTCGCAGACTTCGGGTGCACGAGAGGCCAGGCGCTCGCGCAGTGCGGGGTCGTCCATGAGGCGCTGCATCGCCTGCGTCAGCGCGGACACATCCTCGCGGGGCACCAGCAGGCCATCCACTTCGTTGCGAATGATGTCGCCTGGGCCGCTGGGGCAATCGAAGCTCACCACGGGCAGGCCGCAGGCCATGGCCTCGGCCAGGGCCATGCCGAATGCTTCGAAACGGGAGGAGAACACGAAGGCGTCGGCGTGTCCCAGCAACGGAAACGGCGGCGAAACATTGCCCGCGAAATGGACCCGCTCGCTCAACCCGAGCGAGTGCGCCTGCGCTTGCAGTGCTGCCCTGTCCGGACCATCACCCAAGATGGTGAGCCCCCAGTCGGGGTGCTGGGCGGCGCATCGCGAGAAGGCTCTTAACAGCAGGTCGAAGCCTTTTTGTTCGACCAGGCGCCCCATGGCGACGAAGTTTTTCTCCGCGAACCAGTCGGGGCGCGGCGCGCTGGCCGGTGCAATGCGCGGAACCGGATTGGGGACGTGCACGCAGCGCCAGCGCGGAAAGTAGCGCAGCGCATCCTCCATGGGCGCGCGCGCCAGCGACACCACCCGCTTAGCCCGGGGGTAGGTCAGGCGGCGCAACAGGCGCCAGCGCCAGTTCAGTGGGTTGAAGCGCCAGTCGATGCGCTCGGACACGACGACAGGAACTTGGGCAGGGGGGAGCGCTGACAGCACACGTACGTTGCAGGTGTCGATGAAGGAAACCACAAGATCCGGACGTGTGGCGAGTAGTGAGCGTCGCAGCGCGCGCTTCTGACGCAATTGGCCGGGCAGGTCAAACCAGCGCAGTGATGCTGTGACCAGCCCTTCGGGTTCAACACGCACCGCGCCGGTGGGTACCGCATAGAAGTCGGGGATGTCCGGGTTGAGCGTCATGACCGACACGCTATGGCCCCGCTCAAGCAGTGCCTGAGCGAGCCGCATCAGGTTACGCTCGGCGCCACCAGAGCCCAAGCTGCCGATCACCAGTGTGACACGAATGGAAGGTTGGGACATGGCTTAGCGGGACTCGCGCTTGAAATGCGTTCGATAGACCTTGACGAGAAAAGGTGGCGCCAGATTGAACAAGGCCGGCTTGATCCAGCGCCAGTGGCGGTTGACATACACAACCAAGAAAGCCTTGAGCAAACCGATCGGTCGACCCGCCATCTCGCCTGTGCGATGCGCGGTCTGGGCGCAGGCCCATGCCAAGCGCACCTCGGGAAAGCGTTCTGCTTCGCGCAGGTTGTTGGTCACTGCGCGTTCCTCGCGAGTCTTGGCCTGCTGAGGAACATAGTAGTAAAAGAAACCGCCGTCGGCCCGGACGAACTCGCCGACGACTGCCAGATGCACCAATAACGGGATGTCTGGGCCGCTGTCGATGTCGATCCAGTTGTATGGGCGCAGGGCACTACTGCGGATCAATCCGTAGGTGTGCAGGCAGTTCATGCGCGTATAGCGACGCAGTCGTGATACCACGGATTCGCCCGCCCGGGTCTCGAATGGGTAGGACAAGGCCGGTGCTTGGCTGTAGTCGGTCACACTGCCGACCTCTGCAACATCGCTGAAGGCGAGTGATGCGCCTTCGTCCCTTTCAAGCCGCTCGACTAGGCGCTGCACATAGTCCAGGCTGCGCCGGTCGTCGCAAGCCGCCCACATGAAGTACTTGCCCTGGCTGTGCTCGAACACATAGCGGAAGTTCTCCAGTGCAGTGAGCGTTTGGTTCTGACGGTGCAGGCGGACACGGATGTCCGACGCTGCGAAGCGCGTCAAGATTTCCGGTGTGCCATCGGTCGAGTCGTTGTCGCTGATAACTATTTCCAGGTTTCGATAGGTTTGCTGGCGAATCAACTCCAGCGCGTCTGTCAAAAAGGCAGCCCCGTTGCGCACGGGCACGCCAATGCTGACCAGGGGTGGCTGGTCATTGCTCCGCTGCGACAAAGGCATTTCCATCGGTATAAATCAGGCGATACGCTTGAGGAATCCGCTGGGCGCCACCGAAATCAAAAGCTTGTGGTCGATGCTGTTGTCGATGACGAATTCCGGGTGGTCTTGGACATAGTCCCAGACGGCGGTTTTGGGGTTGTTGCCTCTGTCCCAGGGGCGGTCCGGGAAGAATTGTTCGGGCATGTCTTCCACAAAAGTGTCGAACACCACGCAATAGCTGCCAGGCGTTACCATCGGAGCGTATGCCTTGAGTTCCTGCAGCACGTGATCGTGCGTGTGCATGGAATCAAGGAACACGAGCACCTTCGCGTGTCCCTGAGCGACCCGGCTAACCGATTTGATCGTCTGCGGGTCGACCGAAGAGCCCTCGATCAGCGTGATTCGCGAAGACATTGGGTGCGCTTCAATGGCGGTGCGGTTGTGCGCGCGCACATCTATGTCAATGCCGACCACTTTGCGCTTGGACGTGCGCGGATCCCACAAGCCACCTTGCTCGATGGCGTCGCACATATCCAGCATTGCAAGGAGACTTGCACTGAGCACAAGCGAGCCGCCGTGTGCCACGCCAGTCTCGATGATGAGATCCGGTCGAACTCGCCAGACCAACTCCTGCACCGCAACCATGTCTTGGGGATACTGGATGATGGGGCGTCCTAGCCAGTCGAAGTTGTAGACGTACTTCCTTTCCATGGAAGCCTTCAACCATTGGCGGGACAATGTTTGCAGCTCTGTGTCCTGACCGAGGCTTTCGATTCGCTCGGCCTGTTCTTTGCGGAATTGTTCGTGGGGAGACAGCATTGGGTTCCTCTTGGGCGGGTTGTTTAGGCGGGGTGCCGAGCAGACGGCTATTGCGCCAGAGCGCGCACCATCTCGGGGAGACGACTCAGTGTCGAGCGCGCGGGACGTTCAAATTCGGAAGCGATGCGGGCGATCTGGACGGTTGGGAATCGCACGGTGGGCGCATCGGCCGCGACACTGAGCTTGAACGGGATGCAGTTCGCCAATGCCTGTACCCACTCCCGGTGGCTCAGGTTGATGCCGCTAGCCACGTTGTAGATCGAATGTTGCCCGCGCTCTGCGATGGTTTGAAGCAGACTAACTGCGTCCTCCACATCGATGTAGTCCTTCGCCGAGTCCAGCGAAGTCTGCAATTGCAGTTGACCCGACAGGGCCTGGCGGACGATGGCTGGCACGAAGTTGTCGGCTGGCATGTTTTGACCGCCTATCACGTTGGACAGGCGTGCCACTCGCGCATTCGCGCGCCCACAGTGCAGAGTGAGCGACTCACCCAACAGCTTGGACAGGTTGTACAGGTCTCCGGCCTGCATGGGCTCGACTCTCAAGCCTGCAGCTTCATCTGTGTCGGTTTGCCCCGCATAGATTCGGGTACTGGAGAGATAAAGAAACGAGTCGAACTCCGTCTTCTGCAGCACTTCACGCAGTAAGCAGACATGCGCTTGCACTGTGTCGTACGGGCGTGACCTGAAATCCGCCGTGAGGCCCACGGCATAGACGAGGTGGCCCAAGCGCTGCGTGAACAGCCCCCTGTCACCACGGTCCGGTGCATAGACCTCGTGACCACTGGCGAGCACGCGGGCCACCAGATGACTGCCAATGAAGCCCTTAGACCCCATGACCGTGAATTTCATTGGCGCTCACCCAACTTGCGCAGCGGGATGCCGGCATAGATGCCATACGCCGCCAGCTCACCACGAACGATGCTACCTGCGCCAACCACGCAACCCCGTCGAAGCACCGCACCATCCAGCAATACGCAATTGGCGCCGATCCAGACGTCGTCTTCAACGAGGATCCCGCCCTTGCTCGGCATGAATCCCTGCTCGCGGATCAGCCGGGAGCGGTCTTTCACGGCGTGGTTGACTGGGGCGAATGTGCAGTTCGCCGCCACTGCAACGTGATTGCCGATGGCAATGCCGTTGCCTGTGTAGAGCACGCAGCCGGAGTTGATGATGGAGTAGTCGCCAATGAGCACATCGCCTCTGCCATCCGCGGGCTTGACCTTGACGAAGCTATCAATACGCGAGTGAGCGCCCAATGCAATGCGGCTGCCTCGTACGGAATCCTCAATGTCTGCCAACGGCGACACCTGGGCAGTCGGGTGGATGTCGATCATCAGGCGTCGTCCCAAAGGCGCATTTCGGGCACCGCCGTCGCGAAACGCGTGCCCCCTTGCTTCAGTGCACGGTTTTGTGCGATCACCTCCGCCGCAATATTCCATGGCAGGATCAGCACGAAGTCGGGCTGGCTTTCCGCCAGTGCCTGCGGCGCGAGGATCGGAATGTGGCTGCCTGGCATGAACTTGCCCTGCTTGGCCTCCGCCGCGTCGCACACCAGCGGCAGCAGGTCGGGCTTGACACCCGCGTAGTTCAGCAAGGTGTTGCCCTTGGCGGCTGCGCCATAGGCGACAACCTTCTTGCCGGCGCGTTTTTGCTCCAGCAGGAAGGCCAGCAAGCCGTCCTTGACGCGGTCGGCCCGTGCCTGGAAATCCTGGTAGGTTCGCAGCGATCGCAGGCCCTGATGATCCTCCTCGGCAAGCATGGACGCTACTGCTGCCGTGGTGGTGCGCGCGTCGTCGGTATGGCAGCCGAAGACGCGCAGGCTGCCCCCATGCGTGGGCAGCGTTTCAACATCGTATACACGCAAGCCTGCAGCGTCAAAAATACTGCTGACTGTGTGCAAGGAGAGATAGGAAAAGTGCTCATGGTAGACAGTATCGAACTGTACCTGCGCGATAAGCTGCATTAAGTGCGGGAATTCCAGCGTGATCGTGCCGCCCGGCTTAAGCGCGGCGCGCAGGCCTCGCGTGAAGTCGTTGATGTCGGGAACGTGGGCGTAGACGTTGTTTCCCGCGATCAGATCGGCCTGTCGGCCTTGCGCGGCCAGCCGCTGGCCCAGAGCCTCGCCAAAAAACTCGCGCAACACGGGGATGCCTTGCCGCTCGGCCACTTCGGCAGTGCTGGCCGTGGGCTCAATGCCTAGACAGGGGATGTTGGCGGCGATGAAGTTCTTCAGCAGGTAGCCGTCGTTCGAGGCCACCTCGATCACCAGACTTTGTGGACCCAGTGATAGGCGCTCGGTCATGGCCTCGCTGTAGCGTTTGGCGTGAGCCAGCCAGCCGCTGGAGGTGCTTGAGAAGTACGCGTAGTCGGCGTTGAACAGCTCGTCGGCCTGGGCGTAGTCCTCAGTCTGGACGAGCCAGCAAGCGTGGCACACGCGCACTTTCAGGGGAAAGTACTTTTCCGGACGCCTCAGGTCTTCGGCCTGAAGGTAGGCGTTGGACGGCGGGGCGAAGCCCAGATCCAGGAAGACGTGCTCCAGCGTTTGGGCGCAGTGTCGGCATTTCATGGCAAATCGATGCCTTCAAAACGGTCGGTGAGAAACGGCAGCATGCGATCGCGTGCTGAGAGGGTGCCAATGGGCAATGGCCAGGCCACGGCCAGGCGCGGGTCGGAGACATTGAGGCCGCCCTCGCTCTGGGGGGCGTGAGCGGCCGAGTGGAGATAGAGCATCTCAACGTCATCGCTGAGGGTCTGAAACCCGTGGGCGAAGCCCTCGGGAATGAGCAGCGCGTTGAACCGCCTGGCCGACAAGAGCTCGGCGTGCCATTGCAGGAAGGTCGGTGAGCCGCGGCGCAGATCTAGCGCCACGTCCCACACCTCGCCGCGTAGGCAGCGTACGAGTTTCATTTCGGCATGGGGTGGGTATTGGAAGTGCAGGCCGCGTACCATGCCGCGCTCTTGCGTGTAGGTGAGGTTGGCCTGGGCCACCGGGCCGTACCAGCCCCCTGCGCGAAGCTCGTCCTGGCAGAACATGCGGGCCAGGTAGCCGCGTTCGTCGCCCCGCGGGCGCGATGTGATGCGCAACAGGCCGGCGATGGGGGTGTTCTGGAGGTCCAGACGATTCATGCGGCGGCCGCCCAGGCGCCCAGGTCTGCTTCACAGAGGGCCGTGGCATCGGCGCCGCCGGCCTGATGCACATACCACTGCACTGTGCGTTGCACGGACGCCTGCAGGTCGAAGCGCGGCCGCATACCGAGCACGGCTCGGGCGCGTGCCGGATCCAGGGTCAGCAGGCCGGCCTCATGCGGCCCTTGCGAGCCGTCGCCATAGCGTACCTGCGCATCGGGCACAGCCTGCCGGGCGAGTTCGATGACCTCTCGCACGCAGGCCGCTTCGTGCGGGTGAGGCCCGAAGTTGAAGGCACTGGCGTCGGTCTGGTGGTGCCAGAGGTGCTGGGCCAGCATCAGGTAGCCGGCCAAGGGTTCTATCACGTGTTGCCACGGGCGCACCGCCTGCGGGCGGCGGATCTCCAAGGGCTGGCCGCCCAGCCAGGCGCGCATGGCGTCGGGAATGAGGCGCTCGGCCGACCAGTCGCCACCACCGATGACGTTGCCGGCGCGCGCGCTGGCAACGGCCAAGCCTTGCGATTGCAGGAAGGACAGGCGCCAACTCTCGATGACGAGCTCGCAGGCAGCCTTGCTCGCGCTGTAAGGGTCGTGTCCGCCCAGGGCATCGTCTTCCCGGTAGGGCCAGAGCCATTCGCGGTTGCGGTAGACCTTGTCGGTGGTGACCATCACGGCCACGCGCGCATCGGGCGCGCCGCGCAGGGCGTCAAGCACGTGAGCGGTGCCCATGACGTTGGTGGAAAACGTGTCCACCGGCGCCTGGTAACTGGGGCGCACGAGGGCTTGTGCTGCCAAGTGCAGCACAATATCTGGTCGTGTCTCGGCCACCACGCGCCGCACCAGCGCGGCGTCACGGATGTCACCGATGCGGTGATCGATGCGCGACCCTAGCTGGAGCAGTTCAAACAGGTTCGGCTTCGTCTCGGGGGCCAGCGACAGACCGCTGACCGACGCACCCATGCGGGTGAGCCATAGGGTGAGCCACGCGCCCTTGAAGCCCGTGTGCCCCGTCACCAGCACCCGGCGGTCTCGCCAGAATGCCGGGTCGGGTTGCAGGCCCTGCGTCATGCCCATTGCTTCCACGGCGCCTCTCCCCGGCTCCACAAGTCTTCGAGCAGGTTCTTCTCGCGCAGCGTGTCCATGGGCTGCCAGAAGCCGTCGTGCTCGAACGCGCGCAGTTGCTCCATCGCCACCAGTTTGGTCAGGGGCACCCCCTCCCAGCTGCAGCTGTCGCCGTCGATGAGGTCGATCACTGCCGGCGAGAGCACGAAGAAGCCCCCGTTGATGAAGCCGCCGTCGCCGCGCGGCTTTTCGATGAAGCCTGACACCTTGCCCTGGTCGAGTTCAAGCGCACCGTAGCGCCCGGGAGGACGTACGGCGGTCACCGTGGCCACGCGACCGTGGCTGCGGTGGTAGTCAATGAGGGCCGTGATGTTCACGTCGGACACGCCGTCGCCATAAGTGAAGCAAAAAGCTTCTTCCTGTTCGATGTAGCGGCGCACCCGCGCCAGGCGTCCGCCAGTAAGGGTTTCTTCGCCGGTATCGACCAGCGTGACCTTCCAGGGTTCGGCCTTGCGCTCGTGAACCACCATTTCGTTGTTGCTCATATCGAAGGTGATGTCCGACATGTGCAGGAAGTAGTTCGCGAAGTACTCCTTGATCACGTAGCCCTTGTAGCCGCAGCAGATGATGAACTCGTTGACGCCGTGTGCAGAGTACATCTTCATGATGTGCCACAGGATGGGCCGCCCGCCGATCTCGATCATAGGTTTGGGCTTGAGATGCGTTTCCTCGGAAATACGGGTCCCGAGTCCACCGGCGAGGATGACGGCCTTCATGGTCGATAGTTTCAGACGGTTGCGACGTTGGAGCGGTACCAGGGGAGGGCGACGTCCAGGCCTCGGCTCAGGGTATGGCTGGGCATATAGTCCAGCAGGCGCGCGGCCTTGCTCACATCAGCCAGGCTGTGTCGCACATCACCAGTGCGGAAGTCGCGGTAAGTGGCCTGGGTCTGTGCGAGCTCGGGCTTGTGCTGCGCCAGACCGTCGCGGATGTATCGGAACAGATCGTTCAGGGTTGTGCGATCGCCCACCGCTACGTTGTAGACTTGGTTCAAGGCCTCGGGCGACTCGGTGGTGGCCGCCAGCAGGTTGGCCTGCACCGCGTTGGCGATGAAGCAGAAGTCGCGGCTGGTTTCGCCGTCGCCGTTGATATAGACCGGCTCGCCCTGCAGCAGCGAGGCAGTCCACTTCGGAATGACCGCGGCATAGGCGCCGTTGGGGTCTTGGCGCGGGCCGAAGACGTTGAAGTAACGCAGGCCGATGGTCTGAAAACCGTAGGTGCGGGCAAAGACGTCGGCGTAGAGCTCGTTGACGTACTTGGTAACCGCGTAGGGACTCAGCGGCTTTCCGATGGTGTCTTCCACCTTGGGCAGGCCTGGGTGGTCGCCATAGGTGCTGCTGCTGGCCGCGTAGGTAAAGCTCTTGACCTGCGCATCGCGCGCGGCGATCAGCATGTTCAGGAAGCCTGTCACGTTGGCTGCGTTGGTGGCGATCGGGTCCGCGATGCTGCGCGGGACGCTGCCCAGGGCGGCCTGATGCAGCACGTGGTCCACGCCGTGCCGTTCATCCCATCGCATTGCCGCGCGGCAATCATCGAGTTCGCGAACGTCGCCCTCTACGAAGCGAAAGCGTGCCCATTGCTCTGGCGTGACCAGATCTTGCACCTCGGCCAGGTTGTGTCGATGGCCGGTGGCGAAGTTGTCTAGGCCGACCACGCGCTGGTCAAGCTTGAGCAGGGTCTCTAGCAGGTTGCTGCCGATGAAGCCGGCCACCCCGGTGATCAGCCAGGTGCGCGTTTCGCCGGGTAGGCGCTGCAGCAGTTGTTGGTAAGCGCTCAAGACCTGCCCCGTTCAAAGTCGTCCATCTGCCGCCCCAAGCGGCAGGATGCTCTTGACGTCGTAAAGCACCGCGCCAGCCTCGCCGAATGCCTTGATACCTGCTTCTCCAAGCGCTACGAACTCGCGGTGTCCGACAGCGAGCACGATGGCCGCATATCGACCCGCGGCAGGCGCTTCGCGCAGGCAATCGAGACCGTACTCCTGCTTCGCCTCCTCGACGTCGATCCAGGGGTCGTACACGTCCACCTCGGTGTTGTAGTCGCGCAAGGCTTTCACGATATCGACTACCTTGGTGTTGCGCACGTCCGGGCAGTTCTCCTTGAACGTCAGGCCCAGCACCAGCACGCGGCTGCCGAGCACAGGCTTCCCCTTGCGCAGCATCAGTTTCACGGTTTCATCGGCCACGTGGGCGGCCATGCTGTCGTTGATGCGACGCCCTGCAAGGATCACCTCGGGGTGATAGCCCACCTCCTGAGCCTTGTGGGTGAGGTAGTACGGGTCCACGCCAATGCAGTGCCCGCCCACCAGGCCGGGGCGAAACGGAAGAAAGTTCCACTTGGTGCCTGCGGCCTGGAGAACCTCCAGCGTGTCGATGCCGAGTCGATGGAAGATCAGGCTCAGTTCGTTCATCAGGGCAATGTTGAGGTCACGCTGTGTGTTTTCGATCACTTTGGCGGCCTCGGCAACCTTGATGCTGCTTGCCTTGTGCGTGCCGGCCGTGACGATCTCGCGGTACATCGCGTCCACGGCGTCTGCCACAGCCGGGGTGCTGCCGCTGGTCACCTTCTTGATCGTCGGCAGCCGGTGCTCCTTGTCGCCCGGATTGATCCGCTCAGGGCTGTATCCGCAGAAGAAATCCTCGTTGAAGTGCAGCCCACTCACGCGCTCGAGTACCGGTACGCACACTTCCTCGGTAGCACCGGGATAGACGGTGGACTCATAGACGACGACATCGCCCGTCTTGAGGACTTTGCCCACAGTTTCGCTGGCCTTGACCAGCGGCGTCATGTCGGGGCGGTTGGCACCGTCCACCGGTGTCGGCACGGTCACGATGAAAACCTGTGCGGCATGCAAGTCCGCCACGTCGGCGCTGTAGCGCAGATCTTTGGCCTCTGCCAGTTCTTGCGGACTACATTCCAGGGTGTGATCGTTGCCGCCCTGCAGTTCGCGAATGCGCTCGGGCTGGATGTCAAAGCCGATAACCTTGCGGCGCTTGCCGAACTCCACGGCCAGCGGAAGGCCTACGTAGCCGAGGCCAATAATGGCGATGGTCTTGTCGGTGAGATGCATGTTGGTGGGTAATTTTCAGTCGGCCAGCAGGCTCGGCGCCGCCATGTCTTTGGCCGATAGTGTGGGGGTGGCGTTCAACGGCCATTCGATGGCGAGCGTGGGGTCGTCCCATCGAATGCTACGTTCTGCTTCGGGCATGTAATACGCCGTCGTTTTGTACAAAAAATCTGCGCTCTCGCTCGTCACCAGAAACCCATGCGCCAGTCCCGGCGGAATCCACAACTGCCGATGGTTCGCTTCATTCAGTTCCACGCCGACCCACTTCCCAAACGTAGGTGATTCGCGGCGGATATCCACCGCCACATCAAACACGCTCCCCCGCACCACCTGCACCAGCTTGCCCTGCGCATGCGGTGCCAACTGATAATGGAGCCCGCGCAGCACGCCTTTGGCACTGCGGCTGTGGTTGTCCTGCACGAACTGTACGTCCAGGCCGGTGGCCTCGTTGAACGCCCGTTGGTTGAAGCTTTCCAGGAAGAAGCCGCGCTCATCACCGAACACCTTGGGTTCAAGGATCAGCACGCCCGGGATGGCGGTGGTCATGACATTCAACTTGCCACTCATGCGGACGCCCCCCCGATCAAGCGGTCCGCCAGCAGGCGCAGCAGGTACTGCCCATACCCGTTCTTCTTCAGCGGCTCCGCCAGCCGCTGCAGTTGCGCCGCGTCGATCCACCCATTGCGCCACGCAATCTCTTCCGGGCATGCAATCTTCAGCCCCTGGCGGTGTTCCAGCGTGGCAATGAACTGGCCGGCGTCGAGCAGGCTGTCGTGGGTGCCGGTGTCGAGCCAGGCGT
>VFQO010001328.1_pt1 | contig 19656 bp, 19 predicted proteins | sample 3512331 | NCBI WGS metagenome assembly VFQO01 (sample SAMN10412371, study PRJNA504923) | tailings metagenome | isolation source: Replicate 3 from Balatoc abandoned mine | place: Philippines: Itogon, Benguet | collected 2017-08-28
TCGACGTGCCGGTCTTCGCCTATCAGGTGAGCGGCGAATACGCGATGATCGAGGCCGCGCAGGCCGCCGGGATCGGGGATCGCGACGCGCTCGTGATGGAGAAGCTGATCGCCTTCAAGCGCGCCGGGTGCAGCGGGGTGCTGACCTATCATGCCGCGCATGTCGCGCGCCTGCTGAATGGCTGAGGGCGTCCTTGCCACGACACGACTGATCCTGCGCCCGCCTGTGGCGGAGGATCTGCCGTGGGTGCTCGAACACATGAACACCGCAGGCGTTATGCGCCACCTCGCCGGGGTGCGCCCGCCCGAGGATGTGGCGGATAGCCTCGCCTACGATATCGAGGACTTCCACAGCGGCGGCCATCAGCGCTGGACAGTGTGGCTCAGGGACGGTGCAACGCGGGTCGGCCGGGTCGGGCTGTTCCACCTGCGCTCGCCTGCCGCGCCTCCGGTGCTGCAAGGCCAGCGCGAGATCGGCTGGACCTTCGCGGAAGGCCATTGGGGTCAGGGCTATGCGACCGAGGCGGCGCGCGCCGTCATCGCCTATGCCTTCGAAACGCTGGCTCTGCCGGTGCTCTACTCGCAAACCAGCGAGTCCAACGCCGCCTCGACCCGCATGATGCAGCGCCTCGGCTTCATTGCGCGCCCCGAGCTCGGCTATGTCGATCCCGACTATCCGCCGGAGGACAATCCCACCACCGTGTGGTCGATGGAACCCGCGCTTGGCTGACCTCGGCCTCGGCCCGGAGGTAACCGTCCTTGCCACTGAAAGGCTGACCCTGCGCCGGATCGGGCCGGACGATCTCGATCGGCACATGGCGCTGCTCAATACCCCGGCGGTGATGCGCTGGCTCGGCGGGGTGCAGCCGCGCGAAGTCATCGCCGCCAAGCATGACGCCTCGCGCGCAAGCTTCGCCGCCGAGGGGTTCGGCTTCATGATCATGGAGGAACGCGCGAGCGGAGAGCTGGTCGGCCATTGCGGGATGAAGCGTCTCGACAACCCGCACGCCCCCAATCGCGGCGATCACGAGATCGGCTGGCTGGTGCGCGAGGACCGCTGGCGGCGGGGCTATGCGCATGAAGCGATGCGCGCGGTGATCGACTGGGCCTTCACGGTCCATGCGGTGCCGCATCTCGTCGCCATCACCTGCGATGCCAATGCGGGCAGCTGGCGGCTGATGGAAAAGCTCGGCATGGTGCCTCGCGGCGAGCTTGCCTTCGTCAATCCCTCAGACCCGCCCGAAGAAAGCCCGACGATCCAGTACGTCCTTACCCGCGGGCAGTGGGACAAGCACCGGTCGTCCTGCCTGCGCTGACGTCATCTCCCGGGAAACCGGGCATGGCCCGCGCCCTTGCACTTGATTTCGCCTTTCGCGCGCTGTCAACCGAGTGGAAACCATAATCTCCTAACGGTGGCGCATGTTGAGCCGGAGACCTTGCAATGACTGATCATGCCGCCACGGCGTCGCCCGAGGCTTTCGTGGCGAGCGAGGGCACCGCGCCGCGCCGCTGGCTGTTCGCGGTAACGATCCTGACGGGGAGCTTCCTTTTGTTCCTCGTCCAGCCGCTGGTCGCGCGCCTCGCGCTGCCGCGCCTCGGCGGCGCGCCCAATGTCTGGAACAGCGCGATGCTGGTCTATCAGGCGCTGCTGCTGGGCGGCTATGCCTATGCCCATGCCCTGTCGCGCCTCCCGGTCGGGCGGCAGGCTCTGATCCATGTCGCGCTGCTCGTGGCGGCGGCCTTCACCCTGCCGATCACGCTGCCCGCGCTCGCACCGCCCGCAGCGGGGAGCGAGGCGCTGTGGGTGCCTTACCTGTTCCTTTTGACCATCGGGCCTGTGTTCTTCGTCGTCTCGGCGCAGGCCCCGCTGATGCAGCAATGGTTCGCCGCCCACCCCCGCGCGGGCGATCCCTATCCGCTTTACGCCGCCTCCAACCTCGGGAGCTTCGCCGGGCTGCTCGCCTATCCCCTGCTGGTCGAGCCGCTGCTGCCGCTTGGCGAGCAGAGCCGCTATTGGGCGACGGGCTACGGCGTGCTGGTGGTGCTGGTCGCGGTCGTCGGGCTCGCGCGGCGCGGCGCACCCGCCCCTGCGACGCTGGCGGCCGCTGCGGGCGAGACGGCGCACGAGGCGGCGCCGACCACGCGGCGCATCCTGATGTGGCTGGCACTGTCGGCGGTGCCTTCGGGGTTGATGCTCTCGACCACCACGCACCTCACCACCGATATCTTCGCCATGCCGCTGCTGTGGGTGATCCCGCTCGGCCTTTACCTGCTGTCCTTCTCGATCGCCTTTGCCGCGAACCGCAGCCTGTCGCGCGCCTTCACCATGGCTGCGCCGGTGGTGCTGGCGGGGGCCGGCGCGCTGGCGATGCTCGGCTCCTCGCGCCCGAGCATGCTGGCGGTGGCGGCGAGCCTGATCCTGCTGTTCGTCGCGGCGGTGACGCTCCATGCGCGGCTTTATGAAGAGCGGCCCGAACCGGCGCGCCTCACCCAGTTCTATCTGGTGATGTCGGCGGGCGGCGTGCTCGGCGGGCTGTTCACCGCGCTGATCGCGCCGCTGGTGTTCGACTGGACGTGGGAGCACCCGCTGCTGATTGTCGCCGCAGCCGCGCTGCTGCCGCTGGGTTCGTGGTCGGGGCTGCTCGGCCGTGCTGTCTCCCAGCCGCAGAGCTTCCGCATGGCGGTGGTGATCCTGCTGTTCCTTGTCTTCGTCGGGGCGCTGCAGATCCGCACGCTGTCCGCGGCGGAGGACGGTTCGAGCGCGCTGATCGCGGTGCTGTTCGTCGCCCTGATCGCCGCCGCGGTGGTGCTCGCTGCGCGGCGCTGGGCCTATGTCGGAGCCTGCGCGGCGCTGATCGCGGCATTGGGCGCGCTCACCCAGGCGCAGACCAGCATCGCGGGCAACCGCAGCCGCAGCTATTTCGGCATCTACACGGTGCGCGATTCGACCGACGGCATCCGCCAGCTGATCCACGGGACGACACTCCACGGGGTCCAGCGCCTCGATGCGGACGGAGCGACGGCGGCGACGACCTATTACGGCGCCGAGGCGGGCGTCGGCCTCGCGCTGTCCTCGGCCGAGCGGCTCTATGGCACCGACGCGCGGATCGGGGTGGTCGGGCTCGGGGTCGGCACGCTCGCCTGCTACCGCCAGCCGGGCCAGACCTGGACCTTCTTCGAGATCGATCCCGAAGTGCTCGCCTATTCGACCCGCGGCCAGTTCACCTTCCTGAAGAACTGCGCGCCCGAGGCGCCCACGGTGATCGGCGATGCGCGCCTGAAGCTGGAGGGGCTGCCTGCCGACAGCTTCGACATCCTCGTGGTCGACGCCTTCTCGTCCGACGCGATTCCGCTGCACCTGCTGACCAAGGAAGCCCAAGCGAGCTATTTCCGCACCCTTGCCAGCGACGGCCTGCTGCTGATCCATATCAGCAACCGTTTCATCGATCTCGAACCGGTGCTCTCCGCACTCGCCCGCGAGGGGCAGCTCGCTTCGGCAATCCGCTTCGACAAGCCCGAGGGCAAGGGCCTCACCGCTTCGACCTGGGTGGCGCTGTCGCGCGATCCGGCGCAGCTCAAGGCCTTGACCGGCGATGGCAAGTGGAAGAGCCTCGGCAAGCCCGCCTCCGATGTGTGGCGTGACGACTACGCCTCGATCCTGCCGCACCTGATCTGGAAGAACCTGTAGACCATGACTGCCGCCCCCCTCCGCCACCCCCAGCGTCCGGGCGTGAACATCGTGCCCATTCACGGCAAGACCCCGCAGATCCACGAAACCGCCTTCATCGCGCCCGGATCGACGATCATCGGCGACGTGGTGATCGGGGAGGGTTCCTCGGTCTGGTACAACTGCGTGCTGCGCGCGGACGTGTTCTCGATCCGCATAGGAGCGCGCACCAATGTGCAGGACGGCAGCATCCTCCACTGCGACCCGCCGCGCCCCGGCGACCCCGACGGGTGCCCGCTGGTGATCGGCGATGATGTGCTGATCGGCCACATGGCGATGGTGCACGGCTGCACGATCCACGACCGCGGCTTCGTCGGCCTCGGCGCGATCGTCATGAACAAGGCGGTGATCGGGAGCGACGCGATGCTGGCGGCGGGCGCGATGCTGACCGAGCGCAAGGTGATGGGCGAGCGGGAGCTGTGGGCGGGTCGGCCTGCGGTGAAGATGAAGGAGCTCGGCGAGGCCGCCATCGCCGGTATGCGCGCCGGCGTGATGCACTACGCCGAGAACGCCAGGCACCACGCCGAAGCCGTGTCGGCAGCGCTGGGTTAACGCTCGACCCTGAGGGCAAACAGCCACAACGCCAGCGCGGCCAGTGCCGCTGTCCCCGCCGCCGCAAGCGGGGCAACGAGGCATAGGCCTCCGCCCACCGCCGCTCCGAGCGCCAGCGCGCTCCACAACAGCCCGTATCCGCGCGTCGAGGGCAATGGCTCGCCCCCCAACCGCGCGGCGATCCCCTGACCGAAGCGCACCAGCGCGCCGGTCATGTAGGTGACGCCCACGGTGACCTCGCCATCGCGCACGAAGACATTGTTGGCGAGGCCCATCGCCATGGCGGAAAGCGCAAGGAAAGGCACCGGGAACTCCGCCGCCAGCAATCCCGCACCGCTGGCGAGCAGCAGAGCGACCGATCCGAGCAGCACCCGCTTGTGCCGACCGCGCACACGCCTGCCGATCACCGCGCCCGCGATGACCCCCGCCAGAAAGCACGCGATCAGTCCCAGCGGAGCGAGCGCCAATGCGGGCCGCGCCGCCAGCTCCACCCCCATCCGCGTGGTGTTGCCCGACATGAACGAGGTGAAATAGCCGCCTGCGACCACAAACCCCGTCGCATCGACCAACCCCGCCAACGCGGCGAGCCCCAGAGCAAGGCTTTGGCGCGCGGGGTCGTAGCGGTGCATCAGGAGCCTTTGGTTCAGGCCGTGGGCGCGGGCTGTTTCAGGTATTTGAACATGTAGCCGACAAATTCCACCTTGCCGATGGCCAGACCCTCCATCCGCAGGATCGCGTAGGCGGCGGTCACGTGGAAATAGAGCTGCGGGATCGCCCAGTCGCGGCAATATTCATGCGCCTGCATCGCGAAGGTCATGCCGTTGGGGAGAGTGAATTCGACCGCCGCGTCGCTGGCGGGCCAGGTGGCGGGGTTGCTCCCCGCGATCAGCGCCTTGGCGGCCGCGATCCGTTCGCGCGCTTCGGCGAGGGTTGCAGGATCGGTGTCGCTCGAAGCGAAGGTCAGCCCCGTCATCCGCGCGAGGGTCTCGCCCGGCATGTTGCACACGAACCGCAGCTGCGTGGCGAGCGGGAACATGTCCTCGGCCAGCCGCGCCGCGAGCAGCGCCTCGCCTTTCTCGTGACCCTCGGCCTTGGCAACGAGGGTGTCGAGCGTGCCGAGCATATTGGCATAGGTGGCAAGGGCGGCGGTGGCGTAGGACATGGCATCTCTCTCCGGTTGCGATTTGCAACTCGATGCGCGCGGTGCCGCTCCGCGTCAATCCTTGATCAATGCCCTGAGGCTCTCCACCCGGTCCGCCTCGTGCGCGGGCTTGTCCCAGCGGATGCGGTGGATGCGGGGGAAGCGCATGGCGAGACCGCTCTTGTGGCGCTTGCTGGCGTGGACCGAATCGAAGGCGACCTCGAACACCAGCTCGCGCTTCACCTCGCGGACAGGTCCGAACTTGTTCAGCGTGTTCTGCCGCACGAAACGGTCGAGCTTCTTCAGCTCCTCGTCGGTGAAGCCCGAATAGGCCTTGCCGACGGGGAGCAGCTCGGCCCCCGCGTCAGGATCGCCCGCCCAGCAGCCGAAGGTGTAGTCCGAATAGAAGCTCGACCGCTTGCCGCTGCCGCGCTGGGCATACATCACCACGCAATCGATCAGCAGCGGATCGCGCTTCCACTTGTACCACAGGGCGACCTTGCGGCCCGCCACGTAGGGGCTCTCGCGGTGCTTAAGCATCAGCCCTTCGATCGCCTCGTCGCGTGCGGTGTCGCGGATGCGGGCCAGCGCGGCGAAGTCCTCGGCCTCGACCAGCTGGGAGAGATCGAAATGACTGGCGGGCAGGCGCGGCATCAGGCCTTCCAAAGTCGCGCGGCGCAACTTCCAGGGGGCCTCGCGCCAGTCGTGGCCCTCCAGCAGCAGGACGTCATAGAGCCTTACGAAGGCGGGGTAGTCCTTCAGCATCGCCTTGGAGACGGTTTTCCTCCCCAGCCGCTGCTGGAGCGCGTTGAAGCTCGCCGCGCCTCCGGCCTCACCGCCTTGTGCGGAGCCCCTCACCAGCAGCTCCCCGTCGAGCACCGCGTCCACCGGCAGCACGCCCAGCAGTTCGGGGAAGGTCGCCGAGATATCGTCGCCGCTGCGCGAATAGACCCGCGTCTCGCCGCGCCCTTCGTGATCGGTGGCGCGCACCAGCTGCACCCGGATGCCGTCCCACTTCCACTCGGCGGCGTAATCGGCGAGGTCGACCACACCATCCTCGAGCGGGTGGGCCAGCATGAAGGGCCGGAAGCGCGGAGTGTGGGCGAGGTCGGGCGCGGCCCCGCCGTCCGCCGCCCATTGGAACAGCTCGGCATAGGGCGGGGCGAGGGCGTGCCAATATTCCTCGACCGCCTCGACCGGCACCTCGAAGGCCAGCGCGAAGGCGGTTTTCGCCAGCCGCGCCGAAACCCCCACACGCATGCCCCCGGTGGCCAGCTTGATCAGCGCATAGCGGCCCCGGGCGTCGAGCCGGTCGAGCAGGCCGGGCAGTTCCCGAGGGGCTGCCGCGCGGGTGAGGGCGGCGAGGCGCTCGACCAGCTCGGCAAGCGTCAGCGGGCCTTGCGGGGCGGCGTCCTCAGGCTCGGGCCAGAGCAGGCTGGCGGTCTCGGCCGTGTCGCCGACGAAATCGCGGCTGAGGGTCCACAGCACCGGATCGATGCGCTCCATCATCAAGGTGCGGATCGTGTTGCTCTTCACCGCCGGGAAATCGAGCCCGTCGGTCAGCGCGGCGAGCGCCCAGCCGCGGTCGGGATCGGGCGCAGCGCGCAGGTAGGCGGCGATCAGCGCCAGCTTGCGGTTGCGGCTGGTGGTGTAGACGAGCGCATCGAGCAGGGCGGCGAATTCCTCCATCCTAACGGCCGTGCTTTCGTTCATTGCGCCGACATATGGATGCGCTAGAGCGCGTTGCTGACACCGATGTTAGTCGGGTCGCCAACAAGGAAACCGCCACATGAAGTTTGCGCCTCTTGCTGCCCTCGGCCTTGCTCTTGCCGCCGTTACCACTCCCGCCGCCACTCTTGCCCAGGACGCGCCTGCGCCCGCGCCTGCCCCTGCAGCCGCCTTCTCGATCGACACCCCGATCGAAGCCCTGATGGCCGACGAGCGTGCCAAGGCCGTGCTGACCAAGCACCTCGGCCCGGTCGACCAGCACCCGGCCTACCCCGATTTCAAGGCGCTGAGCCTCAAGACCCTCGCGCCCTTCTCGCAAGGGCTGATCACCGAGGAAATGCTGACCAAGATCGCCGCCGATCTGGCCGAGATCAAGTAAGCTGCACCGGAGGACGGGGGGCCTAGTCATCCTCGTCCTCGTAACCCACCAGGGCCAGCGCCCGCGCGCGGCGCTGGGATAGTTCGCACCAGCGCAGCAGCGCCTCCTCGCGGCCGTGAGTGATCCAGGTTTCCTGAGGGTTCACTTCTGCGATGGTGCGGGTGAGCTCGCCCCAGTCGGCATGGTCGGAGATGACCAGCGGCAGTTCCACCCCGCGCTGCCGGGCGCGCTGGCGGACGCGCATCCACCCGCTCGCCATCGCGGTGACGGGTTCGGGCAGGCGGCGGCTCCAGCGGTCATTGAGCGCCGAGGGCGGGGCGAGGATGATACCGCCGCGCATCGAGTCCTTTGAAGGCGCATCGCTGACAAGGCGCAGGTCGCCGAGCGGCACGCCGTGTTCCTCATAAAGCCGGCACATCGCCTCCATCGCGCCGTGGAGCCAGATCGTCTCGCGGTGTCCCGCCGCGCGCAGTTCCGCGATCACCCGCTGCGCCTTGCCGAGCGCATAGGCGCCGACGAGGATGCAGCTATCCGGGTTCTCCGCGCGTGCCGCCAGCAGCTTGCCGATTTCCTCGCCGATAGGGGGGTGGGTGAAGACCGGAAGGCCAAAGGTCGCCTCGGTGATGAAAATGTCGCAGGGGGTGACGGCGAAGGGCGCGCAGGTGGGATCGGGGGCGCGCTTGTAGTCGCCGGTGATGATCACCCGCTCGCCCGCGTGTTCGAGCAGGATCTGCGCGCTGCCGAGGACGTGGCCTGCGGGCAGGTAGGTTGCCGTCACGCCGCCGCCGATATCCAGTGCCTCGCCATACTCTGCCGCCGAGGCGCCCTCGCGCGTCTGGTATCGCAGCTCCATTATCGCCAGGGTCGCAGGCGTCGCGATGGTCACCCCGTGCCCACCGCGCGCGTGATCGGCATGGCCGTGCGTCACCAGCGCGCGGGGCACCGGGCGCGAGGGATCGACCCAGGCATCGGCGGGGACGATGTGGATGCCCCACGGCTCGGGCCGGATCCAGGAGAAGGGGAGGCTCATTTCTCGATTAAACAAGAAGGGCGCGGAAGAGGTTCCTCTCCCGCGCCCCGATTGTGTTTCGCCTTGGCTCAGCCCTCGTCGGTTTCCGTCTCGGGCTTCTTTGCGGGCTTTTTCTTGGCGGCGGCCTTCTTGACCGGCTTCACCTTGGGCGGGGCCGGGGTCATTTCGAAGCTCGGCTTGTTGTCCTTGATGCTGACATGGACTTCGCCGCCTTCGGACAGCTTGCCGAACAGCAGTTCCTCGGCGAGCGGCTGCTTGATCTTTTCCTGGATCAGGCGGGCCATCGGGCGGGCGCCGTAGAGCTTGTCGTAGCCCTTGTCCGCCAGCCACGCGCGGGCGTCGCTGTCGAACTGGATGTGGACGTTCTGTTCGGCCAGCTGGAGTTCGAGCTGGAGGATGAACTTGTCGACCACGCGCGCGACGATGCTCTTGCCGAGATAGGCGAAGGGCACGATCGCATCGAGACGGTTGCGGAATTCGGGGGTGAACATCTTCTTCACCGCCTCGTCGCCTGCATCCTCCTTCGACACATCGCCAAAGCCGATGCCCTGCCGCGCCATGTCGGCCGCGCCCGCATTGGTCGTCATGATCAGCACCACGTTGCGGAAATCGACCGTCTTGCCGTGGTGATCAGTGAGCCGCCCGTTATCCATCACCTGCAGCAGGATGTTGAACAGGTCGGGGTGGGCCTTCTCGATCTCGTCGAGCAGCAACACGCAATGCGGGTTCTGGTCGACGGCATCGGTGAGCAGACCGCCCTGATCATAGCCGACATAGCCCGGAGGCGCGCCGATGAGACGGCTGACCGAGTGGCGCTCCATGTATTCGGACATGTCAAAGCGCTTGAGCTCGATCCCCATGATCGTGGCGAGCTGGCGCGCGACTTCGGTCTTGCCGACGCCGGTGGGGCCGGAGAACAGGAAGCTGCCGATCGGCTTGTCCGGATCGCGCAGGCCCGCACGGCTGAGCTTCATCGCGGTCGCCAGCCGGACAATCGCATCGTCCTGCCCGAATACCACGTGCTTCAGATCGCGTTCGAGGTTTTCGAGTGCCTTCTTGTCGTCCTTGCTGACCGACTTGGGAGGGATGCGCGCCATCGTCGCGATCACCTGTTCGATCTCGCGCGCGGTGATGGTCTTCTTGCGGCGGCTCGGCGGGACGAGCATCTGCATCGCGCCGACCTCGTCGATCACGTCGATTGCCTTGTCGGGCAGCTTGCGATCATTGATGTAGCGGGCCGAAAGCTCGACCGCGGTCTTGATCGCGTCGGGGGTGTACTTGACCTTGTGGTGATCTTCGAAGGCCGTCCGCAGGCCCTTGAGGATCTTGATCGTGTCCTCGATGGTCGGCTCGTTCACGTCGATCTTCTGGAACCGGCGCAGCAGCGCGCGGTCCTTTTCGAAGTGGTTGCGGAATTCCTTGTAGGTGGTCGACCCGATGCAGCGGATCGCGCCGCTCGACAGGGCGGGCTTCAGCAGGTTCGAGGCGTCCATCGCCCCGCCGCTGGTCGCGCCCGCGCCGATCACGGTGTGGATCTCGTCGATGAACAGGACGGCATGGGGCATGCCTTCCAGTTCGGAGACGACCTGCTTGAGCCGCTCCTCGAAGTCGCCGCGATAACGCGTGCCGGCGAGCAGTGCGCCCATGTCGAGCGAGTAGATCACTGCGTCCTGCAGAACCTCGGGCACGTCACCCTCGATGATCTTGCGCGCGAGGCCTTCCGCGATCGCGGTCTTGCCGACGCCCGGATCGCCCACATAGAGCGGGTTGTTCTTCGAACGGCGGCACAGGATCTGGATCGTCCGGTCGACCTCCGGCCCGCGGCCGATCAGCGGGTCGATCTTGCCGCTTTCCGCCTTCACGTTGAGGTTGACGGTGAACTGGTCGAGCGCCGTTTCCTTCTTGTTGCCGCCGGTTTCCTTGGTCTTTTCGGCTTCTTCCGGCTTGTCGGTGCCCTGCGGGGTCTTGCTTTCGATCTGGCGGCCGCCCTTGCCGATGCCGTGGCTGATATAGCTCACCGCATCCAGGCGGCTCATGTCCTGTTGCTGGAGGAAGTAGACTGCATAGGAATCACGCTCGGAAAACAGGGCGACCAGCACGTTGGCGCCGGTGACAGTGTCCTTGCCCGAAGACTGGACATGGAGGATCGCGCGCTGGATCACCCGCTGGAAACCGGCCGTCGGCTGCGGATCGGCGCCGTCTTCGGTCTTGAGCGACTGGTATTCCTGATCGAGATACTGCTTCACGACCTCGCCCAGTTCGGCCAGGTCGACCCCGCAAGCGGCCATCACGGCGGCTGCATCTTCATCATCGATCAGCGCGAGCAGCAGGTGTTCGAGCGTGGCATATTCGTGCCGCCGCTCGGACGCATTGCCAAGCGCATTGTGCAGCGTGCGTTCGAGGTTCTGGGCGAAGCTGGGCATGGGAGAGGCCTTTTCAGCGGATGGATGCTCGTGGCGAGCGAGCGGAGGGAGCCACTTTCCGACAATATGGGTGGACGGGCAGGAATTGCGAATCCGCCAATCGCATTACGCGCAAAATTGCGGCGTGGATCATCCGCCCCCCTTGCCGAAGAGTGCATCGGCGGCAACGCGGTGGGCGGCGGCCTTGCTGCGGTGTGCCCTCACCCGGGCGATCTCCGCTTCCAGCAGGGCGATCCGTTCGTCCAGTTCGGCCTGCGAATAGGGGCCGAGGTCTTCGCCCGCGAGGCGATTCGCCGCGTCTCCGCTCGGCCTGGGGCGATCGGGTTCTTCCATTGCAGCGCAGCATCCCCCCCAAGTTGCTTGCTGTCAATCGGCCAGACGGTTATTCGCAGGCGCAAAGTGGTTAATTCGCGGTTTCGGGGGCTGTCATAATGGTCGTGAGCAACGGGGCGCATTTGCCCGAGATCATGCAATCGATTGGCTTCGAGGCACCCGGCGGCCCCGAGGTGCTGCGGCTCCAGACCTCGCCACTTCCGCGCCTGCGTCCCGACGATGTGTTGATCCGCGTCGCCTTTGCCGGGGTGAACCGCCCCGATTGCCTCCAGCGTGCCGGAATGTATCCCGCGCCGCCCGGAGCCTCGCCGCTGCTGGGCCTCGAAGTGGCGGGCGAGGTGGTCGCGGTCGGCAATGAAGTCCCGCGCGAGATGATCGGCCAATACGTCGCCGCCCTCACGCCGGGCGGAGGCTATGCGGAATATTGCGCCGCGCATTGGAAGCACTGCCTGGCCGTCCCCGAAGGGATGCTGCTGTCCGAAGCCGCCGCCTTGCCCGAAACCCTGTTCACCGTATGGCACAACCTGTTCGAGCGCGGCCTCGCCCGTGACGGTGAAACCGTGCTGGTCCACGGCGGCACGTCGGGCATCGGCACCATGGCGATCCTGCTCGCCAAGGCTTTCGGGATGGAGGTGATCGTGACCTGCGGCGACACCGCCAAATGCGCCGCCGCCACCCGCATCGGTGCGGACCTCGCGATCAACTACCGCGAACAGGATTTCGTCGAGGCGGTCATGGCCCATACCGGGGGCAAGGGCGTGCACGTGGTGCTCGACATGGTGTCGGGCGACTATGTGGCGAGGAACCTGAAGTGCCTCGCCGAGGATGGCCGCCATGTCACCATCGCCGTGCTGGGCGGCGCCAAGGCCGACATCAATATGGCGCTGGTGATGATGCGCCGCCTCACCCTCACCGGATCGACCCTGCGCCCGCGTTCGGACATGTTCAAGTCCGCCCTTGCCGACGAGATCGCCGACAACGCCTGGCCGCTGTTCGCCGATGGGGAGTTGTCGCCGGTGATGGACATGAGCTTCCCCCTCGCCGAAGCCGCCGCCGCCCATGCGCGGATGGAGGCGGGCGATCACGTCGGCAAGATCGTGCTGGAGGTGGCGGGCGACCCCGCCTGAGCCACACCCGGCGCGAAGTTGCGGCGGTAGACAGTCGGGGCGCAGCCGAGCTGACGGCGGAAGTTCTGCTGCAGGCTGGCCGCCGAACCGAACCCCGAAAGCTCCGCGACCCGCTCTACCGGCAGGGCGGTGGTCTCCAGCAGCGCGCGCGCCCGGGCGACCCTGGCCTTGAGGACATAGTGACCCGGTGCACACCCGGCGCGCGCGGCAAACGCGCGGGCGAGCGTCCTCATGCTCATGCCGGCCTCGTCGGCGAGGCGCTGCACCGGCCAGGCCTCGGCCGGGCGCGCGAGGATCTGCGCCATCAGCGCCGCCAGCCGGTCCGTAGCCGGGGGCGGACGCAGCGAATCGTCATATTGCCGCTGGTCGCCGTCGCGCTGCGCGGGGAGCACCAGCCCCTTGGCGACCGCATTGGCGCGCGCGACGCCGAAATCGCTGCGCACGATGTGCAGCAGAAGATCGATTCCCGCCGCCGAGCCGGCTGACGTCAAGACATCGCCGCTGTCCGTGTAGAGCACATCCTCCACCACCGCGATCTTCGGATAGCGGCGGGCCAGCAGCGGGGTGTAGCGCCAGTGGGTCGTCGCCCGCCGCCCGTCGAGCAGGCCCAGTTCCGCGAGCAGGAAAGCGCCCGAACAGATCGACACAAGCCGCGCTCCGCGCGCATGGGCGGCGCGGCAGCCCCGCGCGATGGGCGCGGGCACGGTGCTGTCTCCGGTTCGCCAGCCGGGGATGACAAGAATGTCCGCAGCCTCGATCAGCGCAAGGTCGCCGTCGACCGACAGGTGCCATCCCTGACCCGTGCGGACCGGCGCGCCGTCCTGCGAGGCGAGGGCGAAGCGGTACCACCCCGGCCCGAAATCCGGACGCGGCAGGCCGAAGACTTCGGCAGCGATGCTCAGTTCGAAGATCGGCGCGCCGTCAAATCCCATTGCGACCACCAGCGGTCCATGGCACTCGGCGGACTGCATTGGCAGGATCCTTTCGGGAAATGGCTTTTCGGCCAATTGTCATGCGGCGGCGCTGCGCACAAGACTTCGCGTCACGGACCCTTGAACGGAGCGCCCGATGGCTGACACCCTCATCCTCCACGAAGACCCCTGCAGCGGGAACTGCTACAAGATCCGCCTCACCGCCGCGTTGCTCGGCCTTCCGCTGGAGCGGCGGTTCTATGACATTACAAAAGGCGAGACGCGGACCCCGGCGTTTCTGGCGGAGGTCAACGCCAACGGGCGCATCCCCGTGCTTCAGATCGGGACGGGCGAGGGGGCGCGCTTCCTGCCCGAGAGCAACGCGGCCTGCTGGTACCTCGCTGCAGGAAGCGATTTGATCCCGCAGGGGCGCTTCGAACAGGCCGATACGCTGCGCTGGATGTTCTTCGAGCAGTACAACCACGAACCCAACGTCGCCACACTGCGTTTCTGGCTGGCCATCCTCGGCGAGGCCGCCCTGAGCGAGGATCAGCGGCGGATGCTTCCCCACAAGCGCGAGGCCGGTCATGCCGCGCTCAGGGTGATGGACGAACACCTCGCGAACCGCGCCTTCTTCTGCGGCGAGAGCGTCACCCTCGCCGACATCGCGCTGTTCGCCTACACCCATGTGGCCGAGGAAGGCGGGTTCACGCTCTCCGATCACCGCCACGTCGCGGCATGGATCGACCGGGTTCGGGCTCTCCCCGGTTTCGTGCCGATGGATTGATCGCGCTGTGTGCCGAAAACGTGCGGCGAACCGCTTGATTTGTCGTGGTTCAGTCATAATCTGGTCAGGAAAGATGCGTCAGGAACCGACTTCGGCGCCGGCGCACTTCCGAAAATGACGCGAAACCGTCATTCGCCTGTGAGTCGGCTGTAACAATTCGCTGCCATGGGGAGCGAAAGGGACATGACACTCGAGGGTTTCCGATGACCAGTGCCGACCTCTCCGATCTGATCAGCGCCAATATCGCCAGCTTCCCGACCGCCCCGCGCACCCCCGAGCCCGAGGGGCGTGAGCGCCGGTCCTTCCGCACCGTGTGGATCAGCGACGTCCATCTCGGCACCAAGGGCTGCAACGCGGAGATGCTGATCGACTTCCTCGACAGCGTCGACAGCGAGACCATGTACCTCGTGGGCGACATCATCGATGGCTGGCGGCTGAAGAAGAAGTTCTACTGGCCCGCCGCGCATAACGACATCGTGTGGCGCATCATGAAGCGCGCCCGGCGCGGCACGCGGGTGGTCTACATCCCGGGCAACCACGACGAGATGTTCCGCCAGTTCACCGGGTTGAACTTCGGCGGGATCGAGATCCGCCGCGCCGCCTTCCACGATACCGCCGACGGGCGGCGGTTGATGGTGCTCCACGGCGACGAGTTCGACGCGGTGATGCTCTCCCACCGCTGGCTCGCCTTCGTGGGCGATCATGCCTACCATCTGATGATGAAGCTCAACGTCACCGTGAACACCGTGCGCCGCTGGATGGGCAAGCCCTACTGGTCGCTCTCCAAGGCGGCCAAGCACAAGGTCAAAAACGCGGTCGAGTTCATCTCCCGCTACGAGGAAGCGGTGGCCCGCGCGGCTGGCGAAAGGGGCGTCGACGGCGTGGTGTGCGGGCACATCCACAATGCCGATTTCCGCCACTTCAATCATGGCGGCAAGGCCATCGAATACTGGAATGACGGCGACTGGGTCGAAGGCTGCAACGCGCTGGTCGAACATCACGACGGGCGCATGGAAATCCTCCACTGGCCTCTCGAGATGAAGCGCCGCGCCGCGGAAGCCGAGCACGCGGCCCGCCGGGCCGATGCCGAAGCGACCGCGCCCGCCCTCCGCCCCGCGCGCGAGGCGGCGTGAACCGGCTGGCGACGATCCTTCCCCACAGCGCCGCACCCACCGCCATGGCTCCGGCGTCGATCGCCCCCGCATCCATAGCGATCGTCACCGATGCCTGGCACCCGCAGACGAACGGCGTGGTGCGCACCCTTTCGACCACCTGCGAGGTGCTGCGCGGCTGGGGGCACGCGGTCACGGTGATCAGCCCCGAGGGCTATCCCTCGATCCCCGCACCGACCTATCCCGAGATCCGCCTTGCTCTGACTGCGCCGGGTGCGGTCGGGCGGAGCCTCGCAAGGATCGCGCCCGAGGCGGTGCACATCGCCACCGAGGGCCCGCTCGGCTTTGCTGCGCGGCGTTACTGCCTGAGGCGCAAGGTGCCCTTCACCACGGCCTACCACACCCAGTTCCCCGATTACCTCGCCCGCCGCACTGGCCTCCCCGCGAGCGTCTTCTGGCCCTATATCCGCTGGTTCCACCGCCCGGCGCAGCGGATCATGGTCGCGACCGAGACGATCCGTGCCCAATTGCGGCAGCAGGGCCTGACCCAGCTCACCCATTGGAGCCGCGGGGTCGACCTGGCCTGCTTCTCGCCGGATGCGCCCCCGCCGCCCGAGTACGCCGGGATCGAAGGCCCGATCCTGCTCTATGTCGGCCGGGTGGCGGTGGAGAAGAACATCGAAGCCTTCCTCGCCTGCCCCTATCCCGGCACCAAGGTGGTGGTCGGCGACGGGCCGGCCCGTGCCGCGCTGGAGGCCAGGTTTCCGGAGGCAATGTTCCTCGGCAAGAAGACCGGGGAGGCGCTTGCCGGGTGCTATGCCGGGGCGGACGTTTTCGTCTTCCCCTCGCGCACCGACACCTTCGGCCTCGTGATGATCGAGGCGCTCGCCTGCGGCACGCCGGTCGCCGCCTTCCCGGTGCCGGGCCCGCTCGACATCGTCACCGACACGGTCGGCGCGATGAGCGAGGATCTCACCCGCGCGATCGACGCTGCCCGCTATTGCGACCGCAAGGCCTGCGCCGCCTATGGCGCGAGCTTCAGCTGGGAGGCGGCGACCCGGCAGTTTCTCGCCGGGTTGGTGGCGCTGGAGGAGGAGGAAGCGGTCAGCCTCCAGGCTCTCCCTGCCTTCTGAATCCATTCCTTGCCGTTCTGCGCAGTTTCGCCTATCTGAGAATCCAAGGCGGCCGCTCCGAAAGGGGCGGCCCTTTCATTTTCAACGGAGATTTCCCCATGGCGACCAAGGATCAGCCCAAGCCGCTGATGCCGCATGCCACCGCGACCTGGCTGGTGGACAACACCGCGCTGTCCTTTGAACAGATCGCCGAGTTCTGCGGCCTCCATATCCTCGAAGTGCAGGCAATGGCCGACGACCTCGCGGGCAGCAAGTACACCGGGCGCGACCCCGTCCATGCGGGCGAACTGACCCAGGCCGAGATCGAGAAGGGTCAGGCGGATTCCACCTATTCGCTCAGGATTCACAAGGCGCCCGTAGAGGTGACCCGCACCAAGGGCCCGCGCTACACCCCGGTCTCCAAGCGGCAGGACAAGCCTGACGGCATCGCCTGGATCCTGCGCAACCACCCCGAGGTGTCGGACGCGCAGATCGGCAAGCTGATCGGCACGACCCGCAACACCATCGGCGCGATCCGTGACCGTTCGCACTGGAACATCCAGAACATCACCCCCAAGGACCCGGTGACGCTCGGCCTGTGCTCGCAGCGGGAACTGGACGCGATGGTCGCCAAGGCCGCCAAGCGCGCCGGGATTACCGAGGATGCGGACGCGCCTGTGCGCGGCGACCGCAACGATCGTGAAAAGCTGATCGAGGAACTGCGCGCCGAACGCGATGCGAGCCACAAGGCCGCCGCTCAGGCCGCGCAGGAAGCCGAGGCCGAAGCCTGGCTCGCCCGCAAGCGCGAAGCCGAAGCCGCCGAGGTGAAGATCGACCCTGAAAGCGGGTTCATCTGATAGCCTGATGCTTCCCCGGCCCCGGACGTGATCCGGGGCCCCGCTTCCTTCCTGCGACCTTGTCGTCACGCCGGAACAAGCCGGGCCCCGGGTCAGGCTCGGGGCGGGGTGTTTTCAGGCGCACTTGTCCCACTTTCGCTTGTGCGCCAAGCCATTGTGCGCCAAGATTACTGACATGACTGTCAGTAGCCTCGCGCCCGCCGCCGCCTACCATCACCCGACCCCGCTCGACACGGAGTTCGCGCCGGCCAGCCTTCCGGCGCTGCTCGAACGCACGCTTGCAAAGAACCCGCAGGCGCCATTCCTGCATTTCCTCGGGCGGACCTACACCTACGCTCACATTCACAAGCAGTCCGTGTCCTTTGCCGCCGGGCTTCAGGCGCTCGGCATCGCCAAGGGCGACCGCGTGGGCCTGTTCCTGCCCAACGTGCCGATCTACGCCGCGGCCTATTACGGCGCGATGATGGCGGGCGCGGTGGTGGTGAACTTCTCCCCGCTCTATTCGGTCGAGGAGCTGAGCTGGCAGGTGGCCGACAGCGGCACCAGGGTGCTGGTGACGCTGGATGTGCCGGAGCTCTACAAGACGGCGCACAAGGTGCTCGACGGCTCGGGGCTGGAGACGCTGGTGGTGGGCAGCCTTGCCGACATGCTGCCGTGGTACAAGGGCATCGCCCTCAAGCTGCTGAAGCGGGAACAGATCGCCGATGTCGCCTATGGCAGGAACGTGCTGAACTGGGCCGAAATGACCCCGGCCCGTGCCCCCGCACCGGTCGATGTCGGCCCGCAGGACCTCGCCCTGCTGCAATACACCGGCGGCACCACCGGGCGGCCCAAGGGGGCGATGCTCGGGCATGACCAGCTCTCGGTGAACGCCCAGCAGGTCGCCGCGCTCAACCCCTTCGGCAATCCGACGGGCGAGGTGTTCATGGGCGCGCTGCCCTTCTTCCACGTCTTCGCCAACACCGCGCTGCTCAACCACGCGATGGTGACCGGCGCGGCAATCGCGATGGTGCCGCGCTTCGAGACGAAGCAGGTCTTGGAGACGATCCAGCGTTACCGCTGCACCGGCTTTCCCGGCGTGCCGACGATGTTCCAGGCGATCCTCGATCATCCCGATCTGGCGAAGACCGATCTCTCCAGCCTCAAGGTCTGCATCTCGGGCGGTGCGCCGATGCCGGGGCCGGTGCACGAGCGATTCGAGGCCACCACCGGCGTGCGAGTGTGCGAAGGCTATGGCCTCACCGAGAGCGCGGGCGTGGTTTCGGCCAATCCCTATGACGGCACCCGCAAGCGCGGCACCATCGGCCAGCTGATTCCGGGGACGCAGGTGGTGCTGCTCGACAAGGAAGACCACACCAAACTCGCTCCCGCAGGCGAGCCGGGGGAGCTCGCGGTGCACGGCCCGCAGGTGATGCGCGGCTATTGGAACCGCCCGGAAACCGATGCCGAAACCTTCGTGCAGCTAGAGGGCAAGCGTTACCTGCGCACCGGCGATGTCGCGCGGGTGGACGCGGACGGCTTTCTCGAAATCGTCGACCGCATCAAGGACATGATCGCGGTGGGCGGCTTCAAGGTCTTCCCGAGCGTGGTCGAGGACGTGATCCTCGAACACCCGGCGGTGAAGGAGGCGCTGGTGATCGGCGTGCCCGACCAGTACCGGGGCGAAGTGCCGCGCGCCTATGTGACGCTGAACGAAGGCGCCGCGGCGACGGGCGAAGAACTGGCTGGTTGGCTCAACGCGAAGATCGGCAAGCACGAACGGGTCGACATGGTGGTGGTCCGCGAAAGCCTGCCCAAGACCATGATCGGCAAGCTCGATCGCAAGGCGCTCAGGGCCGAGGTGCTGTGACCCGCCATCGTTCCCTGCAATGTTTCACGTGAAACATTGCCCGCACCGTGAGGCAAAACAGGCGATTCAAGCCCCGCGCAATGCGAGGCTAACCACCGTCTGGGCGGGGTCTGGAACGGGTCTGCGCTTGGCTGGCGGCGGTCTGAGGCTGATGTAGACCGCACCTCCCGAACAGGGGGCGGGGTCCGTCAGGCCTTACTCCGCTGCTTCGACCTTGGCACTCGGCACCGCCTTTACGGCTGTGCGCGCGTTCGGGGCAAAGCGACCGTCCACTTCCGCGCCCTGTTCGATGGTCAGCGCGTCATAATGCACATCGCCCTCGATGTGGGCGGTGCGCAGGATCACCAGCTCGCGGGCGGTGATCGAACCCGTGACCTTGCCTGCCAGCCGCGCGCTCTCGGCGACGATCGCGCCGCTGATGCTGCTCTTTTCGCCCTGCACGAGGCTGGCGCACTTGATGTCGCCTTCGATCGTGCCGTCGATATGCAGATCGGCGGTGGCGGCGATATCGCCGCGGATCGCGACGTCGGCGCCGGTCACCGAGAAGGTCGAGCCGGCTGCCATGCTGCTGCTGCTCCTGTTCGCGGGC
>VFQO010001330.1_pt1 | contig 19628 bp, 19 predicted proteins | sample 3512331 | NCBI WGS metagenome assembly VFQO01 (sample SAMN10412371, study PRJNA504923) | tailings metagenome | isolation source: Replicate 3 from Balatoc abandoned mine | place: Philippines: Itogon, Benguet | collected 2017-08-28
GCGCCTCGCGGTCGCCCTTCAGCGCCACGAAGCGGTCGCGGATCGGGCCGAGCGACGCGACCAGCAGATCGGCCAGCGCCGGCTTGAAGGCGCCGAAGCCCTGCCCGCCATGCTGGCGCAGCACGCTCTCGACCGACTCGCCCGACAGCGCGGCATAGATGCCGACGAGGTTCTTCGCCTCGGGCCGCTCGGCAAGCCCGGCTTCTTCCGATGGGAGCGGCTCGGGGTCGGTCTTGGCCTTCTTGACCTTCTGCGCCATCGTGTCGGCATCGTCGGAGAGGTTGATGCGGCTCATATCCGAAGGGTCGGACTTCGACATCTTGGCGTTCCCGTCGCGCAGGGACATGATCCGCGCAGCCTCGGCCGGGATGATCGGCTCGGGCAGGGTGAAGACGGGCGCGTCTCCGGTGCAGAAGTCGTTGTTGAACTTCTGCGCGATGTCGCGGGCAAGCTCGAGATGCTGCTTCTGGTCCTCGCCCACCGGCACATGGGTCGCCTGATAGAGCAGCACGTCGGCGGCTTGCAGGACCGGGTAGGTGAACAGCGCGACCGACTGGCCCTCGCGGTTCTTGCCGGCCTTGTCCTTCCACTGGGTCATGCGATTGAGCCAGCCCATGCGGGCGGTGCCGTTGAGGAGCCATTGCAGCTCGGAATGCTGCGGGACCTGCGCCTGGTTGAACAGCACCGAGCGATCGGGGTCGATCCCGCAGGCGACCAGCGCGGCGGTCATCTCGAGGGTCGCGGCCTTGAGCCCGGCCGGGTCATGCGGCTGCGAGATGGCGTGGAGATCGGCGAGGAAGAACAGGCATTCGCTGTGGCCTGCGCTACCGCCTCCGGCTCCTTGAGCGCCGGAACCGGGCTCGAGCGCGTCCTGCATCGCGACCCAGTTGCGGATCGCGCCGAGGTAATTGCCCAGATGCAGATTGCCCGTCGGCTGGATGCCGGAAACCACGCGCATGTTATTCAACCTCCAGAATCTCGTCATCGGCCTTGGTGCGGGCCGGACGCCGCCGCCGTAGCTGGCCGACAAGGTCCTTGTCGAGCGCTCCGACGGCGAAGGCCGTGCCGAAGAACACCGCGCCGCCGGCAGCGACCAGCACGCCGAGCGACCACACCCGCTCGGCGAGGTTGCCGCCATAGCGGTCCGCCATCAGCGGCAGCAGATACCACAGCACCGCGGTCATGGCTCCGGTGGCGACCAGCTGGCGGGCCACGCGGCTGGCGAGCTTCGCGGTGAAATGGAACCAGCCGCGCCGGTGCAGCACGACATAGAGCAGCACGCAGTTGAGGCTCGCCGAGGCTGCCGTCGCGCCGGCGAGGCCGACGATCCCGTAGCGCCCCACCACATAGAGGTTCAGCGCGATATTGAAGATCAGCGAGGCGAGCGCGGTCCAGACCGGCGTGCGGGTGTCCTCGCGGGCGAAGAAGCCGGGGTTGAGCACCTTGACGATGACATAGGCGGGAAGCCCGGCGACCAGCGCGACGACGATGTTGGCCATGATCGCGCCGTCGGCGGGGGTGAACTTGCCGCCGACGAAGAAGGCCGTGCAGAAGGCGGGCGCGCACACTGCCAGCGCGGCAGCGGCGGGGAGGGTGAGCAGCGTCGCGATCTCGAAGGCGTTGCCCTGCAGCCGCTGCGCCTCGGCATTGTCGCCGGTGTGGATGTGGCGGCTCAGCATCGGCAGGATCGCGGTGCCGAGCGCAATGCCGACGATCCCCAGAGGCATCTGGTTGAGCCGGTCGGCAAGCTTCAGCAGCGTCAGCGAGCCTTGCGGCAGCGAGGTGGCGAAGAAGGTGTCGACGAGCTGGCTGATCTGGTAGATCCCGGCCCCGAAGGTCGCCGGCAGGATCAGCATCCCGAGCCGCTTCACCTCGGGTGTGAGGCGCGGCAGGGTGACTTTCAGCCGCACGCCCGCGCGCCGGGTCGCCCAGGCGAGATAGGCCAGCTGCGCCGCGCCCGAGAGCGAGACCGCCAGCGCCAGCGCCACGACCACGACCGTGTCATCCCCCGATCCGCCCCGCAGGCGGTCGCCGATGATGATGGCCGAGATCAGGAAGATGTTGAGCAGGATCGGTGCCGCCGCCCCCGGTCCGAAGCGGCTGCGCGCGTTGAGCAGGCCCGACAGCATCGCCACCAGACTGATCAGCCCGAGATAGGGGAAGGTCACGCGGCTGAGGAACACCGACAGCTCGAACTTGCCGGGCACGCTGGCAAATTCGCGCGCCAGCAGCCAGACGATGCCGGGCATGAAGATCATGCACAGCCCGCTGAAGGCCAGCAGCACCCAGACGAACACGCCGAGCACATCATTGGCGAAGGCGGTCGCCGCCTCCTCGCTGCCCGGCTCGCCGTCGCGCCCGTGCAGCGCGCGGCTGTAGAGCGGGACGAAGGCGACGCTGAAGGCCCCTTCGGCAAACAGGCGGCGGAAGGTGTTGGGCAGGGTGAAGGCGAGCTGGAAGGCGTCCGCCGCCAGTCCCGCCCCGAGCGCCCGCGCCAGCAGGATGTCGCGCGCAAAGCCGAACACCCGGCTGACCGCCGTCAGCCCGCCGATCGTGCCGACATTCCTGATCAGGCTCATGGCTGCCCCTGCCCCGGGCCCCGGATCAGGCGTTGCCGGTGACGGGGCTGATCGGCTGGCCGCCGGCGGCTTCCTCGGCCCGGCGCGCGGCGAGCTGCTGCGCGTAGAGGCCGTTGAAATCGACCGGATCGACCATCAGGGGCGGGAAGCCCGCATCGCGCACGGCATCGGCAACGACGCGGCGGGCGAAGGGGAACAGCAGGCGCGGCGCTTCGGCATAGAGGAAGGCGTGGGCCTGGTCCTCGGGCACGTTGCGCATCCCCACCAGCCCGCAATAGGCCAGCTCGACGATGTAGACAGTGCCGCGCTGCGAGGTCGCGTTCAGCACCAGCTTGAGCGTCACTTCATGGACGTCGCTGCCCTTGGGCTCGGCGCCGATGTTGAACTGCACGTCGATCTGCGGCGGCTCGGGCCACTGGTAGACGTCGGGCGCCGAGGGGTTCTCGACCGAGAGATCCTTCACATATTGCGTGATGATCCCCACCGCCGGGCCGGTGTAGGCTCCGTTGGGCTGCGGACCGCCGGCGTCCTGGGTGTCGAGATTGGTGAGCACGCCTTCTTCTTCGGCCATGATGTCCTGTGTCTTTCTAACTGCGCCGTTGATGGCAAAGTGGGTAACAGATGGTGCGCCCGGCGCATGTGGCGGGACGGACAATGCGACCGCGCGCCTAGCAGGGGCGAGGGCGGCTCGCAACCGCAGGGCTGCGGCTGGCCGCGTTCTGTGCCGCATCCGGCACGGCATTTGACCCGCGCGGCAACCTATCGGGCGTTGGCGAATTGTAATGAGACCCTATTTAAGGCAGGGTATCCCACCCATGCGCGCGACACCCTCAGGGGCCGGTGCGCGCCAGATGCGACGATCGGATTGAAATAGTGCTCGAAATCGTTCTCCTCGCCATGGTGGCCGCCTTCCTCGGCCTGCGGCTCTATTCGGTGCTTGGCCGCCGTGCCGAGCATGAGGAGGAGCCTGCGGTGCAGCGGTTCGATTCGGACGAGACCCCGGCGATCCGCCCGGCCGCCATGCCCGCCCCCGCCGTGCCGCCGCGCCCGGCCGAGCTCGAAGGCGTGATGCCCGCGGTCGAGCGTGCCCTGCGCGAAATCGCCGCCGCCGACAGCAAGTTCAGCATCGCCCAGTTCCTCGAAGGCGCACGCGGCGCCTACCGCATGATCCTCGAGGCCTTCTGGAGCGGCGACCGCGAGACCCTGCGCGAATTGTGCGACGATGATGTCTACGCCGGTTTCATCGCCGCGATCGACGCGCGCGAGGCGGCGGGCGAGACGCTCGGCAACAAGCTCATCCGGATCGAGGAAGTGCGGGTCCACTCCGCCGCGCTCGACGGGCGCATGGCGCGCATCGCGCTGCTGTTCGTCGCCGACATCGCCGCTGTCACCCGCGACCGGGACGGCAACCTCACCGCCGGTTCGCTCGACGATGCGATCGAGAGCCGCGATGTCTGGACCTTCTCGCGCAATGTCTCTGCGCGTGATCCCAACTGGCTGCTCGACGAAACCGACGAGGGTTGAACCCGGGCTGATTTTCATAAGGGGCCGCGGTCCCTTGCGAAACAGGAGCTGACCCATGCGCGCGGTGATTGCTCTGGCCTTGCTGCTGGCGCTGTCGGGTTGCGGGCGGCTGATCCCGCAAGGCAGCCTGCCGCCCCCAGTATCCGGCACCCCGCCGCCGGTCGCCACCACCATCACCGATAACGCGCTGTTCGCGGGCGTTGCGATCGGCCCGTCGCTGGCGGCGCTGCCGGTCAGCGATGGCGATGCCCGCAGCGCGCTGGCGAGCTTCATCGAATCCTGCCCGCGCCTGCTTGCCCGCGAGGACGCGAGCGGCCTGACCCGCCCCGGTGAATGGCGCCGCCCGTGCGAGGCGGCCCGATCAGTCGCCCCGGAGCAGGCGCGCAGCTTCTTCGCGCAGACCTTCACGCCGGTGCAGGTGGGCGACGGCAAGGCCTTTGCCACCGGCTATTTCGAGCCCGAGATCGCCGGCAGCCGCACGCGCCGCCCCGGCTTCGAGGTGCCGGTCTATGGCGTGCCGACCGATCTGGTGCGGGCCTGGCCCGAGGCCGTGCCGCCAGCCGAGCGCACCGGTCGTCCGCCCTCGGGCCGCTATGACGATCAGGGCCGGTTCACGCTCTACCATGACCGCGCCGAGATCGAGGACGGGGCGCTCGAGGGCAAGGCGCCGATCATCGCCTGGGCGGCCGATCCGATCGAGTTCTTCTTCCTCCAGATCCAGGGCTCGGGCCGCCTCGTCACGCCCGAGGGCGAGGTGATCCGCATCGGCTATGCCGGGCAGAACGGGCGCGAATATATCGGCATCGGCGGGGTGATGCGGAGCCGCGGTCTGCTCGGCACCGGGCCGGGGCAATATCCCGGATCGATGCAGGGCATCATGGCCTATCTGCGCGAGCACCCGCAGGAGGGGCGCGAGATGATGCGCCTCAACAAGAGCTGGATCTTCTTTCAGGAGCTGACCGGAGACGGCCCGCTGGGCGCGCTGGGCGTGCCGGTGCGGCGCGAAAATTCGGTCGCGGTGGATCCGGCCTATGTTCCGCTCGGCGCGCCGGTCTGGCTCGATCTCGACCGGGCCGAGGCTGACGGCTTGTGGGTGGCGCAGGATACCGGCGGCGCGATCAAGGGCGCGAACCGCTTCGACACCTTCTGGGGCGCGGGCGAAGATGCGCGGGTGATTGCCGGCGGCATGAGCGGGCGCGGGCAGGCCTATGTGCTGCTGCCGCGCGAGGCCGCCCTCCGGCTTGCAGGCCCGCAATGAGAGCGCCGCGGGGGCTTTCCATCGGCGAGCAGGCGGCTTGGGCGCATCTGGCCTCGAGCGTGAAGCCGCTGCCGGGCAAGAAGCGGCCCGCGCCGCCCGCACCGGCCAAGCCCTCGCTCGTTGCGGCGCCGGCGAAGGCTGCCAAGCCTGCGGTCGCCGCCAAGCCCGGCAAGCTTGCGGCAAGGCCCGCTGCCAAGCCGCAGGTGCCGCTGCACCAGCCGCTCGCCGCGCCGCTGGCGCGCAAGGGCGAGGAGCGGACCGGGCTCGATTCCCACTGGGACCGGCGGGTGAAGGGTGGCCGGGTCGAGCCTGACCTGACGCTCGACCTCCACGGCCACACGCTCGATAGCGCCTATGACCGGATCATGACCGCGCTCGATCAGGCCCGTGCGATGCAGGCGCGGGTGGTGCTGGTGGTGGCGGGGCGCGAACGGCCGGTCGATCCGGCCGACCGGATGGTCCGGCGCGGGGCGATCCGGGCCAAGCTGCTCGACTGGCTCGCCGCCAGCCGCCATGCCGGGGCGATCACCGCGGTGCGCCGCGCCCATGTCCGCCACGGCGGGGAGGGCGCGCTCTACCTCTTTCTCAAGCGCGGCTAGACCCCCGCTTCACCCCCGCTAACCCCCCTCCAGACCCCCGCTTGCGCGGGTTCGACCCCCGGTTTTGCCGGTGTTCCACGTGAAACATTGCGCCCGTCAGCCTGTCGCAGCGCAGGGTGTTGCATCATCGGCAACATAGGTGAGAGCGCAAAGGCCCCACCCTGTCAGGCTTGTCCCGTCGACGCCAACCGGCCCGCACCCAACCCCGGGGGCGGAAAGGCTGGTCCCCCTATCGGCAAGGAGAGAGCTCATGAACCTCATACTGATCATCATCGTTGGCGGCATCCTCGGATGGCTGGCCAGCATGGTGATGCGCACCGACGCCCAGCAGGGCATCTTCCTCAATATCGTGGTGGGCGTGATCGGCGCCCTGCTGGCCGGCTTCCTGATCAATCCGCTGATCGGCGGCGGCAACATCACCGCGGGCGATTTCTCGATCAGCGCGCTGGTGGTCTCGTTCATCGGCGCGGTGGTGCTGCTCGCCATCGTCAACCTGTTCCGTCGCGGTTCCGTGCGCTAAAAGGAGAATATTCCATGAAGAACATCAAGTTGATTGCCGCCTCCGCCGCCGCCGCTCTCGCGGGCCTGTCTGCCTGCAACTCGGCAGAGGACCAGCGCGAGGACCAGATGGAGGCCCAGGCCGACAGCATCGAGGCGCAGGGCGATGCTACCGCCGATGCGATGGAGAACCGCGCCGACCAGCTCGACCAGACCGTCGACGGAGTGGACTCCACCGCCGAGCAGAACCTCGAGAACAAGGCCGATGCGGTGCGCGAGAACGCCGAGGCCAAGGCCGACCAGGTCGAGGAACGGGCCGAGGACGCGCCGCAATAGGCCTCTTCGCCAGGGTTCAGGCGGCGCGCTTCGAACGGCACACGATGCGCGCCGCCTGCTTGCGGGTCCGTCCTTCGGGGCGGGCCCGCAATTGCGTTCAGGCCTCGGGCAGGCTCTCCCCGTTCTCGATGATCGCCCGCATCGCCGCCCTCCCGCGGTTGATCCGGCTCTTGACCGTGCCGAGCTTGCAGTCGGCCACCTCGGCAGCCTCCTCGTAGCTGAGGCCTGCTCCCGCGATCAGCAGCAGCATCTCGCGCTGGCCCGAGGGCAACTGCTGCAAGGCGCCCTCGAGGTCGGCGACATGGATGCGCTCCTCCTGGTCCGGAGCCTGGACCAGCAGGCGCTCGGCCGCCTCGGGCTCCCACGCCACCAGGCGGCCCTGCTTGCGCACCGCGTTGTAGAACTGGTTGCGCAGGATCGTGAACAGCCACGGGCGGAAGTTGCTGCCGGGCAGGAAGGTATGGCGCGAGGACCAGGCTCGCACCATCGTCTCCTGCACCAGATCGTCGGCCATATCGCGGTGGCGGCACAGCGAGCGCGCGAAACTGCGGAGCGCTGGCAGGGAGGCGGTCATCTCGGACGTGAAGCAGGCCGCGCTGGCCGTGGCGGCCGGTCGGGCGGGGGCTGTGTCTGGCATCGCAACCTTGTCCTCTCTGGTTGTCCCCCCTCGCGATTGTCGGCCACCTCGGCGGCAGGTTCCCTAAACTCGGCAAGGAATTAGCCTCTGCCGGAAGCGCGCGCGGCGGCTAAAGCGCGTCATTGGCCTATGTGAATTCGCGCCCTGCCGACCTGCCTATCATCGCGCCCGACCCCCGCTTTTCACGGGGCTGCTGACCTGAAAGGATCAAGGATGCGCAGAGTACTATTCATGGCCGCGGGCCTGCTGGCGACAGGCGCCTGCAACGGCGCGGAGGAGCAGGACGAGCCGATGGCGGCAGAGACCGCGGCGGTCGCCGGCGAGCCCACCGCCATGGCCGGGCAACAGGCTCCGGCAGCGCAGGAATTCGTCCAGACCGCCGCCATGTCGGACATGTACGAGATCGCCGCCGCCAAGGTCGCGCTCGACCGTGCCAGCGGCGCGCCGACCAAGGAATTCGCGCAGATGATGGTCGCCGATCACACCAAATCGTCGCAGGCGCTCAAGCAGGCCGTGACTGCCTCGGGGCAGACCTTTGCGATGCCCGAGGAACTCGACGCCGAGCACCGCGCCCAGGTGGATATCCTGCGGAGCCTCAACGGCCCCGATTTCGACCGCGAATACATGAGCCAGCAGATGGCCGCGCACCGCAAGGCGCTGGCGCTGCTCAAGGCCTACGGTGCGGGCGGCGACAATGCCGAACTGCGCCAGTTCGCGCAGGCCACGATCCCCGCCGTGCAGAAGCACCACGACTGGCTCGACCAGAATTCGCCGAGCCCGGGTGCGACAGGCGGCACACCGGGTGCGACGATGGGCTCGACCCCCGCGCCATAGGCGGCCGGCCGGTTCCATCGCATATCCCCCGCGCGGTCGATCCCTGCCGCGCGGGGGTTTTTGCACCGGCGCGGCGCGGGGTCAGCCCTTGCCGGCCACGGCCACCCCGGCGAGCGGGGGCGCCTCGTCCGGCAGGGATGGCCCGCCCAGCGCCTCGAGGAAGGTTTGCGACCACCAGTGCACATCGTGGCGGGTAATGGTCTCCAGCATCGCCTGGTGCCGCTCCTGCCGCTCGGCCAGCGGCATGGCGAGAGCGCGGGCGATGCCGTCGGCCATGTCCTCGATGCTGTGCGGGTTGACGATCACCGCCTCCCCGAGCTGGGCGGCGGCCCCGGCAAAGCAGGACAGCACCAGCACCCCCGGATTGGCCGGGTCCTGCGCGACGACATATTCCTTGGCGACAAGGTTCATCCCGTCCCGCAGCGGGGTCACCAGGCCGACGCGGGCGCCGCGGTAGATCCCGAAAAGCTCGTCCCGCGAATAGCCCTGGTTGACGTAGCGGATCGGCACCCAGTCGATCGAGGCGAACTCGCCGTTGATGCGGCCCGACAGCGCGCTCAGTTCCTCGCGGATCTGGCGGTAGGTCGCCACATCCCCGCGCGAGGGCGGGGCGATCTGGAGCAGCGAGACTTTCTCGCGCAGGTCGGGATGGCCGGTGAGCAGCAGCTCGTAGGCGGCGAAGCGTTCCTGCAATCCCTTGGAGTAATCGAGCCGGTCGACCCCGACGATCATGTCGCGCCCGACCGCGCTCACCACCAGCCGCGTCTCGGCCTGCTTGGCCGCGATCGAGTGGACCGCCCCGCCGAAATCGGCGACATCGAGCCCGATCGGGCAGACCAGCAGGCGGGTGCGATGCTCGCCCAGGCACAGGTATTCGCCCTCGATCGCCGCCTCGAACTGGACTGTCGCATAGTCGGTGAAGGCCTGCCGCCATTCCTCCGACTGGAAGCCGATCACGTCGTAATCGAGCATCGAGAGGGTCAGCTCGCGGTGGCCGGGAAGCGACATCAGCAGGCTTGGCGGGGGCCAGGGGATGTGGAGGAAGAAGCCGATCCGGTTGGCAAAGCCGCCCGCGCGCAGGTGGCTGCCGAGCGGCATCAGATGGTAGTCATGCACCCAGATCAGGTCATCGGGCGCGATCAGGGGGGCGAGCGTCTCGGCGAACCGCGCGTTGACCCGGGCATAGCCTCCGGCGAAGTCGCGCGCGATCTCGGTCAGGTCGAGACGATAGTGGAACAGCGGCCACAAGGTGCGGTTGGCAAAGCCGTTGTAATATTCGTCGATGTCCTGCGGTTCGAGATCGATGGTCGCGGTGGCGACCCCGTCATCGCGGCGGAAGGCGATCTGGCCGGTGAAGGTCTCGGTTGGCTCGCCCGACCAGCCGAACCAGATGCCGTTGCTCTGGCGCAGGGCCGCTGCAAGCGCGACCGCAAGGCCTCCGCGATTGGCATTTTCCCCCTCGCTCTCGATCTGGACGCGGTTCGATACAGCGATGAGGCGGGACATTGACAGCCCTTTGCGTTGCGGCAGCGATGCCGGGGTGGTGCGCGCCGGACGGACCGCCCGGCTGCGACGCCGCCGCCTTCGCCGAAGCCGGGCCCGCAAAAAACTGCCTATGTCATGAACGCCCCCGCCTCCCCCTCGGCGAGCGCCCGGAGGCCGGCGTGGACGGCAGCGGGGCTGGCGAGGGCGGCGTCGGCATGGCTGGCGATCCGCTCGCCCACGGCAATCCCCCTGCCTCCCAACGCCCGTGCGGCGGTGAGGGCGGCAATGTCGGTGAAGTCGTCGCCGACATAGAGCGGGGCGCTGTGCGCGAAGGGAGAAAGCGCCATGATCGCACGCACGGCATCGCCCTTGTCCGCGCCCGGCAGGCGCAGTTCGTAGACCATCTCGCCTTCCTGGATCGCGAGCCCGTGATGCGCAGCACAGGTCTCGGCCCAGTGCCTCACGCTGTCCCGCAGGCCCGAGGCGAGGCGGTAGTGGAGGCCGAGACCGAAGCTCTTGAGTTCGATCACCATGCCCCGCTCCGCGCCGAACCGCGCCCGGGTTTCCCGGGCGAGGCGGGTGAAGATAGGCGCCTCCGGGGGCGCACGGCGCTCGCCTGCGTGGCGCAGTTCGAGCCCGTGGCTGGCCGCCACTGTCAGCGCCCGCAAGGGGCGACCCCATAGGGCATCGAGCTGTTCGAGCGAACGTCCGCTGACAATCGCCAGCCGCCCCTCGAGCCGCGCCGCCGCCGCCGCGACCAGTGCGCGCAATTCATCGCTCACCCTCACGGCATCGGGCGTGCTGGCGGTGGGAACCAGCGTGCCGTCGAAATCGAGCAGCAGGGCAAAGCGGGGCGGGGCGGTCATCGCTGCGGCTCCGGCTCTGGCTCCGGCACGGGCGGTGCGGCGCTAGCGGCATCGGCGCGGATGCGGGCAAGGGCGGCGCCAGCGGTCAGGCCGTGGACGGCCGCCGACATGGCGATCGTCACCAGCACCACCAGCCACAGATCGGCCAGCGCGGGCACGGTGGCCGTCCCGGCGGCAAAGGCGAGATAGTAGATGCTCCCGATCCCGCGCACCCCGAAGGCCGCCGCCACCAGCCGCTCGCGGCGCGGCAGGGTGGTGCCGGCGAGCGCAATCCAGCCGATCAGGGGGCGGATCACGAAGATCAGGCTCGCGGCAATCGCGACATGCTCCCACCGCACCTGCCCGAGATAGGTGCCGAGCGCCGCGCCCACCAGCAGCAGCAGTACCGCTGTCAGGGCGTGCTCGATGGCGAGGTTGAAGAGGTGGAGGTTGCCGTGGAATGCGTGCTCGGCCTCGATGCGCCGGAACACCAGTCCGCCGATGAAGCAGGCGATGAAGCCGTAGCCGTGGACCAGTTCGGCCGCGCCGTAGCAGACCAGCACGCCTGCCAGCGCGAGCACGCCCGAACCGGTGGCAGCGAGAACGTTGCGGGCCGGCCAGCGGAACACCATCTGCCCGAGCAGCCATCCGGTGGCAGCACCCGCGAGGGTTCCGGCGACAATGCGGTAGAGAAGGTCGCGCAGCAGCCAGTCACCCACCTCGGCGGCGGTGAGCCCGGCGAGGGCGGCAAGCCCGAGATAGACGAAGGGGAAGGCCAGCCCGTCATTCAGCCCCGCCTCGGTGGTGAGCGCAAAGCGGACAGGATGCTCGCCGCCCTCGGTCGGCGGGCCGACCTGCACATCGCCGGCGAGCACGGGATCGGTCGGCGCCAGCACCGCGCCCAGCAGCAGGGCGGCAGCCAGCGGCCAGCCGGCGGCAAGCCCGACCAGCACCATCGCACCGATGGTGAGGGGCATCGCCACCGCCAGCAACCGCCAAGCAGGGCGCCAGCGCGTGAAGGGCCTGACCACATCGAGCCGCAAACCTGTCGCGAACAGGGCCACGATCACGGCCATCTCGCTCAGAATCTCCCAGACAGCGGGATGGGAGATCGGCCTGAACAGCGCGGGTGGCTCCCCGATCGCCAGTGCGCAGCCGGCGCCGGCGAGGATCAGCAGCGCCGAGGCCGCAGGCTCGCGGCCCGAGACAAAGCGCGGCAGCCAGTAGGCAAGGACAATCGCGGCCCCGGCAAACAGCAGGAAGAGGTGGTAGGACATCGTTTCGGGTCTGCGGCCGGCGGATTTGGGGAAGGCGGCGGGCATGGGGCGCGCAAGAAAACCGGGCCTTAACGACGGTTAAAAACGCAGGCGATGGGCTGCGCCGCGGCGAATCCTAGAATGCTCGCAATCCCCTGTCGCCCGCCCGGGCCTATGGAAAGGACCCCCATGTCGTTTCTCGACCGCATCGCCGCCGCGCTTGCGCCGGCCGCCACCGATGAACAGCGCGCCGAAGCGCGCGCGCAGATCGAGGCGCTGGCCGCCAACGAGCCCTTCGCCGAGGACATTCTTGCCCACCATCGACGGATCGAGGCGCTGTTTGCCCAGGCACGCGAGGCCGCCGGGCCGGCGGCGCAGGCCGCGATTGCCGAGCTGGCGGTGCTGCTCAATGCCCATTCCATGGCTGAGGAGGCGGTGATCTATCCCGAGATCTCCGAGCATTCGAGCAAGGCCCATGCCGGCATGGCCTACGAGGAGCATGCCATGACCAAGGTGCAACTCGCCGCCTTGCAGCAGCTCGAGCCGGGCACGCAGCAGTGGCGCGACAAGCTCGATCACATCGAGAGCGCCGTGCAGCAGCACGTTTATCAGGAAGAGGGCAGCTGGTTGCCCGACGTGATCCGCTACGCGCCGCTCGAGGCGCGCCAGCGGATGAGCATCGAGTTCCGCGACTATTTCGAGCGCTTCGACCGCAGCTGAACCCGACCCCGCCCGGTCCGGATTGCGACCCGCCGCACCGCCCGGGGCAACGCCCGCAAGACCGCGCGACAAGGCCGGTCCTGCGGGCGTTTTTGCGTCCCCCTCCAGTTAAAGTCCGGCGCGTGCCCCATGCAAAAAACCCCGCCCATCGCTGGGCGGGGAGTGTTTTGGGGCAATGGCCGGACGAAGTGGAAACCTAACGCATCCGGCCACCGAGTCACCAGAGGGATCGGGATACCCCCGGGCGCGAAAAGACTGCCCGACGCAAAGCGGGCACGCCTTAACCTGCATTATATCTGCCGGACTTGTGGTTTTTTCCGGCTTCTGATCGCGCCCGGCGCCTCCTGCACGAAAAACCGCGCCCCGGGCGGTGTGGCCCGGGGCGCGGGTCGAGGCGCGGTGCCGGACGGGGGCGTGTCCGGCGCCGCTCCGTCAGCTCGAAGTCGACCCGGATTTGCCGCTGCCCTGGCTGCCCGACATTCCCGAGCCGGACTGGGCATCGCCCTGCCGGTTCTTGCGCCATTCCTCGAATTTGGAGTTGAACTCCTCCTGCTGGGTCTGGCGGAACTCGTGATAGTCGTTGTCGAACTGGTCCATCTGGCGCTGTCGCCACTGGCTGTAGCTGTGGTCATGGTGATGACCCTGCTGGCCCTGCCCCTGCTGGCCTTGGCCATATTGGCTCTGCCCGTGCTGCGAGCCGCCCATCATCGCGCTCTGCCCGCCCTGGCCACTCGAGCCGAAACCGCAACGGCCGCCGCCATAGCCGCCCTGGCCGCCGTAATCGCTCTGCCCGGACTGGTAGCCGTCGCCCTGGCCGCCGTAGCCACCCTGACTGCCATAACCGCTCTGGCCGCCATAGCTGCCCTGGCCGGCGCCCTGAACGCCGAAGCCGCCCTGACTGAACCCGCCCTGCCCGTAATTGTCCTGACCAAAGCCGGTCTGGCCGCCCATCGTACCCTGACCGTGATTTTGCTGTTGCTGTTGCTGGCCGCTCTGGCCGCCACGGCTCCAGTCCGATCCGCTCTGGCTCGATCCGCTCTGGCCGCGCTGTTCGCTACCCTGCTGCATCTGCTCCTCGCGTCCGCTGTTGCGGTCCTGGCTCTCGCGATTCTGGTTGCGCTCGTTCGCCATGTCTTGGTCCTTTCGGTTGGGTGACCCGGGCGGCCTCGCCGTTTTCCGGGTTCTGTCCAAAAGTGACAGCGGAGCAGCGGGAGCCCCTTATCCTGCATTACTGACGGCGGGCGCCCCGTCGCCGTCGCATGCCGCCCTGCCGATGCATCCTTTCGGGTGTGAAGAGCGAATCGAGACGGAGCCGCCATCTCGTGGCCGGTCGCAATGCATTGCATCCCTTCCAAGCCTTTGTAGAGGCCGGTTTTGTCGCATTTATCTTGCAGTTGGATCGCGAATACAACTACGATGACCCGCGGCGTTTTCGAGCCGAGCCGTCCCGGAATCGATAAGCGGGATAACTTTTGATCGAGAGAACCGAAGTCTGATCGGGGAGAGTGCAATTCCCGCAACACTTCAAGGAGCAAGCCGTGTTCAACGCCTTCCTGCTGCGACTTATGCATGCTGCCGAACTGGGCGACCAGGAAATCCAGGCTGTCGAGGAGCTTTGCCGCCAGCCCCGTGAGATCGGTGCCAAGAAGTATCTCTCGCGCGACGGCGATGAAATGCACTCCTTCCCCGTCGTTCTCAGCGGCTGGGCGGCGCGCTACCAGATCCTTCGCAATGGCGCCCGGCAGATCACCCGCCTGCTGCTGCCCGGCGACGCCTTCTACTTCGACTGCTCTCCCAACGGGATCGCCATCGAGGAGGTGATCACGCTCAGTCCGTGCAAGATCGTCAATATCATGCACGCCGACATGCGCCGCATGATAGACCGCTTCCCGGCCATCGGCGAGGCGATGCGCAGCTATGGCTGCATGGAAAATGCAGTGCTCGCCTCGTGGGTGGTCAATGTCGGCCGGCGCGACGCGCTCGAGCGCATGGCGCACCTGATCTGCGAGGCGCATTACCGCCTCTCGCTGGTCGATCCCAACCAGAACCAGCAGATCTACTTCCCGCTGACGCAGGACGATCTGGCCGATGTCCTGGGGCTCACCCCGGTGCACATCAACCGCAAGCTCCAGCAGTTGCGGCAGGAGGGGCTGATCACGCTGCGCTCCAAGCAGCTCACGATCCACGATCTGAGGACCCTGCAACAGATCGCCGGGTTCGACAGTTCCTATCTTGCGCCGCGTGTGCAGACCCAGCGCGAGCAGGAGCGGCTGCGGATTGTCGCCGCCTGACGAGGGGCGGCCCGCTCCGGGCCGCCGCCTTTTGCGGGCCTAGCGGGCGCCGCCCGCCTGGCTCGCCAGAGCGCTCACGATCCGCGTGCTGTCGGCCGGCTTGCTGATATAGGCGCTGCCGGCCAGATCATCGGGCAGCATGGCCGCATCATAGCCTGTCAGGAACACGAAGGGGATCGCCCGGGCCTTCAGCTCGCGCGCGAAGTCGAACGACATCCCGTGCCCCAGGTTGATATCGATCAGCACCGCGTGGATCGGGCCATCCTCGAGCAGCGCGTCCAGATCCGGCACTGTGGCCGAGATCGCCACCACCTGCGCACCCGCACTCTCGAGCAACTCCTGGCAGTCATGGGCCTGGTAGTAATCGTCCTCGAGGATGACGATCCGGTGGTCGCAGAGCGGTTGGTCGGGCATGGTTTTCGCTTTCCTGTCAGGATCGGGTGTCGAGGATGCTGCCGGCATCGGCGAGCGGGAATTCGATTTCGGCAAGGACGCCGGTATCGTGCAGGGCGAAGCGCCCGGTGCCCTGCAATTCGTAGGGCACGCGCTCCTCGATCAGCTTGCGGCCGAAGCCCTTGCGGGTCTGCTTGGTCTTGCGGACCGGCGCGGTTTCCTGCCAGCGCAGGCTGACCCACGGCTTGCCGTTGCGATCCTCGGCGGACCACACGATCCGGATATAGCCGGAATCGCCGAGCGCGCCGTATTTGATCGAATTGGTGGCGAGTTCGTGGATCGCGAGGGTCACGATCTCCGCCGCGTGGGGACTGAGCGCGATCTCCGGGCCATCGACATGGCAATTGTCCGGCTGGACCGCGTGGACCAGCAGTTCCTCGCGCACCAGCTCGGCCAGATCGATGCTGCGTCCGGGGGAGCGGGTGAGGGTGCTTTGCGTGCGGCCCATCGCCTGCAGGCGGCCGATCAGGTGGTCGACATATTCGTCGACATGGCGGTGACTGGGCGCCGAGAGCCGCGCGACCGAGCGCACCATGCCGATCAGGTTCCTGACGCGGTGCTGCAATTCGGCGACGAGCAGTTTCTGCCATTCCTCCTCGCGGCGCCGCTGGGTGGTGTCGATCATGGCGCCGAGCATCCGCACCGGCTTGCCCTGTTCGTCATAGAGGAACCGCCCGCGGGCCGAGAGCCACAGGATCGTGCCGTCGCGGTGCCGGACGCGGTATTCGTTGACGTAGTCGTGTCCCCGTTCCATCGCCGCGGCGACCTTGCCTGCGGTGGCCTCGCGGTCGTCGGGGTGGATCCGGTCGGCCCAGATCTCGTAGGTCGGCACGATTTCGCCGGGCTCGTAGCCTTCCATGCGGTAATGCTCGTCCGACCAGTAGAGCTCGCCCGTCTCGACATTCCAGTCCCACAGGCCCACTTTCCCGATCTCGCTCGCCACGCGCAGCATCTGCGCACCGTGGGCGAGCTGGCGTTCGGTCAGGCGCTCGCCGGTCGTGTCGGTCGCCATGCCGAACCACTCGCTCACCTCGCCGTTCTCGCCGAACACCGGCACGGCGCGCGAATGGAGCCAGCCGATCTCGCCATCGGGGCGCAGGTAGCGGTGCTCGATGTCGATCGGCGTGCCGGAGGCGATCGCGGCATCGACCGTGGCGCGCACAAGATCGCGGTCGACCGGTGCGACAAAGCCATCGATCCAGTCGCTCTGGCCGGGGTCCTCCCCGAGCAGGCTCTTGCCGCCCAGCTGTTCCATCAGCGTGCCTTGCGGGTTCATCCGGAAAATCAGGTCCGAGGTGGCCTCGATCAGCGAATGCAGGCGGTTCTCGCTGTGGCGCAGCGCGAGCTCCATGCCCTTGCGCTCGCCGACATCCTCGAACAGGACGCCGACGTGGTGGGGCGCGGTGCTTCCCACCGGGAAAGCGAAGACATCGAACCAGCGGCCCATGGCGGGGGACTCGCTCTCGAAGCGCTCCGGCACGCCGGATCTTGCAATCCGCCCGTAGGTCTCGATCCACTTGTGCTCGATGTCCGGCTGGAGCGTCCGCATGGTCTGGCCGACCGCATCCTTCAGACCCGCTTGCCGCAGGAACGCCGGGTTGCCCTCGAGGAAGAGGTAATCGACCGGGGCTCCGGCCTCGTCGAAGATCACCTCGACGATGCAGAAGCCCTGGTCGATGGCATCGAAGAGCAGCTTGTAACGCTCGTCGATCTCGCGCCGCTTCATGCGCGCGTCGTGCTCGGCGGTGATGTCGCGCAGGCAGGCCATCACGGCGGGCTGGCCGGCCGTGCCGACCGGCGCGAATGCGACTTCGTATACCAGCGGCTTGACCGCATGGTGGCGGACCAGCGTTTCGGGCTCGCCCCGTTCGAGCACGCGGTCAAAATCGGTGAACCATTCGGGCGCGATCCCGGGGTGGGCCTCGCTCAGGGTGCGGCCGACGAGATCGTGCTTGCCCAGGAGATCGCCATGCGCGCGGTTGCTGAAGAGGTATCGCCAGTCCCGCCCTTTGCCGTCCGGACGGGCGACGGGCTCGACGATGCAGGCAGCGTCGGGCAGCGCATCGAAAGCGGCCCGGAAAAGACCCGTGTGGACATCAGGCGTGTGGGCATCGGGAGAGTAGTCGGCCATCCAATCGTCTTTCGCATCCGCCAGCATAAAGAGCCGGTCCGGAAACTGACTAACATAGATTGCAGGGCAGCAAAGCCCTGAGGGATCAGTGCCTACCGGCCAACGCAGGATAGGGAAGCCGGCCGGCATTCCCGCAAAATCCGGCGCTCCACAAAGGAGCTTGCCCCATGCGGATGATCCTCGCCCTGCTCGCGATCGGTGCGGGTGCCTATGCCCTGTCGCGGCGCGCCGCAGCGCACCGGCCGCGCCCGCACGCCGCCTTTGCCGGCAACCAGGCGGCAAGCGGGGACACCCCCGTGCGCGATGCGGGACCCGAGGCGATGCGTGATCCCCCGCGCGGCGAGTGGAGCGCGATCGACCAGGCCAGCGACGAGAGCTTTCCCGCCAGCGATCCCCCGGCGACCTATTGAGCAAGGTCGCCCCGGCAGCATCAGCCTGGTCAGGTGCGATCTGCGCGAGGTTTACCGAGGTTAGTGTCATCGGCCGCAGCTTGCCCTTCACAGGATGCGGGCCTTCCGGCCTCTCCAAACCGGGAACCAGACCATGCCGACATTGACCTCAGCGGGGATCGAGCCCCTGTTCCGCCTCCTTGGCCGCCATATGCCGCTCGACGAGGCCGACCGCCGGGCGCTCTCGATGCTGGAAACCGGACCGGTGTGCCATGCCGAGGCGCGTAGCGACATGGCGCGCGAGGGGGAGAAACCGAACGTGATCCGGTTGCTGATCTCGGGCTGGGCGTGCCGCTACAAGGACCTGCCCGACGGGCGCCGCCAGATCGTCGGCTTCTTCCTGCCGGGCGATTTTTGCGATCTCAACATCTACATCCTCTCCGAACTTGACCACTCGATCGGGGCGCTGACGGCGGTGCGCTATTTCGAGATCCAGCCTCACCAGTTTCAGGAGGTGATAGACCAGCGCCCGCACCTGCTGCGTGCGCTGCTGTGGCACGAGATGGTCTCGGCCGGCATCCAGCGTGAATGGCTGCTGTCGATCGGGCAGCGTTCGCCGCTGGAGCGGCTCGCGCATCTTTTCGTGGAGCTCTATTACCGTCTCAAGGCGGTGGGTCTGGCAACGGGGCTGAGCTTTGATCTGCCGATCACGCAGAACCACCTCGCCGAGGCGAATGGCCTGAGCCTCGTTCACCTCAACCGCACGCTTCAGGAAATGCGCCGCGAGGAACTGATCGAGCTGTCCGACCGGCAGCTCAGGATCGGCGATCTCGACCGGCTGAAGCGGGTGGCGATGTTCAACGACAACTACCTCCACTTCAACCGCTAGGCCGCGGCCTTACAGCGGCGGAAGGGATTGTGCGGCGAAGCCCCAGCCCTTCAGCGACACGCTCGCCGCACGGCTCGTCAGGGTCTTCGCGTCGCGGATCGTGAAAGCGGCAGGGCTCTCGATGTCCTCCAGTTCCTTCCATGTCACCGGCACCGCCACCGGCGCTCCGGCACGCGAGCGGGCGGAATAGGGCGCCACGGCGGTGCTGCCGCGTTGGTTACGCAGCCAGTCGATGAAGATCCTGCCGACGCGCTTCGCCTTGCTCATCGTCGCGGTGAAGCGGTCCGGCTCGGCCACACTCAGCGCCTCGGCGAAACGGCGGGCGAAGTCCTTGTGTGCGTCCCACGAATGCCCCGGCGTGAGCGGCACTACGACATGCACGCCCTTGCCGCCGGAAAGCATGGCAAAGCTGGCAAGGCCGATATCCTCGAGGTGGCGGCGGATATCTGTCGCGGCCTGCTTCACATCGCCAAAGTCGAGGCCCTCGTCCGGATCCAGGTCGAAGATCATGCGGTCAGGCCGTTCCACCGCATCTGCGCGCGATTCCCAGGCGTGGAATTCGATGGTTCCCATCTGCACGCATTGCAGGATGCCCTTGGCGTCGGTGACGTAGAGGTAATCCTCGCTGCCCCCGTCCTTTTCGCGGATCGGCACATGGCGCACGGCATCCCCCAGCGCGCCGCTATCGTGCTTCTGGAAAAAGCACTTGCGCGCCCGGCCCTGAGGGCAGCGCACGAGGCTGACGGGACGATTGCCGAGGAAGGGCAGCATCAGCGGGGCAATGGCGGCGTAGTAGTCCGCAAGGTCACCCTTGGTCTCGCCGCTTTCGGGGAAGATCACCCGCTCGCGGCTGGAGATGGCAACGTCGGCGGCCGGCGGCGGCGGGGGCTCGGGCTGCTCGGGC
>VFQO010001331.1_pt1 | contig 19603 bp, 13 predicted proteins | sample 3512331 | NCBI WGS metagenome assembly VFQO01 (sample SAMN10412371, study PRJNA504923) | tailings metagenome | isolation source: Replicate 3 from Balatoc abandoned mine | place: Philippines: Itogon, Benguet | collected 2017-08-28
TTCGAAGCCGTTCCCGATGGCGGCATCGTCATCGCTGTGGCCGGCTCGTCGGTCACCAACAGTGGCAGCATCTCCGGTGCCCGCTTCGGCATCACCACGGTCAACTACTTCAACGCTGCCACCAACGCCCTCGAGCCTCGCGCCGTTGGCACCGGGATCAACAACCTCGCGGGCGGCAGCATCATCGGCGATACCGACGACGGCGTGCGCCTGATCGGCGGTGGCACCGTCACCAACGCCGGCACCATCGAAGGCCGCAACGCCACCTTCGCCGATGGCATCTCGATGTTCGCCCTCGCGGGTCAGGACACCTCGGGCCTCGCCTCAATCGGCACGGTCAACAACCTTGCCGGCGGCACCATCGGCGGCAACCGGTTCGGGGTCATCCTCTCGGGCGGCGGCGTCATCAACAACGCCGGCAGCATTCGCGGCAACGTGAATGGTCTGCTCGTCCAGGCTACCGATGCCGCTCAACCCTACACCGCTGCCCTGCTCAATTCCGGGACCATCGAGAACGGCGCGGGCTTTGGCTCCGGCATGTCCGTTGAGGTCGTCAACAGTGGGACGATCAGCAGCAATGGCCCTGATCAGGCTGCGCTGGTTTCAGCCTCGCAGATCAACGTCATCAACACTGGGACGATCAGCAGCACTGGCAGCCATGCCATTCACCTTAGTGCTTTCAATGATCAGCTCACGCTGGGTCTCGGCTCACAGATCGTAGGCGCATCCGATGCTGGCGACGGCACTGACACATTGGTGCTCGCTTCTGGGACTACTCAAGTCCAAGAGCTCGGCCTCTTCTCCAATTTCGAAGTGCTCAACCTGGTCAGCGGTAATTGGAATGCCGCTAGCGCCACCGGGAGCTTTGGCGCGATCAACATCAACGGCGGCAAGCTTACTTTGTCTGGCGAACTGGCTGGCGCTGTTTCGATCGGTGCAGCTGGCACCTTCCAGATCGGCGCGGGCGGCAATGTTGGCGGGTTCACCGGCAACATCATCAATGCAGGAAGCCTCATTGTAAATATCGGCAGCAATATGGGCTATGCGGGCTCGATCACGGGCTCGGGTTCGTTCCTCAAGCTGGGCGACGGGCGCCTCAGCCTGACCGGTACCAACACTTACACCGGTTCCACGACGATCGCAGGCGGCACTTTGGCTGTGAATGGTTCCATCACGTCCCCCGTGACTGTGAAGTCGGGCGGGATCCTCGGAGGGACCGGGCGGACAGGCAGCGTGACCATCGAGGCGGGCGGAACCTTCGCGCCCGGCAACTCGATCGGTACCATTGGCGTGACCGGCACCCTGCGGTTTGACACTGGATCAAGGTATCTGGTTGAAGCAACTGCCTCGGGTGCAGCTGATCGCATCAACGTCACCGGCGATGCGGTGATAGGTTCGGGAGTCGCAGTCAATGTGCTGGCAGCGAGCGGCAATTACCGCCCCACGACGACCTACGTCATCCTCACGACCAGCGGCAAAGTCGCGGGCACCTTTGCATCGGTCTCTACCGACCTTGCGTTCCTGGAGCCAAAACTGGTTCACAAAAGCAAGTCAGTCGAACTGGTCTTAAAGCGTAAAGATGTGTCCTTTGCCGCTGTCGCGACCAACCAGAACCAGTTGGCCGTGGCCTCGGCAGTTGAAACGATGGGCCTCTACAATTCGCTCTACGATAGCGTGCTCGGTCAGAACCTTGCTGGTGCACGCACGGCTTTCGATGCGTTCTCGGGCGACTTCTTCGGCACGGTCTCGAACCGTATCGCTGGCAGCGCCCAACGCTTGCAGGCCAACCTCGTGGCCGACGCCAATTCTACGCCGCAGGGTCCTGCGACATGGACGATGGTCGAGGCCGGGCATGAAGCGGCAAACGCACCTGAATATCGCTCCGGTCTCAGCTTTGCCGGAAATGGCTTCCGCGCCTCGCTCATGTCCGGCTACATTCCGTTCGAATTGATGGCGTCGGGCAACCAAGGCTCAGCCTCGATGGCTACGCGCTACGTTGGCGGCAGCTTCAGCTACAACGATAATGGCTGGAACCTTCAGGCGGGTGTTGGGATTGCGAACCACCAAATTGAGGCTAATCGCTCGATTGCCTTCTCGGGCTTCGCGGATGGCTCACAAAGCCGTTATGACGCGACCACCCGGCAACTGTTCGGCGAAGTATCTTATAGCTTCCAGGCTGGCGGTGTTTCGTTGACGCCGTATGCCAAGGCGTCGAGCATGGCGATGGGACGGACCGAAATTCAGGAAATCGGCGGGGATGCCGCGCTTTCTATCCTTGGCGGGGCACGCACACTGAACTTTGCCGGCACCGGTGTCCGGACAGCGGGATCGTTCGATCTGAGCAAGGGTTTGCGGCTCATCCCGCAGGTTACTTTGGGCTGGCAATGGGCTACAGGTGACCTCGGTACGTCGCAGGAAAGCCGCTTCAAAAGCAACGGAAGTCGGTTTGACATCATCGCTGCTCCAGTTCGGGGCGACGGCATTGATGTGGATGCCGCTGTCGAACTTGCGGTTGGCCGAATGTCCCTTGCTGCGGAGTATCGCCGTAACGCAGTTCTGCGCGAAGTCGGCGACGGCGCTCACCTGAGCTTCCGCTTGGCCTTCTGAGGCTGGGGCCTGTCGCAGACTGGTCCGCAAAATTGAGGGCCTCGCCGAGTTGTTGATGGCTGATTGTCATGCAACTCGGCAGGCCTGCTAACCGGTCACCCTCGCATAAGTCACATCCTGCATTGTTGGGCGCGAGAGGGACTGCGGCCTGCTGCGAACGCGTTGCACGATGAAGTCATAGGTTCGGCGCGTCAGTCTTGCCCATACCTATTGGCTGGAGCTGAATTTTCCTGGTCGTCAGTCGCCATTGGTCAGATGAAGCAGCGTAATGCACCCCGACGTGATCACGCTCGTAATCGTCGCCGATGCTGCGCGAACTCGTGCAAAAGGTTGGGCACCTCTCCTGCAGAAACCGGTTTCGAGAACACGAAACCTTGGATGTTCTTGCACCCTTCGCGCTCGAGCGTGTCGACTTGAGCCATGTCCTCGACGCCCTCTGCAAGCGTAGCCATTCCGAGCGCATCAGCCAGAGCGGTTATGGCGCGAATAACGGCGTGATCGTTACTCCCCGGCTTGCCGAGCTCATCGATAAAGCTTTTGTCGATCTTGATCTTGTTGAACGGGAAGGCACGGAGATAGTTCAGCGTCGAATAGCCGGTCCCAAAATCGTCGAGCGAGATCCGCACACCCAAGCTTCGAAGTGCGCCAAGTCTCTTGAGGACCTTGGTCATCTCGGCGGTAAAGATGCCTTCGGTTACTTCAATCTCAAGCCTGGATGCCGCAAGTCCGCTGTCGAAGAGCGCCTGTGCAATCGTGTCGACCAGACCGCTGTAATTGAAGTGCTTCGGAGTAATATTGACAGATACGGTCAGATCATCCGGCCATGTGCTCGCTTCCCTACAGGCCTCGCGCAGCACCCATTCACCCAGTGGGAGAATTAGCCCGGTCTCCTCAGCCAAGGCGATGAACTCACGCGGAGGCACTAGCCCGCGCTCCGGGTGGCGCCAGCGCACCAGAGCCTCAAAGCCGGTTATCCGCTGTTCTGCAAGGCAATAGAGGGGATGATAAACGAGTGCGAACTCTCCCCTCCGAATTGCTGCGCGAATTTCCTTCTCGGCCTCGGCGCGTTGGCGGTCGTTAACCGCTAATTCGGGTTCGAAGAAGTGGAACGTGGCTTTGCCTTTGTCTTTGGCAACATAGAGAGCAAGGTCCGCCCGCTTCATCAGCGTGCTCATGTCATCACCGTCAGCAGGGGCTACGGTGATACCTATGCTGGCTGAGCAGTGAGCTTCCTGGCCCTCAATCGGAATAGATGCGACCAGACAAGTTCTCAAATTTTCGGCTAATTGGTTGAGGTCAGCGCTCTCACTAAGCCCATCCATCATGATCGCAAATTCATCGCCGCCGAAACGCGCGATCAGGGCGTCGGGGAAGTCGGTTTTCAGCTGATCAGCGACCGCCCGGAGTAATTTGTCGCCTGCCGGATGTCCAAGCGTGTCGTTCACGACCTTGAAATTGTCTAGATCGATGAATGCCAGCAAAAGTCTGCTGCCAGCTTTAGCCCTCTGCAGGGCATAGGTTGCTTGCTCCACAAAAAGCGTACGCAAAGGCAGACCGGTAAGGCTGTCATGCAAGCCGATGTGGATCTGGCGTTCGCGTTCCTCGATGGCTTCTGCCATTTCCTCGAAACTGCGGGCCAGGCGGCCGAACTCGTCATCAGTGTCGATCCCGAGTGTGATCTCACGTCGCTGGCCAATGCGACGCGTCGCCTCATCGAGACGCTGCAGAGGCACTGTTACGCCATGCGCCACACGCCAGCTCAAAGCGAGCACCAGAACGATGCCGCCTACTGCGAGAATGACAAGTAGTCCGGTAATCCGGGCAAACTCGGAAATCACCTGTTCCATCGAATGGCGAAGCACCAGACGAGGCATAATGCCCTCTTGCAGCACCTCGAGAGCCGACACATGATAAAGTGCCCGTGGAGCTTGTTCACGCTCAATCACGCTTCCAGCCTGCGCGCTTTGCAACCAGCTCGGTAAATCGCGAGCCTCAGCGACCCGGGCCTCAAGGGGAATTGGTGCCAATTCCACCAACCGGTCGAGCTCGTCACGGTCGAGCGGCTGTGCCAGTACCAGCCAGCCCATAAGATCAGGTGCCGCAATTGGCGCTGCAGCGGCTAGCGCGAGGCCGTTACCAGATGCGATGATGCCGCTTCTTCCGCCTGCGTCCAACCGGGCCCACAGATCTTCGGTCGCCCGTGTCGTCGCGCCGTCCGCGGCGAATACTTGGCCGTCGACTGTCAGCACGAAAGCCGTATCGGTATGGGCGCGCGAGCGGAGGTTCGCGAGGGCGCTGGCAATAGTAGGCGCATCAGCGGTCGCCACTGCCTCGCGAAAACCAAAATCTCTTGCGAGTACGTCCGCCTGATCGCTCATCTGCCTCGTGCGAGTGGCCAGGATCTCATCGAACACCCGGGCATTAGCGGCCAGGTCTCGGGTGGCGCTTGCCTTGGCAAATTGTGATAGCCCGCTTGCCGCCAAGGACACGATGAGCGCCAGTACAATAGCAAACAAAGCGCCATAGAGGACGGCAATCCGCGTACGCAGCGAACGAAAACCTAATTGCCGGGTCAATGCCAGTCGTGCTCGAGCGACCGTGGTCATGCCTGATGTGAGGCTCATCGCAGGTCGACACGGATTTTGTGGTTCTGCAGCCCACTCGCAACAGCGAGTGTGGTTTCCACTTCGTTGGAAACGCTTCGTAGCTGAGGGTGCCAGACGGTTATCTGGGCACTGCCCGGTGCCATTCCTTCCAGTACGACATAGCCGTTGTGATCGGTCTTGCCGACGAATGGGGTATCGGTGACCCTTATATAGCCCCGCATCTGGTCGTGGATCTTGCAGCCTAATTTTACGCTGCCAACCACTGCGAAGGTTTGACTGCGGGTCTGATCACGCCCGTAGAGATCGATCTGAAATCGGGCAGGTTTTGAAAAACTATAGATCGAGTGCCGCACCGTATCGAGATTAGGGAAGGCTACCGTGCTGCCCTTCGCAACGATAAGGGTTCCGGGCAGGAATTGCTGCTCCTTCTGGACCATGCCCATCTTCCAGGGGAAGCGTATCGGACCTGCGGGAGGGCGCGCCGTATGAAGCTCGACCACGGCATCGCGCACAGGCATGCCGTCGGAATCAACGATCTGCACCCGCAAACTGGTAGGGCTTGCGGCGGCTACAGACACACCAGTGCCTGATGTGATGATAAGAGGTGAGATCCCGACTAATAGGAGCGTCTGGAGCAGCCGGCGGTGTCTCATGATTCCAGTTGCCAGAGGCGACATTAAAATTAGGCACGGCCTCGACACCGCAATCATACCGAATTGCGCTACTCCTATGGTGTTCTCCGCCCTACTGTCGTTGCCCCTTAATTTCCGGACAGTTCCTCACTGGTTGATTGGATGATGTATTCGCGCGGGGCGAGGTAGCCAAGGGCGCGATGCGGGTGGACGGTGTTGTAGTGGTGGAACCAGCTGGGCAGCTGGTTGATCACGGCTCTGGCGTTGGGCTTCTCGGCGACGCGGACGTAGTCGCGCTTCATGGTGCGCACGAACGCTTCGGCCATGCCGTTGGATTGCGGGCTTTCGATGGGTGTTGTCCGGGGCCTGAGGTTGATCTCGCGGGCGAAGCGACGGGTCTCCCTGGCGGTGTAGCAGCTGCCATTATCGGTCAGCCATTCGATAGTGGCAGGCAAGCGGTTCACACGGCCGGGCGTTCTAAGAACGGGAGGCAGATAGGCTTTCACCTCACCTCGCGTGCAAGCGCATCAGCGGCCAAACGGCCTGTCTGCGCCGAACCGTTCATATAGCCCGACCACGCATCTGAGACATGCTCGCCTGCAAACCAGACAGAGCCGTCGCGCGCCTCCTGCATGACCGTTCCGTCAATGTCCTCAACCCAAGGGAGCATGCCGAAGCGTGTCAGCTGACCCGGGGCAAAGACCGAGTAGGCTCCGCCCGTCAGTGGATCGCGGTGCCATTCAGTGCGAAGAACCTCTCCTGTGAAGGCCTGTTCTATCTGTCCGAGAGCGCTCCCCACAGACCCGTGGGCACGGGCCAGAGCCGCGTTCGGGCCACCTTCGTCCATTTTCGCAACGAGATCGCCGCCGAAAAACCAGGTAAGAGCGGCTTCCTTGCCAGGCTGAGCCGGAGCGGCCTCCCAAGCTTCGCAGAATTGGGGGTCAGCCCCGGCTTGCCAAGTCGCCCCGCTTGCCCCCATCGCACTGTCGCGCCACGGAGCGCTTCTATAGGCGGCGTTCAGCTTCCCGTTCCGGCCAAGTCGCACTTCCCGATGGAAGGTCTGCCAAGGGGCAGAGAATACCTCATCAGAGGCAAGGCTTCCGATTATCCCGGCGGGCAACGCCAATATAGCATGCGATGCATCGACAGTACGGCCGTTGGCAAAGCCAAGTCGCACTCCGCTGCCTGCACCGGGCCTGATCGCCGCAAGCCGCACACCCGTTTCGATCCTTGCCCTGTTTCGTGCCGCCAGCGCGTCTGTGATTGCCTGCGAGCCGCCCGATACGATGTACCGCTCATCACTTGCGCCAAGCACTTCGTAGGCCTCACCCTCGACCGTGGGCAGATTGAAAATCAGAAGCAGCGCGCTGGCTTGTGACGGCTCAACCCCGAATTCGGTACGGATCGATTGCTCGAGAAGCGCTCTCATGCCCGGGGCACTCAGAAGCGATGCATGTGCGTCTAAATAGTCAGCAACCGAGATCCGATCGAGAGCGTCGAGCACGTCAGTCCCGCCCGCATCGAGCGCCTCACTGTCAGCAGCGATCTGCTCGGCAATAGGACCGAGGGCTGCTACGAGCGCATCGCTGCTTATGGCCTCCTGCCCGATCAGCACCTGATCGCGTCCACCAGCCTGTTTTGCATCAAGCAGTTCAATCCCGAGATCAGCGGCCAGAGCAATCATGTCAGCGTGGTCGGTATTGACGAGGTGCCCACCGACCTCAACCCAGCGCCCGGCCGCAGGAAAGTCCCTGCGCGTGAGCATTCTGCCACCAAGCCGCGGGCGCGCTTCGTACAGACGAGCCGGGATCTTAGCGCGGGAAAGCCGATCAAGAGCGACCAGCCCCGCAAGACCGCCGCCGACAATAGCCACTTCCCCTTCCAAGGAACGGGCAGCAAGAGCAGATGCCATGCCGGTGCCGGCACCAGCCACTGCACCGAGCGACGCAAACCCGCGAAGCACCGCACGCCGCCCTATGCCGGGAAAACCGAGGCGTGGCGGAGCTGCTCCGCGAGCTGCCCGCTCGATACGCCGCGCGCGTGCCAATGCAGCTGCCACACCCGTGATTGGTCGCATTGCAGTTTCTCCCCCTACTCGCTGCAGAGCCAACAGTGCGCAGCGATCACCTTAATTGCAGAACAGATCACTATCTCGCGCGGGTGGGCCCTTGTCGACTACGCCGCGCTGGCCCTTCACCGTGTCCCTAGAGCTTTACCTGAGGCACGGCTGTCATGGCTTTCTCATGATCCTGAAGCGCATGGAATTCTGCCACCTTGAAGCCGAGCAGAGGCGCAAAGATTATGGCGGGGAAGCTCTCCCTTACGGCGTTGAACTGGGCCACAGCGGAATTGTAGGCGCGCCGGGCTGCGGCCAGTTTGTCTTCGATATCTGCGAGCTCGCTTTGCAGTTCCACGAAGTTTGCGCTCGCTTTGAGGTCGGGATAGCTCTCGGCGAGAGCCAGCAGCCGATCCACAGAACGACCCAGCTCGGCTTGAGCCGCATCGGAGATAGCACCGGCCGCTGCAGCGGTCCGATTGCGCGCCTCGATCACCGCATCCAGCGCCTCAACCTCATGAGCCGCGTAGCCTTTCACGGTGGTAACCAGATTCGGCACTAGATCATGGCGCTGCCGAAGCTGAACATCAATATCCCCGAGGCCCTGCTGGCAAGTCTGCCGAAGGCGGACCAAGCGGTTGTAAAGGCTGACGAGATATAATCCCAACAGCACCAAGATGATGATCAGAAAAAACTCGTTCATGAATGCCCCCTCAGATCTGTTTTGCTCATGTCAGGAAAAACGCTCGATCAAATCGAAGAACGAGTGGAGCTGATCGAGCGTTCTTTGGATCAATTCCTCGTCTGCTTCAGGCACTAGGGAGCCTGTCTCGAACCGGTCGAGGCGTCGGGAATCTTTCCAATTCAGCGCAACGATCATTTCGCCGTCGATGTAGGCAGCGCGCATTTCGTCGGCTTTGAAGCATTCGGCCAAGGCAACGAGTTGCTGCGATCGCATTGGATCTACAAGGTAGTGAGCTTCGACCGGATCGCTGGTCCACAAACTGAACATATTGCTGAACTTGGCATCGACGAGCTGTGTCCGCAAAAGCCGGGTTTGTCCGACAAGGAGTTCGTCCCGGTCGCTGACGAGACCGAAGAGCCGCTCGCCTTCGTCGTGCGGTGCAATGACTGTGGCGGACCGTACGTCGCGGGCGGTTGTCGTGCTGAGGATGCAGCCTGCAAAGACAGGCACCCAGGATTTGCCATTTTCGCTGCGGATGTAGAGGTCCGCTTCATAAAGCGAGAACGCCTGTCCTTTGTACGTGCCAGACCAGCGGTCTTCGAAGTGCGACTTCGAGTAGGCTGGGATCAGGCCGAACTGATAGGCGGTCTGAAGCTCTGGTCCTGGTGCCGGCTGAGGATCAAAACTAATCGCTAGTTTGCTGGCTATCGCGTTATTAATCTGTGTCTTGACCTCTTCAGCAAGGGAATTTCCTGCTGAATTCGCCCAAGCCCATCCTGCACCACCAAGACAGAAGAGGAGGATCGGCGCCAAGTCCTCATCGACAGGAAATACGACGAGCAGGGCGAATGCCGCCGCCACGGCGATGATCGTTAGCCTTATCCTTGGCCAGAACTGCGCGTCCGCAGTTTCGCGGGCAGCCTTCTTCTCCTCGAGCCATGCGCCGAGTTCACCTTTGAGGATCGCTTGTGCGTTGATAGTGCTCATTCTTATCTGCCCACCGGCGCGATCTTGCCGGCGCGCATTTCGTCAGGCGTGACGATCCCGTCGAGATCGGTGTCGAGCCGGTCGAAAGTTGCCAGCGTAACGGCCCGGTACTCGATCAGGCTCACTTTCTTATCGGCATTGGCGTCGAGCCTGCCCATCTGCGCGGAGACATCAGGCTCTGTCACCGGGCCGATCAATGCGGCGAATTCTGCGGGTGAGAGCGAGCCGCTGCCATCTGCATCGAGCTGTTTGAACACTGCGCCATTGTTCGCCCGCGCAGCCGCCAACGCCGCCTCCGCCTCGGATTTCTGAAGCTCTGCCTGGGTCACGAAGCCGTCGCTGTCCGCGTCGCGTTTCCGGAACTGGGCGTCCATTACGCCGATGAAGCTGGCCCGCGGCACATCGGCCGTCTGCTCCGGCGCCACTGACTGTGCGGCGAGGCTTGCCTGTGAGATCGCGGCGAGCAGCCAGGTGGTCAATAGGGCTCGGGCGGTGTGGGTCCTGCGGCGATGCCGTTGCGTCATGATATGCCTTCGTCTCTTCAAATGATGTGAGAGCCTAGGGGCCTGATTGGCGGCCTGGCAAGGAAAGCAAAGCCCAGCATGTAAGTTTGTCGTAAACTTACAAATCGAATGGCGCGAAAATACAATTCGCCTTCGCATTTCTTCGATTAGCCAATGCACAGACATTGTGGGGGCATGTCTCAACTTACTGTCGCGCCGGAAAGGCTAAGCCTCGAGCTTCAGTACAGTTGCGTTTTTTACACTGCGGTCAACAGTATTGCGTTTTTTGGAAGACTGGATATGAAGATGAAGAATTTGTTGGCGAATTCAGCCTTCGCGGCTTTGGCCGTGGGCACGATGATGATAGCCGCGACGCCGGCACAGGCGCAGGCGGGCGACACCTGTGACCTCAACGGCACGGATGGTGGCAACAATGCGGCTGATGCCAACAACGGGGCGTCCGCTGAAGCGGGCACCTCGTCTGATGGTTCTCTGGCGTGCGGTCGGGGCGCACGTGTGCTAGGACGTAGTAATATAGCAATCGGCTCGTCCGCATTTACTCTCAATGGGAGCAACGAAGCAGTTGCAATTGGCACGGTTGCTATTTCGGGAGAACGGGGCGTGGCTGTCGGCTTTGATGCCTTCGCAACCGACCCCGGTTACATACCCGTCGGACGGTCAAGCTTTCCTCTCGCATCGGCGGTAGCAATTGGTGCGCGGTCATTAGCAACTGGCGCTAACACTGTGGCGATCGGTTCCGACTCGACTGCGGGCACGGGCTTTGATTTCTTCGATCCACTGTCCTTGGCCTCTGAAGGTCGCAACATCACAGTGGTGGGCGGAAGCGCCGGTGCAAACCAGAATGATGCGACTGCGATTGGCGCGGAGTCGAAAGTGTCAGGAGAAGGTGGTACTGCTCTCGGCAGCGGCACTTTCGTTGGTCACGCTGGCGGTGTTGCGATCGGCGCCTTTTCGCAGGCACTTTTCAGCAGCAATGATAATCCATTCCGCGCTTCTGTGGCAGTAGGCTATGGCGCAACCGCCTTTGATAATTCGCTTGCTCTGGGAACGTCTGCTCTAGCCGGCATATTTAGCTTCACGGGCTTCCCCCCGCCCCAAGCCAATTCTGCGCTCGCGGCAGGCAGCGCGGCGATCTCGAATGGTGAAAACACAGTTGCGGTCGGATCCAGTGCCCGTGCCGGCAAGTTCGCTATCCTTTCCGATGGATCACTTGAAGGTGCTCCAGGGACTAATATCACAGCGATTGGCGGGAATGCCACCGCCGATGAAAACGGTGCCACTGCTATCGGTGCCCTCTCCCAGGTTTCGGGCGAAGGCGGCGTCGCAGTCGGTAGCCAGAGCTCGGTCACCGCAACCGGCGGCACAGCTCTCGGGACCAATGCGGTGGTATCCGGGGCGAATTCAGTCGCTCTCGGCAGCGGGGCGCAGGCCAGCGCATTGAACGCTGTGGCCATCGGAGCGGGCTCGATCGCCGATCAGGACAACACCGTGTCGGTCGGCGCGGCCGGTGCCGAGCGCCGGATCGTGAACGTCGCGGCGGGCATCGATGCAACCGACGCAGTGAACGTTGGGCAACTCAACTCTGCCATTGGCGGCGTGAGCTCTGCCGCAGCGTCGGCGCAGACAACGGCAAACACCGCCCTTGCCAACGCCGCGGCGGCCCAGACCTCGGCCAACACCGCGCTCGCCCAGAACACGGTTCAGGATGGCCGTCTGACCACGGTGGAGAACATCAACACCGTGCAGGCTGGGCAGATCAACGCGATCCAAGCGCTCAACACGACACAGGACAACCGGATTACAGCGGCTGAACTGGTCAATGGTCAGCAGGGCGCGCGGATTACCTCGCTCGAGGCGCTCACCTTCGATCTCGGGATGCAGATGGATGAGAACCGCCGACAGGCCGATGGCGGCATCGCGACCGCGATGGCGATGGGCGGCATGATGGTGGTTCCAGACAGCGCCGTCTCGCTCAACTTCAACATCTCGACCTATCGCGGCGAGCAGGGCTTTGCCGGCGGCATTGTCGCCCGGGTGGCCCCGCAGGTCTACGTCAACGGCGGGATTGCCGGCTCGACGGTGAAGGGCTCGACCGGCGGCCGGGTGGGCGTGGCCATCGGGTTCTGACAATCGTCACCTGTGCGGTGCCGGTAGGGACAGACCCCGCCGGCACCGCATTGCGGGTTGTTCAACGAACACCACAGAGAAGCTCCCTCACGCAGACGCCCAGTGCGCTGAAGCACAGTCTCTACAGATCATTGATGCCACACAGACACGGTCCGGAAGGACGGGATTTTGTGGTGATAAAAGCCCACGAGGCCCGAATATGCAGAAACCTTACAGTCGGACGCGGGAGCTTGCAGCGGTATTTCTGCTTGCCTCACAGATGATATCGTTCCCCGCGTTGGCTCAAAGCGCCCCCACCTCACCGAGAAAACTGGGGCCGGTCCTTCTTCCCCCCAGAACCGCCCCGGCTACGCCACCGCCCCAATCCGGCCCGGCTCCTAACTCTTTTGCAGGGGGCGCCGGACCGGTCGAAACTACTCCTCAGGGTAAGCCATTCACGCTCTCGCAGTCTCTCGAAGACGCGAAGAAGAGCCCCGTAAGGCGCCTTTTGAAGCTCGAAGAATTACAGAGGCCAGGTGGAATTGCTTTTGGAGCAGCGAGGTTCGACTTCAGACCTGCCCTGTCGCACCCTGCCTCCTTGCTTAACATGAAAAAGCTGCTTGGCAGTCTTGAGGCCGTCAGGATTGAAGAGGGTGAGACCTTCGCAGAGGAGCGAGACGACGGGATCGTTCTGCGATCGAGCCTCCGCTTCTCGGTTAGGCCCACGGCCTGCTTGACGCCGCAGAGCAAGGCGCAAATGGCGACCGCCGGCAGTGCCTGCCTCGAGCGAGTTGAACTGTCCCCCGCAACTCTTGAAAGACAGCTCGCCTCCCCCCAAAGCTTGATGCCGATTGCCGATCCAACGCTTCGAGCACGGGTCGTTGCCGATGCGTCTGCAGCGCAAGCAGCAGAAGCTGCGGCCCTGGAAGGCTATGTTGCTGAAGCGCGTGCCAGCATGAGGACCCCGGAGGGTAGAGCTCAGCTCGCAGCACGGTTTGGAGAGGCCGATGCTGCGCAAATCGCGTCGATGAGTGACGCACAAATTGCCGAAGCTATGGTCAACGCTGGCACTGTATCCCTAGAGCAGACCCTCTACGTACCCAAGCTTAACAGCATTTTTGACCTCGGGCGCCTAAAAAAGCTCAACCCCGATGGCTTCGACCGGACCATTGTGACTAGCGCCTTGCGCAAGGCGTCAACAAACCCATTCGGCCCCGAAAAAGTGTTTGACATACAAGGCGGGCGATCATCCTCGATCGACTTCCTGCAGCGTCTGCAGCAGGCACAGGCCCAGCCCTCAACTCATGCTTTCGGGCCCGCAAATTTTCTTACCGGGTTTACCTTTGGCCGCGAGCACAAATGGGAAATCAAGGTCGGCTACAAAATCGACCCTTGTCGCTTCATCCCCTTCAAAGACTCATGCCCGAGAGAGTATTTCGTCAGGCCTTATGCGAACCTCGGCTACGGGCTTGGCATGCGGTTCCCTATCCAGGTGACCGGGCAATACCGTTACGAAGCCCGGTCGGGCGTCACCGACAAGGCGACCTTTTCGGTTATGACGCTGCCCGTCGACGGAAATGAAGAGCTCTACAGGTCCACGGGCCTTTCTGATGAGCAGCTCTTCCAAGGGAAAGAACTCGTTGCAGAACTCGGGTTCACAGCAGGTGTCGAATACAATCTGCCGTTCCGCCGGGACAACATGTCGCTCACGTTGGGGTATGACTTCACGGATCTTCTGCCCGGTAAGCTCAAGGGAGGACAGTTCAGGCCGCCTAACACGAACGAAACAATTCCCGTCGGTCGCTTCACCTTCCCCGAATATGATTTGCTCGGGCAACGCGGCAATCTCGGATTTCTCGGTGTTGCCCTGATCCCTGCAGTCCAACTCGACATGACGTCTAAGGGCACATTTTTTGATCTTCGAGATCGAAATTCAGGCGTCATCACTCGAAGCATCAGCACCGGCCAGCCTGTGACCCTGTCAGTGAACCCTAGTGGAAAGAGCAGGATTGCTCTGGAGAACCCGCGTTATAACATCGGTTTGAAAATCATGCCTGGCCTTGATGCTCAAGCCTTCGTGAACATTGCTGTGTGGCAAAAGAAATGGGTCTGGCCGATTTCCTTCCCCGCGCTTTCCATAGAAATTCCATCCGGGGGGCTCGAGTTCAACTGTCACGAGGGTACCTACTGCAGCCAGCCCGCAACTTTCCAAGCGTGGAGAATTGGCAGTAGGTAGAAGAGAAAAAATTTTGAAGGGGATCTTCATGCGTTTCCTAGGCTTGCCGCGAACCACCGGCCTCACAATCGGCTTGGCTATGCTCTGTGCCTGCAGTGCCAATGACGGCGCCGAGCAGGCCGGTGATATGTACCCCCTGCTCGGCGTCGAGCGCGACATGGTGATTACTTACCAGAGCAGATCCACCATCAATGGGGTGAGCGTCGGAAGTGTTATGAAGGAACTCGATGTCATCACAAGCCAAGGCTTCTTCAGGAAAGACGGGAGCATCCGCAAGGAGCTCAGCGGCGAAGTGATGATCAAGCGCAATGACCTGAAGAAATATTTCCGCATCACCAGAGATTATGACGGAAATCTCGTTCGAGCGGAAACCGAGGTTATCGAACCTGAGCAAGTGGGCTATGACGAGATGCTATTCATGGTCGGGTATGGTTGGGAGCCGACCGGGGTCAGTTCAAGCTTCGCAGGAAAGGAATGCGCAGAATGGAAGGCCGACGTTGAGGACGGTTGGGTCAAGTTGTGCGTCACCAACGCTGGCGTCATCTTGGCGATGCACTCAATGTCGGAGGCTAACGGGGATAAGGCGGCGTCGAGCACAATCGCCGTGAAAATTGAGGAAAGAGCCATTCCGTCATCACTTTTCGAGCTGCCAACCAGTTGATCTGAGTTGACAAAATGACCGTACACCGCCTGATAAGCTTGGAGAGCTAGCCACTGGGTGGCAGTGCGGCGGCTTACCGCGTCCGGTTGTCCTGCTACGATGATCAGGAGTGATGATTAGCCGAAAGCGCGATCGTTCTGTGGTGAGCCGAGCGTAGCCTCAGGACCCTGCCCCCGCTGAGCCGGCGTTCGGCCTCAATCGTAGTCATCCCTCGTGCGGCCCCGATCATCGCAACAGGCATACCCATTTCGACATTTGCTCGCTGGAAAACTCAGACACATATTGTCGAGGCCGTCACGCGTTATCGCACTTGCGCGCGGAACCGGATTGTAAAGCTGGGCTGGCTGGTCGCGCTCGTCGCTGCCGCCATCGTGCCGCTTGGATTGATCCTGATTGCCCTCACGTTGGCATCGAAGCTTCCCGTCGGCGTATAGGTGTATGACGCCGTCCCGCCTGCAGTTGATGAATAGGTCACCATTGTCGCAGCGTTGAAAGTGCCCAGCCCGCTTGGCGTTGGGCCGTTCGTGAAGGTCATCGGCGTGCCGGTGGCGAATGCCATCTCCGCCGGCATAAGATCGATCAGAACTATTGAGCCTGACCCGACAGTGCCCGTGCCGACGTTTGTGAAGCAGGCATTCCCGATACAGATTGCGGATGCTCCCGGACCCATCCACATGGTGGACTGGAGGCAGTTATGGCCCAAGCACGGTTCTAGAAATTGTATTTGTGAGACTGTTTCTTGACGGAAATAAGCCACCAACTGCCCACCGTTTAAACCGGAGCGGGGCTTGCCCGTATTTATCTTATCAGAGCGGCGTGATACCCCAAGGTTGATGAAACACGCGCATCTCGACGCCCTTCTAGCCCTGAAAGCCTCGTTTGAAGAGAACGAAGATTGGGTTGCGGTAGGCCACGTTGCCTATCTCATCGACCGACTTTCGGGAGGTTGCGAGTTCGCCCGGTCGCAACTCTGGAACGAGCATACCAGCGCCACGCTCCATTGAATTGGAACGGGAAACTTGTCGGCTAGCGTCCGTCGGCTTCGAGTTTGAGGCGTAGCGCACTGGCCGAATTTGGCACGCCGATCTTGCTTAGCATGTTCGCGCGGTGGATCTCGACTGTCCGGGGGCTGATGCCCAGTTGGCGTGCCATCAGCTTGTTGCTGCACCCGTTCGTCAGGAGCTCGAGCACCTCGGCCTCGCGCGGGGACAGCCGCCCGAGCCGTTCCTGCGCCTCGACCTTTTTCCGGCGGCTTGCGGCGTTACGCTCCGCTTCGAGCGTGTTGCGGGCGAGGCAGCGTTGCAGGCGCTCGGTCTCGAGCGGCAGCACGATATAGTCCATCGCCCCGGCCTTGATCGAATCCACGATCTGGTGCGGGCCGGGCGCGACACCGATTGCGATCACCGGCAGCCACACGCCGATCTTTTCCAGGCGTTCGATGCCGGCCACGATGCCGCCCGCTTCCGGCTCGTCCTGCAGGAAGATCAGCCCGCGGCGCGGCGGGTGGATCGCAAGCTCGTGCAGGTCGTCGTAAAGCTCGCAGTGATGGCCGAGGAGCATCGCGGTCTGGGCAAAATGCGCGCGCTGCTGAGCGCTTCCTCCGACATAGTGGAGGGTCAATCTATCGCTGCTGACAGTCTCTTCGGTCACGGTATACTCCCTATCTCGGGTATTAACCCTGGTTAGTGACCGTACCTCGGCGAGGGATGTCGTATGAATGCCTAAGTAAAAATACCGGGGCATTAATTGTCTGAATTACGACACGATTTTTGTGTTTTGCGGCAGCAGTGTCGCCTTAAGAAATTAGCGAACGGGTTTGATCTGAAGCGTCTGCGGTGATCAACTTCTAACCAACTAAGGGGATCGTGCGGGGGATGCGCCACTGCGAAAAGTCGCGCGAGTCCGAGCTTCAGCTGCAGAACGGGTTCACCCGCTTCTTCTCCTTATAGCAATGTGAGGCAGCCCTCCGGCCACGCCGCGGATCACGCCGTATGGAGGAACAGCCGGACGACATCGGCGAGGGTGGAGACCTTCAGCTTGAGCATCAGGCGCGCGCGGTGCGCCTCCACTGTCCTCGGGCTGATCCCCATTTCCCGCGCGACTTCCTTGTTCGACAGCCCGAGCGCAAGCTTGGCTCCGACCTCCCGCTCGCGCTCGGTGAGCAGGTCGAGCCGCTGCTTCGCTTCGGCGAGCGCGGTGCGTTCGCCCTGCCACTCCTCGGTCATCTTGTGCAACTGCCGGATCCGCTCGAACAGCACGCCGATCGAGACGGGCTTCTCGACGAAGTCTATGGCACCGGCGCGGATCGCTCGCACCGCGGTCGAGATGTCGCCGTGCGAGCTCAGCATCAGGACGGCGTGAAGCCGGGTTCTCGCCCCCATGGCCTCGAGAACCTGAAGGCCGTCCATCTCGGGCATCCGGATGTCGAGCAGGATGACACCCGGCTCGAGTTCGTCCATCGCATCGAGAAGCATCTTGCCGTTCTCGAAAGTCCTTCCGATCATCCCCTGATGGTCAACGGCCTTCTTGAGAAGTCGCCGGATCCCCGCCTCGTCGTCCGTGATGTAGACGTGAATTGTCACTGCGCTTGCCCGTTCTTTTTCCCGATCGCTCTAATGCCGCAGTCGCGGCGGTCAACTTCGTCGGGTGCACATTTCAAGGTTGAGAACGTTCAAGAACCAGATGTCTGTCGCCAGATTGATGCAAGCTCGCCCATGCTGGGACGCACTCAGCAAGACAGGTCGGCTTCACCCGATACCTGGACACCACTGTGCGACGGCCCCGCTACTCCTTCGGTATCGAAACTTGGTCGGCAATAATCTTTCGAAGATTCAGGGTGGATATGGGGCCAAGCAATCCCACGTATCGTTAAGAAGTACCCCCGTGGGATATTAATCAAGACAGGTGGCTGAGTGTCGCCTATGAGGTCTCTTGCGATCCACCTGAGCAGGGGGAGGGATACTTGTCGGGTCTGCCTAAGCCGCCCACAGACAACGAGTGGAATGCCACAAGTCGCAAGATGCTCATCCTCGATGACGATGCCGGCGTCAGTCGTACCGTCGCACAAATGGCAAAGAGCCTTGGCGTGCAGGTCCAAGCTTGTGCGACGCTGGCCGAATTCGAAGCCGCGCTTCCCATCTTCCGGCCCGACATCTTGCTGATCGATCTGATGATGCCGGAGATCGACGGCATTGAGGCCATCGGCCGGATCAGACCTCTTTGTGATGCTCCGATCTACGTGATGTCAGGTGCAGACAAACGCACTTACGAAGCTTCGCGCGAGGTGTTGCGCTTGTCGAATGTGCCGATTGCCGGCTTTCTGGAGAAGCCTTTCTCCCTCGCGCAACTCCGTGCGACCTTGATGCAATCTCAGGAAACTGTGGTCCCATCCGAGCCTATCGCGGCGAGAGAGACAGCCGAGCGGCTTTCCCCGTCTATGTTTGCCGACTTGGCCGGACGCGGAAAAGTAGTGCCATTCTTTCAACCGATCATCGACGCTCGCACGCGTTCCCTCAAAGGCTTCGAGGCTCTCCTGCGTGTGGAAGGGCAATGCGAGAGCCGGCTGCCATCAGAATACTTCGACCATCTTGCAAATAACGACGTGCTGTCCATGCTTGTCACGGATGTGGTAATCGAGCGATCGCTGCGCTTCTTGGCTGACATTGGCGCCAAATCCGATGTCAGTCTTTCTATCAACGTTTTTGGAACGCAAGCTGTCGCTGATGGCTTTCGCGAGTGTTTGGCCGAAAAATGCTTGGCGTTCGGTATCGCACCGAGCCGCATCATCCTCGAATTGAGTGAGGCGACGATCTGCGACTTTGACGAGACGGAGATGCGGAAGATGACGCAGCTGCGTCTTGCGGGGTTCGGCTTGTCGATCGACGATTTCGGAACTCGCCATTCGTCACTTGGTCGGCTCGCAAGCTTGCCCTTCTCGGAGCTCAAGATCGACAAGTCATTCTGTCTCGCTTTGCCAGAGTCTCATTCCGCCGAGGCGATCATAGAAGCCTGCATCAGCATAGCCCGCAAGCTTGAAATGAACGTGACGGCGGAAGGGATCGAAAGCAGCGAAATAGCTGACATCGTTACCCGAATGGGATGCGACGCATTACAGGGGCATTATTTTGGCCAAGCCATGCCGATCCAAGAGGCAATCCAGTGGGTCGACCATGGTTGCCCGTTTCCAGGTAAGCGCTCGCATTCGGGGTGACTGACTCCTTCGCAGAACACCTCTTTAGGCGCAGATTCCGCATTGGGTTTCATTCGCCCTTGGCATCGCAAGGTCTCCCCACCCTGCCCCACCCCGGTCCAATAGCTTGGCAATAGTAGAGCGCTGCAGTAGCGCTTTAGCGGCACGGGGCAACGCTGGCCACTACTCATTGCGTTTGCTCGTGATGATTGTCTTTCCTGACTTGCCCCAAGGCAGTCGGGAACGAGGGATAGCGTAGATGACCGGGACGGATTTGCCTTTTTCCACTCTGGCGACCCTCGCGCTCGACCAGG
>VFQO010001334.1_pt1 | contig 19541 bp, 13 predicted proteins | sample 3512331 | NCBI WGS metagenome assembly VFQO01 (sample SAMN10412371, study PRJNA504923) | tailings metagenome | isolation source: Replicate 3 from Balatoc abandoned mine | place: Philippines: Itogon, Benguet | collected 2017-08-28
GTAAATAAGCAGTTTCCTGCAAAATGACCGTTTACACAAAATTATTTATACCCTCCAATCAAGCTAATCTGAAGACCACAAAATATCTTGATTACTAAGCCTCTTTAAAGCTCGTAATAACAGCACATTGTGATTACGTACCCTTAAATGGCATCTTCACCAAGCTAAATTGCTGAAGCTGAAGCAAAGTAGTGACGTAGCAATCCAGTTAAGCCATTAAAATTTTAAGCTATAAACTCCAAGCAAAAAAAACGACCCAATTGGGTCGTTTTTTTTGGATTCTTTAAGGATTACAGCTTCTGAATATTAGAAGCTTGTTTGCCTTTTGGACCTTCTGTTACATCGAAAGAAACGCGTTCGTTTTCTTTCAAGCTTTTGTAACCGCTATCAACGATAGCTGAGAAATGTGCGAATAAATCGTCGCCACCCGCGTCAGGAGTAATGAAACCAAAACCTTTTGAATCATTAAACCATTTTACTAAACCTGTTGCCATATCTTATTCCATACTTTTAAAAAGGGAGGCACCCTGAAAGATTGGGTTTTTAAATAAATAAGGCCTTGATGTCATCAAGGCCAATCATTAAAAATTCAAACGCCTACATAGCTTTTTACGTACTTATGCTAAGCCTGTCAAGCTTTATTTTGAATTAGTCTTTAAAAATTACAATTGCTTGATTTATCTTAAGTTTTATTTAAGTTTTATTCGTTAGACTGCAAAGGTGCCAAGTGATTTAAAACGCTGGCATTTTACTCAATTGTGTTTAATGGAATATGCTGATAGAGTTTGTGCATGGTAACAAAACGCAACATCGTGCTGTGGTTGGTGATTATGTGGTTTGCAGTGCTGCAAGCCATCACGCCCTTTATACATGCACATCTTGAAGCTGATCAGTCAACGCAGTCGCATGGGTTGCACATTGATGAGCCGGGTCTTTTAGATTTGCCTGATATGGAACACACACTAAAAAATGTGGATGTGCCGATGCATGTTGTTGTGGTCAATCAGGGTTTGCTCAAAAGTTTTGATTTGATTGCACTGCCATTGTTCTGTGTATGGTTTGTGCTCTCTCTGCCGCTGTTAATTTCTCAGCGACTAAAACCGTTTTTAAACAATCACAATCCTTTACCCATCTACTTGCGCACACGTTCTAGGCCACGCGCACCCCCGCTCTAAAAAATCATTGAAATCGCATTCGCGATAAAGCGAATGCCAATAGGTCTTTTTGGAGTGTTCTATGATTCATTTTATTAAGCGTAATGTGCTTGTTATTTGCACTCAGCTCGTCGCCGCATTTGGGCTAATCACGGCTAATTCCGTGCATGCTGCTGATATTTCGATGAGCGCACAGCAGCAGCTGAATTTAGGCGTGAGTGTTGCGCCAATCAATCAGCATAACCAGTTTGGCAGCCGCAGTTATCCCGCGGAAATTACCGTGCCGGTCGGACAAGAGCGTGTGGTGAGTGCACCACAAGCAGGATTGATTGACCAGTTATTTGTGGCGGCCGGGCAATCCGTGAAAAAAGGCCAGCCTTTGGCGCATTTGAATAGCCCTGAGCTGTTGAGCTTGCAGCGTGATTATTTGCAGGCACTGACACAAAAACGTTTAGCCGATAAAGCCTTGGCGCGTGATTCTGAGCTATTGAAGGAAGGCGTGGTTGCCGAGCGGCGTTATTTTGAAACACAGGCGCAACATGAAGAGGTGACCGCTATGTTAGCCCAGCGTAGACAAGCCCTGAGGTTGGCAGGCATGGGTGATGCGGCGATTGCCAATTTACGCCCAGAGTCAGGGATGCATAGCGGTATTACGCTCACTGCACCTATGGATGGGCAGGTGTTGGAGCAGATGGCGGCCATCGGTCAACGCGTTGATGTATCGGCACCTTTGTATCGAATTGCTAATTTGCGCAAACTCTGGCTGGAAATTCACGCGCCACTAGAGGGGCTGCCCTTTGTTAAGCCTGGCATGCAGGTCAGCGTGCCTAAACTTCAGGCCAGCGGTAAATTGATTGCGGTGATCCGTAACGTGAATAAGTCTGACCAGACGCTGCATTTGCGCGCAGAAATTACCGATGGTGCCGAAAAATTATCTCCAGGGCAGTTTGTAGAGGCATTGATTCAAATTGGCGGGGTAGGCCAATATTTCAGCATGCCAAAATCAGCGTTGGCAAGGCAGGGGGCAGATACTGTGGTGTTTGTGCAGCGTCCGGGTGGTTTTGCTGCCATGCCCGTTAAAGTGATTTCCGAGCAGGGCGAGGAGGCGGTAGTTGATGGAAAATTCACCGGCAAGGAGAAAATTGCTGTTACTGGCATTGCTGCGATAAAGGGCGCCTGGATAGGGTTAGGTGCAGAATAATGCTGGCCGGATTAATTCAATTTGCACTGACACAGCGGTTGTTAATGCTGATAATGACTTTAGGTATTGCTGCTGCCGGTGCTTTGGCTTATCAGTCCTTGCCGATAGATGCTTTCCCGGATGTGTCGTCTACGCAGGTAAAAATTATCGTAAAAGCCCCCGGTATGACGCCGGAGGAAGTGGAAGCAAGAATTACGGCACCGATAGAAGTGGAGATGTTGGGCATTCCAAAACAGTCTGGACTGCGCTCTGTGGCTAAGTACGCACTTACTGACATTACGGTAGATTTTCAGGATGGTACGGATATCTATTGGGCGAGACAGCAAGTTGCTGAACGTTTGAATGGGGTCTGGGCTAATCTTCCCCCTGATGTCAGCGGCGGCATGGCGCCGATGACGACGCCGTTGGGTGAAATGTTCATGTTCACCATAGAAAGTGAGACGCTGAGTCTGCAGGAAAGGCGCAGTCTGCTCGATTGGGTCATCAGGCCGCAACTGAGGACCGTGCCAGGGGTGGCTGATGTGAATGCACTAGGTGGCCTGGTGCGCACTTTTGAAGTGGTGCCTGACAATGCGCGGATGTATGCACGCGGGGTTTCGATTGCAGCCTTGCAGGAAACCCTGATGATGAATAATCGTAATGGCGGTGCAGGTCGCCTGAATGATGGTGAAGGTTCCTTGCTGGTGCGTTCTGAAGGCGGTTTTAAAACACTGGAAGACTTGCAGAATACTGTGGTGCGCTCCGAGCAAGGAATGTCGGTCAGAGTGGCCGATGTGGCCGACGTACGCATTGGTTCGTTGACGCGTTATGGCGCAGTTACCGCCAATGGCAAAAATGAAGCGGTTGAAGGTTTGGTGCTGGGTTTGCGTGGCGCGAATGCCCGCCAAGTGGTGGAAGGCGTGAAGGAAAAAATCGCTGAAATAACACCCAGTCTGCCTAAGGGTGTCAGTATTCATGTGTTTTATGACCGGGGCAGTCTGGTAGAGCGTGCCGTTAACACTGTCACCAAAGCGCTGATGGAAGCGGTGCTGCTGGTGATTGTTTTGCTAGTATTGTTTTTAGGCAATCTGCGCGCTGCGCTGACGATTGCATTCATTCTGCCTTTATCCGCTTTGTTTACCTTTTTGCTGATGCATTATTTTGGCATGTCTGCCAACCTGATGAGCCTGGGCGGGCTGTCTATTGCGATTGGCATGCTGGTTGATGCGGCCGTGGTGGTGGTGGAAAACATCGTCTCGCATCTTGGAAATCAGCAGACGGCTAGGTTGCCACGGCTGCACATTATTTACCGTGCGGTACGTGAAGTCAGCGTGCCGGTGACTGCCGGTATTTTGATTATCATTACCGTATTCGTGCCCTTGCTCACCCTGCAAGGGCTTGAAGGTAAGCTGTTTTCACCCGTGGCACTGACGATTATGTTTGCATTGGCAGGTTCGCTGCTGCTGTCGCTGACAGTGATCCCGGTACTGTCTTCATTTCTGTTGAAGCAGGTTAGTCATGATGAACCTTGGCTAGTGCGAAAGGCATTGGCCATGTATGAGCCAGTACTGCTGTGGTGTCTGGCGCGTGCAAAGCTGGTGATGGCCGTGGCGCTGGTGCTACTGGTTTTCACCGCTCTTGCCTATACACAAATTGGCAAGACCTTCATGCCGGTGATGGATGAGGGTGACATTATTATCGGTGTTGAGAAGTTGCCGTCTATCAGCCTGCAGCAGAGTATGGCGACTGATTTAAACGTGCAGCGTGCGATTCTGCGTGATGTGCCGGAAGTGAAGGGGGTCTACTCGCGCGTGGGTTCTGATGAGCTGGGGCTGGACCCGATGGGGTTAAATCAGACCGATAACTTTCTGTTGTTAAAACCGCACGCCGAGTGGCGTATGCAAACCAAACAGCAGCTCATCGATGAATTACGCAAGGTCATGCATGAGTTGCCGGGCTTGGCTTACAGTTTTACACAGCCGATTGATATGCGTGTCAATGAGATGATACTTGGCGTAAGAGGTGACTTAGCGATTAAGATTTTTGGTGCGGACTTAACCGAGCTCAATCATAAAGCACGTCAGATAGTGAGCATACTGGAGGCGATTCCCGGCAGCCAGGATGTATATACGCCACAGAATAGCGGTGTACAGTATCTGCAGATTAAAATTGACCGGTCAGCTGCCGGCAGATTGGGGTTAGATATTACCGAGATTGAATCGATTCTGTTAGCACAGCTTGAAGGCAAACAGCAGGGTGTCGTGCAGGAAGGGCAGCGACGCACTCCCGTGCTGGTAAGGGGCAGTGTTGATTTGCGTAATTCCCCGGCAGACTTTAACAATCTGATGCTTACTTTGCCCAACGGTACCAATATCCCGCTCAGTGCCGTTGCAAAAATCGTGCGTGAAGAAGGGCCGGTGAAGGTAGACCGCGAACGTGGTGCGCGTATGGTGGTGGTAACGGCCAATGTGCGTGACCGTGATTTGGTGGGATTTGTGGAAGAAGCGAAGCAGCGCGTGCAGGCTGAAGTGAAGCTTGAAGAAGGCTATTCGCTGAAATGGGGTGGGCAATTTGAGAATCAGCAGCGTGCGGCGGCACGTTTGGCAGTGGTGGTGCCCATTTCCGTGATGCTGGTGTTTCTGCTGCTGTTTGCTACTTTTGGCTCGGTAAAACAAGCGCTCTTGATTTTATCCAACATTCCATTTGCGATGATAGGTGGGGTATTTGCACTATGGCTGTCAGGTGAGTATTTATCAGTGCCGGCCTCTGTGGGGTTTATCGCGTTGCTGGGAATCGCGGTGTTGAATGGTGTGGTAATGGTGAGCTATTTTAATCAGTTGGCAGCGCAGGGTATGCAGACACTGACGATTGTGCTGGAAGGTGCTAAACGCAGACTGCGCCCGGTGCTGATGACCGCCAGCATTACTGCGTTTGGTCTGGTGCCATTGCTGTTTGCAACAGGCCCTGGCTCTGAAATTCAGCGACCTTTGGCAGTGGTGGTCATAGGTGGTTTGGTCACCTCAACCGCGTTGACCTTGGTGCTGCTGCCAATTTTGTATCGTAGATTTTTTAGATAAGGATACTGCATGCAACAACCTGAACAGGCATTGCTAATTTTGATAGTGCCGATAAAACTGGAAGAGTTGATGGTGGATGAATTGCTGCAAGCGTCTGAGATTTCAGGGTTTACCAGTAGTTTGGTCTTTGGTCATGGCAGTTTTAAACATGCGCAGCTGAGTTTGGCCGAGCAGGTGAGCGGCAGGCAGCGTCGCATACAGTTCATGCTACATGCTGAACAGAGTGTCTTGCAGGCATTGTTGGTAAAACTGAAAGCGGAGTTTGCAGATGCAGGCTTGCATTATGTGCTCCAGCCAGTGCTGGATGCAGGTGAGATTTAGTATGGTGTTGACTAGTTCGTCTTGAGCGGTTGCGTTTCAAACAGCGTGGTTGATGATTAAGCGATCCATCTGGTTAACCAGTGCCGGTGCCAGAGGCTCAGGGCTTTTGCAAACCCCAATAATAGAAACTTGCTGTTGCGTTTTGTCTGAGCGCACTTTATTCAGCACGGAGTGAGCGCTTTGCCCGAGTAAATCAAGATCCATGATGATGGACTGCGGCTGGTGCTGATTAAGCCAGGCCATCGCATCGCGCTGTCGTGCCACATGCCAGATGCTGTATTCATTTTCCATATTGCGAATAATATTGCTGCTGAGCAGCGCATCAGCACAAATCAAGAGTAAGGTTTGCATAATAGGTTTGGCTTAGCCCATAGGTGAAACATATGCGGCGCGGTTTTGCATCACAGTTTCCAGTTTGGTGATTTCCTGAATGATGTCCTGCATCGTGCTTTCATCCTCAACGGCTTCGTATATGCGTTTTGATCGCAAGCGCCACCAGTAAAAACGGTGGTCGTAATTTTCTTCAAAAGTCAGATAAATTGGCATATTAGCGGCGCACGATTTGATGATGTCACTCACGTCGTCTATCAAGTGCGCATATTTGTCAACGAAGTGTTTATCTACATGCAGCAAAGCGCATCGGTACTGCCGGGCGACCTCTTGATTGTCATGGCTGATAAATTTTATCAGATCCATTTGGCGTGCGCTCCAGTTGGCGGCAGTAAAGCTGTTTTCAATTTGTTGAGCAGTATTTAAATGGTCTGTAATAATTAATGCATTCGACATGTTGACCTCCTTTGCTATTTTAAAGACGATTTAGTCTTAAAATAGTTTCCCTTAAAATAATATTGTACAAATATATTTTAATTGTGCAATATTCAACTACGCTGATAGCGCTTGATGTGAATCAAGCTTGGGTTTGCGTGCTTGATATATGATTTAACGTAATGATTGATAAGGATTTTACAAAAAAATAAGGCCTGCCGCATGGCAGGCCTCGTAGAGAAATGATACGTTCAATAAGTCATTAAAATAACTTGGTGGCAAATGTAATTGCAGCGGTAATTAAAGTCAACCTTTTTATTGTGCTGACTGTTGCGGTTGCGCAACAAATTTTATTTAACACGCATGAATATAAGCACAAAAATTTAAGTATGCTTTCACTATAATAATGATTGTTAGAAGTTGCCGAGAACCAGCCTATGAATACACCTAAAGCCAGAACTGCCATGACAGCAAAGCCACTTGAGACACTGAAGCTGTTCAGAATTATTTTCAAGTCGGTGAACCGCCATTTCCACGATGTGGAAAAAGCAGTGGGCATAGGCGGTGCATCTCTATGGGTGCTGGCAGAGGTGGCAGGCTCAGACAATATTACGGTGACTAAACTGGCACAGAACATGTCGGTACATCAATCCACAGCGAGTAATCTGATTGATAAACTGGTGCTGGACAATTACCTTGTGCGCACCAAAGATACACTGGATAGGCGTGTGGTGCACTTGTCGCTCACCGACAAAGGCAGAGAGGTGTTGAGAAACGCGCCATTGCCACACCGCGGAATTTTGCCTGATGCGCTAATGCGCCTGAATCCAGCCACGCTGGAGCGCTTGAATGAACATTTAGGCGAGCTGATTTCAACTATGGATGCCAAACAGAGCAGTGCGGCATTTGAGCCATTGGGTTTGTCATGATTCTTTTGTCTTGAGACTGAGATTTTTGAATCAGAGTTTGTGAGTCAGGGGTTTGAAAAACGCACTCTCTGATACAGTTTTCAAACCATAGTAATACCATCGATTTTTAGCCTCTGCGTGCAACGCTTAAGCTGCAGAATCTGGGTTAATGCCAAAGCTACTATTTAATTAATTTCACCGTCTGTGTTGTGACAGATGCTAATCATGAGGAAATGCTAAATATGGCTGAATCTAAAAATTTGCACACCACTGTTTCAGAAAACTGGCATGCACAGTCGGCGGAAATCGTTCAGCAGGCATTGTCTACCGATATTTCCGGGCTTAGCCAGAAAGAAGCGCGAAGCAGACTGCAGCAATATGGACCTAATCGTTTGACGCCACCTAAACGGCGTGGGCCTTGGCTGCGTTTCATGATGCAGTTTCATAATATATTGCTTTACGTCATGATGGCGGCAGCATTGATTACTGCCTTGCTGGAGCACTGGGTGGATACCGGCGTGCTCATGGCAGCCGTCATTATTAATGCCATTATCGGTTTTATACAGGAAGGTAAAGCAGAGTCTGCACTTGATGCGATTCGTGCCATGCTGTCGCCACATGCCAATGTGATTCGAGATGGGCAGCGTCGAGAAATTGAAGCTTCTGGGTTGGTGCCGGGAGATGTGGTTTTGCTGGCATCCGGCGATAAAGTGCCTGCCGACTTGCGCCTGATTGCGGTGAATGAGTTGCGCATAGAGGAGGCAGCGCTCACGGGTGAATCGTTGCCGGTTGATAAGACTGCGCACGCAGTTGCCGCGGACGCCCCGCTGGGAGATCGATTTGGCATGGCCTATTCCGGAACGCTGGTCGTTTATGGGCAGGGCACTGGCATCGTGGTAGCTACGGGAGCGGCAACAGAGTTAGGCAAAATCAACCGCATGCTTTCCGGGATTCGCAGCCTGACTACGCCATTGCTGCGTCAGGTGGACCGATTTGGAAGAGCGCTAGCGCTGATTATTCTGCTGATTTCCGCAGGCACATTTTTGCTAGGCACGGGCTGGCGCGGTCATCCACCTGCTGAAATGTTCATGATGGTAGTGGCATTAGCAGCTTCAGCAATCCCGGAAGGGCTGCCAGCGATTATGACGGTCACGTTGGCGTTAGGGGTGCAGCGCATGGCACGACGCAATGCGATTGTGCGTCGATTGCCTGCAGTTGAGGCGCTGGGATCAGTGACGGTGATTTGCTCTGATAAAACCGGAACCTTGACCCGTAACGAAATGACAGTGCAGCGCATCAGCTGTGCCGGTCATCACTTCAATGTAGGCGGTGTCGGCTATGCGCCGGTCGGTGATGTCAGCATGGATGGCCGCATTATTGACCCTGACCATTATCCAGCGCTGTCGCTTTCTATCCGTGCCGGGGTGCTGTGCAATGATGCGTGGCTGCGTGAGGAAGACGGCATGTGGCGCGTGGAGGGCGACCCTACGGAAGGTGCACTGGTGGTATTGGGTGCTAAAGTCGGCTTTACCCAGCATGTCGCTGCAGAAGCCTGGCCGAGACTGGATACCATTCCTTTCGAGTCGCAGCATCGCTTTATGGCAACCTATCATCGTGACAGCGATGAGCAGCCGTGGATATTTGTTAAAGGCGCCCCGGAGCGCATTTTAGAAATGTGCAGTCTGCAGATGGGGCATGAAGGCGAGCAGGCCTTGGATGTTGAATATTGGCGTCGTATGTCCACCGAAACTGCTGCACAAGGTTTGCGTTTGCTGGCATTTGCCTGCAAACGGGCATCTCCGCAGTCTGGCCATCTGGGATTTGCAGACGCGGCCTCGGATTTCATCATGCTGGCTGTGATAGGGATTATTGACCCACCCCGTGAAGAGGCTGTACGTGCAGTAAATGAGTGTCACCGTGCCGGAATACAGGTCAAAATGATTACCGGCGACCATATAGAAACAGCACGTGCGATTGGTGCGCAGTTGGCTATTGGTGTCGGCAAGCCTGCAATTACCGGGGCAGAAGTTGCCGCTATGGATGATGCAGTTTTGCGCCGCACCGTGTTGGAGGTGGATGTTTTTGCACGTGCAGCACCAGAGCATAAATTAAGGTTAGTGCAGGCGCTACAGGATTGCAGGCAGGTAGTTGCCATGACCGGTGATGGCGTCAATGATGCCCCTGCATTGAAGCGTGCAGATGTGGGCGTAGCGATGGGGCTGAAAGGTACCGAGGCAGCAAAAGAGGCTGGTGATATGGTACTGGCTGACGATAACTTTGCTACTATCGCAGCAGCGGTACGTGAAGGTCGCGCTGTTTATGACAATATCAAAAAGTTTATATTGTTTATGCTGCCCACCAATGGTGGTGAGGCACTGGTAGTAATTGCCGCTATTTTGTTTGAGCTGGCATTGCCGCTGACGCCCGCGCAAGTCCTATGGATTAATATGGTGACTTCTTCAACTTTGGGTTTGGCTTTGGCTTTCGAGCCGGCAGAGCGCGGCATCATGCAGCGCAGTCCTAGGCCACCCGGAGAAGCCTTGCTTTCCGGTTTCTTTGTGTGGCGCGTTCTGATGGTGTCAACCTTAATGATGATCAGTGCCTTAGGCTTGTTCTTATGGGAGCTTGCTATCGGAACCACCATAGAAACAGCGCGAACCATGGCTGTGAATGCAGTGGTGGTGGCTGAGATGTTTTATTTGCTGAATAGCCGTTTTATTCTTGCGCCCGCTGCGAGTATGGAAGGTCTCTTCGGCAACCGCTATGTGCTGCTGGCAATTGCTGCCTGCATACCGCTGCAGCTCGCGTTTACGCATCTGCCTTTAATGCAGTCAATATTTGGCTCGGCAGACTTGAGCCTGCTTGAATGGTGCAAGGTACTGGCTGCCGGACTGATGGTATTCAGCCTAGCTGAATTTGAGAAATATATGATTCGACGCACACATTGGGCAGAGCAGCTTTCCAAATAGCTGTAGGTCGTTGACGGGTTTTTACAGACCTTGGCTAAATAAACTGTAGACAGCTTTAACCAAGACTTCTCAAGGGAGAACGATGAATGAATGCATTAACACAAATTCTAGCCACCACAGATTTATCAGCACCGGCGCGCCATGCGGTTGATCGTGGTTTTCAAATTGCTGCACAGCATCAGGCGCAATATGGCGTGGTGCATGCAATTGAGCTGGATTTAGTCGATAGCTTGCGTGAGTGGATTGGCAATGATGTCGCTGCAGTGAAAGCTAAACTGGAACAAGATGCCGCCAGTGCACTGCAAGAGCAGCTTGCACACTGCAAAGAACAGCATAAAACCGGCATAGATGCCCATGTGATATGCGGCCCCAGATTAGCGGTCATTAATGCTTTGGCTGATAAGCTTTCCATAGACTTGCTGGTGATTGGAGCACGCGGTCAGGGCTTTCTCAAACATCACTTGCTCGGCTCTACCGCGTCAAGGCTTGTCAGAAAGTCCGTGAATCATCCGGTGCTGGTAGTGAAACAGCCGCCACATGGCGCATATCAGCGCGTGTTGATTCCGATGGATTTTTCATCTGCTTCCGTACATGCCATTCAATCGGCAATGCAGCTGGCTCCCGGTGCAGAGATTACCCTGCTGCATGTATTTCAAGTGCCATTTGAAGGGCAGATCGCCTATGCGGGTGTAGATGAAGATATCATGAAGCAATACCGCATCGCTACCAGAGATAAAGCATTAATGAGTATCCGTGCGAATGCTGATGCCGCAGGCTTGGACATAGGGGAGTATACTCCGCTGATTGTGCACGGCGACCCATCTCAGGCAGTGCTCGATCAGGAGCAGCAGTTTGATATTGATTTGATCGTGATGGGCAAACACGGCAAAGGCTTTACTGAGGAGCTGTTGCTGGGAAGTGTGACCAAGCATGTGTTAGATGAATCTCAATGCGATGTGCTGGTGGTAGATGGGGGCGCATCCGCTTCAGATATGCAGATTTAACCGCTTGCTTAAGTGGTAATAATGAGAATTTAGATTGGATTAGCAAATATGGCAGTAGAGCAGGAAGATAAAGCCAACCCTGACGCAGGGGTGATTTACGCACCTTGGGAGCGTACCTTTCGTAGGGTGTTAACGCCTTTCGAGGAGTTTGTGCATCGTCAGACTGCGGGTGGGATTCTACTGATGGCCGCTGCAATCATTGCCATTTATCTGGCAAATGGTGCCGTTGCTGAGTGGTACGAGCATTTTATTCATACCCCAATCGCGGTGAGTGTAGGCAGCTGGAATCTGCAGATGAGCCTGCATCACTGGATTAATGATGCCTTAATGGCTTTGTTTTTCTTTGTGGTTGGACTGGAGCTTAAACGCGAAATCATGGTGGGTGAACTGTCAGACATCCGTCAGGCGGCATTGCCGGTGATTGCTGCCGTTGGTGGAATGGTAGTGCCAGCATTGATTTATGTGGCATTTAACCATGAAGGTGACGCCATGCGCGGTTGGGGCGTGCCTATGGCAACCGATATCGCTTTTGCGGTGGGTGTATTGGCATTACTAGCAGCGCGAGTGCCAAAACCCTTGATTACCTTTCTGGTGGCGCTGGCAATTGCAGATGACTTAGGCGCAGTGCTGGTGATAGCGTTGTTTTATACCCAAGAGCTTTCGATGCACTGGCTGCTGAGCGCGGTGGCTTTGGTGTTGTTGTTGCTGAGTTTTAACTATGCCGGCATACGCAAAGCCATGCCTTATTTTATTGTGGCGGTGCTGTTATGGTACGCTCTGTTGCAGTCTGGTGTGCACGCTACTCTGGCAGGTGTGTTGGGGGCGTTTACCGTGCCTACACGTTCGAAATATGACCCGGGATTATTTGCAGATCGTGTGAATGAACAGGTAGATGCATTTATTGCCAGTCGACAATCCGGCACTAATTTATTAAGTAATCACAAGCTGTATGCAGTAGTGCAGAATATAGAAGAAAGTGTAGTGGCTGTGCAGACGCCGTTGCAGCGCTTAGAAAGCATATGGCACCTGCCGGTAGCCTTTTTGGTGATTCCAATTTTTGCTTTGTTTAATGCGGGTATTCCGCTGGATTTGAGCACACTTAAAGAAACGTTCGTGCATCCAGTGACTTTAGGGGCAATGTTTGGTTTGGTGTTGGGCAAGTGTATCGGCATCAGTGGCGCAAGCTGGATAGCGCTGCGGCTGGGGATTGCGCAATTGCCAACCGGAACCCGTTTCAGCCAGCTGGCAGCGGTATCGGTGCTTGGCGGTATCGGCTTCACCATGTCAATTTTTATTGCAGAGCTGGCGTTCAAACAGCACCCAGATTATTTGCTGATGGCAAAAACCGGCGTGTTTGCTGGCTCTCTGCTGGCGGGGGTAATTGGATTTGGTTTGTTGTTCTGGTTGGGGCGAAAAGAAAGTGAGTAAACTATGTTGAAAAAAGTAACAGTCTATTAGCTAACTAAATTTGTCGGTCTCGCCCGACTGGCGAGTATCTTTCTTTTGCGTAGCCAAAAGAAAGATACCAAAGAAAAGGCTACCCTCAGCCACTTTATTCCTGCGTTGCTCATTAAAAAAGTGGTGGCTTGCGCAACGCGCCCTAGCGAGCCATAAACAACATGGCTCACTGCGGAGCTTGAACGGTGCGCACCACTCATCACTTTTTTAACTGCGCGACTTGGAGTGGCTGAATGGGAATCGGTGGCTAGAGTTTTAGCTGAGCAGTTCTACTTCAACCAGATTATCCGAGAAGGTTGGCGCATGCCCCATACCCACAAACTCAGCAGAGCTGATGCAATTTACCGTACCGTTATTGAGTTGACGCCAGTAGCCTAAGGTCGCCACTACGATGCCAGGGTTGACATCGCCGGTGACGCGGGCATCGGCCTCAAATGCTCCGCGCGCGTTGTAAACACGGACTTTATCGCCTTCTTTAATGCCACGCGCATTGGCATCAGCCATGTTAATCATGACAAACTGTTCGCCTTGACCTTTGATTTTTGATTCCACGTTGCCGTAGCAGGAGTTCAAAAAGCCATGACTTTTCGGTGAAATGATGTTGAGCGGGAATCTTGCCGCCAGCGCCGGATTGGTATCGGCGGTTTCTCGTGGCGCAAGGTAGTCCGGTAAACTGTCTAAAGGTTCACCGGGTTGGAAGCCGTCATACATTTGGCGGAATGGCCCTGCCACAAAGTTTTTGGCATCATCCACTCTGAAATGGCATTTGCCGCTTGGGGTCGGGAAGTTGCCGTTTTTGTGTGGTGCACGGTCATCCTTTGTGCCTACTTTCAATCGTGCATAGCCATGTTTACGTAGATATTCTAAGTCAATGCCTTCACAGGCGGGTGAGTTCCAGTCCACATAGTTTTCCAGACATTCGCTATCTGACCATTTGAAATTATCTTCTTCAAAGCCTAAGCGTTTAGCCAGTCTTCTAAAAATTTCATTATTAGGAATGGCCTCACCTGGCGGCTCGATACATTTTGCGTTGTAGGTGAGATAGAGGTGACCCCAGGAAAGAATCATGTCTTCCATTTCCGCACCCATCGCTGCCGGCAGCACAATGTCTGCATAGGCTGCGGTGTCGGACATGAAATGTTCGGCTGAAATCAGGAACAGATCTTCGCGTTTTAAGCCTTCAATGATTTTGTCGGTTTCAGGCGCTTGGGTCACCGGATTGGTGTTCCAGCACATGATGGATTTAATCGGTGTTTCCAGTTGGATCTCACCGGTGAGCACACGACCCAGCTGCAAGTTGTTCACCACCGGTGTGCCCTCAGGAATTAAATCCGGACGACAAATGACATCAAACTTGTAAGGGTGCTCCCACACCGGAAATTGCAATGCGCCGCCGCCCACATGGCGCCAAGCGCCAATCAGCGCAGGCAGGCTCGCCACTGCCCGAATGGCCTGGCCACCACCGTAGCTGCGCTCCAGCGCAACACCCAAACGAATTGCTGCGGGTGGCGTGGTGGCGTACTCTCTTGCCAGTTTGCGAATATCGGCAGCAGGAATGCCGGTGATTTTTTCTGCCCACTCCGGTGTTCTGTCCTTGGCACGTGCTGCCAGTTCTGCATAGCCTACGGTGTGATTGTCTACATAATCTTGGTCAACCAAACCTTCCTCGATGATGACATGCATCATCGCCATCGCCAGTGCGCCATCGGTGCCAGGTTTAGGTGCAATATGCCAATCGGCTTCTTTGGCGGTTTTTGAGGCATAAGCGTCGATCACTACCACTTTGGCGCCTTTTTTCTGCGCCTCTTTTACGATATGCCAGTGATGTAGATTGGTGCTGACAGAGTTGCATGCCCAGATGATGATGTATTTGGAGTGGATAAAACTCTCCGGGTCTACCCCTGCGGTAGGACCAACCGTGAGCAGCCAGGCAGTACAGGAGCCTTCACCACAGAAGGTGCGTTCACATACGGTGGCACCCAGGCGGTTGAAGAAGGCATCTCCGCCATTGAGGCCATGTACCAGCCCCTGATTGCCCAAGTAGCTGTTGGGCATAATGGCTCTTGGGCCATGCTCAGCGATAATGGCTTGCCAGCGTTCAACAATTTCATCCAGCGCTTCATCCCAGCTGATGCGCTTGAATTGTTTGCTGCCTTTAGGGCCGGTTCTTTTGAGAGGGTAGAGCAGTCGGTCAGGGTGGTAATGGCGTTTTTCGTAATCCTTAAGCTTTACGCACAAGCCGCCACGTGTCATTGGGTGCTCGGTGTTGCCTTTAACACTGATGAGTTTGCCGTTTTTGACTTCGTACACCATAGAACAAGTGTCCGGGCAGTCGTGTGGACAACCCCCATGAAAACTGCCGCTATGATTATTTAAATCCTCTCTTAAATCATCCATCGCTGAGCCCCCTTATGGCTAATGAGTGAACATTTGAAAATGTTACATAATTGTAAATATACAGGTCAGTATATCAAAGTATTTTAAAAAATAACAAGTCGATTGTTATAAATGCATGCATGTAAATTCATGGTTATAAATTAAGCCAGGTTTTTAACAAATCGCTCAAACTGTTCGTAAGGCAAGGGTTTGCTGAAAAAATAGCCTTGATATAAGTAACAGCCATGTTGATGCAGAAATTCGCGCTGCGCTTCGGTTTCTACACCTTCAGCCATTACTTCAAGATTCAGGCCTGCAGCCAGCGCAATAATGGTTTGTGCAATCGATGCGTCATTCGGGTCAATCAGCACATCACGCACGAAAGACTGGTCGATTTTAATCTGATCCAAGGGCATGCTTTTCAGATAAGTCAGTGATGAGTAGCCAGTGCCAAAATCATCCAGCGAGAAGCGAACACCGCGTGCCTTAAGCTGATGCATTTTGACGATGATGTCATCTACATTTTTGGCAAACAGACTTTCTGTCAGTTCGAGTTTTAGCCGATAGGGATTTGCGCCGGAATCATCGAGCACTTTGAATACTTGAGATACAAATTCAGGCTGACTGAACTGTACCTCGCTCACATTGACTGCAACTGTAAGATGTTCGGTTTCTGGCCGGGTACTCCAGCGCACGAGGGCAGCACAAGCCTGCTCCAGCACCCAGTTGCCGATGGGAATAATCAGTTTTGTTTCTTCAGCTACTGGGATAAATACGGCAGGCGGCACCATGCCGCGTATCGGATGCTGCCAGCGCAATAGCGCTTCAGCGCCGACTATCTTACCCTTGTCGCTCATCTGTGGTTGAAAGTGTAGCGTTAGCTGATGCTGGCTGATGCTCTGTCTGAGGTCTGATTCCAGCTCCACGCGTGAAGAAATTTCGGATTGCATTTTAGGGTCAAAAAAGCGCAGGTTATTGCGGCCCTGTGCCTTGGCTTCATACATTGCCAGATCTGCGCGTTTCAACAATTCGTTGATGTCTTTATCTTTATTTGAGAATAGCGTGATGCCGACACTGGCGGAACTTTGATGCTGGTAATTCCCCAGTGTGTAAGGTTGATTTAAAGCATGCAGCACTTTTTTGGCCACCATGCTGGTGAGGAAAGCGGCTTCCGTATCTTCTTTACTCACACTTTCCAGCAATATCACAAATTCGTCACCGCCAAAACGTGCCACGCTGTCTGAATCACGCACACAAGACTGCAGCCGGTCACCTATTGCTTTGAGAAGCAAATCGCCTTTGTCATGACCCAAAGTGTCGTTTAATGCTTTGAAGTTATCTAAATCTATAAACAGCAGCGCACCGTATTCATGTGTGCGCTCGCAACTGCTCAGTGCGTGTTTTAGCCTATCGATAAGCAGGGTGCGGTTAGGTAGAGAGGTCAGTGGGTCGTAAAATGCCAGATACTGAATTTTATCGGTGGCAGCTTTACGCTCGGTAATGTTGGTGTTAATGGTAAACACTGATTGCGGCATGCCTTGGTCGTCGTATACCAGCGTCCAGTGACTTTCAATATGCAGTGGTTCGCCATGTTTGCTGACCTGTATGATTTCACCGTTCCATTCGCCATTCGCCAGCAGTGTTTGCATAGTGCTGTGAAAATGGGCAGGATCCGGGTAGAGCAGATTTTCAATTGAAGTGCCTACAGCCTCTTCGCGGCTCCAGCCATATAAACGCTCAGCACCTTTGTTCCAGAACTGTACCTTGTTGTCCAGTCCGCGTACCATGATGGCATCTTGTGCCTTATCCAGCAGTGAGGCCTGTTCACGCATATGACGCTCGACATTCAACCGTTCCAGTTCTGCGCCAGCGCGTGCCGCAAAAATTTTCAATAGCGAACTGGTAAAATCCAATTGATATTTTTTCTCTTTGAACAGCACTACTGCTAGGCCTATGGTGTCGCCATTTGGGGCAGTGAGATGTTGCCCGACTGCGCCAATAAATTGTTCGTGAGAAAAAATCGGCAGCGCTGCCAAAGCTTCCAGTGCGGTGGTGCTCAGCTCAAATGCCGCTTGCGACAGGAGCAGGGCATGCTGCTCGTTGTTCAACTGTAGGCTGATATTGTCGTGTATGCTCACATCACCTGCACTTGCGATGGTTTGCAGTGTTTGCGGCAGGTCAGGCTGCAGCTTGGCGATAAAGCCTGCATCAGCACCAATCGCGCCTGTCATGCTGCTTGCGAGCTGCGCGAAGAAATCATTATTAATGCCGGCTGAAACGCTGGCTGCAACGTTCAGCAGGGCCTTGTGGAACTGTTCGTTTTTTTGTTGTGCGCGTATGTTCACAATGCCAAATGAAAGGTTGTCGGCCAGTTCCTGCAGTAATTTAATTTCATTGGCAGCCACTTTGGAAACCACTCTGGTATACATGGCAATTACGCCAAAACAGCAGTTTTCCTGCATCAGCGGCAGGCATACCACCCCCTTGTAACCATTTCGGCTGGCGGCCTCTACCCACGGTGCAAAATCCAAATCGAGCATGATATCGCTGATGAGTACCGGTTTCCCTGTGCGCACAGCCCTGCCTGCAGGGCCCCTGCCTAAAACGCTATCATCTGCCCACGAGGGCTGGGCATTTTCTAGGTGAGAAAAGTTGCCAAAATGTGCCATGGGCTGAATGGATTTGTGTGCATCGTCATGCGCGTAACCCACCCAAGCCATTTCATAGCCGCCGATTTTTACGAACAACTCGCATAGTTGCTGCAGTAGTTCAGGCTCGGTTTTAGTGCGCACCAGCAATGCATTGCACAGGCTTAGCAGTCTCAGCGCGCGATTGGAGCTTGCGAGTTCTGCAGCAGCGACCAGACGGTCAGTGATGTCCTGCCCTGAGGCATGCAAAAACATCACCTGATTTTCTGTATCACGAATGGGCGTTAGCACAAATTCTGTTTTTCTGCGTTCGCCGGAAGCCACGAAATAGTCGGTAGTGATGTGGATTACCTCACCTTGTTTGGCAATTTCAGTAATTTCATGCATGTCATCGGCCAGAACGGAATCCGGGCTCCACCAGCTGGTGAGCCAGAATTTTTTGCCTAGCTCGGCTTCGCGGGTGTAACCGCATTCCAACAGCGCTTTATCGTTAATATCAACTAACGTCCCATCCAGCGCCAAGATGCCTTGAAATAAATAAGACTGATTAAAGGTGGCGGAAAGCATGGCTTCACTTTTAGCCAGCGCCAGTTCTCGATTTTTTTGTTCGGTAATATCGCGCATGGCAACCACTGCGCCCAGTTTGTGACCATCGGCTCTTAATATGGGCTGGCCGGTGCAGCGAATGAATCTGGGCGTACCGCTTTTAGGAGCAATCACTAAATCTTCTTCACTGATACGTTCACCTTGAAAAGCCCGATACAGAGGTACTTGGTCTCTGCTCATGCGCGTTTTGCCATCAGCCAAATACAAATCATAGTGTTCAGCCCAATGCTCTGGTGTGAGTGCTTCCTGCTCCAGCCCATGCAGCTCGCGCGTGGCGTGGTTAAATAATGAGAGTTTTCCGGTTTCGTCACAGGCGGCAATGCCTTCGGTAAGGCTTTCCAGAAGTGCAGATAAAAATTCGCGTTCTTTTTCCAGGTGCTCGGTCTGCAGGTGCAGCGCCTGATTAATCTCTGTGCGTTCGTGATTGAGTTTTTCCAGAGCGTGGCGCTGGCGCCGTGTTTCCAGCTGCACCATTACTTGGTTTGCAAGGGTTTTCAGCGCTTGTAACTGCAGTGCTGTCAGCGTGCGCGGCCGAGAATCTTTAATCGCTAGCGTGCCAAGCGCATGACCGCCAGGTGAAATGAGTGGCGCGCCGGCATAAAAGCGAATATACGGAGGGCCAACCACCATCGGGTTATCGCAGAAACGTGGGTCTTGGTGCGTGTCTTCAACGATAAACAAATCGCGACTTAAAATCGCCTGCGCGCAGAATGCAATTTTTCTGTCATTCTGACGTTCTATCAACCCCCGCACTGATTTGAACCATTCGCGATTTTTATCAATCAGGGTCACGGTAGCAATCGGCACATCACAGATTTCAGCAATCAGCTGCGTGATGCTGTCGAATTCGGTCTCCGATGGCGTATCAAGTATGCAGTATGACCGCAGCTCTTTAAGTCGGTGCTGTTCGTTTTGTTCAGTTGTCATCGTATAACCTAAGGCTCAAGTGCCCAGATAATCATACACAGTACTGTGAAGGATGGACTACCCACGGTTTGGTAGACACCTAGCCTTGTTTGCTGGACTACCCACGGTTTGGTAGACACCTAGCCTTGTTTGCGCCAGACATCTTCAA
>VFQO010001335.1_pt1 | contig 19540 bp, 20 predicted proteins | sample 3512331 | NCBI WGS metagenome assembly VFQO01 (sample SAMN10412371, study PRJNA504923) | tailings metagenome | isolation source: Replicate 3 from Balatoc abandoned mine | place: Philippines: Itogon, Benguet | collected 2017-08-28
TCGACGAGCTCAGTCAGCGCCACGGTCTTGCCGGTCCCGGTGGTCCCGATCAGCATCGTGTGGCTCTGCTCCAGCCGCCATGGCCAGCTGACCCCGGCAAGGTGCGCCGGGGCATAATGCCCGGCCTCAGCAAGCGCTGAGGGGCTGGCCAGGCGCCATTTCCACCCGAACTTCTGGCCCAGTTCTTCAGCCTTCCGGGTGCGGTTGTAGCGGGTGATTTCTTCTTCGAGCGCGTCGAGGGAAACGAGCATCGCGCCGCGCTCGTGCTTGCGCTCCTTGGACTTGCCTCCGAACCGCTCGGCAAACCACCAGAAGACGGCAAAGGCAGGGACCAGGAGTACGCCAGAGACTAGCAAACCTTGCTGCACCGCCGAGCGGAAGGCCGTCACCGCCGCGCGCATTGGCGGGAACTCGCGCACCACGGAAAAGGGGATGCCGACAAGCTCGCCGCTCAGCATCTCCAGGTTCACAAGCTTGCCGGGATCGAACTCCATAAAGGCATAGAGGCTGGCATAGAGATGCATCCAGACGAGGTAGAGTTGATGGTCGCTGAGGCTCGCTCTGACCTCATACCAGCAGGTGCCGGCAACGACGAGCGCGGTGACAATCAAGGGGCCCTTGAGGCCAGCGGCAAACATGAAGCCGAAATGGCCGAGCAATTGGCTGCCGCGTGTGAAGTTCACGAGATTATGCTTCATGGGAATCGCTCCCCATGGTCGTGCTAACGGCCAGGCCGAGCTTCTCGAGCCGGCGCCGGTAGGCTTCGTGGGCCCGCTCGCGCAGGCTGCTGTCGGGATGGCTCGCCAGCAGTGCGTCGAGTGCGACCGCAATGAAGACACTTTGGCGCGCGGGATCGAAGCCGTTGGTGCGCGTATTCATGTCATTGTCGAGCCGCCAGGCGGCGATCACGAGGTCGCGAATGAAGATGCTTACGCTCTCGCCATTATCCGCTGCGCGCTGACGCGTCCAGGTCGCCACAGAGACGGGGAGGAAGGTTTGAAGCCGATCAAGTCGGGGCATAATGCAGGTTCCACTTATCGCCGACGGAACCTGGCTCACCTCGCGGAAGGTGTGTTGAGAATAAATCGTGAACAACTCGCGGTCAATGAAAACAATATGTCAGTATTACAAGTTTTTAGATCGATACGAGTAGCGGGCCACTCGCCGCAAACCCGCTTAACTCGCTGGCGGGTCATTTGTGCACAAACCCGCATTCTGTCATGATTACAGAAGGATATCTCCCGGTTTCGCGGGGTAGGGTGTGCTCCCTGTTCCCCAATTGCACGAGGGTGAACCGGTGCCTTGGATGGTTCATGATCGGACGATCATCACCCGCTTACAGAGCGGAGCGTGAGCAAGTCGGCCGAGCGGTTTCCGAGCCGGCATAGCGGCAAGGCTCGGGCGCTCTCAAACAAGAGATCGCACCTGCGGGAGAGGCAGCGGCAAAGGGTGCGTGGGCAACAAGGCAAGCGGGGAATGTCGCGGCCGCAGTTGCGCGCCGCCCGACCCGCTGCCGGTCCGTACGTGCGTGCGGGGCCCAGAAACAAACACGCCGCACCCTCAAGAGCGCATCGCATGATGCGCGGGACAGAGTGCGGCTTCAGCCCCGCTCCGCTTTTCGCGGGGCACCGTCACAAGGTGGAGGTGCCCCGGTACGCTTGGTTCCCAAGAGTTGGCGAGCAAGAAAAAAGGGCAGGAACCGTCCCCGGTTCCCACCCTCTTTGTGCCTCAAAACTCGTCGAGCATGGCCCCGTGCACCGTGTGGACCACCCGGGCAGCCAGGTGCGCCGGCAGGGCGTTGTAGTCGCCTTCGTCCAGCGCGATGTAACCGAGCTCATCATCCTCGATGACGTGCTGATCGAAGAAGCTGTGAAGGGCGCGCCGTTCGGCTGCTTCCAGGGCCTCGAAATAGCTGCGCGACGGCAGGGAGCATGTGTTGAATTGAGCCATGATAATCCTCCTGAAATCTGTCGTGAGACGACAGGAGGTGGCGGCGATGGTCTCGCCTTTGCCGGGTCACAGGATCGCCCGTAGGCGACCGCGCAGCGGCGGCGGGGGAAACGATTTTGTTCGCAGCCGGGCATGGCCCGGAAGCGGACAAAATGGTGGGTCCCCGCCCGTCCTTGAGGCGGTGAAGGCAAGGCCATCATGCTGGACTGTCCGTGAGCCAGGACCCTCTACCTCTCAGGTAGGCTGATTCCTTTCCGCATGGAGCAATCGGACTTTCCTACACCCGGCGCGGCCGTGCATGTTTCAGCTAAGGATGGCGACACGAGGGGGAATGGAAGGACCAAGACATGCCCCGAAGCACAAGCGCCGTATCGGCCCTGCAAAAGCTGGAAGCGGAACGCAAAGCGCTCGACGCCAGACAACGCGATCTCGAGATTAAGGCTGCCCAAGAAGTTGGCGAGGTGATCCTCGGAACCGGGCTTGAAGCCTTCTCAGCAAAGGGCCTGAGGCAAGTTGCTGAGGCGCTGGGCAAGCTGGGCGAAGCGGCCAGCATCGAGAAGCTGAACGCGCGCCCACAAGCCCGCAGCGCTGGGGCTCCCAAGTCCCCACACGATTAAAAGGCAACGGGGCCCTGCCTGGCCGGCAGAGCCCCGTGCTTGGATCGCGGTCGATTGGCCGATCAGTCGATCGGAGGCGCGTCGCGGTTGTCGTCTTCATTGCTGCGGTCGCTGGCGCGCGAGAGAAAGTCGATCTTGTCCGCCAGCACCTCGCAGCCGTAGCGCTTCACGCCGTCCTGATCTTCCCACTGGGTGTAGTGGAGGCGCCCCTGGACCGAGACCAGCTGGCCCTTTGCGCAATACTGGCCGACCGTCTTGGCGAGGCCGTTGAAGCAGGTCACGCGGTGGAACTCGCTGTCCTTGGCGGTGAAGCCGTTCTCGTCCTTGTAGGTGTTGCCGTCCTTGTCGCGGGCGGGGCGGTCGGTGACAACCGTGATGCCAGTGACGCTGGTGCCGCCCTTGGTTTCGCGGGGTTCCGGATCGCGTGCGATGCGGCCGGTGAGGATAACGAGATTGGTCATGGAAAGTCTCCTTCGATCTCAAACCGAAAACCACTTCCGGCTTGCGAACGTCGAAGAGAGGCAGGGCATGGGAGGACTGCACCGCAGGGCCTCAGGCGGGCCTGAGGGACAAGGGAAACCCGTTCATGACGGGTGGTGCGGGCAGCCCGCGGCGAAGACGCGGGCAACACGGCCGGAAAGGAACGGGTTGCAGGTCCTCAGCTGACCTGGGTCAGACAGGTTCGCATGGAAAGCCGGATTGGGATTTGGGGTGATCTGAAGGCTAGCGAATGATCCAACCGCTCATTCTTGCTCTTCGCTCGCTGCGCCGGCGGCCAGCATGTCCATGAAGGTGCGCGCAGCATCACGGTCGTTTGGGTCTTCAAATGCGACGTCAAGGTCGGGGGCAGAGCCGAGCATGTGCAGTAGCGCCCAGAGGGCAAAGCGTTTCCCCCGGTCCTGCTCGAGCCCGAGATCAACGAGGCAATGCTCGATGCCCGAGGCCAGCACGTCGGGACTGACGCGGGACAGATCTGTCTCGTGGAAATAGCGCGTTAGCAGGCCGTCGAGGTGCATCATCGGATACTGGTTTCTTTCTGTCGTTTGCAGTGAAGTCGAGGGTGATCTGAAGGCAGAACGACCCTGCACGATTGGCCAACACGGTACGTTCAAGACGTGCCTTCAAAAGTAGAGCAGGTTTCGCCTCTCACAAGAGGAGAGGACCGATGCCGAGTGACGAGAACCTGCCGATCAAGCGCTGCGCGATATACACCCGCAAGAGCACCACTCATCGGCTCGAACACGATGTCAATTCGCTGGTGACACAGCGGGAAATCAGCAGCGCGTACATCACGAGCCAGCAGTACAAGGGCTGGGTCGAATTGCCGCAGCACTATGATGATGGGGGGCATTCCGGGAGCGGCCTCGAGCGCCCGGCGCTTGCCCGGCTGATGCAGGATATCGAGGCCGGGAAAATCGATACGGTTGTGGTCTACAAGATCGACCGGCTGACCCGCAGCCTCCTCGATTTCGTGCGGCTGATCGAGATGTTCGACCGGCAATCGATCACGCTGGTGTCGATCTCCCAGGCATTCGACACCTCGGACAGCATGGGGCGGATGATCCTAAATGTCTTGCTGACCTTTTCCCAGTTCGAGCGCGAGCTGATCGCCGAGCGCGTGCGTGACAGCATCCGCACGCGCAAACGGCATGGCCGCATCCATGGCGGACTACCGCCGTTCGGCTATGTCGCCGGTCGCGACGGCATCCATGTCGATCAGGCCGAGGCCGACATCGTGCGCTTTATCTTCGCCGAGTTCCTGCGCACCCGGCGCTACACATCGGTCATGACGGCCGTTCGGGAGGCGGGCTACTGCAGCTCGGTCAAACTGTCGCGTCGAGGCGTTCAGCGCGGCGGCACTCCGATGTCGCCCGGTACCGTCTACGGCATCCTGCGCAATCCGATCTATGTCGGGCAGATCCGCGGTCACGACACGACCTATCAGGGCGTTCACGAGCCCCTGATCAGCGAAGCAACCTGGGAGGCAGCGCAGGCGCTGAGCGAGGAGCGCAAGAAGCGCTCGCCTCATGCCAAGGAGACACACCATTTCCTCGCCGGCTTGCTGTGGGATGACCTCGGCCGGCACATGCTGCTCGACCTGAACTGGCAGCGCGGGCGAACATACTGCGCCTATGTGTCGAGCAACGCGGCCTGGTCGCAGGTCGAGTATCGCCGTGCCTATCGGTGCAATGCCGATCACCTCGATCGGACCGTTCTGGCCGCGGTCTGCGACTTTCTCAGCGACAGGGGCAAGCTCCGGGGCGCGCTCAAAACCCTTGGTCTCTTCGGTGATGATCTCGACCGGCTGGCCAATCGCGGAAAAGCGATTGGCCAAATGCTCGAGGGTACGCAGCCCGAATGGCTGCCTGACCTCTTTGCGGCCCTGGTCCACCAGGTCGAGATCGCTGAAGAGACCGTCTCGATCACGTTCCGATCGCTCGAGCTGCGACGCTTGATGGCATGGGACGGCAAAACGGCATTCAGGGGCAGGCCAGCGGATTGGCCGTGCAGCGATGCCCGCTATGTCCTCGACGTCGATGTGCGGGTCATCACCGCCGAGCGCTGGCCCTCACTCCATATCACACCGCGAGCCAAGGAAATCGCCACGCGCCCGAACCCGAAGCTTGTCGAGCTGATCAAGGCTGCGCGGAGAGCCCAGATCCTCGTTGACGAGCATCGTGACCTGTCGATCGAAGAGCTTGCCAAGAAGCAGGGCTGCCGGCCGACGCATTTTGCGCGCCTGATCCGGTTGAACTACCTTGCACCAGATATTGCCACAGCGATTCTCGATGGCACCCAGCCAGCGGGTCTTGATCGCAAGACGCTACTGGATTCCAATGTCCCCACCAGCTGGGCTGTGCAGCGAAAGCTGTTCGGCTTTCCTGCGCCGGAAAGAGCCATCAGTCCGAGGAATCTCTTTGGAAGAGGGATGTGGCCAGCAGCAGGTCAGACGGATGATGACGGCGCCGAAACTCAGGCCGGGGACGGTGTATCACGCCCATAATAGAACGGGCGTGATGCCGATGTACCGGACCCTGTGGCGGGACGGCGATCATCCGCCGCCGCCAGTCGCGATTGCGCGCCGATCGACGACGGTAATCCGCTGGGCCTTAGCCTCGATCACGAGGCGTTCAAGCACCCCGTTGCCCGGGAAGGCCACAAGGTAGCGCGGTTTCAAGCTGAGCATCTGCTCGTTGCGCTTGAAGCCAGCACGCGCCCCGAGCCGCCGGTCGAGGGCGAAGACGAGCTGTTGGACGTTGCGGCGTTCGGCCCAGCTTGCAGCGAGCCGATCGACGCCCTTGCTGTCGCCGCCATGCACGAGGACCATGTCGGGCAGCCGGTCATAGACCTTGTCGAGCGTATCCCAGACGTTTGCTGCGAATGCCTTGGCCTCTTCACTTGAGGTAAAGGATGAACGGCCGCCGGCGAAGACCACCGGCGTGCCTTCCGGACTATGTGCGGCGCGCCGACGTTCGCTGCGCGCCTTGAGGAAATCGCGGGCATCAACGACGGCCGAGGTCAGGTGGGCAGCGTGGTTCGCGCGCGAGCCCGACATGGGACGCCAGCAAGAGCCGATTTCATCGTGGTACAGCAATGCCGCCACTTCACGCATCTGCTCAAAGGCGATCATGCTGGCCTCTGCGGCCTGGGCGCGCTCGACCTGCTCTTCGAGATTGCTCGAATGCACTTCGGACCCGTCAGCGGCTGCCAACAAGGCACGGATTTCGTCAGCGGCGCGATCGAGCTGTGCTGATTTACGGCTGGCGGCGCGGTGGAAGAGGTTGACGAAACCCCAGGCGATATCTTCGGCGTCCGCCTCGAGCGCGGTATCAGCAAACATCGCGAAGAGCTCGGACCAGATCGCGCCCAATGTGTGGTCGATGGCTTCTTCGCCCGGGAAATCTGTGGTGTTGAACGGGGCTGGCTGGATATTGAATCCTGTGAGGTCGAGGCCTGCGAGTTGCTTCAAAAAGCTGTCGTACATGGTGTGGTCTCCTGATCGTTCGGCAGGAGCTGGACGGCCTGATGGCCTCGATCCTGTCCGCCGGAGCCCGATCAGGACCGGGATCAGGGTGACGGCACACCGCGCAGCGGGAAACCTGCGACCCTAGGCTGGCGCGGGCCACACGGGCCGACGGGTCGCAGGTTGTGCCGGAGCCCGGCCGGTCCAGGGCCTCTCCCGGCGGTCAGGTGTGAGGCGTCGAGGTTTGCCGGTCTGCAAGAACTCGCGAGACCACGCCAACGACTTTGCGGCCTCAAGGCCTCGTGCTCTGGGAAGCAAACCCTAAGCGCTCGAAGATTGCTTCCCCGTTCGAGAAGCGGCCAACGAGACGCAGGTCGCCAAACAGTCCGACGAACCTCTCAGAGACTTGGGTGATCCAGCGTTGAGCGAAGTCGGAGCTTCGCTGCTCTTGCCAACGCTCCCAGTATGCGACGTCATCGCGTTCGGCGAGCCAGATTGCTGCGAGGCCGCAATAGGTCGAGATGCCGCAATCGGCGAAGGCGTTGCGAAGCAGGATCCTGTCTTCGCGCCCACGCCAGCCGTCCTGTCGCTGCAGCGATGGAAATGCGCTTCGTGCTGAGCTGATCACGTCCTCGACAAGACAGTCGTAGGCCCAGCCAGGATCGTCCCTGTCTTCATCGAACAAACGGAAGGCGACGATGGAGCCAAGGGGGTAGCTGACTGAGCGTGCCATGGGTGCTTCCCCCTTCAAGCTGCTTCTGAGAGGGCAGGTTGGTCTTCGGTCGTTTCGGCCGTGACCATGCCGCCAAGACGCAGCAGCAGGCTCGCCGCCTCCTCGGCTTTTGCGGCCGCCGTTAGGATTGCCCGCTCATCGGACTTCAGGAGACCCAGCCAGGCAGCGATATAGCTCGCGTGATGGTCGAGGTGGGCAACCGGAAGGCCAAGCTCAGCCCCAAGAATGGCGGCCGAGAGTTCGGCAACCAGCTCCTCCGCTGCATAGGCCTCGGTGCCGAAACGGTTCTTGAGGTTGCGATCAAGGCGCGAGGAATGCCCAGTCCAATGCGAAAGTTCGTGCGCGAGCGTGGCGTAGTAATGCTCGTAGGCGTCGAACAGTTCGCTCGCTGGCATCGTGATCCTGTCCGCCGCGGGTTCGTAGTATGCCTCGCAGCCCTGGTGACGAAGGCTGGCTCCGATATTCTCAAAGAAGCCATCGAGCCTTTCCTCCCGGCCAACCGGCGCAACCGCACCGATCACAGGCTCGGGATAGTACATGGCGGGCAGACCATCGCATTGGTCTGCATTGAAGACCGCAAAGGCCTTGAGGACACGGCGTGTCTCGGTGTCGGTGTCGCCTGCGGCACCCTCGACCTCTTTCTCGTAAGTCTTGTAGAAGATCGCGATCGTCGACTTCTCGCCTTTGCGGACCTGCCCGCCGAGCTTCTTGCATTGGCGGTAGGTCATCCAGTACGGGGAGGTATATCCGGCTGCATCGGCCATCAACCACAGCCAAAAGACGTTCATGCCGCGATAGGGCGTCCCGCAAGCGCGGAGCGGTCGCGACACAGGCTGCCCGCGCCATGGCTTGATCCAGGGCCTGGTGCCTTGCTCCAGCTTCTCGATGATCGTTTCGGTTATTCTCTGGGCTGGGGATTGTGATGAGATGGTGCGCTTGAACTTGGCCATAGGAGCTCTCCTGAGCGCCAGGACGAGATTGTCCCAGAGCAAACAGGAAGGGCTGCCTCCCCTCTAAAATCCTTGTGCGCACTGGGGCTTGATGTTGGGCATAGCGGCTTTGCTCTTAGTCACTAGGAAAGCAGACGTTGCTCTCGGCCGGGGGTTCCAGCCGAGGATCGGACTTAATGGACCATTCCCACACGACATGCTCAATGACCGCTTTCTCGCCGAACCTGACATCCGGATTTCGTCCTGCCGGCGTTGGAACAAGGCCGCTAATGGTTCAGCTCGCGTAGCGCTTAAGGCGCAGCTCGATTTCGTTCCGCGGCAAGCGACAACGAGGATGGGCCGCAGTCTTGGAAAGGCAGCCATGCAATGTCGCGGCACCACATATGCCGGCGGCCTCAATGCGGTCGATTATCCAAAGAACGCCGTGGACAGCGATCCCTTCCGCCTCAGCGACAGCTCGAAGCACACCGTCGCCGGTCAGAAGGGTCCATTGCCGCCCCTGTGCCAAGGTGAAAGCAAATGTATCGGCTACGGACAATCGGCCTTCAGCGCGGCGCAGCTGCGTAGCGCGAAGGACTTCATTCCCATTGAGGGATTCGATCATGATGCCAAGCGCGCGAAGCCTCGCGCCGAATTCGGCGTCAAGCTCGCGTTCGAAGAGGAGGTCAGGAACTACCACGCTGTCATCGAGCTTGAACGCAGCTTCGAGCAGATCGCCGCGATCAAGGTCGATGATGACCGAAGTGTCCGAAACGAGAAACGGCACGCGCTCACGTCGCCTCGGCCAAACGCTTGTCTAGCGCCTGCAAGGTGATCCCGAGCATCTCGGCTGCGCGGCTCTCACCGATCACGCCTTCGGCCAGCGCCCGGTAGCAAAGCCGTTCGAAGCGTTTGGGTTCCTCATAGCTGGCATCGATCCGCGCCGGCTCGGCGAAAGGCTCTTTGCGCCACCCACGCTTGGTGAACTCCCTGAAAAGCAGCGAAAAAGCCTTTTTCTCAATGATGCCGAGGTCGAGACAGCGATAGGCGATCGCTTGCACACTGACGCCGAAGCGCTCCTTGATCGCTACGAGTTCGCCGATGCTGATCGCCGACCGTTGCGCGCCGACTTCGGCGCGCACTACATCTGCTGGCATAAGGAATGCTCCGGCGAAACGATGCGCTGCACGTTCCTCATCAACCCCGGCCGAGGGGGTCATCACCATATGGCCGAGCTCGTGGGCGAGCGTAAAGCGCTTGCGCTCCGCCCAGATGTTCTTGCGAACGACGATCACACGCGCCGCATCCCGACCCTTGCGCATGACCCGCGCTGCAAGGCCGTCGATGTCGTCGAGATCGATCGAGAGCACCTTGATTCCGCGTTCTTCAAGCAGTTCCGCAAGCTTTGGTACCGGATCATGGCCAAGGCCCCAATCCTCGCGCACGGAACGGGCGGCATCTTCGGCATCTCGCACATCATGTAGCGGATAAGGTGCGCTTCGTGGCTGCTCCCATTCGACGCTCTTAAGACCGAGCATATCCTCTACCGCTAGATAGCGCTCGAGCAGCTGCAGGGTCTGCGCTTCGATCGTCGCCTCTTCTTTGGCGGTACGCTTCTTGCGAAAATCGACGCCCTCAAGCGTCAGCTCTTCATCGCTGAGTAAATAGGATTCGCTGACGGTCAGCGCCGTAGCAAGCGCCATCAGCGCGCGCGAACCCGGCATGTCCTCGTTTCGCTCATATTTCCCAATCGCCTGCGCGCTGACGACGTTTCCCATGCGCTCGGCGAGGTCGCGCAGCGATAATCCTGAGGATGCACGGGCGAGCTTTAATCTCATGCCGATCATGGCTTGGTACCTGTCCTCTCCTTGGTTTACAAAAAATCTTTTTAGTGCTATTTTTGTAAACCGAAACCTCTTGAAACAGCATCAATCCGACCCCAGATGCGCGTTCATGGTGGCAGTGTAACGAAAATTTGTAAACCGGAGTTTCGCGGATGGCCTCAAATATCTTTCGCGGTGACGGCAGGCCGAATGATCCGTTTGGCGATCCTCTTGACGCGATCCTCTCTGAAATTGCGCTCAATCTGCAGTTGCCGCCTGGTCTTCATGCCTTGGCCGTCGATAGATACGGGGCGGTCTGCCGGTATATCGATCGTCCCGGCAGCCCGCTCGAAGGACGGGTGTCGAGCTTCTATCCGCAAGGGTCGATGGCCATCGACGCAACGATTTCGACGCGCGGCACTGACGACGAATATGACCTCGACGCGGTCGTGGAAATCATCGGCGGCAACGAGGGGCCGGAGGAACTGCTCAATCTTCTGGCGACCGCACTGAATGGCTATCCGGTCTCGCGGATCGAGCGCAAGACCCGTTGCATCACCCTCTATTACGCGGACGGCATGCACCTCGACGTGACGCCAGCGCGACGGCACGCCATTAAGGAAAAGGAGGGCGTGATTGCCCATGCCAAGAAGGGTAAGCCGCAAGAGCACCGCTACGTGCCGATGAACGCTTACGGCTTTTGCGCCTGGTACAATAATCGCACGCCGGTCGAAGAGCGTTTCGCGCTGGCGCTCAACCGCGAACTCTACACCAAGCACGGCTTCACCTTCGATGCCGCCGAAGTTGAGGAGGTGCCGGAGCAGACGCCGCTGCTGATCAAGAGCGTAACCACCGTCGCGCTTCAACTCATCAAGCGCCATCGCAACATTCTCTATGCCGATGAGGCCGGCCGGATGCCGCCTTCGGTCGTGCTGTCGTGCCATGCTGGTCACGCCGCGGTGCCGGGCATGGGGCTGGCAGATATGGTGATGCGCCAGGCGCGCTGGACTGCGCGTGCAATTGATCAGGCTGCGCGCCAGAACAAGCTGCTCGACGTCGCCAATCCTGAGTTTTTCGAGGAGCGGTTCACCGACCGCTGGCCGGAAAACCAGTCGCAGCAGCAGCGTTATGCCCGTGCACTCCATGGTCTGGCGGATGGCCTTCAGACGGCGCGTGAGCGCGGCGTGCAACTCGAGGACCTGCAGGGTTGGCTGCGCGATCTGTTCGGCCATCGTGTCGTCACGCGTTCCATTGACCTTTTCAACAAGCGCCTCGGCCAGCAGGTGCAGGCGCGCCAGCATGGGTATACGCGCACAGGCGGCCTGTTTACGCCAGCCGCTCCTGCGATCATCACTGGGGCAAGCGCGCTAGCGCCGGTTGCCGCCAGGGCGCACACGAACATGGGTGAGCGTCGCTGAGCATGACGCATGGTATCGAAGCGCAGATTGAAGCGATGCGGGCCATCTGGCCCGATTTCGTCATGGTTGGACGCGATGGAAATGCCGCGGCTTGGGAGGGTCCAGTTCGCCCGCTTCTGCAGACGTACCGCGTCGGCATCTCCTACCGTGTGCCGCTCCTTGTTGAAAATCTCCACCCGCGCCGTTTGCAGCCGCGCGTCTCGGTCCTGAATCCGCAGCTCCGACCGCGCCCCGGCGACCGCGAAGGGCGGTTGCCACACGTCTATTACGGACCCAGCGGCGGAGTGACGCTTTGCCTCCTCGACCCTGAGGCAGGCGATTGGTCGCCCGCCGATCTGCTTGCCGAAACGACGATCCCTTGGACCATCGAATGGCTGGCCGCTTATGAAGGCTGGCGCGCTACCGGTGAATGGACGGCGAGCGGCCGCCATGTGGAGGCGGCCCGTGGCTAAGACCAAAGTTCCGCAAAAGATTCAGTCAGCTCTCTGGGCTCGATCCGCCGGGCGCTGCCAATACCGAGGATGCAATCACGACCTTGTTGGCGATCTCATCTCTGGCAATGAGAACGCACTGTTCGGCTTCATCGCGCATATTGTCGCGGACAGCGCCGATGGGCCGCGGGGTGATCCAACAAGGTCGCCGCGACTCGCCAAGAGCCTCGACAATCTCATGCTGATGTGCGCGGTCCATCACAAGCTGATCGATGTCGACGGTCTGGCCGATCATCCCGAGGCCACTCTTGTCGAAATGAAGGCCGAGCATGAGACTCGCGTCGCAATGCTCGCCGGGATCGACAAGGATCGGGCCTCGCATGTGCTTCGGTTCGGCGCCAGCATCGGCGCGAATGAAGCGCTGGTTTCAACCCGGGCCATTTTCGCTGCCATGCCGCCCGATCACCATCCAGCTAGCGCGCAGACGATCGACCTGGAAATGACAGGCCATGCGTTCGCCGATAGTGATCCGGCCTTCTGGGCCATGCAGCAGGCTAACCTTCAGCGCAATTTCGCAGCAAGGGTTGGCGGTAGGATCGAGCGTCAGGACATCCGCCATCTTAGCGTGTTTGCTTTAGCGCCGCAGCCGCTGCTCATCGAACTCGGGCGCTTGCTCTGCGACATCGTGCCGATGGTCGTCCATCAAAGGCACCGTGAGCCTTCGACTTGGACTTGGCAGCGCGACGGCGTGCGCGTGCACTATCAGACGACCGAACCGCCATCAGGGCGCACCGGCGTAGTTGCCCTCAAACTGGGCGTGAGTGCGACGATCACCGATGATCGTATCGAGCGTGTCGTCGGCAACGACGCCGCGATCTGGAGCCTGTGCGCCGAAGCTCCCCATAACGACATCGTTCGCAGCCCCGAAGATCAGGCCGCCTATCGCACGGCACTGCGCCGACTGTTTGATGCGATAAAAGCCCGACATGGCGATCAGGTCGTCATTCATGTGTTCCCCGCCCTTCCGGCATCGCTTGCCGTAGAAACCGGCCGGGTATGGATGCCCAAGGCCGATCCCGAACTCCGAATCTATGATCAGCAGCGGGATAGCGGCTTTGTCTACGCGCTGACGATCGGTCAGCGGGGATCGGTGTGATGCGCTACTCGGAAGCCCATGGACATACCAAGGAAGGAGTGCCCCGGTGCCAAAGAATATCGTGATCTATTCCGATGGTACCGGCCAGGACGGAGGCGTTCGGCCGGAACAGCGGATGAGCAACATCTTCAAGATGTATCGCGCGACGCGGCCCGGTCCCGACTGCGCGATCGATCCCACCGAGCAAGTGGCCTTTTACGATCCTGGCCTCGGTACCGAAGCCGGGGCTTCGGGCCTCACCTCGATCCGGCGCTGGTTCGCCAAGCTGCTGTCTTCAGCGACGGGGCGCGGAATCACCACCAATATCGCCGACTGTTATGAGTTCATCATCAATCACTACCAGCCGGGCGACCGCATCTGGCTATTTGGATTTAGCCGCGGGGCCTACACCGTGCGGAGCCTCGCCAACGTGATCAGGTTATGCGGTGTCCCGACGAAATCCGCCGGCGGCGCGCTGCCACGGTTTCGTCTCGGGGCGCGCGAGATCGCTGATCGCGCCGTGTTCCGGGTTGCCGAACATGGCGCCGGCCAGGACCGCGCGAAGTACGAAAATGAGCGCGAAGAACTTGGTCGTCGATTTCGGGTGGCCCATGGGTCAGACGACGATGGCGAGGCGAACGTTGCGCCCTATTTCATCGGCGTCTTCGATACCGTGGCTTCGCTGGGCGCGAAAGGCCCGCTGCGCTTGGCGCTCATATTCGCCCTCGGATTGCTTTTCGTTAGCGCAGCAGCAATCACTGCTTTGGCCCTTCGTTGGACATTCGGGCTCGATTGGGGCTTGTCGTTCCTTGTCGCGAGTGGCTCATTTGGCATCTATGCGCTTTGGCGCTATCTGCGGACGTCTCTGAAGGTAATGTGGCCTCCGCTTGAAGGCCGCCGTCTCCCGAGCATTCATGTTGCTCAGTGGAGCGGAAAGTATTTCGACCGTTTACTGGGCCGGGCGGTCAACTACGCCCGCCACGCAATCGCCATCGATGAAAACCGCGCCGACTTTCCGCGATTGCCTTGGGGCCCAGGCAAGGACGTTAAGATCAGGCCCGAAATCGACGGTGAAGCAAAGCCTTTCGTCCAGATGTGGTTCGCTGGCAACCATTCAGACATCGGCGGAAGCTACCCGGAGCCAGAATCCCGCCTTTCGGACATCGCCTTGCAATGGATGATCAATGAGGCTCGAACCGTTCCCGAACCGTTGGCCATCGATGACAGTCGTCTAAGTATTTTCCCCTCATCCTCAGGTGTCCAGCACGACGAGATTGCGGGTATGGCTGACACAATAAGGCAGCGGACACCTGCCTTGCTGCGGCGATTGACCCAGCGACTAAGCTGGAAAGCGGAGCTGCGCGACCCCATCGCGTCAGCCACACTTCACCCTTCCGTCGAGGAAAGGTTTAGGCTTGAAAGCGTTGTTCGGCAAGGCGGAGAGGGCCCATATCGACCGGAAGCACTTCGATATCACGAGCGTTTCCGCCACCTCTATTAGTGACAAAAAGTTCTTCAGTCAGGTTTTGTCGATCAAGCAAATGACCGAGCAGAAGTTGTAGAGTTGGCCACCGGCAGATTTCGGAAGGAACAGACGTTTGCGTTGGCTGATCTGATCCACCGGATTCTGGGTTACGAAACTTCGTTGCCACGGGTTGGATCAGACGACAGCTTTGAGGGCCTTGCCACTCAAGAGCTTTTTCCGAGTATTCGTCCCACAAACAAACTGAAGAAAGGCGGCCCGTTCGAGATGAACAGGCCGCCAGCCGAAAGAGCACTACCTGTCAGGAGGGTCAGGCTGCTTCTTCGGTCACCTCATCGACCGCCGCGTCCGAAATGTCGGCATCGGCCATCGTCGCCGGTTCGGATTGAGTGGCGAATTTCATCAGGTCCGGGACCCACGCTTGGGCGCGCTCCTTGCTGCCTGCCTCGCCGATGAAGTTCCCCGAGAAAATCCGTTCCGCTGCGCTTGCGAGTTCGGACTTCTTCGAACCGGCATAACGGCTCACCAAATCTGGACCACCGACAGCGTCGAGGGCCTCGAGGATGCGCGCTTTCGGCACCCGGTCGAAGTAGTTTGCTGCGGTCGGCCGCCACCAATGCGCAGTTTCGATTTCGAGGAGGGATGCAAGGGTCTCGTGGAGCGGAACAGCGCGCTCGCGACCAAATGCAAGGCTTGCGACAATCGTCCGCGACACGACATGCCCGAGCCAAGCCGACCGCGCTTTCTCCGACAGCGCGCGAAACTGCGTGAAGCGATCGACGTCGGTTTTGCCAGAGCGCCATGTTTCATCGAGTGACCCGACGAATTCGGCCATTGCTACGGTCGCGGGCGCATCCTTGGCTTCGAAGCCACAAAAGGGACCTGCCGCGACGGATCCGACAAGCGTTGAGGCTTTCTTTGCGCGCCAGTCATGCTGGTCAGCATCGGCGAGCGTGAAAACCATGAAGTCGAGGGCAAGAGCAGGGTCCTTGGCGAGGTGCACGGCAAGAATGTCCCGCCGCTGCATGGCCAGTTCGTCGAGCAGCCGCTGCGAAAGTGCGTTGCTCTTGGGCTTTGCTTTTCCCTCCTCAGCGACCGCCTCGATCGCGCCTTCACCCTCATTCGAGAGCACAACATTGGTATAGAACTGCGGGACGAGTTGTGGCTCCCCGCTGCGGGAGAGAACGAGAAAGGCGCCGGCTTCGGGCTTCAGATCCTCGGCCAGCACGGGAGTGCGTTCGTTAAGCGCACGTATGGCTTGATCGATGACCACGAGTTCCGTCTCGGCCTTCGCGATTTCGTCTTCTTCGCTTTCCTCATCCTCCAGGATGGCGGCCACGCGATCGTAGTCGGCTTCGAGCGCGGTCAATTCCTGTGTTTCCTGTTCGGTCATCGGGGCCGGCTCGGAGGGTAATCTGCGCAAGCTCCCGATGAGATCATGGCCGACGTAGTTGGTGAGCGTCGGCCGGATCCAGCCAATTCCGAGTTCCGCTGCAGTCCGAGCTGCTGCTTCCTCCATGGCCGTGTGGGCCAGGTTCTCGAGAAGGCCGACATCGATCCAGCTTTCGCTGGCATCATCATCGAAGAGCTCACGCTCGATACGGCCCCCTGCGGCAATGTAGGTGTCACGGCCCACCAGGATGGCACGCGGATCGGACCCACGAACCGAGGCGTCGAGCACCATGCGTCGGATCGTATCCGGCGTGGTGTGATACCAGGCGTTCTGCAGCTCGGCGAACACTTGCGCCTGGCGATCGGTGTCGGAGATCGCGCCGTACGCCTTGGCCATGTCGAGTGTGATCTCCCCGGCTGCGAGCGCCTCGAAGACGCATGGGGCGAGAGCAGCAAGCCGGAGACGCCCTTCGACAAAGCGGACGGTCAGGCCAAACCGCCGTGCAACCTCTTCGACGCTGGCACCAGCTTCGATGATCGCCGCGAACGCCTGCGCTTCGTCTGCCGGGTTCATGGCGAGCCGCTGGAAGTTCTCCGCGAGGCTGGCTTCGCGCACTTCGCTCTCTTCGCCTTCGATCACCAGGCATGTGATTTCCTGATCGAGAGTGATGGCCCCATCAGCGGCGAGCGCTTGCAGCGCTGCCAGACGGCGCCCGCCGGCCTCAACTTCGAATTTGCCACGCGCTGCCTTCCGAACGACGAGGTTTTGCAGCAAGCCGCGCGCCGCGATGTCAGCCTTGAGCTGTGCATCGGCTGCGGGATCGCTTGATTTGCGAACGTTGTTCGGACTGGCGGCGAGCTTCTTGAGCGGGATAGACTGGATCATGGGTAGTCTCCTGATGCGGTTCAAAGCTCACGGGCCTGTGAGCCGCACATCAAGGAGCCCTCTCTCCTCTCACTGCGCCGCTTTGCGGCGCAGCCAGTCTTGTAGAGCATCATTCCAATCGCTGCCGACAGCTGAAGGCTTTCGAACACGAATGATCCGCCCCTCGGCGGCGTATGCGGCCATGCCACTTTCTCTGGCGAGGTTGCCGCCATCGTCGTGGTCAACGAAGAGGTGTAATTCGGTCACGGTCTCAGGGATGGCAACGAGGCCAAAGCGCTCGTTCCCGAGGGTCGCCCAGGTCGGGACGCCCGTCAGGGCATAAGCCGACATCGCACTCTCGATGCCCTCCGCGAGCCCCAATTGGCCGTTGATCGGAGCGAACAGTCGCACTGCGGCCGCGCCCAACGTTCCGAGCGCTCGCTTGGGTTTGGCGAAGGCGGCTTTGCCGCTCAGATCCTGTGCCAGGAACGTGCGGTGGATCGCGATTGCGCCTTCGTCGAGACTGACCGCAGCGATGAGGGCCGGCATGAAGCGCGTCTGGCCTTTTGGTCCGAGCGGTGTGCGCGGATGAAACCGCAGCGCCGGCGAAGCAGCGAGAATGCCGCGACCTTCAAGGTAGATCTTGGCAGGGCTTCCGGGCAGAGGCGCGGCCTCCCGCCAAATCTTGAGCGCTGCCGCCGATGATCGGCGCGCGCTGCTCGCGGGAGGCGCAACTGGCTCTGACCCCCCCGCGAACAGGGCTGGTGCATCGATGCCTTCCCTCGCCAGTGCCGCGAGCACGCTCTGTTGGTCACAGCCTGCAAAGCAGTGAAACAGGATTGCCTTTCGGCCAAGCGTCACCCCGAGCGAGGGGGTGCGATCATCATGGGCCGGACAACATGCCATGCCCTTTGTGCCGGACCATTTGCCGCCGCGGCTTTCACAGATGCGGCGAGCGGTGTCGGCAAGAGAGCGGCCCTGATCGGTTTGCGAGGGGATGGACAAGATAGGCTCCTAAGCACGCCAAGTTGCCCCCTCGATTGCGATCCTCTCCTCTACCTGCAGTACAGCGCACGCTTTCCTACAGCCATATGTTCATCATATGTTCTCATGCGAGTCGTGGCAAGAGGACACATCCGGTGATCAAAGGCGTACCTCACATCAAGGCGATCATCGTGTGCCTTGGAGCGACAGGCTCATTGTCGGCGCAGGCCTTGGCAAATGAGTTCGTTCTCTACCAACATGCCGCGCCTAGGATTGAGCCCGAGCTGACCGCTCCGCCACCTGGCCTGCCCCCGATTGCGCTGTCACCGGCACGAGTTCTCGCTCGGAGCGATGTATCGTATCGCGAGAACCTTTATGCGCGGGCGATCTCTGACGCTGAGCGTCGCTATCAGCTTCCTGCTCACCTGCTGCGCGCTTTGATCTGGGCGGAGTCGCGGTTTGATCCGATGGCGGTCAGCGGCGCTGGCGCAGCAGGGCTCGCGCAGCTGATGCCAGGGACCGCGCGCGAACTCGGTGTCATGAACCGTCATGACCCTATGGCTTCGATCGATGGCGGAGCGCGATACTTGCGGCAAATGCTGGACCGGTTTGAGGCCGTCCATCTTGCGCTTGCCGCCTATAATGCTGGGCCCGGCGCGGTATCCAAAGCGCGCGGGATACCGAGGAATGGCGAGACACCCGAGTATGTTCGCGCGGTTCTCGATAGATGGCGCTCGATTGCCACATTGCGCTGACAAGCATAGGAATTTTTTTCCTACTCGCTTTCCCTGCCACTCTTTTGCGATAAACCTCAGTTGGCGGGAGAAGTCGTGCGGCCCGCTTCCTTAAGCGAAGCGCCGATCACATCGGGGGCAAATCAAACTGCGAAAGGGAATGCTCTTGGGTTTGGGCTTGTTTTCGATCCTCGCCGCCGCTGGGGCTTTGACGATAACCTGGCTCAGCCCCGTCGCCGAGCCTGCTGCGCTGACCCTCGAGGCGGCGGCCGAGCGCGCAACCCTCGTCAGTGCTGGGGCCTCTGCACAATTCAGCATTTGCGGCTCTTTCAGGCGGACCTGCGTGGTGGATGGCGACACCTTTTGGCTCGATGGGGTCAAGATCCGCATCGCCGACATCGACACGCCTGAGATTGGACAGCCCCAGTGCGACCGCGAGTATCAGCTCGGGATGAAGGCAACCTATCGCTTGGTCGAATTGCTCAATGCTGGTCCCTTCGAGCTCCGGATGATTGGCGAGCGCGATGAAGACCGGTTCGGCCGCAAGCTGCGGGTGGTCATACGTGCCGGGCGATCACTGGGAGACCAGCTCGTCAGTGAAGGTCTCGCTCGGACCTGGTCGGGGCGGCGCGAACCGTGGTGCTGAGCCCTATTCAGCGTTGGGCTGCCGCGCTCTGGGTCGAGCGCAACCATGGTGATAACGGACTGGACCATATCGCGTTCGAAGTTGAGCGCCTCACTTCTGAAGGTGACGACTTCGGTGTTGCGGCCTGGAAAGACATCGAGGTTTGCTACAGGCAATTGCGCGACAAGAAGCGCGTGAACTGAGGCGCTGGCAGCGTGCGGGAATGGCTTGCCCGGTGGGCAATCCGGATTGAAGTTACGCTGCTTGCCTCGGCGACCTTGGTCACCTTGGCTCTTAGCCTCTTCTCCTGCGCGGCGTGACGCCATCCGCGTAGCTTATGCAGCCTGCCGCTTTTTGCCAACGCGCAGCTCATCAAGGTAGTCGCTCCACCACTGCGCCATACGAACCCGCTCGTCCCAATGCTTGCCGCGGTGGTAGATGCCGCGGACGACGTTGC
>VFQO010001336.1_pt1 | contig 19538 bp, 18 predicted proteins | sample 3512331 | NCBI WGS metagenome assembly VFQO01 (sample SAMN10412371, study PRJNA504923) | tailings metagenome | isolation source: Replicate 3 from Balatoc abandoned mine | place: Philippines: Itogon, Benguet | collected 2017-08-28
TGGCGGTGATCTTGAAGCGCTTCTTCACACCGCTCTTGGTCTTCAGCTTGGGCATTTTCATCTCCTGTTCGAGACACGTCGGAACCGGCCATGGCAGCCCTTGTCGCCAGGCTGGCTGATTGATTCGTGTCAGTGAAGTGCGCGCGCTTAGGCGGGACGGCGGCGAAAGGCAAGCGGATTGGGCGAGAGCGAGCGCGTGGCCAGGCATTGACGACGCGCTCTGCGGCGGCGAAGAACCCGGCAGCGAAGAAGCGGGCGCACCTGCGCGCTTCAAGGCGGACACCACCCTTGCGCGACGCTTTCTCCAGACACGCCGCACGCCTCTTGCCGCAAGGCGCCTTCGGGCAGCTCGGCTGGCTGCGCGGCTCCTTCGGGGCGGCGCTCGCGATCGGGGTGGCCGGGATAGCCACGGCGCTGCTGCTCGACACCATCCCTGCAAGCCTGCCGTGGCTCATCGCCCCGCTCGGCGCCTCGGCGGTTCTGGTCTTCGCCGTGCCCGCCAGCCCGCTCGCCCAGCCGTGGTCGGTGCTCGGCGGAAACCTCATCTCGGCGAGCATCGGCCTCACGCTCGGCATGACCCTTGGCGAGCCCGTCGCGGCGGCAAGCCTTGCGGTGGGCCTTGCCATCGCGGTGATGACCTTCGCGCGCTGCCTGCATCCGCCCGGCGGCGCCTGCGCCCTGCTCTGCGCGCTCGGTGCGGCGGGGCCGGAGGGGTGGAGCTACATCCACCTCGTCCCGATCGGCGCGAATGTCGCTGCCCTCGCGCTGACGGGCTGGGCCTATAACAACCTCACCGGACACCGCTGGCCGCACGTCGTGGTGCCCGCCCCGCCCGCCGACGCGCCGCTCCACACCCGCGAGGACATCGAGGCGACGCTCGCCGGGTGGAGCGAGTTGCTCGACGTCGATATCGACGATCTCGATGCCTTCTACAGGGCCGTAGGCGAGAGGGTGGCGGAGCGCCGCCGGGGCCGATAGGCGGGCCTCAGCCCATCGCCTCCAGCACATCCTCGAGCCGGGCCGCGTCGCCCAGCGCGATCACCGTGCCGTCGCTGCCCGCATCGAGCGGATTGCCCTGCCAGTCGGCCATGATCCCGCCCGCGCCCTCGACCACCGGGACCAGCGCGGCGTAATCATAGAGCTTGAGGCCCGCCTCGATCACCAGATCGACATGTCCGCTGGCGACGAGGCCGTAATTGTAGCAGTCCCCGCCGAACACGATCTTGCGCTCGGCCACCTGCTTGGCGACCGACATGAAGGCATCGGCCTCCTCGTTGGTGAAGAGGTGCGGGCTGGTGGTGGCGAGCACCGCGTCGGCGAGGTCCTTGAGCGGGCGGGTCGTGGCGGGCTTGCCGTTGAGCAGCGTCGGCTGGCCGATCCGGCCCACCCAGCGCTCCCCCGCGACCGGCTGGTCGATAATGCCGAGCACCGGCCAGCCATCCTGCAACAAGGCGATCAGCGTGCCGAAGATCGGGCGGCCGGCGATGAAGCTGGTGGTGCCGTCGATCGGATCGAGCACCCATTGCCGCCCGGCGCTCTCGTTGCGGGTGCCATATTCCTCGCCGATGATCCCGTCGGCGGGGAATTCCGCCTCGATCAGAGCGCGCATCGCCGCCTCGGCGGCGCGGTCGGCTTCGGTGACGAAGCTCCGGTCGGCCTTGCGCTCCTCGCTCCATGCGCCGCGGAACAGCGGACGGATCGCGGAGCCCGCCGCATCGGCGAGGCGCAGGGCAAGGACGAGGTCTTTATCGGTCATCACACACATCCGTTCGCCTCGAGCAAAGCCCGGAGGCGATAGCGCAGGTCTGGCGTGCCCCGCCTTCGCGCGACACGAACGGGATCAGATCAGTCGAACAGCGAGCTGACGCTGCTTTCATCGGCAATGCGGCGGATCGCCTCGCCCACCAGCGGAGCGATGGGGAGCACGCGGATGCGGTCGGAGGCTTCGGTCGCCTCGGTCGGACGGATCGAATCCGTGATGACCAGTTCCTTCAGCGCCGAGCCGTTGATGCGGGCCACCGCGCCGCCCGAGAGCACGCCGTGGGTGATATAGGCCGCGACCGACCTGGCACCGCCTTCGAGCAGGGCCTGCGCCGCGTTGCACAGGGTGCCGCCCGAATCGACGATGTCATCGATCAGGATGCAGTGCCGGCCCGACACGTCGCCGATGATGTTCATGACCTCGGATTCGCCCGGGCGGTCGCGACGCTTGTCGACGATCGCGAGCGGGGCATTGTCGAGGCGCTTGGCGAGCGAGCGGGCGCGCACCACGCCGCCCACGTCGGGCGAGACCACCATCAACTGCTGGTCGCCGTAACGCGCCTGGATGTCGGCGGCCATGACGGGCGCGGCATAGAGGTTGTCGGTCGGGATATCGAAGAAACCCTGAATCTGGCCGGCATGGAGGTCCACCGCCAGCACGCGGTCAGCGCCCGCCTCGGTGATGAGGTTCGCCACCAGCTTGGCCGAGATCGGCGTGCGCGGCCCCGGCTTGCGGTCCTGCCGGGCATAGCCGAAATAGGGCACCACCGCCGTGATCCGCTTGGCCGACGCGCGGCGCAGCGCGTCGATGCAGATCAGCAGTTCCATCAGGTTGTCATTGGCAGGGAAATTGGTCGGCTGGACCACGAATACATCCTCGCCGCGCACGTTCTCGTGGATTTCGACGAAGACTTCCTCGTCGGAGAAGCGGCGGACGCTGGCATCGGTCAGCGGGATTTCGAGATAGGCCGCAATGGCCCGGGCAAGCGGCAGGTTCGAGTTGCCGGACATGATCTTCATGGATGCGAATCCCCGTTGGCGCGACAATGTCCGCCTAGCGCCGCGTCATGGAATTGCAACGCGGCAGGGATCGTTCTCGTCAGGTAAGCGCGGCGGCGGGCAAAGGAGGAAACCACGCCGCCGCGCTCACGGGTGCCGGGCCTTGTGCCTCAGCCCGGACGCTTCCACACCCCGAAGGTGCGGACCCGCATTTCGCCCGTGCCCCCGACATAGTCGGCCGTGCCGTGCTTCACGGCGACATTCATGAGCGGATACCAGGTGACCCCGCGGAAGGGATTGACCGTCTGGTAGGTCTCCTTGCCGTCGACGAACCAGGTGATGAAATCGGGCGCGATGTCGACCGCGAAGCGATGGTAGGAGGTGTCGAAGCCGGACAGACCATAGGCGTTGGCGGCATTGACCTGCATCAGCGCGGTGAAGGTGCGCGTGCCGCTGGCCCCGCCGTGGATGTTGCCGCTGATATTGCGGCTGAAGTTCCAGCCCGAGGAATAGCCGAAGCCTTCATAGACGTCGATCTCGGGCGGCCAGGCGCCGCTCGCCGGGAGCAGCCACAGGGCCGGCCAGCCGCCGCGGCGGTTGGGCATCATCGCGGTCCATTCGTACTGGCCGTACTGGATCTGGGTGGCCGGCATCCGCTGGCCGGTGAGGATCGCCGCGCCGTGGGTCCAGTATTGGCTGTCGTGGTAGATCGGGCTGAGCAGTTGCTGGCTGCGGATCACCACCTCGCCGTTCTCGATCGCGAGCGGCGGCAGGGGGGAGCTGTGCAGCACCGGATCGAGGTAGAGCCCGCTCTCGTTGTTGCCGGGCTGGGTGCGGCCATGGGAGAGCCGCGTACGCCAGGTATCGGCGGCACCGGCGTCGGACCATTTCAGCGTCGCCGGATCGAGGGTGTAGGAGAGCGTGCCGTTGACCGCGAAGGTGCGCGGCGCGCGGAAGCCTGCGGTCTTCGCCACGGTCGGCGCCGCTCCGGCGACCGCGGTGATCCGCGCCGAGGAATTGATCACCTGTCCGCCGGCCACGCCTTCGGGCAGGATGAGGTCGAAGGTCCGCCCGGCGTCCATGCTGAGCAGCGGGATCCGCACCGTCTGCTCCAGCGCATCGCCGGGACGGAAGAACAGGGTGGTGGCGACGCGCTGGAAGTGCCGCCCCTCGACCCCCGCCAGCGTGCCCGAGCCGTTGCGCGTCATCACCCGGACGATCACGGTGTTGGGCGTGGCGCGGTTGATGCGGACCGGCACGAAGGCCTCGCGCGCGCCGACCGGCACGCTCACCGTGCCGATGCTGACCGCCGCCTTCGCAGGATAGGCCGTCCCGTTCTTGAAATCGAAGGTGGCGAAAGGATTGACCGTGGTCGTGGTCGCCGTCGCGCCCTCGGGGAGACCAGTAAGCGAGGCGACCCTGTCGCCCGAGGGCGTGATCGCCGCGAGCATGTCGGGCTTGGCGGCGGCCGAGGGGGCTGCGGTCTCGTCACCGCCACAGCCGCTCAGCATCGATGCGATAACGGCGAAAGATACCAGACGCTTCATGGGACAATCCTCTTGCTGTCCCTTTTCAATGGCGACCGAAATTCTCACCCGTCAATGTGATCTATGTTAAAACGCGACGAGTCGAGTCCTAACTTAAGTAAATAATGTAAAATGGCATGTTCATATTTCTTTTCTTAATACGGATTTCGTGTCTTTTGATTAAAGAAAATCGTCAGATTATCATTTGACATTTCTTCAAGGCAGCGCCGAGATTCGCCCGAGTCGCATGGCGAGAGGACGCGCGGCGTGCCGCAGCTTTCGGGGTGCAGGTGATGGAAAAGCCCCCGCCGGGGAGCGGTCAGGCTTCGAGCTCGATGTCCCAGTAAAGCCAGTCGCGCCAGGTCTCGTGCAGATAGCCGGGCGGGAACAGCCTTCCCGCCTGCTGCAACTGCCAGCTCGTGGGGCGGATCGGCGGCTGGTGCAGCGCCATGCCCGCCTGCCTAGGCGTGCGCCCGCCCTTCTTCATGTTGCAGGGCGCGCAGGCCGTAATGATGTTCTCCCAGGTGGTCCGCCCGCCCAGCCGGCGCGGGGTCACATGGTCGAAGGTCAGGTGTTCGTGGCTCCCGCAATACTGGCACTGGAAGCGGTCGCGCAGGAACACGTTGAAGCGGGTGAAGGCGGGAAATTCGCTCTGCTTCACATATTGCCGGAGCGCGATGACGCTCGGGATCTTCATGTCGAAGCTGGGCGAGTGGACCTCGCGGTCGTAGCTCGCGACGATGTCCACCCGGTCGAGGAACACCGCCTTGATCGCGGTCTGCCACGGCCACAGCGAGAGCGGATAATAGGACAGCGGGGTGTAATCGGCGTTGAGCACCAGCGCCGGACAGGCCGACAGATTGCGCGTCGGGTCTTCGTCGACCCCGCGGAACCGGGCCACCTTCTCGATCAGTTCGGCATTGAACACGGCGCGCGTTCCTCCCTGATTGACCTCCATCCTGACCTGACAGGGCAAAGAGTCAAACCCGTGACAGGGTGGCTATCCACAGGGCGGGCCTGTGCACGACCTGTGGATAGCGTAACGAAGTTGCGTGTGGCATGGCGCAGGCGATGGATCGCCCTTCCCCGCCCGTGACCCGTTTCGCGCCGAGCCCCAACGGACACCTGCACCTCGGCCATGCGCTCTCGGCGATTGTCGCGCATGATCTGGCCAAGGCTGGCGGAGGCCGCTTCCTGCTCAGGATCGAGGATATCGACGGGCCGCGCTCCCGCCCCGAACTGGCCGAGGAATTCCGCCGCGATCTGGAATGGCTCGGACTGGAATGGGAGGAGGTGCCCGCCCAGTCCACCCGCCTTCCCAGCTACGCCGCCGCCGCTCAGGCCCTCAAGGCACGCGGCCTCATCTATCCCTGCACCTGCACCCGCAAGGAGATCGAGGAGGCAGGCGCGCGCGGCGGCCTTGAGGGCCTGATCTACCCCGGCACCTGCAAGCACCGCCCGCCCGATCCCTCGCGCCCGGCGGCATGGCGGCTCGATGCGGCAAAGGCGCTCGCGCAGACCGGACCGCTGGTGTGGGAGGATGCGCTCGCCGGGCCGCAGCAGGTCGACCTGTCGGGCCTCGGCGATGTGGTGCTGGTGCGAAAGGACCTGCCCGCCAGCTACCACCTTGCCGTCACCCTCGACGATGCCGCCGACGGCGTGACGCTGGTGACGCGGGGCGCCGACCTGTTCGCCGCGAGCCATGTCCATCGCACCCTGCAAGCCCTGCTCGGCCTGCCGGTGCCGCGCTGGCATCACCATCCGCTACTGCTGGACGGGACCGGCGAGAAACTCGCCAAGCGCCGCGGCTCGCCTTCCCTCGCGGCGCGGCGGGAGGGGGGCGAGGACGGACGGATGCTCGCCGATCAACTCAGGATGCAACTTTTGTCACTTGGAACCTGAGCCGGACGCGTCCATTTAGAACCCATGAAAATCTTCCTCGTCCTCGTCCTGCTGGTCCTCATGGGACTCGTGGCCTTTTCGCTGATCAAGGGCATCGTCGCCTTCCTCAAGACGACCAAGATCGATCTGGAAAGCGGCGAGGCCTCCACTGCGACCGACATGCAGCTCGCCCAGAACAAGGCGATGTTCGCGCGCATCAAGTATCAGGCGATGGCGATCGGCGTGATCATGGTTCTCGGTCTGCTGGCCGCGGGCAACACCTGACCTGCTCCTGTGGTCAAGCTCAACCGCATCTACACCCGCACCGGGGATGACGGGACGACGGGCCTCGTCGACGGCTCGCGATGCCCCAAACACTCGGCGCGCATCCATGCGATGGGCCTTGTCGATGAAGCGAACAGCGCGATCGGCCTTGCGATCTGCGCCCTCGCCGAGGAAGCCCAGCGCAAGCTGCTGACCCGCGTCCAGAACGACCTGTTCGATCTCGGCGCCGATCTCGCCACGCCCTCGGCTGACGGGGACTTTGCCCCGTCCGAAATGGTGCTGCGGATCGTGCCGGGCCAGCCGGAATGGATCGAGACGCAGATCGATGCGCTCAACGAACGCCTCGAGCCGCTCGCCAGCTTCGTCCTGCCGGGCGGGAGCGAGGGGGCCGCGCGCGTCCATGTCGCCCGTGCCACCACCCGCGCGGCGGAACGCGCGATGGTCGCGCTTGCGGCGCAGGACGCGGTCAATCCGGCGGCGCTCGCCTATATCAACCGCCTGTCGGACCTTCTCTTCGTGCTCGCCCGCGTCGCCAATGACGACGGGCGCGCCGACGTGAAGTGGGTTCCAGGCGCAAACCGCTAGGCCACCCCCGCTAGCCAAACAGGCCGCTAGCCAGCCGCCTTCCGCTCGGCTAGGGCGGCGCCTTTGCTGCACTTGCGAAGGACGAAGCACCCATGCGCAACATCGCCGTTATCGGAGCCGGACAAATGGGCACGGGCATTGCCCAGACCTGCGCCGCGCAGGGGCTGGCAGTCATGCTCACCGATGTCGATCTGCCCCGCGCCGAGGCCGGCAAGGCGGCGATCGAAAAGGCGCTGCAAAAGCTCATGGGCCGCGGCAAGATCGAGGCGCACGAGGCCGAAAGCCTGCTCGCCCGCATCACGCCGGTCGCCGATTACGCCCCCTTCGCCGAAGCCGATCTCATCATCGAGGCCGCGACCGAGCGCGAGGAGATCAAGAACGCGATCTTCGATCAAGCAGGCAAGGTGCTCCACGCCGACGCGATCATGGCATCGAACACCTCGTCGATCCCGATCACCCGCATGGCGAACCACTCGCCCGATCCGGCGCGCTTCATCGGGCTGCACTTCTTCAATCCGGTGCCGGTGATGGGCCTGATCGAGGTGATCCCGGGCCTTGCGACATCGAAGGAAACCACCGACCGCACCACCGCCTTTGCCCGCAGCCTCGGCAAGGAAGTGGTGCTGTCGCAGGACGAGCCGGGCTTCGTCGTCAACCGCATCCTGCTGCCGATGATCAACGAGGCGGTGTTCGTGCTCGGCCAGTCGACCGCGGGGATCGAGGACATCGACAAGGGCTGCCGGCTCGGCCTCAACCACCCGATGGGGCCGCTGCAACTGGCGGACTTCGTGGGGCTCGACACCTGCCTCGACATCATGAACGTGCTCTACACCACCACCCGCGACAGCAAGTATCGCGCCGCCCCGCTGCTGGTGAAATATGTCGAGGCCGGCTGGCTCGGCCGCAAGACCGGGCGCGGCTTCTACGACTATACCGGCGAGGCTCCCGTCCCGACCCGCTGACGCGCATCGGGCGCAAGCCCGGCGCGCTCCGGCGCTCTGGCCGACCACTCATGCAACAATCGCCGCGCCTTCCCGGTTCTCCCGGTGAAGGAGAAACCCCATGCCCAAGCGCGACGAACCGATCCCCGGCACCCCCGAGGATGTGCCCCCGCCCGAGATCGTCAGCGACGAGCAGGACCGGCCGGGCGAACAGGCGCAGGATGTCGCCGGGGATGCGCGGCAAGGCGAACACGCGGCGGCCAGCCCGCTCGAAAGCACCAAGCCCGAAGCGGACAATTTCGACCCTGCGCCGGACAGCCGCCCCGATCTGATCGACGAGATGCGCCGGATGGAGGGCGAAGGCCGGATCGACATGTCGGCCTTCGCGGGCGAGCCCAATCACGATGACGAGCCCGGCACCTATGGCGGCGAAACCACCGACGATGCCGAAACCGACTGGCTGGTCGCCGACGGGGAGCCGCTGGCAGAGGAGGCCGATCTGCTCGATGACGAAGGGCTGCTGGAGGAAGTCGCGCTGCTCGAGGAAGCCGAGGCGCGTGATGACGACGATGTGGCGGGCGGCGGACTGCCCGACGACGAAGAGGATTGAGCGGGGCCGGCCGCGCCCGGAATCAGCCCTTCGGGCGCGGCAATGCGCGCTTCCATTCGTAGAGCAGGTCCAATGCCTCGCGCGGGGTCAGCGCGTCGAGATCGGCGGCGCGCAGACTGTCGGCCAATTGCTGCTCGGGCGAGGCTTGCGCTGGCTCGGGGGCGCGCAGGTTGGCGAACAGCGGCAGGTCGCCCAGCCCGGCGGCGATCCCGCCGGTCGCCTCGCGGGTCGCCTCGAGCTTCTCCAGCACAGCCTTGGCCCGCGCCACCACGCCTGCCGGCACCCCCGCCAGCCGCGCCACGGCAAGGCCGTAGGAGCGGTCCGCCGGGCCGTCGGCAAGCTCGTGGAGCAGCACCAGATCGCCCTGCCACTCGCGCGCACGGACATGGTGCAGGCTCAGCGCCTCGCAGGTCTCCGCGAGGCGGGCGAGTTCGTGGTAATGGGTGGCGAACAGGCAGCGGCAGGCGATCTGCGAATGCACCGCCTCGGCCACCGCCCAGGCCAGCGCCAGCCCGTCATAGGTCGAAGTGCCGCGCCCGACCTCGTCGAGGATCACGAAGCTGCGCGGCGTCGCCTGCGCGAGGATCGCGGCGGTCTCCACCATCTCGACCATGAAGGTGGAGCGGCCGCGGGCGAGATTGTCGGCGGCGCCGACGCGGCTGAACAAGCGGTCGACCAGCCCGATCCGCGCCGCAGTGGCGGGCACGTAGCACCCGGCCTGCGCCAGCAGCACGATCAGAGCGTTCTGCCGCAGGAAAGTCGATTTGCCGCCCATGTTCGGCCCGCCGATCAGCCACAAGCGGTTGTCGTGGGCGAGGTGGCAGTCATTCGCCACGAACCGCTCGCCGGCCTTGGCCAGCGCCGCCTCGACCACCGGATGACGGCCCGCGGTGATCGCCAGCCCGGCGTCCGCAGCGATCTCAGGACGGCACCAGTCGCCCTCGCTGGCGCGCTCGGCATTACCCGCGCCGACATCGAGCCGGGCGAGCGCGGCGGCGGTGGCGGCGATGCTTTCCCGCGCCGCCACCACCTCGGCCACCAATGCCTCGAAATGCGCCTCTTCGCAGGCGAGCGCATGGCCTCCCGCCTCGGCGATGCGGGCCGCTTCCTCGTGCAGCTTGAGCGAATTGAAGCGCACCGCGTCCTTCATCGTCTGGCGGTGGGTGAAGCCGCTCTCGGCCGCCATCAGCCGGTCCGCATGGCGCGCCGAGACCTCGATGAAATAGCCGAGCACGCCATTGTGCCGGATCTTGAGCGTCGCGATCCCGGTCTCGTCGCGGTAGCGCGCCTCCATCGCGGCAATCGCCCTGCGCGCATCGCCCGAGGTGGCGCGCAGCTCGTCGAGGCCGGCATCATAGCCGTCGGCGATGAACCCGCCGCCTGAACGCTCGGTCGGGGGCGAGGGCACCAGCGCACGGGCAAGATGGTCGGTCAGCGGGCCGTGACCGGTAAGCCGCGCCAGCACGGCATCGAGCAGCGCGGGCCGGTCAGGCGCCCCCGCGAGCCAGTGGTGGAGCCGCGCCGCCTCTGACAGGCCATCGCGCAACTGCCCGAGATCGCGCGGACTGCCCCGCCCCGCCACCACCCGGCCCAGCGCCCGCCCGAGATCGGGGATCGCCCGCAGCGCCTCGCGCAATTGCGCCCGCTCGATCGGGCGGGCCTGCCAGAACTGCACCAGCGCCAGCCGCGCCTCGATCGCCGCCGCATCGAGCAGCGGCGCGGACAGGTCCTCGGCCAGCAGCCGCGAGCCGGCCCCCGTGACGCAGCGGTCGACCGCGCCGATCAGGCTGCCGGCCCGGCCCCCTTGGGCGGATTCGAGGATTTCGAGGCTCGCCCGCGTCGCCGCGTCCATCGCCATGGTGCTCTGCGTCTCGCGCATGACCGGCGGCAGCAGCAGCGGCAGGCGCCCGCGTCCGACATGGTCGAGATAGGCCACCAGACCTCCCGCCGCCGCCAGCATGGGGCGGGTAAAGGCGCCGAAGGCGTCAAGCGTCGCCACCGCGTGGAGCGCCTTCAACCGCTCGCCCCCGGCATCGCTGGCAAAGGTCGAGCGCGGGCGGAAGATCGCCTCGTCGGGGCCGTGCTGCCAGTCCTCGGGCACCACCACCTCGCTCGGGCCCAGCCGCGCCAGCACCGCGCCCAACTGGTCGGCGGCGCATTCCTCCAGCACCATCGCGCCCGTGGACACATCCACCGCCGCAACCCCGACCCCGTCGCGCAGTTCGGCGAGCGCGACCAGCACATTGGCGCGGCGCGGTTCGAGCAGCGCCTCCTCGGTCAGCGTGCCGGCCGTCACCAGCCGCACGATCGCCCGGCCCACCAGCACCTTGGACGAAGGCGTGCCTTCGCGCTTCGCCCGCGCCTTGGCTTCGTCGGGCGTTTCGACCTGCTCGGCGATGGCGACGCGGCAACCCGCCTTGATCAGGCGCGCAAGGTAGCTCTCCGCCGAATGCACCGGCACCCCGCACATCGGGATCGGCGCCCCGCCATGCTCCCCCCGCGTCGTCAGCGCGATGTCGAGGATCGCGGCGGCGGTCCTGGCATCTTCGAAGAACAGCTCGAAGAAATCGCCCATGCGGTAGAACAGCAGCGCATCGCCCGCTTCCTCGCGCAGGCGCAGATATTGCGCCATCATCGGAGTGGGCTTGCCCTGGGGCGGAGGATCGTCGAGCGCGGCCATTACCCCTCGCCTAGACCCTTGCGTGGCGATTCGGGAATGAGCGCGCTTGCAGCTTTCCCCCGACCTCGTGCGATAAACCGCCTATCGCAACGCGCGAGGCAACGCTAAGCCGGGCGCGGATTTGCGTCACGGACGCACACCTGAGAGAGTTACAAGGGATCAGCCATCATGGCCGAAGAGAACAAGGGCGGCTTCACCGCGCGCGAGGCGCTGTTTTACCACGAGACGATCCGCCCGGGTAAGCTCGAGATCGTCGCCACCAAGCCGATGACCTCGCAGCGCGACCTCAGCCTCGCCTATTCGCCGGGCGTCGCCGTGCCGGTGGAAGCGATCGCCGCCGACCCCGCGCTCGCCGCGCGCTACACCGCCAAGGCGAACCTTGTCGCGGTGATCTCCAACGGCACCGCGATCCTCGGCCTCGGCAATCTCGGCGCGCTCGCCTCCAAGCCGGTGATGGAAGGCAAGGCGGTGCTGTTCAAGCGCTTTGCCGATGTGGATTCGATCGACATCGAACTCGCCACCGAGGACACGGAGGCCTTCATCAACGCGGTCGCGCTGATGGAGCCGACCTTCGGCGGCATCAACCTCGAGGACATCAAGGCGCCCGAGTGCTTCATCATCGAAGCCGCCCTGCGCGAGCGGATGAAGATCCCGGTGATGCATGACGACCAGCACGGCACCGCGATCATCACTGCCGCCGGCCTGCTCAACGCCTGCCACCTGACCGGACGCGACATCCGCGACGTCAAGGTGGTGGTCAACGGCGCGGGCGCGGCCGCGATTGCCTGCACCGCGCTGATCAAGGCGATGGGCGTGCGCCACGACAACGTGATCCTGTGCGACCGCTCCGGCCCGATCACCCCGGGCCGCGAGGGCATGGACCAGTGGAAGAGCGCCCATGCGGTCGAGACCTCCGCCACCAGCCTCGAAGAGGCGCTGGTCGGCGCGGACATCTTCCTCGGCCTCTCGGCCGCCGGCGCGCTCAAGCCCGACTGGGTGCGGCGCATGGCCGACAAGCCGATCATCTTCGCGATGGCCAACCCCGTCCCCGAAATCATGCCGGATGAAGCCAAGGCCGTGCGCCCCGATGCGATCATCGCCACGGGCCGCTCGGACTTCCCCAACCAGGTCAACAACGTCCTCGGCTTCCCCTTCATCTTCCGCGGCGCGCTCGATGTGCAGGCGACCACCATCAACGAGGAAATGAAGGTCGCCGCAGCGCAGGCGATTGCCGAGCTGGCGCGGCAGCAGGTGCCGGAAGAGGTCGCCTCGGCCTATGGCAAGAACCACAAGTTCGGCACCGATTACATCATCCCGGCCCCCTTCGACCCGCGCCTGATCGAGGTCGTGTCCTCGGCGGTCGCCAAGGCGGCGATGGATTCGGGCGTGGCGCGGGCGCGGATCGAGGACTTCGACGCCTACCGGATGCAGCTTCGCAGCCGCCTCAACCCCACCACCTCGGTGCTCTCGGGCGTTTACGAGGTTGCGCGGTCGAACCCCAAGCGCATGGTCTTTGCCGAGGCCGAGGAAGAAGTGGTGCTGCGCGCCGCGATCCAGTTCCGCGATTTCGGCTATGGCACCCCGATCCTCGTCGGCCGCACCAAGGCGGTGCTCGACAAGCTCCACCAGCTTTCGGTCGGCGATCCGGGCAGCTTCGAGATCCAGAACTCGGCTGACAGCGAGCATGTGCCGGCGATGGTCGACTATCTCTACAAGCGCCTCCAGCGGCGCGGCTATACCGAGCGTGACGTGCGGCGCATGGTCAATCAGGACCGCAATGTCTTCGCCTCGCTGCTGGTCGCGCTGGGGCATGGCGACGGGATGATCACCGGCATGACCCGCACCTTCGCGCAGACCGTGCGCGAGGTGAATCTGGTGCTCGATCCCAAGGAAGGCGCGCTGCCTTTCGGCATCCACATGATGATCGGCAAGAACCACACGACCTTCCTCGCCGACACCACCATCAACGAGCGGCCCAACGCGGCAGAGCTCGCCCATATCGCCAAGGAGACCGCTGCGGTCGCCCGGCGCATGGGGCACGAGCCGCGCGTGGCGTTCCTGTCCTATTCGACCTTCGGCAACCCCTCGGGCCAGTGGCTGGGGAGCATCCGCGAGGCGGTGGCGATCCTTGACCGCGAGGACCCGGGCTTCGAATATGAAGGCGAAATGGCCCCCGACGCGGCGCTCAACCCCAAGGTGATGGCGCTCTATCCCTTCAGCCGCCTGTCGGGTCCGGCCAATGTGCTGATCATGCCGGGGCTGCAATCGGCCAACCTCTCGGCCAAGCTGCTGCGCGAGCTGGGCAGCAATGCCACCATCGGGCCGATGCTGATCGGGATGGAAAAGCCGGTGCAGATCGTGCCGATGACGGCGAGCGTGCCCGATGTGCTGACGCTGGCGGTGCTGGCGGGCGCAGGCGTGGTGGGCTGAGAGCGGCTTCAGGCGGGGTCATGAGGGGTCTTGACCCCCGCTTGACCCCGGCTTGACCCCCTCCAGCCCCCCTTCAGAACCGGCGTTTTTGCTGTTTCACGTGAAACATCGCCGGTGTCCCGCGGCTATTTCCGCCGGAAGCGGAAATACCACACCTCGTGGCCATAGACAGTGCGGGCCTTGTGCTCATAGCGGGTTTCGGGCCAGCCGGAGGGGCGCACCTGCCAGTCGGCAGGTTTCTCGGCGACCCACTCGAACAGGTCCTTGTGGCGCTGCATCACCATCAGGGCATGGCGCAAGTAGACCGCGTGGTCGGTGCCGAACCGGAACTCGCCGCCGGGCTTGAGCTTGTCCGCGATCAGCTTCACCGGCCCGTCATTCATCATCCGGCGCTTGGCGTGACGGGCCTTGGGCCAGGGATCGGGGTGGAGCAGGTAGAGCATCGTCAGCCCCCCGTCCGGCACGCGCTGGAGCACCTCGAGCGCGTCGCCGTGGTGCAGCCGGATATTGGCGAGCCGCTGGTCGGCAATGTGGGTGAGCGCCTGCGCCACCCCGTTGACGAAGGGTTCGGCGCCGATGAAGCCGTGATCGGGCAGCAAGTCGGCGCGGTAGGCAAGATGCTCCCCGCCGCCGAAGCCGATCTCGAAATGGAGCGGGCGCGAATCGCCGAACAGGATTTCGGAGGTCACCGGACCTTCGGCAGGCACGGCGATCTGCGGCAGCAGGTCGTCGACCAGCGACTGCTGATACTTGCGCAGCTTCTTGCCGACCGAGCGGCCATAGAGCCGCGTGATGGTGGTCGGATCACCTTCCTTGAATGCCGTCATGCGCGGCCCATAGAAAAACGCCCGAGGTGTTTCCACCCCGAGCGTCCGAATTCGCTGTAACCCGAAAATCCGGCCCGAAGGGCCGCGAGCGCAAGGCGCGAGCCGCAGGCGATCCGTCGCACAGCGACGGAAGCTCGCCGAGGACGAGGGTGCGGAGGCACCCTCGCAAACAATTACGCCGCTTCGACCTCGGTCTCGCTGTCGCGCAGCACATAGCCGCGGCCCCAGACGGTCTCGATGTAGTTCTCCCCTCCGCAGGCCAGCGAGAGCTTCTTGCGCAGCTTGCAGATGAACACGTCGATGATCTTGAGTTCCGGCTCGTCCATCCCGCCATAGAGATGGTTGAGGAACATTTCCTTGGTCAGCGTGGTGCCCTTGCGGAGCGAGAGCAGCTCCAGCATCGCATATTCCTTGCCGGTCAGGTGCACGCGGGCGCCATCGACCTCGACCGTCTTGGCGTCGAGGTTGACGGCCAGCTTGCCGGTGCGGATCACCGACTGCGAATGACCCTTGGAACGGCGCACGACGGCATAGATGCGGGCGACCAGTTCCTCGCGGTGGAACGGCTTGGTGACGTAGTCGTCAGCGCCGAAGCCGAAGCTGCGGATCTTCGAATCCATTTCGGAGATGCCCGACAGGATCAGCACCGGGGTCTGCACCTTGGCGACGCGCAGCTTCTTGAGCACGTCGTAACCATGCATGTCGGGCAGGTTCAGGTCGAGCAGGATGATGTCGTAATCATACAGCTTGCCCAGATCGAGGCCCTCTTCGCCGAGGTCGGTCGAGTAGACGTTGAAGCCCTCGGTGGTGAGCATCAGCTCGATTGCCTTGGCAGTGGTCGGTTCGTCTTCGATGAGCAGAACGCGCATTGCAGTCCCCTATCTTACCCCTGGTAACCCCCGCTTAGGAGAGGTTGCCGCCTGTTAACCACGCCGCTTCTCACCAAAAAAGGTTAATAAGAAGTTTAGGCCGTTAACGTTTTGAGGTGAGTCTTTCGAGTCACACCCCGCCGGGGGCGGGATTCAGGGAGAAGGAATAGCCTCTCGCAGACCTTGGGTCGCCCTCCGGACGAACACCTAAACGGCCCCCGCGAGCTTCTTGGCACGCCGCCTTTCTGCGCTCGATCCCAGGCCGATCGCCTCGCGATATTTGGCCACGGTGCGCCGGGCAAGGTCGAAGCCCTCCTTCTGGAGCATCTCGGCAAGCTGCTGGTCGGACAGGATATTCTTCGCGGTCTCGGCATCGATCAGCGCCTTGATCCGCGCCTTGATCGCCGCGCTCGAAGCCCCCTCGCCATCGGCCGAGGCGACGCCGCTGGTGAAGAAATACTTGAGCTCGAAGGTGCCGCGCTCGCACCACAGATATTTGTTGCTGGTGACGCGGGAGACCGTGCTTTCGTGCATCCCGATCTGCTCGGCGACCTCGCGCAAGGTGAGCGGGCGCAATTCGGACACCCCGCGCCGGAAGAAACCGTCCTGCTGCTTAACGATCTCGGCGGCAGTCTTGAGAATCGTCTTCTGCCGCTGGTCGAGCGCGCGGATCAGCCAGTGGGCGTCGGCCAGCTTCTCCTTGAGCCACCCTTGCGATTCGCGATCGGTCGCGCCGGAATTGAGTTCCAGATAATAGCCGCGGTTGACGATCAGGCGCGGCAGGGTCTCCTCGTTGATCGCGATATCCCACCCGCCGGCGGAATTGGCGGTGAGGAGGATGTCGGGCACCACTGTGCCGGTCTCGGCGGGCGCGAAGGCGAGGCCGGGGCGCGGGTTATAGGCGCGCAGCTCGCGCAGCATATCGGCGAAGTCCTCGTCATCCACCCGGCACAACCGCTTGAGGCGGGCAATCTCCCCGCGCGCGACAAGGTCGAGATTAGCGATCAACGCCGCCATGCAGGGATCGTAGCGATCCGCCTCGCGCGCCTGGATGGCGATGCACTCGGCCAGATTGCGCGCGCCCACGCCCGAGGGGTCGAGCGATTGCACCAGCGCGAGTGCCGCCGCGGCCTCGAACAGCTCGACCCCGAGATCCTCGGCCACTTCATCAAGGCTCGCCCCGAGATAGCCTGCCTCGTCGAGCAGGCCGACGATGTGGCGGGCGATGAAGGCGGTGCGCGGATCGCTGGTGAGCGCGCCGATCTGGCCTTCGAGATGCTCGGTCAAAGTGATTTCGGCAGCGCGGAGCTGCTCCCAGTCGGGCATCTCGGCAAAGTCGCCGCCCGCTCCGCCCGCCGCCGCGCCCCATTCGGCATCGCGCATGGTGCGCGCCTCGCCGTCGCCCGTGTCCCAGTCGCGGTCGACCGAGGCAAGGTCGAGCGGCGCATCGCCCTCGCCCCCGCCTGCCAGCATCAGTTGATCGGCGGTCGCATCCTCGCCCGGCGGCGCGGCGATCTCGACCCGCTCGGGCTCGCCCCCGGGGTCGGCCGGCCCGCCGGTATCGAGCAACGGATTGGCCTCGAGCGCCTCTGCAATGAAGGTCTCGATTTCGAGATTGGAAGCCGCCAGCAGCTTGATCGCCTGCTGCAATTGCGGCGTCATCACCAGCGATTGCGACTGCCTGAGGTCGAGGCGGGGACCGAGCGCCATCGCAGAAGCTAGAGCGTGAAGCTCTCGCCGAGATAGAGCCGCCGCACATTCTCGTCGGCGACCAGTTCCTGCGGGCTACCGGCGAACAGCACCTGCCCGCCATAGATGATGCAGGCGCGGTCAACGATATCGAGCGTCTCGCGCACGTTGTGATCGGTGATCAGCACCCCGATGCCGCGCTGCTTCAGGTCCTTCACCAGATCGCGGATATCGCTGATCGAGAGCGGATCGATGCCGGCAAAAGGCTCGTCGAGCAGCATGATCGAGGGCTTGGCCGCCAGCGCGCGGGCGATCTCGCAGCGGCGGCGTTCACCGCCCGACAGCGCCATCGCCGGGCTTTCGCGCAGACGGGTGAGGCCGAATTCGCCGAGCAGCCGCTCCAGTTCCGAGGCGCGGGTTGCCTTGTCGGGCTCGACCAGTTCGAGCACGCAGGCGATGTTCTGTTCCACGGTCATGCCGCGGAAGATGCTGGTTTCCTGCGGCAGATAGCCCAGGCCGAGGATTGCGCGGCGATACATCGGCAGCTTGGTCACATCCTCGCCGTCCATCAGGATACGGCCCGAATCCGGCTTCACCAGACCCATGATCGAGTAGAAGCAGGTCGTCTTGCCCGCCCCGTTGGGGCCGAGCAACCCGAGCACCTCGCCCTTGGCCACACTCAGCGAAATGTCGGTCAGAACCGCGCGCTTGTCGTAGCTCTTGGCGATCGAGATCACCTCGAGCCCGCTGCCCAGCGGCTGGATCGGGGCGGTCTCGCCCGATGGGTCGGAGAGAGTGGCGGTGCTCATGACTGGGACGAGTCTTTAGCACCATGAGGGCGGCAGGAAAGTGGGGAACCGCGTTTGGCAGGATTTTTGCTTATTACGCGACAATCCGGCGCCCCCCGTGCGGCAGCGGGGCAACATCCGCGCAAATTTAACGCCTTGCGCTGTCGGCCTGCCGCCTCGCGCAAGATTGTGACGCCTGCGCAGGGAATGTTGCAACTCCGCGACACCTTTGCGATAGTGCAGAGGACATCAACGACCGTTGGGGAGCGGCACGCATGATCAATCCGGACGAGCGCGGCAGAGCGCAGGCCCTTTCCGCAAAGCCCGCGCGCGACTGGCGCAAGGCGATGAGCGACCATGTCGCCTATGGCCTGCTGGCCTATACCGCGCTCCAGATCTTCGTGACGGTGAAGGCGCTGGCCGAGGGCTCCTCGACCGCGCTGCCCTATCTCGCGCTGATCGTGCTGGTGGCGGGGATCATCCCGGTGTGCCGCTGGTTCGAGAAGCGCTGGGCGGGCCTGTCGGATGCCGACGCGGGCGACCCCGGCTTTGCCGCCGCTTTCCGCCGCGACGTGACCGCGCTGTGGGCGCTGGCGATCGGCCTCCCCTTCGGGCTGACGCTGATCTTCAAGATGCTGCTGAGCGTCTTCTGAGTTGCGGGCCCGCCTGCGCGGGCCCGTCCTCGGCGCTGTTCCTCCGCTACGCTCCGGGCGCCGTTCGGCCTTGCGGTCGCTAAAGCGACCGAACCCGGAGCATATCGCTAAAGTTCAGACTGGTTCGGCCCGCAGGGCCGCGAGCGCACGCGCGCGGGCCGCAGGTGCCCCGTGGCGCAAGCCACGGGAATAGCACCGAGGACGCAGCCGCGGAGGCGGCTGCGCTATTGAGAAGCGTAACGCTCGATCGCCTCGATGGTGATCTTGCGCGCCTCGGCGGCATTGCCCCACTTGCCCACGCGCACCCACTTCTCGGCTTCGAGATCCTTGTAGTGCGTGAAGAAGTGCTCGATCTGCTGGAAGATGATGCTCGGCAGATCGCTCGTCTCGATCACGTCCGCGTAATAGGGGAAGGTCTCGTTGACGGGGACGCAGATCAGCTTCTCGTCGCCGCCCTGCTCGTCCTCGAGGTTGAGCACGCCGATCGGACGGGCGCGCACGACGCAGCCCGGGATGAAGGGCGAGCGCGAGATCACCAGCGCATCGAGCGGGTCCCCATCGGGCGAGAGGGTGTGCGGCACGAAGCCGTAATTCGCCGGATAGCGCATCGGCGTGTGCAGGATGCGATCGACGAACAGCGCGCCGCTTTCCTTGTCGAACTCGTACTTCACCGGCTCCCCGCCGGTCGGCACTTCGATAATGACGTTGAGATCGTCAGGCGGGTTCACCCCGGTGGGGATCTTGTCGATGCGCATGTCTGTTCTCTTTGTTATTGCGATTGGGAGAGGTAACGCGCGGGCCTTTAATCCGTGCCGCAGGATTGCGAAAGACCCCGCGTAGGCCTAATCGCGCGGCCTGTATGAGCAAGAAAACGCCCCAGCCCGTTCGCGGCACCCAGGACATCTTCGGCGCTGAGGCCGAGGCCTTCGCCTTCGTGGTCGAGACCTTCGAGCGCGTCCGCCGCCTCTACCGCTTCCGCCGGGTGGAAATGCCGGTGTTCGAAAAGACCGAGGT